>JAABUK010000271.1_pt1 | contig 116795 bp, 10 predicted proteins | sample 5559141 | NCBI WGS metagenome assembly JAABUK01 (sample SAMN10711869, study PRJNA513367) | rock metagenome | isolation source: Antarctica rocks | place: Antarctica: Victoria Land, Pudding Butte nord | collected 2016-01-03 | reverse complement strand
AGGGGAAGAATAAATTAAATTCTTATATCTACCCGATAATATATAAAGCCGGGTAGTAAGTTTTATATTATTATTAATTATCTTTATCTTAATTAAGGTATGAATCCTTATTAGCGAAAATACTCTAAAAAATTAAAAGATATTAAAAGATTTTCGATTTATTAATTCTAAAAGTACCCTTTTCGTATTTAGTCCGCGAGATCTATTACTAAAACCTTCTTAAGAATATACGATTTTAGAGTAGTATAATTAACGCTTTATAAAAAACTATAAAAAGTTATCTAATATATATATTCTTTAATAAATTTATTTCCTATATTATCCCTCGATAGACTATAATTTAAATTATTTAGTAGTTAATTTATATATTATATATAGTAAACGTATTATTTTATAGGCGAAGGATATTAAACTTTTAAAGACTTTAACGAAAATATTAGGCGGGTAAATAAATATTAATAATTAAAGCGAGAATAAAATTCGTTAGAGGATAAGATCTAAATAAGGGTTTAATATAAAGATTAATATAATTTTATACGCGGAGGATATTTATTAGAAATTAATATATAAATAACTACGATTCGTCGTTCTAGGATATTATAGTATATATTAATTATTTAAATCGAGGGTAGTATAGTAGTTAATCTATTTAATCGCGTTATTAAATCTTAATATACTTTATTTATATTATCGTTATTATAATAGCTCTAAAGATACGCGTAGATATAACTTATTAATAGGAATAATAATTAGTATAATTAATAATACGCTGTTAGCGACCCTAAAGATATTGATTATTTATATTAATTATTATCCTAATTAATAAGGTATATATACGCGTATATATAAACTATATAGGGCCAGCCCTATTAAGAAGGGAGGAAGAGAATAATAGGGAATCTCTTCTCTTTCTTAAATTAAGGAAGGGAATAATTTTATATTTATCCCTTCCCTTCTCTTCCCCTTCTTTTAGGGAAGGGAAGGGAAGAGAAAATAATCTCTACTCTATTTCATAACGTAATAATATATATATTAAATATAAAATTAATTCGAAAATAATAGTAATAATAACGATAATAACGAAAATAATAATTCTAAAATTAACGAATTAAAGAATTTAAAAGAAGAGGGTAAAAAATTTAAATTTATAAATTAACCTTCTCTCTATAAATCTTACTCTTATTAATTAACTCTTTAATATAGTATCTTAAATAAATATTAAATATAAATAAATTATAATTTAAGTAATAAATATTCTAGTTAATAGAAACTCTAATTATTATATAATAACTAAAAAAGTTTAGGACTACTTTAATATACTCGAATATCTCGATATAAATCCCGATAAAATCTTTTATTTATATTAAATCGAAATTTAATAGAGAAGATTATTAAAATATTACGAGTTTATTAGAGATATATATATTTAAAATATATATAATATACTTTTAATTTAGATTAAGTTTAATTAAAACTTTATTAAAATTCAATTCGAATATAAATAAATTAATAAAATATTAAAATAATTAATTAAAATATCGCTTTTAATTAAAAATAATAGAAAGAATTAATAAACGACGACCTAAAAGAGAGTATTTATATATAATATAATTAAATATTAATAATATATTTATTAAGATATACTTACTTTAATACCGAGTATATAATTATATTAGAATTTAGAATATTAATAGGTTACGACTAAATTCCTCTTTCAACCGCCCGATATATAAATAATTAATCGAGTAACGATTTAAAAAATAAATCGAATACTAATATAATTTTTTCTTTAAAGAGTAGTATATATAAAGTATATATTATATATATATAATAACCGAGATAATAAAATACGAAGACCGACGATTAATAATATTCGAGTATAATAATATAAATAGATATCTCGTATATACGAAATTTATATTAATATTATAAAGTCGATCTTTATAAAGTATTTATTATAATAGTCTCAAATTATAATATCGAGTAAATTTACTCCTCGTTATAATTATATAAATAAATTTATCTTATTTTCGGGTATTAGTTAAATTCGAGATATAATTTATATAAAAGAATTATATTTATATAAAATACTTAATAAATAATTATTTTAAATATAATATATTAACTTCTCTAATTTTAATATATACTCGGTATATACTCCGTATACATTTAATATAAAAAGAGTTTATTTACTCTAAAATTAATATAATATTTTTATAAAAATATAATATATATTTTAATCTTTATATTTTAAATAATTAAGATTATTTCTTATTCCTTATACTAGTTATATACGGATTATATATATATTATTTACTATATTTAATTGAATTATTTAAAAATATTATAGAGAATATTAATATTATTATTAAACAATATAATTTATTAAATTTAATTATAAATAAGTTTAATATATATAGAGTAAATATTAAATATAATAAAGTTTATATTTTATATAAAATACTCTTTCTAAACTTGAAAAGATAAGACGAAAGTTGGGTTAATAGAATTTCACTATTTTAGAGGATTACGAAATTAGTTAAGATAAAAGAGAATAAAGTTAGTAGAGATAAAACTTAAAATACTAGGGTAAAGAATAAATACGGGTTACTAACGCGTTTTAACGTAACGAAGATATTATAATAAATAAATAAAACTAGTAATTAAATAAAAGAGTATAGAGGGGGTATAAAGGTATTAGAAGAATTAATAATAATTATAATAAAGACTATAAAAGATATAGAATATAAAGAGGTATAATAAATAATATACTATAAATTATAACTAACGTAGATTACGCTAGGAATAATCCTTAATTATATATAAGAATTAATAGAAGAATATAAACTCTAGGAGGCCTAAATAAAATTATTAAAATAAAAAATTTAAAAATTTAAGGCGAGGAGTATATTTATATTATTAATATAAAACTAAACTAATATTACTTATAGAAATATATTTATTTTATTAAAATATATAGCCGAAACGAACCCCCCTCCCTCTATAGTAGCGACTAGCGCGAAAGCGAAGTAATTAATAATTAGGATAAATAATACTAAGGCTAGAGAATAATTTAGGAAAGTAATTAATTTTTAATTAATTAAAATATTCTAGAACGAAGCCTATTTAATAACGGAGTCGATTATTAGAGTAAAATAAATAATAAAAAGAGACTTCGTTTTATATTATATAATAGTAGAGGTAAAGTAAGAGTTAGAGAAAATAATTAAATAAATAAAAAATATTAACCCTACGGCGAGAGTATTACGATAAATTTACGTAGTAATAATATATAGTATAAGGAAGAAGGCCGTCGATATAAATAATTAAAAAATAATAATAAAGATATTAAAGAAGGATAATTATAAACTATACCCGGGATTAAATATTATAAATATAAAATAACTAGGATTCGTTTTTAAACTAGACGAATACGATTATATAAAGAAATATTTAATACTCTTTCTTAAAATCCCGGACCTAGATATAATAAATAAATTAATAACGGACGGGTTCTTAAAAAGCGAATAACTATTATTATATTAAAAGTAGGAGAGAATAAATAACCCGAGGTAATATTTTAACTATTAAAAATATAGTTATATAATTTAATTTATAAAAACTCGCCTAAATACGGGATATATATAGAACTATATTAATTATACGAATATAATACCGAAAGCCCGAAGGAAAAGCGCTACGCGGTCTACTCTAGACGTTATAAATCCTAGAGTAGAGCGTACTTAATTAAATAAATAAAAATATACCGAATCCGATAAAGATTAGAGAATAAATTTAGGTAGTTTATAATATTACCGAGGATAATAACCCTAAGCTCCTAGGTATAATTAACTAGTAATAAATTCATATTAATACCGGCTAGAGGTACGAGGAAGAGGAAAATAATAACGGATATAACTAATAAAGTCCAAAATATAATTACTATACCTAGGAAAATAGGGAGGCCGAGATAAAATAATAAACTAATAACGATATCTAGGTAAATAATCCTCTAAGTCCTAAATAACCTCTTAATAATAATATTCGATTAATTAAACGAAAACCGGTTAGAATTAATACTACTAGGTAATAAAGAAATAAATAAAGAATTTACGAATACGATATTAATATATAATAAATTATAATACTTAATTTAAAATTATATAATATAATATTAAAAAGAAATTAAAGTTAATAATAAAGTTACTTTAAAACGAGTAAATTAAAAATATCGATATTATAGTTATTTAGGAGCCTAGTTAAAACCCTATTACCTAGGCGCTATATAATAATAATATTAATTATTTCTACCTAATATATAAAGAAGGCCTAGAGACCCGTATATACTTTTATATAAATAAAAGAATCGATATAAATAACTTAAAGCTAGTTTATTATAAAGGCGATTTATATTTTATAAAAATAATATTAAAAGAGCGAAGAAATAAGAAGGAATCTCGGTCGGATTAGGTCGGAGAGGAGGAGATTATTAATCGAGGAATCCTTTATTATAAAGAGGTATAAATCTATAATATATATAATATACTATTAATATAGTATACCTCGATTAATAGTCCGTTAATATTATTATTACTAGAGGAAGCGCTAGCGGAGGAAAACAATTTTTTTTAAAGGATTTTAATCTCTACTACCCTAACTAGAATAATACTAGGCGATATATATATTATATTATAATTAATTATCTTCTAGGAATAATAGAGTCGAGGGAAATAAAATTAGAGTTATTAAAAATATCTATTATATAAAAAGCCCGAGGATACGAAAATATAATCGATTTATTATTTTTTATAAAAGAAGCGTATTAAGCTATAAATAACTTTATAGTTCGCGAAGATTTATACTATAACTCCGATTATAAATTAATAATAATAGAATTCGAGTAAATATAAAAAGAAATAATATTATATACTCGGTATATTTAGAAGAAAATTAAGGATAATATTATCCGAGAGGAAATACGATAGAGCGTAAAGTCTTTTTATTAGGTATTAAAAAAACTAAAACTCGAAAGTAAAAAAAATATCGACCGATACCTAAATAAGATAATAGGAGGTTTCTAAGAAATTATTAAATTTACGATCTTATAGGCCCGTTTATATTAAAGAATTAAATCTTATTAAAACTCTCGTTATATTAATATTATATTAAAGATAAAGGAATATATAAAGAAGTATAAATAAAATTAAAATACCCGGACGGGGAGGCTTTAAATATGGTAAATAATAAAAAAATATATATAATTCGAAGAACGAAAATATTTTTTTAACTAGAGAGTATATATAAAGTTTTATTGTAATCGACGGGAGTATAAAAACTCGTAAAATAAAAAAGAGAGAAAAATAATTACCTTAAAGAACTTCTTTAATTCTTAATTATTAAAAATAATAAAGGAGGAAAGATTAGAGATTTTAAAAATAAAGTAAAAATTTTATAAAAAATATTATTCCCCTCTTTATAAATAATAAACTTAAATAATATCGATGGAATAAAGTATTTAAAGCTCGTTAAAATAAACTAGGAAATAATTAAAATAAATATATATAAAATAATATAGTACCTAGCTACCGATAAAGTATTAGGAATAACTAAAATCTTAAATCGATTCTTAAAAACTATAATAAAAACGGAAGTAATAAATATTATTATTTATTTATTCTAAGTTTATCTTAAATAAAGATACTACCTAAGGTACTTTAAAAAAATTAATATAATAATTTTTAAAAAATCGAAAAAAGACGATTATTTAGAGTTAAAATTATATAGGTTTATTATACTCCTCGATATACTTAATAAAGCGCTAGAAATAGTTATCTCTAGAAAGTTAAATAATATAGTAGAGGAGTACGAATTATTACTACTATAATAAATAAAGATTAAACGAAAATATTTAATAAAAACCGCGTTAGAGATCTTTATAAATATAATATATATTATATAAAACTATAATAGGAACGAGAGGGGAAAGATAGTAAACCTATTATTATCAAATATAATAGGAGCGTTCGATAACGTTTTATATAAAAGATTATTATACGACCTATAAATAAAAGGTATACCGAGTTTAACTATCGACTAGATAGTAAACTTTCTATTAGATAAAACTATATCCGTAATATTTAAAGGAAGAACGAGTATAATAAAGAAAATAATAACGAGTATTTTATAAAGATTATTTATTTTACCGGTACTCTTTCTATTCTTTAATATATTATTAATCGAGGAGTATATTAAAATAAATTTATTAATATAAATTAAAGGATTTATAAACGATATTTATTTACTCGCCTATAACGAGAGTATAAAAAAGAACTACTCGAATTTAAAACGGGCCTACGATATTTATTTAAAATAAATAATTATTTATAAAATATCGTTTACTCCCTAAAAGTATAAACTAGTTTATTTATCTCGAACGTCGAAGAAATTTAATATAGAAATAATAATAAACTTTAAGAACGTAGTTATCGAATCTAGAACGAATATTAAAGTCTTAAAACTATATATCGATTTAAAATTAAAATAGAGATTATATTTAACCTAGATTAAAATTAAAGCGGTTAATTAAAGCCGCGCTATAAAGTATTTAACTAGTTCGATATAGAGCGCTATTTTCGCGAAGTATAAAATAATATATAATATAATAGTTAAACCGATATTAATATTTACGACTCCGATATAATATTAATTAAGGGGAACGATAGAGGCTATAAAGAGATATATAAAAAAACTAGTAATTATTTAGAATAATTATCTTAGGACGATTCTAGGAGTATTTAAAATTATTTTAATTTTAATATTTAAAGCCGAGTCGGTAATTATATTAATCGACCTTTAATTAAACTATTTAATAATATAATATTAAATAAATCGAGGGACCTATTTAATTATAATTATAAAAAATACGCGGATTTAGAATAAACTCTAGCGTAGAGGAGGGAGGTAATAATAAATATCTTTAGTATTAATAGCGGAAAAAAAAACCTAGGTAATTCGCGTCCTAGGATTTAAAGAATAATATAAGGTAGTTATAATTATAAAGAGGAGAAAAAACTAAATAAATCTAATCGAAAATATCGAAAAATACTAGGATATTAAAGTTATTAATTAAAGGGTAAAAAACTAGGCTCGCTAACGATAACTAAATAAATAAGAGAGTTATAAAATAATAATTATTATATAAATTATTAACCCGGCTTAAAAAAAAGATTTATTCGGGGACCGATTTAATTATTATAATTAATTAAAGAAAGTTAAAAACTTTATAATAATATAATTAAAATATAGTAAAATCGGATTAAATAAATTTTTATACCGAATAAAGATATTTATAATTTATAGCGCTAGTTACTAGTATAGATAAAGGAAATAAAGTATAAAGTATATATTATTATTTTACCCGGAACTAGTTAGGGATAAAACGAACTTTATAAAATAAATAAATATATATAATTTTAAGAAGATATTAATTTAGATTTAAAATATATATATAACTACGCGGTAAATAATAAAGACGGGATAACTCGGTTAATTCTCTTTTATTGAAGAATAGTTAATATAATTTAAATTTTTATTAAGTCCTAGCGAGATACCTAAACCTATAAAGAAAAGAAAGGAGGGGAAGAAGTTATCGGCCGGAGGGTCGTAGGTATTAATTATTTAATAAATATATAATAAAGCGGTCTATAGGCCTACGAGATAAATAAATAAAATAAAGAAACTAAAATAAAAAAGAAACGGAGGGAAGAATAAATAATATTTTAGAATAATTATAATTATCGGCTACTAACTAATAAAAAGAGGAAATAAATTATCGATAAATTAGAGTTTTTAATTAACGAGGTTTCTTTAATAGTTAGTAGGCGCTACTAGTAACTCTATTGAAAAAGTATTCACGGAACTCCTTTATTAATAAAGTAGTTTTACTAGAGTAAATATATAAATAAATTAATAAATAAATTAATATTAAATATATATATTTATAATATATAAGACGTTTTATTATATTACTCTTTCTTACGAGTTTTAAATAAAAATTCGATTAAGATTCTCTATAAACGATATATACGTCGGTAAATCGAAAACCGGCTCTAGCGACTCGGGGTTATTAGATAAGTTATTTTAAATACCCGATATAAACTTAAAGTATTTAAATGGTTTTAAGTACCCGTTAAGCGCCCGCCGAGTACCCTTCGAGTATTAAATAACTCGACGGGCGCTCGACGGGCGCCCGAGGTCGTTATAAAATAAATATCGGCTCTCTATAAACGTAATTTAAATCTAAAGTTTTAAGAGCCCTAACTTTAAAAAATTATATAATTTAGGGCCTAAAATTTTAAAAAATCTTAATATTCTATAATCGCCTTTATCGACGGTAGCGACCCCCCGGAACGATCTTTAACACTAGTAAATTTTGATGCCCGGAATCGATCGATTCAGGCGAAATCCTCGCGGGGGTGATGCGTAGGCTATGCGCCAGGGCATACACTAGGGGTTTGGGGGTGCGACAGTGATAATTATAGGGGTGCGACAGCGACAGGACCATGGCCATAAGTGGAATACGCCATGGCCATGAATGGAATGGGGCCATGGACGGGGGTCAAAGTTGGTGGCGCACCCCTAATTTAGTGCCCGTTAGTGGCGGTTTTAGGCTTGCTCGGTATGCGCCCGAGTAGCCCTAGGCCCCTTAACTGTATACCTCGGGCGCCTATCGAGTCGGTAGATAGGTATCGCGTTTAAGACTCCTAAGGCGCTCGTCGAGCGCCCTAAACTATAATCGAGCCACTTTTCGTTTTACCGACGTAAAAATCTTAATATTAAAGATCGTATTTTTATTTTAATTCGAAAATAGAAGTTATTAAAGTATAAAACCAGTATATATTTAATAAATACAAAGTTTATATTTATTATATATTTAATTTATACTTTAATAAATATATAGCGCGAATTTATTTTTAATTAATAAAAAAAGAATATCGAATAATAAATCCGTTCGATTATTTATTTCGATAAAGAGTATTATTTAATTATATACTATATATATATAGGTTAAAATATTCTATTAGATTTAGTATATAAAAATAAAGCTAGTATTTAAAATAATAAAGAGAAAAATTAATCACTTTTTACTTTTATCCTAAAACCCCGATATTAATTATATATATAATATATACTTTTATTATACTCCGTATATATTTAAAAGTTACTAGATATTTATATTTATTATTATATATTTATAAATCTTAAAATATATTAAATATATTATTAAATATTTATAAAAATATTTAAAGTATTTAAGGAAGTATTTTAATAGAGTATTAAATTTATATATATTACCTCGGGCTAGGGTCTACGTACTATAATAATAAATATAAATATAAAATAAACTCTATCTATAAAAGCGAAAGCCACTCTGAGAACCCTAATTTACTCGGAGTATTTAGGCCCGCTCGCGAGCGCTAAAATAGCTCAGAGTTGATTTAGTATTCTTAGGCCCGATTAGGCCCGCTCAGGGTCGCTCAGGGTTATTTAGGATTCTCAGGGCCGCTCAAGGCCGCTTAGGGTCGCTCAGGATTATTTATTTACATGGCCATTACTACTGCTATAGATATGCGCATACATGGCCTATAGATATGCGGATATATGGCCGTTGCTGTTGTTATAGATACGCGCATACATGGCCCATAGATATGCGCATTCATGGCCATTGCTGCTGCCATAGATATGCGTAAACATGGCCATTCTTGCCCACATAGATGCGCGCATACCCCCATTTATGGCCTATATATACGCGTATATATGATGTTCCATAATCGCCCCTATCGACGGCAGCGATCCCCCGGAACCACCCCTACCGCCAGTAACTTTTGATTCCCGGATTCAATCGATTCGCGCGAAATTCTCGCGGGGGTAACGCGCGGGCTATACGTCACCGAATATATAGCGACGTTCTACCAGGTATAGCTATATAGTGCGAAAGCGATAGGACCTTGGCCATGAATAGAATAGGGCTATGGCCATAGGTAGGGCCATATATAGAGACTATATTAATAGCGTATTCTAAAATTAGGGATTCTCACGAGCCAAAAACGTTCTCAAGAGCGCTTATAGTTATTAATAACGTTTTAGAGTTAAGATATAATATTACCCCGTTTAACCTAGTTTAATCGACTTACGAGCGCTTATAGCGCTTAAAGCCTACTCTATACTTTTATAAATATCTAGATTAAATTTAATATAAATTATATATATATAAAGTATATATTAATTAATATAAGATTCGGGGACTTTCCTTATAATCTTAATACTAAATAGAAATAAAATAAATATATTTTTTAAATATATTAATCTTCTATTAAATATATATTAAATATAATTTTCGAAAAAAGTATTTTAATTATATAGCTCTTTATATAATTAATTAAATATAAAAAGTTAAAATTATAAAGAAGTTAAAAGCGAAAATAAATAATATAAATTTAATATATTTTAAATTTAAATTATAGATTAATAATAAAAAGGCGCTTTAAATTCTTATAAAATTTATATTAAAAATATTAAAGATATTAACTAAATAATAAGATTTTACTCGAAAGAATATCGGAGTAAAGAAAAATAATTATTTTTCGAATAATATTTTTATTAATCGAAAATTAATTATATTTAATATTTACTTTAAATAAAATATATATAAAATATATATTTAATATATATTAAATTTTATAAAGTATAAATTTCGTTTCTAAAAATAATTTATAAAAGTAGTAATAATAAAGTAATAAAGATTCAATTAAAATTAGAGGAATAATAACTAGTTTTTATATATATTTAAAGTAATAAAAAAGAATAATAAATCCTAATTAAAATTTAAACTAAATATATATTATATATATACGTAATATTATATTTATTCTAATTATAGATAAAAGAGATTAATAAATTATAACTCGATAATTCTAAAATTTAAGACTTTTATAAAACCTCCGAAATTCTTATAATAACGCGGACGTTATAATCGAGGATAATACTCGTTTTTAGTATAAACCGAGTATAAATATAATTAATTTTATTATAATTATTAAAACTTCTTTCTTTATATCTTTTAGTTCTAGTAATAATACTACCTCTAATTATAGCGCCTTTTATAATTTAGGTAATTATACCGGGAGTTAAACTCACGAGTCTTGAATATAAATTAATAAAAGAGTATATATATATTAAATATACGTTGCGGAATAAGAAAGGGAATCGGTTTTTTTTACTCTATTCCCTTCTCTTCTTTAAGAAAGGGATTTCTTTTTATATTAATATTTATCCTAATTTTTTGGATTCTCTTTCTCGATTTTCGAAAAAGTAAAAATTCCCTTCCCTATTCCGTAGTGTAATTAAATATATATTAAATATAAATATATACTACCCCCGCTATCGCTATCGCGAGGGACTATATTAAATTAAGGAATTCAAAGATATATATATACCCTCGGTTTAGAAAATAGAAGATTAAATATATATAATATATACGTAAAGTATATATCGAAGGATTATAAAACTTAAGCGAAAAAAAGAGGAGTTCGAGTTAATTTGAAAACTTTAAAATTTAAAGAATTAGAATATAAATTCTATAATTAATATTAATATGATATATATTTAATATATATTAATAGTGTAAAATTATTTATTATTGAAAGTAATTCTACTTCTTTTAACGAGCCTACTAATTATAATAGAGTTAAGGGTAGAGATAGAGATAATTTAAATTTAAAATATATTTAATATATACTCGAGGTATACGAATATACTTTAATTATAAATTAAAATAACGAAACTCTAGATATAATTATATTATTAAAAGATTTAATATATCTAGAATTTTCGAAGTATTTATAATATTAGAAAATCTTCTAGTTATATAAAGAAAGGATAATTCTAAAACTTTTATAAATAAAAAAAGTTATTAGGATTTCTTAAAAGAGTTTAGAGATAAATAAATAATATAAATAATAATATTAAAAAGAATAAAACCGGTTTAATTTAATTAGAAAAATATAAATAATATTTAAATAAAATATAAACTCGGTATATTTAATAAAAATAAATAATGAAAAAGCTATTAAATAATTAGTATATAAAAGATTTTAAAACTATTAATTTTACGCGTTAATTAAAAAGTTTATATATCTTATTTAAATTTTTTTTATTAATATTAAATAAAGAAAATATATAAATTTGTAAAAATACTAAAGATTAAATATAATAAAATTATAAATTAAACTATAGTAAAATTATAATAAAATAAATAATAAAATAATATATAATATTATAATAAATAAATAACGAGATCTAAATATATATTTTATTAATTATAAATCTTTAATAAATATTTATAATATTCTCAAGAATAAAAAGATTTTCTAGTATATTATAATATATTAAATCGAGTTTATAATAATATTTATATATTTAATATAATTATAATTATAATAATAATAATAATAATTTTTTTCTCTCTTTATTCTTTCATAAATTAAAATAAAAACTAATAATTCTTTTATAATATAATTAAATAATTATAACTATAACTTAAGTATATATTTATATATAATCTATATATACTATTATATATAATTTATTATTATTCTTATATATAGTTTATATATTATTTTCTATATAATTATATACTTTGTTATTATTTTTATATAAATTATATATAAAAATAATTATATAATAGAATAAAAAAAGGAAGAGAAAAGAATAATATTCAATTTCATTTTTTTTAATACGGAAAGAAATAAAAGAGAAGGAATAAAAATTATTAAAAAAAAGAAGAATTTCTTTATTACTTTTTTCCTCTCTTCCTAACAAGGTTAATCTATATATATATATATATATATTTTATTATTATTTCTATATAATCTATATATATCCCTATATATTCTTTTATATAATTATATATATATATACTTTATTACTACCCTTATATATAATTTATATATACGCGTATATATACTTTATTAAATAGTATAAAGATTAGGATAATTAGGAAAATAATTAAAAAATATTCAACTTTATATTCAATTGAAATTAATTTCTCGATATTAAATGAATAGAATTTATATATAAAAGTATTAATAATAAATAATATTATAATTAAAAGTAATAATAAATATATATATATATTATAATTAAAAGTAATAATAAATTTTATTCAAAAATATAAATATTTTATTATTACTCTTAAATATAACTTATTATTATTACTCTTAAATATAACCCATTATTATTCTTTTATATATATATATATATAATTTATTAATACTTTTATATATAAATAATATTAATTTACTATTAAGAAGTTAATTTAAATTAAATATAAAATTAAATATATTATAATTATATTTTTATTTATTTTAATCTTTATTTTATTAATAAAATTTATATATTATATTTTATAAAAAGAGTAAAAATAATAATAATAAAGAGAATTATTAAATTTTAATTTTTTCTTCTTCCCTCGATTTCTTTCTTTTTTTAAAAAAAAAATAGATTCCTAATTTTATTTTATAATATAATTATATATAAATATTAAAATATAAAATATATATATATATATATAAATAATTATATATAAAATAATTTTATATAAAGAATTAAAAAAATTCTTTATTATTTCCTTTTCTTTTTTCTTTTAAAGAAAAGAAATTTTAAATTTTTCCTTTTTTCTTTTTTTACCCCCCGTTCTTTTCTTTATTTAATAAAAAAAAGAGGTTCTTTTTTAAATTATAATATATAAAATTATAGAACGAATTAATTATTTATAAAAATTATAATAAATAAAACTAATAACTAATAATTAATAATAAAAATAATAAATTTTTAATAAATAAAAGTTTTTAATTTAAAAGATTTTTTTAATAACTAATAAATATTAATATAATATTATTTTATTCAAAAATAATTAATTATATATTTAAAAATAATAATAAATTTTATAATTTTATAATAAAAGAGATTCTAAAGATAATATATATTTAAAGAATTTAAAATTTAAAATAAAATAAAGTAATTTATATTATTATTAAATAAATTTTATAAAGAATCTTAATTTTAATTTTAATACTTATAATTTATATTTAATTTAGATATTATATTATATTATATAATTAAATAATTATTTTATAATATTATTAAAATTATTCTTTATATAGATTATAATATTATTAAAATTATTCTTTATATAGATTATAAAATGAAAAAGAGTTTTAAATTATTATTTAAATAAATTAAATATTAAGTATATAAATTCCCTAGTTGTTAATAAACGATAATAATTAATTATAGTTATAGTATAAATTAAATTTATACGTATTATAGTTATAATAAAAATTAAGTATATACGTAATATTAAATTCAAGGTAGTATTTAATTTAGAGTAGTATTACCTAGTTTATACTAGGAAAAATATTATTTAATATATACTAGGTTTACGCCTATTAATAGTAAATAATAAATAAAATACTTTAATATATAATATATTTTAATATAAACTAAAAATATATTATAATATATATTCCGTATAAATAATACTAAATAGAAAGATTATATTTAATATACTCTTATAATATTAAAGATATCTCGAGCGTAGTAGATTTACAAGTTTTAATCAAACGACTAATTTTACGAATATTAATAATATATATATTAAATATAAACTAAACTTACTCTTAACTAGACTTTTTATTAATTTAATTAGAGCTTGTTTCAATTCTTTAATAGTAGTTAATATAGATTAAGTATATACTCGTTATAAGATTAATATATTTACCGCGAGCGGAGAGCGAGAGCGACGAGGCGGCGGAGTAAATAAAGTTAATATATACGTATAATATAAAGTTAAAGAAGATACTAACTTTACACTTTCGCGCGGACTCAGGTATAGATATTATAATTTACTATATTATATTAATAATTAATATATACGGAGTATATACTTTATATAAACGCGAGTTCGCGTCCGAGGTAGATATTTCCGTAGGTACGTAATCTCGGTATATAATTAACTAGCGCTTAATATATACTAGAGGTTTATTTTTAAATTAAATATAAAAATATATTTAAAGATAAATAGTAGAAGATAAATAATAGTATATAATAAATTTATATTTAATTTATATATATACGTAAAATTTACGAGATAAGAAAAGTAGATATTATATAACCCCGCGAAGGCGCGATCGGAGTAACTATTTAATATTAACTCGGTATATAAATAATAAATATCTAATTTACGCGATTATCTTTATATTTATAATATATTAATTAAGGTATTTACTAGCTAGTCTAGTACTATAATATATTAATTATATATATATTTAGTAAATATTCAATATATCTTAACTCGTAGAGATACTAGATATCGCGCTAACCCCCCGAAATATATTTATAATTTAATAGTACTTGCGAGTATTATTTAGGTATATATTAGATATATATATTATTTATTTCTAACCCGCGAGAATAACGAGAGCGGAGAGATTACCGCGATTAAAATTAATAATTATATATAATTAATATATATTTATAGGATACTAAAAATAGTAATTTACGAGTATTAAAATATTTATTACAAATATAATAATAAAGCTAAATCTTCGTAAATATATATTAAATATATTTTTAATTTATATTGAGCTAGATCTAATATCCCTAAAAAATAATACTATATATTATCTACTCTTATATAATAACGTCGTAACTTTATTAAATTAATATATATTTAGAATATATTCGTATTAAGGTACGTATATACGTTAGTATTAAAAATAGAGAGGATAATACCGATATTAAGAGTCTCTATATATATTCAATATATATTATATAGGAAGTAACTATTATATTTACGAGTATTCTCCGAGGCGGTTATTTCTAATATTATATATATTTAGTATATACCCGGGCGCAATTTAAATTATATTTATAACGAGTATTCGAAGTAAAATCGGCCTAAGCTAAAAATATAATTAATATAATTCATATATTAAATAAGAGTATATATTTAGTATTTATTTAATACAAGATTTAGAAAGAGGAATTTAAATATTATTAAAGTTAAGAATAAACTCTATTAAATATATTAGAAGTAACTCGATATATATTAAAAATATATTTATTATAATAGTACCCATTAGCGGAGGGGTTAGTAGAGTTCGTAATATCGAGAATATTATAATTAATACTTATAATAAGTATATACTCGTTGGAATATCGATATATATAACGATATTAAATTATAAATAATATGAAAAAGAGAAGAATATATATAGTATATATTAAATATATATAATAGAAAAGAAAAAAGAAAAAAAACGCGAAGCTTCTAGATAAATAATAATAATAAATACATTGAAAGCGAGAACTAATATTTAGTAGAAGTAAAGTATATACGCGTAAATTTATATTAAATATATATTATTACTTCGAGGGCCGACCTCTAAAAATTAAAAATTAAATTAGAGTTAACGAATATATTTAGTAAATTTAACCGGGGTAAGATTTTTATAAATCGAGTATATACGAATATTTAACTCTAGTTTAGTAAATTTTAGACCTCGTATTTATTATATCTCGCTTTAGAATATCTCGAGATATAATAGACCTAGGATTTAACCCTTACTAAACTAGGGTCAAGCGATCGTATATATTTGATTTATAGAACTCTAATTAACTCTCGAGGCCTTAGGCCTTAGAGTTTACTAAGAGATATTAATATATAAAAAGTATTATAAAGATACTATTTAAATCGCTAGATAAATACTCTCTCTTATATTTAACTAGTAGTTATAGTCGCTATAATAAAACCTAGTATAATTATTAAAAAATAAACTATATAATTAAGATTTAACCTATAAATAGAATAGATATAATTTAGTTTATTAATAATAAATTGATTTTTTATAAATTATAAAGTTGTAAACTAGTATATAATTAATATTAAAAATATATTAATTGTAATTAAATATAAAGTTTAGTATTTCCTAATAATAACTAAAAAATATAAATAATAATAAAGAGTATATTTATAAATTAGAAAGATTGATTAATTAATTAATTAATATATTTACTCTAGTAAAACTACTTTACTAATAAGGGAGTTCCGCGAATATTTTCTTAATAAAGTTACTAGCGGTACCTATTAACTACTAAAGAAACCTCGTCGATTAAAAACTTTAATTTATTAATAACTTTTTCCTCTTTTTACTAGTTAGTAGCCGATAATTATAATTATTTTAAAATATTATTTACCCTTCCTTCTAATTTCCTTTTTATTTTAATTTCTTTAATTTTATTTATTTATCTCGTAGGCCTATAGGCCGCTTTATTATAAACTTATTAAATAGTCGATATTTATAATTATCCGGCCGGCGGCTTTTTCCTTTTCTTTCTTTTCTTTATAAGTTTAGGTATATCGCTAGGTCCTAGTAATAGTTTAAATTATATTAACTATTTTTTAATAAAAGAGAATTAGCCGAGTTATCCTATTTTTATTATTTACTACGTGGTTATATATATACCTTAGACCTACGATAATATCTTCTTAAAGTTATATATATTTATTTATTCTATTAGCTCCGCTTTATCTCTAGCTAGTTCCGAGTAAAATAATAATATATACTTTATACTCTATTTCCTTTATTTATACGGGTAATTAATACTACGGATTATAAATATCTTTATTCGGTATAAGAACTTATTTAATCCGATCCTACCGTATTTTAATTATATTATTATAAAGTTTTTAATCTTTTTTAATTAATTATAATAATTAAACTAGTCTCCGAATAAATCTCTCTTCTAAGCCGGGTTAACAGTTTATATAAGAATTATTATTTTATAACTCTCCTATTTATCTAGTTATTATTAACGGGCCTAGTTTTTTATTTTTTAATTAATAACTTTAATATCCTAGTATTCTTTAATATCTTCGATTAGGTTTATTTAATCTTTTCTCCTCTTTATAATTATAGCTACTTTATATTATTCTTTAAATTTTAGGGCGCGAAGCGCCTAGGTTTCTTTTTCTATTATTAGTATTAAAAGTACCTACTACTACCTACCTCCTTTATATTAAAGTTTATTCTAGATCCGTGTATTTTTTATAGTCGTAACTACGTAGGTCCCTCGATTTATTTAATATTATATTACTAGGCGGTCTAACTAGAGGTCGATTAACGTAATTACTAATTACTTTAATTCTAAATATTAAAATTAGGGTAGTTTTAAATACTCTTAAAACCGGTTTAAAGTAATTATTTTAGATAATTATTAACTTCTTTATATATTCTTTTATAACCTCTCTTATTCTCTTTAATTAATATTATATCGGAGTCGTAAACGTTAATATTAATCTAATTATTATATTATATACCGTTTTATATTTCGCGAAGGTAGCGCTTTATATCGAATTAACTAGGCTCTTTATAGCGCGGCTTTAATTAGTCGCTCTAGTTTTAATCTAGACTAGATATAATCTTTATTTTAATTTTAAATCAATATATAATCCTAAAACCCGGATACTCGTTTTAAATTCGATAACTACGCTCTTAAAATTTATTACTATTTCTATATTAAACTTCTTCGGCGTTCGAGATATATAGATTAATTTATACTTCTAGGGCGTAAATAACGCGTTATAAATAATTATTTATTTTAGATAAGTATTATAGGCCCGTTTTAAATTCGTTTAATTCTTTTTTATACTCTCGTTATAGCCGAGTAAATAAATATTATCTACGAATTCTTTAACCTATATTAATAGGTTTATTTTAATATACTCCTCGATTAATAATATATTAAAGAATAGAAAGAATACCGGTAAAATAAGCGATCCTTATAAGATACCCGTTTTTTTTTTATTATACTCGTTCTTCCCCTAAATATTACGGATATAATTTTATTCGATAGAAAATTTATTATCTAGTTAATAATTAGGCTCGGTATACTTTTTATTCGTAAATCGTATAATAACTTTTTATACGAGACGTTATCGAACGCTCTCGTTATATTTAATAATAATAGGTTTATTATCTTTCCCCTCCCGTTCCTACTATAGTTCTATATAGTATATATTATATCTATAAAGGTCTCTAACGCGGTTTTTATTAAACGCTTTTATTTAATCTTTATTTATTATAGTAGTAGTAATTCGTACTCCTCCGTTATATTATTTAACTTTTTAGAGATAACTATTTCTAGCGCTTTATTAAATATATCGAGGAGTATAATAAACTTATATAACTTTAACTTTAAATAATCGCCTTTCTTCGATTTCTTAAAGATTATTATATTAGTTTTTTTAAAATACTTTAGGTAGTATCTTTATTTAAGGTAGACCTAGAATAAATAAATAATAATATTTATTACTTCCGTTTTTATTATAATTTTTAAGAATCGGTTCGGGATTTTAATTATTCCTAGTATTTTATCGGCCGTTAAATATTATATTATTCTATATATCTTTATCCTAGTTATTTCTTAATTTATTTTAATAAACTTTAAGTACTTTATTCCATCGATATTATTTAAATTTATTATTAATAAAAGGGGGAAAAATACTCTTTATAAGATTTTTATTTTATTTTTAAAGTATTTAATTTTTCTTTTTTTAATATCTTTAATAATTAAGAATTAAAGGAGTTTTTAAAATTTTAATTTTATTTTACGAGTTTTTATACTCCCGTCGATTTTAGCGAGGCTTTATATATACTTTTTTATTAAAAAAATATCTTCGTTCTTTAAATTATATATATTTTTTTATTATTTACCGTATTTAGGGCCTCCTTCGTCTAGGTATTTCGATTTTATTTATACTTTTTTATATATTCCTTTATTTTTAATATAATTTTAATATAATAAAAATTCTAGTAAGATTTAACTCCTTAATATAAACGGGTTTATAAGACTATAAATTCGATAATTTCTCGGAAACCTCCTATTATTTTATTTAGGTATCGGTCGATATTTTTTTTACTTTCGAGTTTAATTTCTTTAATACCTAGTAAAGAGACTTTATATTTTATTATATTTTTTTTCGGGTAATATTATCTTTAATCTTCTTTTAAATATAATAAATATATAATATTACTTTTTTTTATATTTACTCGAATTCCGTTATTACTAGTTTATAATCAGAGTTATAATATAAGTCTTCGCGGATTATAAAGTTATTTATAACTTAATATACTCCTTTTATAAAGAATAATAAATCGATTACTATATTTTTATATTCTTAGGCTTTTTATATAATAGACGTTTTTAATAGTCTTAATTTTATTTCCCTCGACTTTATTATTTCTAAAAGATAATTAATTATAATATAATATATATATCGTTTAGTATTATTCTAGTTAGGGTAGTAAAGATTAAAATCTTTTAAAAGAATATATTCGTTTTCCTTTATTAACGCTTCTTCTAGTAATAATAATATCGACGGATTATCGATCGAGGTATATTATATTAATAATAGGTTATATATATTATAAATTTATACCTCTTTATAATAGGGGATTTCTCGATTAATAACCTCCTCTTTCTCGATTTTATTTAACCGAGATTCCTTTTTATTTCTTCGCTTTTTAAATATAATCTTTATAAAGTATAAATCGCCTCTATAATAAACTAGCTCCTAGTTATTTATATTAATCTTCTTATTTATATAAAAATATATACGAGTCTCTAGGTCTCCTTTATATATTAAATAAAAATAATTAGTACTATTATTATATAATATTTAAATAGTAGGGTTCTAACTAGGCTCTTAAATAATTATAATATCGATATTTTTAATTTATTTATTTTAAAGTAATTTTATTATTAACTTCGATTCCTTTTAATATTATATTATACAACTTTAAATTAAATATTATAATTTATCGTATATTAATATTATATTCGTAAATTCCTCGTTTATTTCTTAATTATTTAATAGTATTAGTTCTAGCCGGTTTTTATCTAATTAATCGAATATTATTATTAAGAGATTATTTAGGACGTAGAGGACTATTTACCTAAATATTATTATTAATTTATTATTTTATCTCGGCCTCCCTACCTTCCTAAGTATAATAATAATATCTTCAATTTTATTAATTATATTCGTTATTACTTTTCTCTTTTTCGTACTTTTAACCGGTACTAGTATAAATTTATTATTAATTAATTATATTTAAGAGCTTAAAGTTATTATCCTCGGTAATATATCGCGAATTACCTAGGTTTATTCTTTAATCTTTATTGGATTCGGTATATCTCTTTTTACCTAATTAAGTATACTCTACTCTAGGATTTATAATATCTAGAGTAAATTATATAGCGCTTTTCCTTCGGGCTTTTAATATTATATTCGTATAATTAATAGAGTTCTATATATATTCTATATTTAGGCTAGTTTTTATAAATTAGAGTTATATAACTATACCCTTAATAGTTAAAATATTACCTCGGGTTATTTATTCTCTCTTACTTTTTATATAATAATAGTTATTCGCTTTTTAGGAACCCGTCCGTTACTAGTTTATTTACTATATCTAGGTCCGGGATCTCGAGAAGAAGTATTAAATTTTTTTTTACGACCGTATTCGTCTAGTTTAAAAGCGAATTTTAGTTATTTTATATTTACGATATTTAATCCTAGATATAACTTATAATTAGCTTTCTTTTATATCTTTATTACTATTTTTTAATTATTTATATCGACGGCCTCCCTTACGTTATATATTATTACTATATAGATTTATCTTAATATTCTCGCCGAGGAGTTAATATTTTTTATTTATTTAATTAATTTCTTTAACTTTTATTTTACCTCTATCGTTATATAATATAAAACGATATCTCCTTTTATTATTTATTTTACTCCGACGATCGACTCCGTTACCGAGTAGGCTTTATTCTAGAATATTTTAATTAATTAAAAACTAGTTATTCTCTTAAATTATCCTCTAGCCTTAATATTATTTATCTTAATTATTAATTACTTCGCTTTCGCGTTAATTATTATTACTAGAGGAGGGGGGTTCGTTTCGGCTATATATCTCGATAAGATAAATATATATCCACGGGTAATATTAGCCTAGTTTTATATTAATAACGTATATATACTCCTCGCCTTAAATTTCTAAACTTTTTATTTTAACGAGTTTATTTAGGCCTCCTAAAGCCTACGCTCTTCTACCGATTTTTATATATAACTAAAGATTATTCCTAGCGCGATCTACGTTAGTTATAACCCGTAGTATATTATTTATTATACTTCTTTATATTCTATATTTTTTATAACTTTTATTATAATTATTATTAATTTTTCTAAAACTTTTATACCCCCTTTATACCCTCTTATTTAATTACTAGTCTTATTTTATTATTACGATATCTTCGTTATATTAAAACGCGTTAATAGTCCGCGTCTACTTTTTACTCTAGTATTTTAAGTTTTATCTCTACTACCTTTATTCTCTTTTATTTTAATTAATTTCGCGACCCTTTAAGGTAGTAAAATCCTATTAACCTAACTTTCGTCTTATCTTTTTCGTCCGGTGAATTTTATAATATAACTATATTTAATAATCGCTTTTAATAGTTATTAACTCGGAGGATAATTAAACTCTAATTAGAAGAATAATAATTCTATTTATTATAAACTCTATTAATATAATAATTACTAATTAATAAACTCTCGTATTTTCTATTATTAATTAATTATTTCCTTATTTTAAATCGAGCTCTACGACTATATAATAATAAAATAAAATAAAATAATTACGAAAAAAACTATTACAAAATAAAATAGAAAATAAAATTATCTCTAGTAAACTATATTAATAATTAGCCTATTGTATCTTATTTATTATTTTTATAAATTTCTTTTTAGTCTAGGCTTATATAATTGAGTATATATTTATTTTAATTTTTAATTTTATATTTAATATTTATTTCTTCTTTAATCCTTCTATCTCCCGTAAATAAATTTTAAATACGATAATAACTTTTATTTATCTCTTTAATCTCGTTTTTAAACTATATTATAAATTTTTAAATTTAAAGATTCCGAGTTTGTTTTTTCAATTCTATATACTAGATTCTCTAGTTTTTCTAATAATTTTCTTTTTAAGATTCTCCTTAATATTTAAATTATATTTAAAGTATTAATAATAATATTTATTTAATAATTTAGTAATAACTATTTTCGGTAATATTAAAATAATATTATAATTTAAAGATCTTTTAAATTCTCTATTAATAATTATAATTTTCTCTTTACTTTTTTCATTTTCATTTTTATCTTTGTTTTAGATAATTATAGTAAATATTTTTTCTTTAATAGATTCTCCTTCTTTAATAAATCTTTCTTTTTTAATTAATTCTTTTTCCGTAGTAAATCCTAGGTCTTTATTTATAATAAATCCTAGATCTTCTATAATAAATATTACCTAGAGAAATTTAATAAGGAAGTTATATAAAGTTATTATAACGGCTTAATCTCTCCGTATTTAATTAATAAAGTTACTCGCGATAAACCCGTATATTATTAATTCGCGGCGAATTAATTCAATATTTTTAATAACTTCGAGATTACTTATTAATATTAATACTTAATATTCTATATATAATATAGAAGATATAGGTAGTTTACTAGTTAATATTAATAAATTAATATTGTATTAAATAATTACATTAAGACTATTTAATCTAATACGATATATTTTTAAAAACCTTATAACGTTATTTTATAAAGGTTCGAGGAATTATTTATAACTATTTTTATAGATAATTATCAATTACGCGGGGTTAATATTATAATATAATTCTCTTATCCTAAATACTAGAACTAGAAATAAATATTTTATTAATATAAAGTTAAATTATATTTTATTTTATTTAGTAATTATACCCTAGATAATATTATTTAAAATAATTTTCATATTTATTATAATCGATATTAGAATATTCTAGAAAGATTTACCTCAATATTTATCCTTATTTATTTTAATTACTAGGGTTCTTTTATTTTTAATTCTAATAATAATCGATAATAACTTTTCTTTAAATATTATTCAAAATAAAATAGAGATAAGTTTTAATTTAAATTTGTTTAAAACTTTTAATTAAAATTATAATAACTAGGGCTCCGAGATATTATTTAATATATTTAGTAAATTTACTTTTTTTTCTTATTACTATATAGAAGTATATTATCGTAAATAAAATCTATTAATAATAAACGAGGGTCCTTGGATATAGGTAATTTCGATTTCGATTTCTATAATAATTATAGTAGAAGCCCGAGTTTCCTTAGTTATTTATTCTCGGTCTTTTCCTTGAGTCGTTACTCTTTTTTCCTACCTCGACTTTAACTAAATCGTTACTAACTAACGATTTAATTAATAAACTTATTTATAATAAAATAAATTATATCAAATCGATATATAATAAATCTTAAATATAGAAAGAAAATAATTTAATAATAAAGAGTATTAATAAAGTAAAGTAAAGTAAAGTAAAGTAAAATAATAAGTAAATAAATAAAATTTAAATAGAAATCTTAGAGCGAAGTTATATTACTATAATAATAACGTAATAATAATATAAAATAATTATCTACTACATAAGCTATAAACTAGAGTTAATTTTATTAATTTTATTTATAATTTAGACAGCGAGACTATCTAATAATTTATTAAATTAAAAGAGTAATTACGTTAGAGTCTACTAAATATTTAATTCTAGGTTTAAACGATTTTAGGTAGTTATTTTAAAAATTACCTCTAATACGTTTTTTATTTAGTTATTTAATTATAAAGAATTTATTATATAATTCTTTATAATTCGAGATCTTATATAGCCCGCGCTAGTAAGATTCTAGTTTCTTTACGTTTTTTTATTAAAGTATTACGAGATCTCTATAATAATATACTACTAGATAAACTTCGCGGTTATACTTCTCGATTATTTTTAGTTTCTACTATTTTGTAATTTCGTTAATAATATTATATACTTCTATTATATATTTAATATAATCTCGTAGAGTAACTTTATATCTAATAGAATTATTAAATAGAATTATTAATATTTTTTATTTTTTATTTTTTATTTAATATCTTTTCCTAGTAATATTAATAGAGTTACGATTATTATTCCTTAAATTCTAGATACTAACTTATATAAAATACTAATAAAAGAATATCCTAGTTATTTAATTATACGAGTATTTAGAGAGTTTATAAATTTAGCTAGACCTTTATTCTAATCTTTACTAAGTTTTTATTTCTTTAATACTTTCTCTAGTAGTTTATTCGATACTTTAATTATCCTAGTTAATTTAGATAATCTAGATAGGCTTTAATCTATAACTATACCTTCGTATTATAGAAATTCCACGGAGTTCTTTATTATTAAAGTAGTAACTAGAATTATAATATATAATAATTGATTCACGATATATAATAAAGGCCAGCTCAAGGTACTAGATAATATCTTTTATATTTACTATTAACGTAGTAAACGAAATCACGAACCTCGATATATAGTAGATATAATTAATATATATCGATTCCTTATAAACGTTATTTTAGAATAACTAATAAAGTTTATTTTATAAAACTAGAATAAGAATATAACTAATATAATAATAACTTAGTTCGGTTAATAGTAAAATTCTTTTAAATATATTAATATACTAATCTTCGCTTAATAATCTTTATTATTATATACTTTTTCTTAATACTAAAAGTACTTTCGATTTAGAGATATAAAGTAGTAGTATACCTCGTCGATATATCTATAAAATATTACTTATTAATTTATATTTATAAATACTTTTTAATATGAGGGTAAATACTAAATCTTCTTTTATTAAGAATTTATATACTTTCGAATATTAAATAAAGCTCTCGTAGGTACCCTTTTATAAATCTAAATTTAATATCATAATCGTAATATAATATAAAAAGACGAGACTCCTTTAGTAGAGTTATTATTAATAATTTCTTATTTCTTATTCTAAATTAGTAAATTAAGAAACTCTTAATAATTATCCTTTCTATTTTTCTAGAGTTATAAAGAACTATATTTAATAAACTCTCGTTCTAGAGTATTACTTTAATTAGTATCAATATATTCTACTATAAATATATTCTAGATAATTAATCTACTCTTTTATTTTAGTAGCTCGGGATTTATTTAATTTTAATATTCAAATAATAGAGTTTATTAATTTAATAATTATGAATCCCGTTATAATTATTTATGTCTAGAAAATAGACTAGTAGTTTATAGTCTATATATATAATTACGGGCTTATCGGGGTATTTATAAAAATGATTATTTTATTTTATAAAGATTATAATAGAATATATTTCCATTTTATAAATAAAGTTTCTAATTTATAAAGTAATTTATAAAAAAGAGTTATTTAATATTAGAATCTTTATTGAAGTCTCTAACTTAAAAGGCGTAATATTTACTTATTTAGTAAATTAAAATTAAATAATATAAAGACCGGTAGTAAATCTAGATATATTTATATAGAAATTATTTAGTAGTCTTAGGTCGATATTATATATATAGATACACGTAATATATATACTTTTTAATAATTTAAACGATAGTTATATAATCTCTCTCTATATAAAAAGTATTTTTCTAATTAATTTAATAAATAACTTTACTAATTTCGTAAAACTCTTTATTTATCTATATATAATATTTATAATTCCTAGTAATACTCGTATATTTATTTAATTATATAGCGGTTATTATTATACTATTTTAATAACTCTATTATCGATTATTTATATAAACTCTCTTATATTATATATTATACCTAGGGCCTTAATAGACGATTTAAATAATTTAAATTTTTTTAAATAATAACTTTAACTTTACTTGTTCTACTCTTAGGAGAAAATAATATTTAAGAAAAGTATATTATTCTCCAAAACTACTAAACCCCGAAAAGAAATTATTTATATAAAGTATTAAAATAAGAGGATTATCTAGATAACCTAACTATAATAACGAGGGTTTATTAATAAAAAGTAGTAAATACCTAAATACTTAGTAAATAAATTCAATTATTATAAAGTTTATTAATTATAATTCTTAATATATTCTAGTAAATTATAATTAGCTTATTCTAGAAATAATAAAAATAGAATAATATTTATTATTAAAATAAAGCGGGATTATTATATCTATATTTAAAATTAACTACTATAAAACTACTATAAAATTCTTATACTATAGATTTAATAAGTTATTATAAATCTTAGAATTTAACTCTAAAAATATATTTAATAAACTTTTATATATACGCGAGTATTTGAATATCACGCGTAGTTTCTTCTTTAATATAGAATTAAGTACTTTATTTATAATTACTAATCTAGTATTCTATTATAATAATTATTTATTTACTAACTTTATTAACTCGTAGATTTCTCTTTTTATAATATCCGAAATAATCTTCCGTAGCTACTATTTAGAATAATTAGGATAATACTTTTAATTAAGATTTAAAATAGGCTTTATACTAGGCTTTATATATACTCGGTATATTATTTAATTAATATATAGAATATGAGTTAGGTCGGTCCTATCTAGATATTTATATTAATATAATAAATAAAGAATCTTCTTTCTCGCTTTCTTTATTAATATTAAGAGGCTTAGTATTAGGCCTATAAATTACTACTATAAATAAAACTCTTTATTCAAGACTAATAAACTTATTAATAAATATAGAATATAGTTATTAGAATATAATTATTCCTTAATTAATAATATACTAGGCTTCCTCTCCTCGAACTCTATTAATACTAATCTTATACTAGAAAATAATACTAATATTAATAAATTTAATATCGAGATAATAAAATCTTAGAGAGTTATAAAAAGTTTATTAATAATTAATATAATTAATTAAATACTCTAATAGAGATATATTAATAGTTTATAATTATATTAAAGATTTATCGAAAAACTAGTATATTAATCTCTTTATTATTATTAATAAAATTACTATTAGATTTATTATTAATAACTTCGTCCTTCTTTAAACTCTCTTCTTCTAGTATAATTAACGTCGTAATAATACGTATTAATTTTAGATATATAAATATATAGTACTCCGATAAGAAGAATATTTTAAATTTTATTACTTTACGAATTTCTTCGCCGCTATTTTTGTTCCTTAGGAAAATCTTAGATTCTTGGATAATAATATAAATATTAATTTACTATAATTATAAGAACTTCAAAATTAGTATTATATATTATCTTTAATTAATAAGTATTATAATCTCGAGTAAAACGAAATAACGAATTCTCTCTTAGATATTTAATATATTAATCTCTAACTAGACCTAAAAACATAGTATAGTCTCTCTATAATTAGTAGTATATATAGATAATTTAGTAAAGTTTATATCGCTTAAAGAGTAATATTTAAAGTTTAGTAATATTACTAAATTTAACGATATAATATTAATATTAAATACTTGATCGGTTAATATTATTTATTTAAATAAGGATTTTATAATTTCTTTATTCTTTATCGTAATACGATAAAAAGATTATAAAAGTTATTACTAAGTAAAAGTAGTACTAATATCTAGTTTCTTCTTTTCTCTCTTTTTAGATACTCGCGTATATATATACTTAAACTCTTTATATATTTAAGGAGATTAAATAACTATATCTAATTAAATAATATCGACTTTATTTCGTTATAATAATAAATGAATTAATATAGTATTATTATACTTCTCTATATTATTATTAGAAAATAAATAAGTAATTATAATTTAGTCTTTTTTCTTACTCTCTTTTAATCTTTCCGTTTAAAACGATCCTTGGTACTCTAGAGATAGTATAGTTCTAATTATAACTATAACTATAACTATAATTATTAAAGAGTATTGAGTAATAATTCTCTATATACTAGCGCTTATTAAGGCCGGAGTCTCTACCGTAATTAGTATAAATAATCTACGAGACTAGTATTATTAATAATTTAAATCGAGATTTATTTATTTAGGGAATTTAAAGACCGGTAATATTTAGTTAAATAAAAGTAATATTTACTAAACCCGAAGTATTTTATTACTAAATAACTATACTCTATCGTTATATATACCGTAGTATACTATAGTAAAGATAATTTAAAGTATTATTTTACCGAAGATAATAGTCTTTAAATATAATTACTCCTAAATAGAGAGTATATTATTAATATAATCCTTTGAAATACATATTTAATTATAGATAATAGTAGAGGTTGAATATTTAATTATTATCTATAATATTACTATTATTATATATTTAGTATATAAAGTTAATTTACTAAATAATATTAAATTTAACTAAGTTAGATTATAGTAGAGATTCTACTTATATACTAATCCTTGTATTTAGAAGCGATGACGTTATATATATTAATAATAGTACTATTTTATTATATAATACTCTTTATAACTAATTCTAGTATAGTTAATATATAGGCGAACTTATTATAACCTATTAACTTCGTTATATAATTAATAATTATAACCGATATATTAATATTAATACTAAATTTCTAATTTATATATTTTCAATATTAATTACTTAATATATTAGTAGTAACTCTAGCTAGTTTAATAATTAATTAATTAATTATATTTAAATAAATAAAATTTAGATTATTATTATTATATCCTAACTTCGTAAAAAAAGAGTTTAAAAATAATAACTCTTTAATAATATTAGTTTAAACTATATATTTAATCTTAGTAATTAATAGAGTATATTAGATTTACTATTTAAATAATTTAATAATAAGTCTATTCTATAATTATATTATATTACTAGATATAATACGACTAATATCTTTATAGTCGGTTTATGAATTATTAATCTAGAGTATTAATTTACTCTCGGGGTTAAGTTTTATTTTATAAATATTTAATTTTATAATATAATCCTAGGCCCATAATATTAACTAAGTATTTATAAATCTATTTTATAATATTAAAATAAATACTAGTAGGGTTTATAATATAACGACTATATTCAATAACGGCGAATACTGAATCTAGTTTTATTATAATTATTAACTATTGTAATACTCTTATTAAGGATCTATATATTTTAAGTTCTTTCTTATTAACTTTATAATCGTCGAGAGTTTTCTATATATCATTACTCTAATATATAAAAGTCATCGTCGAGAAATACTTAAATATATTAATTTACTCGAGTAATTATTTATTTAAACAAACCTAGTTAACGTAAATAATATAATTAGAACGATCGCGAATAATCTTTATATTTTATTATTATGAGATTTTACTTATTACTTTAATAAACTAGTACTAGATTTAATAAATATAAGAATTTAAAAATCGTCGATATAAATAATACTATAATTCTATATTTATAAATAAATACTAAATAGTCTTTATCGAGACGCTTATATCTATTTATTTAGAAGAAGGTACGAAGAGTATTATATTATATACGAGGTAATTATTTAAGATTATATAAAATATACTTTAATAAATAAATAATATTACGATCGCTATTACTATATTTATAAAATTATTCGATATAGTTTTTCTTTTATAATAGGGTATCTAGGAAAGTTAAAATCATATCCGAATATTTTATTTCCTTAGTTATATTTGATCTTTTAATACTAGTAGAAAATTATTAAAACTCTCCGTTCAATACCTTCGTATAACGTCGATAGAACCTAGGTTGATTCTCTTAAAGAGGAGTACTAAGGATTAGTAGATAATAGGCTTCGTATTAATAATTAAATATAATTAAATAAATTTAATAAATTTAATTAATAATTTAATAAACGTTTATATTTAGAATCTATAATTAAAAGTTTGAAGAGAAGTTAAATACGAAGCTCCTACCTATTAAGAAAATATATAGTTTATATAAAAGAAAGAAACTACGTTATTTATCTATTTATTTATTTACTCCTACGTCGAGTAGATAAATAGTTAAGCGCTTATTTATTTATTAGTTTATATATTACGTCGAGTAGTAAATAATCCCTTAGTTTATTAAATATATTAAATTTATTAAAGTTCGGAGAGAACCTTAATTATTATATTACCCTTCTTTTCTAACCTTCTTTATCCTTAAAGATAATCTTATATCTTCTCGTTAAATAAGGTAATATATTAATTTATAGAAATAAATTATCTTTAAAGACTTTATAGTTATAGTTATTTATACGCGCTGCGCGACGCGTTAAACCGAATATCGATTATCGTCTTTATCGAAGAAATACGGGGAGTATATTAGGACTAGGAAAAAATATAAATTTTTAAAATCCGTTATTAATTTCTTAAGAATTAATAAGGCTCTAAAGCGCTTAAAGCGTAAAGAAGAAAAAATAAAGATTATATAAAAAACGGCGAATAAAATCGTTAATTAAAAGAATACGAAGTTAAAGAGGTTTCGTTAATAAAAGAAATTCCTAAAGGAGTATAAATAAAAGATATTTAATAAAGACTTTACGGATATAAAGAAGTTAGCGCGTTTAAAAGAATTTAAGAAATTTAATAAAATAAAGTATATAGTAGTTAAAGCTCTTTATTTTAATAATTTTATATTTTTAAAATCTTTCTCGCCGGGGACTTATAATTAATTTTCTTATATTATAGTCCCCGAAACTTCTTTAGAAGTTCCCGATAATTAATTAAGTTCGTTAATAACTCTTAAATATTCTCCGATTCATTATATCCCTTTTATTTAATAAAGTAGTTTAAATTTTTTTAATTTAAAATTCTTTTTACCTCGAACTCCGTTTCTTCTTTAATTTAGAAATAAAAAATATCCTATAAAAGTATTAAAGAGTCTACTAGTTCTAGTAAAGAGATATAAAATATTAAATATATTTTAGCGTCGGCTAGAAGATTTAGTTTATAATTAATTAATCCTTTACTCTTCTTAATTGAAAATAATCCGATTTTAATATAATTTAATTTCTTACTCGGTTTTTTATTCTTTATATTTTTTATTAAGAGATATATTTTATCCCTCTCCTTTAATTAAGAATATTTTTTTAAATATTTATCGACTCTCGCCTTAGTCTAAATATTTATTAATTTAATTTAGGTTTATATATTTTTATATAACACCTTTATATTAAATATATAAATTAACGCCTTTTATATATTTAGTCCTTATTTGGATCTAAGAAATATATTAATATATTTATTATAATTCGCAAAGAACGGAGTAAACTTTATTATATTAGACTACGCGATATTAAATACTAATTAAGTTATAAATAAAAACTTTACCTAATTATTCTATTTCTTATTAATATAGTATTATGAATACGTCTCTATTATTTAGTTTATTCGTTCCGTTTATCCATTTATCTATGGGTAATATATAGTTAATATTCGTAATTTTATTTTAATAGTATTGATTAGTATTTTTTAATAATTAGAGGTGAATTATTTATCTCTATTAAATATAGTTAATCTAGGAATATTATAATCTCGGATTAGACGATCTAGTAGTATAAAGGTAATTTATTCTACTTTATAAATCTCTTTAATTAGTATTATTATTATATATTTATTAAGTTTATTATAGATTATTATTATAGAATCGAAGGCCTTTAATATAATAGGGTCTTTCGATTTTAATAATTTAATAACGAAGTCTATAATAACGTCGTTTTATAGTATCTCAAATATTGAGGCGAACTAGGTTTAACTATATTTAATATACTTTATAGATTTATTCTACTAGTATTTAATATATTTTTTAATATATTTCTCGACGTATAATCGTAGTCCTAGTACGTCGTATTCTTTATAAATTAGTTCTATAATTTTAGTAATTTTAGGGTATCTTTAAATTAAGTTATTATAATAATCGCGGATAATTTCCTTAAGATATTCTTTAAGAAGATAAGTTTTCTTATTATACTTTAATAATTTAGTTTATAGTTATTAACTTCTTAATATTTCGATTAAGGTATTATTTTCGTATTCCTTCTAGATATTATTAATAATCCCAGGAATAGAGATATATTAAGTCGCTATTAATTATTATATTAAAACTAATAAATTATCCTATTATTAAATAAGGATTAATTATATTATTACGTTCTTATTCTTTATATAATCTTCTCGCCTATTATATATATCGGCGCGACTATTATTTTTTCCTAGGGTATAGAAAATCTTGAATTTATATTATCTTAATAATTCTAATTATCTAATTTATTTTCGATTTAGTTATTTAATAGTAATAAAGTTAAGAAGATTCTTATAATTTATAAAGATAATAAAGTTTAAATAACTTTTTATATATACTCTTTATTATTCTAGTATTAATATTATTACTAGTAATTCCTTATTATAAATATTATAGTTCTACTCCGTTAATAATATCTTTTATTAATAATATATAATAGGGTATTATTTATTATCTCTTTATTAGAGTATATAAACTTTTATAACGAGGTTTAAAGTATCGATTTTAATTCGAGCTAGTTTATTACTTCGGAAAGAATATAATACCAGCGGCTCTTTATATACTTTCTTAAATATTTTAAAAAATCGTTATTACTCTTTTCTTTATTAGAAAATAATATCTTTTCTTATAATATCCGTTAATAGTAAGGCCTTTTTAAAATAATCTTTAATAAACTTTTTATTAAAGTTCGTAAATCCTAAAAAACTTTATATCGTCTTAATATTATATAATATAGGTTATTCTTTAATACTCTTGATTTTATCGGGGTTTATATAAATACCTTTAATATTAATTATAAATTTAAGGAATTCGATTAATTCTTTATAAAACTCGTATTTCTTTAGTTTAAAGAGAAGTCTAGCTAGTAATAAATAGATTAAAACGTTTTATATATATTAAATATATTCTTCCTTATTAATAGAGTAGATTAAAATATTATCGAGGTATATAATTACCGTTATATCTAGGTATACTTATATAATATTATTAATTAATATTTAGTAGGTTACTAATACGTTAATAAATCTAAAGAGTATTACTAGGTATTCGTAATAACTATATTTAATTTTAAAGATAATCTTCTACTCCTCGTCTTTTTTTATTCGAATTAGATTATACGCGCCTTAAAGATATAATTATATAAAGATTTTTACTATTATAAACCGATCCTATAACTTATTAATATTTAGTAGAGGGTACCGATTCTTTACCGTAATATTATTTAATTTTCGGTAGTTTATATATAATTATAAACTTCTATTCTTCTTTATTATAAAGAGGATTAAATAACCTATTAATAATTTAAATTCTCGAATAAATTCTTTTTTAAAATTCTTGTCGATATACCCGCGAAGTACTTCGAGTTCTTTTTCTAATAAAGTATAAATAGGTTTAAATATCGGTTATTTACCTAGTTCGAGTTCGATTTTATAATCCTACGGCTAATATTTAAATAATATTTTTATAATTATCTTTTCCTAAAAAAGGTACTCTTATTATTAATACTTTTTAGGGATATTAGGAGGTTCGTCTTTATTTTTAGAAATTTTAATTTATTCGCTCTATTAACCTCTTTAACTAGTATATATCGAATCGGATCCTTATATAAAATTATTCTTCTTCGAAGATAAAATATTATAGGTTTCGATTAAGCTACGGTTCGTCTTCTTATTTATAACTATCCTTTATAAATATATAAGTATTATATTAGCGACGTCTTTAATATATAGAAATATAAATACTCCTCTCTTTTAATTAATTATTAAATTATATTTCTTTAACTAAGGTATTCCTAGAATAATATAATAAATAGTTATTCCTATTATATCGAAAGTAATCTCCTTATAGTAGTGTTAAATAATAATTAGTAATAGGAATATTCTCTTATTTATTCTTCTTATTAATAATTTTAACCCGTCGGTTAATTAAAGTTTATATTATTCCTTTTTTTCTCGAATTAATAGATTAGTTATTTAGGTTATTATTCGAGATATAAACTTATTAGTTACTCTTAAGTCTATTATTATAACGATTTTATATCCGTTGATTTTTACTAGTATTCGTATATATATATCGTATTAAGTTAAATATAAATATTATTTTAAAGTTAAATATTATTTTAAAGTTAATATATTAATCTCTTTATATTTCCCTTTAATATAAGGGACTAGTATTTTCCCGACGAAAATAAAAATTCGTAATACTTCTTAGACTCGAAGTATCTTTTATATCTTTCGGTTAAATAGTAATATTATTCGCTTTAATTATAATATTTCTATTTTTTATTATACTTTATTTAGTTTCGTAATTATAATTATTAGTCTTTATTATAACCTAGGAAAACTTGGTTTTCCCTTTTCTTAATTAGGTACTATAAATAATTATCTCTAACGTAGTTATTCTACTAACTATAATTATATCCTAGTTTTATAATATACTTTCACTCTCTTAAATTATTATAATAGTATTTATAAGCTTTATTTAAGTATATTAACTAGTATATCTCTCTATATTATAAATAATACTCGTTATATACGTAATATATTCTAAAGAGTTATCTTTTTTTCTTCTTCTATTCTTCGGGTTTCTTTTCTAATATAATAGATTAATTTTTAGAGTTATCGAGGTAGTCTACTACCTAAAGTTATTCGTTAAAGTTTATTATATTTTATTCTTATTCTTATCCTTCCTTTAAATCCTCCTTTAAAGTTTTATTATTATTATTATCTAGTTCTTCGAGTTCTCGAATTGTTTAGGCGATTTTTTCTTCGATACTCCTTTACTTCTCTAATAAATTATTAAATTAAATATCGTTTTATATTAGATCCTTAAGGGATCCGGTTACGTTATCCGGTATCTCCCTCTTAAGTATATTTAATTATTATCGATTTATTATATTTTTCGAACGATAGTTCCTAGTAATATAACCCGGCTTATTATAATTATAATAATTCATTATTTTTTTTTCTTTTATATTATTATTTATTCTTTTTTTAAAATCCTTTTACTAGTTCTTTTTTAATGAAATCGAGTTTTATTAATATATAATTATACGGGTTAAGTCTCTCGTACCGGTAACGACTAGTTAAATTATATTTATTATTATAAACTCCTAAATATCTTTATCTATTAATTCCTCCGTTATAGTATTTCTTTATTATATATTTATATAATTTATTACCGATTTTAATTACTTATTTCATAAATATATTAAGGTCCTTAATACTAGTTCTTATTTATATAAATTTATCTTTAATATTATTCTTAAATCCTTATCGATATATCGTTATAAAAGTAATTTTATTTTAATCCGTTAGTATTATATAATACTAAAATCGTACCGAGTAATCGGACACCGATTTCCGCTTTATTAAATATTAAATAATAAGAACTATTATATTACTCTTATTAAAAAGACTAAATATATAACGAATTTTAATTTAAAAGCGAGAGAAGTTCTTTATTTATAACTTCACCCCTAATAATATCGGAGTCGTCTAAGTCTTTTATATAATATATTAAAAATAATTTAATTTATTTCTATATATCGCCTCTTATATAGGTAATAATAAAAATTATTTATTTATTCACTAATATTATCTTTTTATTAAAGGCGAAGAATAATTAAAATTAAATAAATTAATCTTCAAGTTTCTTATACTCTCTATAATACTAGTTTAAGCGAGCGACGTTAATACGGTCCTTATCTTCTATAATATTACGTCTTCTAATATCGTTTTAGGTATTTAGGGCTAAAGTTCTTTATGATTTTAAAATATTTATCTTAAAAGTATTTAAAGTATTAAGGCTCTCCGTTTAATATTTTTATATAACGTCGATAGAACCTAGGTTAGTTCTTTTAGAGAAGAGTATTAAGAATCGGTAGATAGTAGACTTCCTATTAATAATTAGATATAACTAGATAAATTTAATAAACTTAATTAATAATTTAATAAATATTTATATTTAGAATCTATAATTAAAAGTTTTAAGGGAAGTTAAATACGAAGCTCCTATTTATTAAGAAAATATATAGTCTATATAAAAGAAAGAAACTACGTTATTTATTTATTTATTTATTTAATTTTACGTCGAGTAGATAAATAGTTAAGCACTTACCTATTTATTAGTTTATATATTATATCGAGTAGTAAATAATCCCTTAGTTTACTAAGTATACTAAATCTACTAAAGTTCGGAGAGAATATTAATCGTAATAAAAATACTAATTTAAAAACTTTATTATTAATAAGAAGATTTTATAATAATTAAAACTCTTAGTTTATTTAAAGTTTCTAATAACTTAACGGATTTTGTATCGATTAAATACTTTTATTAAATTTAGTTTAATAATAAATATTTATTTATCTAGTAATATTTTTAATTTAGTAATACCGAAACTAACTTTTATATAATACTATTTATAAGATTATTTAGTTCTTCGGTAGATACTATATATTATTTATTTTTATTAAATTTATTTAATACTTCTTATACTCTTAATAGAATAATAGGAATATTATCTAGTTTAGTTTTATTAACTCTTAATATAAATCCGCGCTTAGTATATTCTTTAATATTATAGAATTCACGATATTTAACTCTATTTTTATTTTTATTCTTATTAATTCTTAATTACGGAACTAGTTCTTCAAAATTATTATTTGATATTCATATTTTAATATTTAATTATATTTTAGTTTCTTAGAAAAATCTTAAATATCGTTAAATATTAATATAGTTATAGAGTTATTAATAATAATTTTACTAATAATATTATTCTTATTTATAAATTATACTAGTATTTAATTATTATTAATACTATCTTTAGAAAAGTAATTTTAAAAACTATTATTATACGTCTTACTCTCTAATTCTTTACTAATAATAATATCGTTAAATATTATTTATAAAATACGAAAGACTTAACTCTTCTTAGAGTTTTATAGATATTATTAATTTAATCTTTTATAACTAAGGGATCTATATTTCCTACTCTTATTTCTAAATTTTCTAAATACTAGATTAATATTATATATATAGATAATATAGTCGAAAGTATATATATAATTAAATCGAGGTTTAAAACTATACTAGGTTTTAAATAAATTTATTTTATTAAATACTTTAATAAGCGAGTAGTTTTTATAATAAACTACAAAATTAGAGCTTCGCTCTATAAATATTAAAATAATTCGGTTTTATTTAGAATACTCTTTACTCTTTCAAATAAAATACGAAAGATATATTTAGTAACCGGATTTTAGTTTAAATTATAAGGAGTAGATAATATTTATTAAATCTTATATTCTTTTAGAAAATTCTAATTTTATTATCGATATTAAATAAATTTACTAAATAATCCTAAATCGATATCCAATTAATAATATATTTAATAGATACTAATACGTCGGATTTCCTCTTTAATATATCGATAAATATTATATTAATAACGTTATTTATAAAGGATACTATATTAGTATATTTATTAATTATATATTTAATTTTCCTATCTTTTACGAGATTAGAATATATAAATATATTAATAAAGTAGTGAGCTAGTATTCTACCGAAAAAGACGGAAAAAACGCGTAGATTTATTTAGTTTATATACTAGCCCTAGAGATTATTTTAATACTTATTTTCATTAAGAGTTACTAAAAGTAACTTTTTCCTATATATAATTACTATTTATTATCTTATACGATTATACTTAATACGAATACGCACGAATTATATCGGGTAATTACGTCGTAGTCGGAGTATTATTTTTTCCTCGAATATATAAATCGTTATTAATAAATCGTATTTAATAAATATATATATCGCTATTAAAATAATCCGTTTATTAAATATATAAATTTATATCGTCGTCTTATTTATTTATATTTTTTTATTTATAGCTTTATCGACTTTAACGGTTTCTTTATTCTTTTTACTTTATTGATTTTTAGCGACTTCTCCGCCGTAATCTAAATCGCTGTCTTTACTACTACCGCTACTATTATTAATATTATATAAATTTACGCGTTTAGTACTAAATATACATTTATTAAAGTTTTATAAATAATTACCGATTTTATTCGATATATAGTAATTATCTACCTTTTTCCGATTTCCTTATTATACTATCTAATTAAGATATTATTATTTATTAAATTTTACGTAAATTATATTATTACCCTTATTCTTCTTTAATTTTAGTTTTTTTAAATTTTATAATTATTTATATTTTTTCCCCTAGTTATTTAATATAAGCCCGGTATTCGTCCTTATTAATATTTAATATAATCGAGGTAGTATTACTTCTCTTATACTAAACCCGATTAAATTCTTTTAATATAAAGGCGGCCTAGAATTTATTTAACCTCTATAATTTAAAAGTAATTTAAATTTTTAGTTATTTATCTTTTTATATAATATTAAGGATATATTTCTCTTTAAGTTCGGAAGTTTTACGCGAGCCGCTTTACTCTTTAACTCTTATATTATTATCGGGTTTTTCTATTCTTGGGGAGGTTTATCTAAAATTTTATAATAATAATAATAACGAGTCGGGGGTAGTATTCTATTATAAATAATAAATAAATTACGTCTAAAATAATTATCTTTTATTAGATTTACGTATTAAGAATTTAATACTAGTATTCGGGTAATAATAAAGATTAATAATATTAAGATATATAAATTATAAAGGGATAAACTATAAGCGCCTAATTAATTTATTTTAGGATTATTATTTTTTATAGTTTCTATATTAACCCTTATACTTTTTATATTATTAATTAATATAAAAAGATTACCTTAAAATTTATTATCTAGAAAATTAACTTAATCGTCGTTATCTAAATTATTAACCGGGGGTAGGTCTACGCTTCGGATTAATATAAAATAAAGTAGAGATCGAGGTATAATCTCTACCCTAACCTAACGTAGGGATCTATTAATATAGGGCTTAGAGTAAAGTAAAATAGGGTAGAGATTTATTAAGGGATCCCTACTATACTAAGACGGATTTCTAATAATTATTATAATAACCGTCTTAGTAATAGAGTTATAGAATAGAAATAAAAGAATATTTCATTCTTTAACGGTAATAGAAGTTATTAAGAGATAAAATAATACGAAAATCATACCTACCGCCTACTCCCTTCCTTATTATACTCTACTCCTATTAGGTATTACGATATTAAGTACTAGGAATATTAATATTAATTTATATCTCTTTATAGAATAAATTTATAGCCCCTAATTATCTATACTAATTAAATATCTTTACTTTAGATAGTTATACGCTTAGTATAAATTATATAAAAGTTAGTATCTTATATTATTAATATAAATAACGAAAGATTAGGATAGAACTTACTTTTAAATAATATTACTAATATCGTTTCCGTTACTTCTTATATAGTTATAATTATAAATAATTATTAATATATACCTAACGACTCTAATATAGCCGAGGATATTATTTTATATATAAACCGTTAGAAAGGGAGTTTAGGAATAAATAATTTAATAATTTTTTAATAACATTTGATTTCGCGTAGAGCGACGGCTAAATTATTTAGATTAATCTTAGTTATTATAATAATTATTAGAATTTAACTTACTACCCTTTTTCTATACTTTATATTTACGTATTTATCTAGTTATATTAAGTAGATTTAAGGTATTAGGAATAATCTTCCTCGCCCTAGTCGTTAATAGTTTTCTAGGGGCCTTCCCCCCTATAGTATTTCTAGTTTTTTATATAGGTCTAGCTCTACCTCTATAAATACGCGCTATATTAAATTATTTAAAAAGCGGTATTTTAGTTAATTAAAAAGCGATATTTATAATAACTTAAAACGAGGAAGAAACTAGTAATAATAGGGAACTTAATAATAATATTAATAATTACGAGGTTAAAGTTACTAGTATAAATGATTATTACTTTATAAACGATAAGATTCACCTATATTATATAAGAGTATAATTATTATTATCTACTTTATTTAATTTATTTAGGATATTTATCTATTCTCCCTTAATAACCTTAGAATATTATAAATTAGGTATAATTTAATCTAGCGCTAAAAGTAAAGTACTCGGGTACTTAACTAATTATTATTATAAATTCATTATAATAATCTTTCTAATAGTCGTATAATTAAGTAAAACTCTTAATTAGTTTTAAAATCTACGCTAAATATAGGAGTAAGTACTCTTTTAGGTATAACGTCCTACTTCTTATAATTAAATCTTTAGTGTTAACGAAGTCTTTAGTAATCTCCTCTTTATTTTTATTATTAACGTATACCTTAGTCTTCTTTAAAACTTATTATTTAATAATTAAAGCGCGATATTTTCGCTGTTAGACTATATTAACTTTATATCTATTAAGAAGTTAGAACTCTTATTATACCGAAACGAGTTAATCCTTTTATAGATAAACCGCGTAGTAAATCTATTCGGTAATAAATTATTAGAAAGATATTTATAATTCCCGTTTCCTAGTTAAAAAAGACCCCGATATTAAAGCCGAGTAGATATTATATAACTTAACGAATTTCCTTTATAATACCGAAATTATCGTTAGATAGTATAGATTTAGTATTAATAATAATAATAATATTAATAGTCTAGTTATTATACTTTATTAGTTATAAGGACGACCGAAGGGAGCCTAAGAATCTAAGAAATAACTAAAGAAATACTCGATTAATATATTAATAATAAAGGTAAGGGCTCGTTTTAACTAAACTTTATTATTCGAAAAGTAATACGTAGGCTATTAAAGAAATAATATAATTATAGTATTAATAATATAGAAGAAACTCCGTATTATTAAAGAGTTCTAAATAGTATTAAAGGCCTACTAGGTTATTAATTTAATTTAAATAAAATAAAAGAATCTTTTAAAAAGATATAATCTAGATTATTTATTATTCTAATAATTATTATAATAATTATATTCCGATTAGAACTACCTAAACTAATAGTACTATATATTTTATAAAGAAAACTAGTATAAACTTATAAGATTAAGATATACTAATTCAAGATAATAATAATATTATATAGGAGGATTTAAGCGAGTTAAAGGTATATTAAAATAATACCTAAATTTTAATTATTAAAGAATTATATTAATAATAACTTAATTTAGACCTAGCCTAGACTATATTTTAATGAATTATAAATAAAAAGACCGAAGGGCTATTATTAATTATTAATTAATATACTCTAATCTAAAAAGCCTAGAAAAGAGTAGATATAATAGTATATATTATTAAAATTAACGAATTCCGCTTAGGCGAACTATATAGCGTAAATCTATTTAAAGTCTACTTCGTAAAATTAATTATCTTAGGCGTTATAACCTAGGGATATATAAATATATTATTTTCGCCTAATATAATTACCTTAATTAAAATACGATATAGATTTCTAATAATTATTCTAATAATTAAGCTAGCTAACTATTATTAGGGTTTACTAATTTTATAGATAAAGCCGTACTAGTATTTTATAAAGGAAGAGATCGTTATATAACGGAATATAGCTTCCTACTTTTAAATAAAGGAGGAGGACGAGTAGATTTCTTTACTAAAACCTATTTAATAGTAGGAGGGGTATAATCTATTCTATTATAACTAGATCCTAAATAAAGACTCTAGAAACGCTAAAAAGGCGTTTATTTTAATTTCTAAAAAATTTAATATAAAGTTACCTCCTAATTAAAAGCGTATTACGCCGTCGTTAATATATCTATATATATTCGACGAGGAGTTATCGAATTTCCTAGTACCTAATTTCTAGCTTCTTAATATAATTATATACTTCGATATTAACTAGTCTCTATTCGTAATTATTATAATAATTATTATAAATATATTTATTATTAGATTAAATAAATTAAAATATATTCTTATATCTAAAATCGCGTAGAAACTTAAAATCCTTTAGGAGTATCGTTATATATTTATAATAATAAACTACTAGTTAAAGAACTAGAAAATATTAATAATAATTCATAGAATAATATACTATAACTTTATATTTAAACTTTAATATTAAATAAACTTCTACCGCCTCCTAAAAAGTAATTATTATAACGGATTAAATATGTCTAGAAAACCCGATATTTATATAAAACTCTTTAACTACTCGATAGAAAGTAAACTTCGGAAATAAAAATTCGGTCGATTTTTAATACTTTTTAATTTACCTTAAAGTTATTACTATTTTTTATTAATTAAAGGCTTCGATTTATTATTAATTAAAAAATAATTTACTACTATATTTAAATTTACGATATTTAAGATTTTATAAAATTAGGTCCTAGGTATTAGGTACCTTCCTAGGCGCCTTCTAAATCTTTATTCTTTAAGGTATTTTTATTCTTTTCGATAATAAACCTTCTAAAAGATAATAATATATATAGAATTATTAAATACTATAGGGAAAGAGTAAAGAATAATTATAATAATAAATATAATATTTTAGTATATAATCTCGCCGCTCGGATATATAATCGTCCGAGTTAAGATTAAGCCTAGAGTATTTTAATAGATAATCTCGCCGCTCGCCGTTTAGATATATAATCGTCCGAGCTAATTTTAAACCTAGAGTTAAATTATAAATAAATTTTATTAAAGGCGTAACTTAATTAGGTTATATTATATTAAACGGACTTTTAATATACTCTAGAATTTAGAGTATAATCCTTTTCGATATTTATTATAAGATTAGTTTTATCTACTACTACGTTTTAATATTAATATTCTTTTATAATTATCCTACCGCCTTTTAAAAATATATCGATTCGATATCGGTGAAGGGTAAAATGTGAATATATATATATATAGATATATTAGATCTTAATTCTAATAATCTTTCTAATAATTAGTTATTTATTATATAATATTAGTTAAACTCTTTATTATATCCTTTAAAACCTATATTAAACTAACTAGGTAGAGATAATTTAGATAATATCTTCGATAATATATTTTCTTTTAATATTAGAAGTTTTATAAACTATTACCTTAAATTACCTCTTAATATTATAATAAAAGAAAAGCGATATAGATATTATATCTTCTTTAATATTAAGAAGGATATATTCTTAAACTAGTAGAAATAAACTATATAGTATAAATATCCCGATAATAAGAATTAGTATAAGAAGATTAATTTTAGTAAAATATAATCCCGAAAGTCTAAAATATAGACGTCTTTCGAAGAAGGAGTAATAGTAGACTCTAGAAAACTATCGATAGTCTATTTATAATATAATAATATATTAACCTATCTCTATATAAATTAAAGTACTAAGTTAAGAATAAATTATTTGAAAAAGAAAAATTATAAAGACTCGGCGAGTATATATAATATAATTTAATTAATCTTTAGAGAAATTATCCCGATATAGGTAAAAGTCTAGATTATTATAATAATTATTAGAATTCTCTAACTAATTCGAACGTAGCGCCGCGAAAATAAAAGTACTAAAGTTAAGATTAATAGTCTTATATTTTAATAATTAGACTTTAAAGATATATTCCTATAAATAATTACTATAGTAAGAATATTATATAACTCTTTTAATAATATTTTAATTTAGTATCCGTTCCTTTATTTAGACTCTACTACTATATTACCGAGTTCTTTAACAATTAAAATAAACTCCTATAACGATTTAAGAAGATTAAAAAGAAACTATTTAATATTTTACCCGACGATAAATTAAAGATATTCTTTACTTTAGATAAATAGTTACTCTACGATATATCTTTATATATAATTATTATTACCTACTTTATTAACGCCGAGTAGAAATATTATAAAGTTATTATTAACTTTAAGTATATTAAAGGGAAATATATTAATAAAAAACTAGCGGACGTTTTAACTAAAGTTATCCGTAAATATAAAATCGAGTATCGGATCTATATTATTATAAGCGATAATACTAGTAATATATAGATAATATTCGATAGTACTATTTTTATATTTATATAGAGGAATAAAAAAGTTAAACGGATATTTATTAAATAATCGTTTAAATATATATTATACTTTATATATATAATTTAACTTACTGTTAAGATATTATTAAATACGATTTATTTTTCGGTTATAAACGAATAACTTTAAAGAGGTTAGGATAAATAATAAAACTCTCGCGATTTCTAGATTAGCGCTTAAAAGAGTTTACTATTAATACTAGTTAAGGTAAAAGAATTCTAATAATCTTTATAATAATCTAACCCTATTAGATACGGAAGATTATAGTATTTATTAATATAAATAGCTAGCGTAGAACCTAGTTCCGAGATATTTAATAAAAGAGACTCGATATTATAGAGAAAAGTATACCGAATAAAGTTAATAAATTTATTAAACCAAGACTAGTAAAGTTTATTTAGGATATTAAAATATAATAAAACTCGATATACTATATAATAGTCCGTATATTTAAACTACGCTATAATATTAAAAGTTACTTTATATAAATTAAGATTTCTTACCTTAAACTAAAAATAAAAGAATAGAGTTATATTATTTGCCTAATTAATATTATAAGAGAGTTCGCGAAAATAACGAATATTATTAGTATAACGAAGACTATTACTAGCTACCGTGCTTTTATAATTTATAATAAACTCTTTAGTTATCTAGAAAAGATTATAAAGTAACTCCGTTTTAAACGAGTACTATAAAAGCCTAAAATAAAGATTATATTATATTAAGCGACCGAAAAGTTAAATTAATACTACGTTAAGATTAAAGGCGGTTTAGGGTATTTCTATAATAAAGCGGCCTTATTAAACCTTATAAAAGGCGGGAAAATATTCGAGACCTCGGAGTAAAAGACTAATATTAGGTAATTATTATAATTATTAATTTATTAATCCGCTCTCGAGGAAGAGTATAAGAAATACTAAACGAATATATTAACTTCGAGTAGGTTATTTAATTTCGTATAAAGTTATAAACGCGATCTAAATAATAGGCTCGCCTAAATACTAGATATAAATTCTAGTAATAAAAACGCAGAAAACGACGAGTTCTAAAGATATAGGAATACTAGTAAATTCTAATAATCTTTCTAATAATTAATTTTATTAATCTCTTTAGTACCGTTCTCTAATTAATTTATAGAATAGAATATTCTAATACTATAAAAGTAACTCGCCCCTCGGTTTCTAATTCTTAATATAATTACTCGTAATATATTAGTTATACCGATTACGAGTATTAATATAAAGCGTTTATTCTTTATCGCTACGAGGTTATATAGTATTTAGAAACTATAATTACTAGTAACTTTCTAAACTATAATTATTTTATATAAACACGATAGAAGAATAGAGGAAGACCGGCCTTAAGATATCTTATTCTATTTATTTAATAATTAAATAGAGAATCTTTCCTACGCTTCGGATTAGTATAGAGTAGAGTAGAGATCGAGATATAATCTCTACCCTAGCCTAACGTAGGGATCTATTAGCGTAGAGTATAGAGTAGGATAAAGTAGAGTAGAGATCCCTTAGGGATCTCTACTACGCTAAAGCGGATTTCTAATAATTATTTTAATAATACTACTACCTCTATAGATATATATATTTATAGCTACTACTACCTCTATAGATATATATATTTATAGTTATTACTACCTTTATAGATATATATATTTATAACTACTACTACCTCTATAAATATACGTATTTATAACTATTACTACTATTACCTCTATAGATATATATATTTATAGCTACTACTATCTTTATAGATATATATATTTATAGCTACTACTACCTCTATAGATATATATACTCATAACTACTACTACCCCTATAGATATATATACTTATGACTACTACTACCCCTATAGATACGTATACTCATGGAATAAATACTCGGACCTATAATTATTTAAGTTAATATTAAAATTAAGACTATTATTAACCTAAAATTAGATATAACCGAAGGTTATATTAAAGACGTAGTTTAATTCGTTTATTTTAAAATTAAGAGGACGCTTAAATAATAGTTTAGTTTTAAATTTAAAATTAACCCTTTTTAAATATTTATTAATACGTTTTAATATTAGTATTTTCCCTTAAATTTATCACTTTATTCTTAAGAATATTTCGATTCAAAATTAGTTAAAAGGTAAAGAGTGAAGAATAATAGTAAATATTAATTATAATAATTATTATAATAATCGTCTCTCTATAGTATAATCTATAATATATCTTATTATTAATCTATAATAGGAGTAGTAGTAGCTATAAGTATACGTATATCTATAGGAGTAGTAGTAACTATGAGTATATATATCTATAGAGGTAGTAGTAGTTATAAGTATATATATCTATAGAGGTAGTAGTAGCTATAAATATATATATCTATAGAGGTAGTAGTAGTTATAAATATATATATTTATAGAGGTAGTAGTAGTAATAGCTATAAATATATATATTTATAGAGGTAGTAGTAACTATAAATATATATATCTATAGAGGTAGTAGTAGTTATAAATATATATATTTATAGAGGTAGTAGTAGTAATAGCTATAAATATATATATTTATAGAGGTAGTAGTAACTATAAATATATATATCTATAGAGGTAGTAGTAGCTATAAGTACGTATATTTATAGAGGTAGTAGTAGTTATAAATATATATATCTATAAGGGTAGTAGCGTTATTAGAATAATTATTAGAAATCCGCTTTAGTGTAGTAGGGATCTCTAAGGGATCCCTACCCTACTCTACTCTAGTTTAAAATAGAGATCGAACCGCGATCTTTATTCTATACTTTACTTTATTTTACTTTATATTAATATTCCCTTTAAGAATCCCTACGTTAATCCGAAGTATAATCTTTCTTAGGAAGATATAGAATAGGAAGAAATTATTCGTAAAGAGGACTTAAAGGAAGAGCGATAATATAATAATAAATAGGAAGTATTTAGTAACGATAACGAAGATAAACCTACTTATATAAATTTTAATTAAGATTATAATTATAATAATTATATTAATAATTAATCTCTAGCTATTAGAAATATAGAAGAAATATTCGTATTAATAATATAGTTTTATAATCGATATTTAAAACTTAGCTCGGAAAAAAAGTAATTATATAAAAATCGGTTCGGAGGTAGATAAATATAGTAGAGATAATAAATAATTTAAACCTAGTCTACCTAGTTATTCGGTTAAAGTAAAAGAGAGTATTCGTAATAATTAACGACCCACGAGCCTAGTTTCTTAGTTAGGATTAAAAAAGGATAATTATAAAATTTAAATAAATAAGAATATTATTTTCTAGTACGAATTAAAGTCTTTTTACTATAAATTATCTTCTAAAATCTTATTATATCGAGTATATTCCTAAAGTTAACTAATTATATATTTATTACTAGGGGTCCTTAAGGGATCTCTACCCTACCCTATTTTAACTTAAAGTAGAGATCGAACTACGATCTTTATTCTACGCCCTACTCTACTCTACCCTATATTAGTATTCTCTTTAGGGATCTCTACGCTAATCCGAAGCGTAGGTAGGTCGTATATTTAATTATTATCGAAATTTATTATAACCGCGTCGTCTTTAAAGTCGAATTTCTTTATATTTTTAAAAGTATCCTTTACCCTCTTTAATAATATTTTACGAATATAAAATTTATATTTTATATTATCGAGATTTATTTATATTTTTTATATTCTTCTTTATTAATTTAATATAGACTCTCGTTAACTAGTTATAATATATTTATTAATAATAAAAAAGAATATAAATATTTATTTTAAACCCTCTTCTCTTTAAACTTCTCGATTTTATACTCTTTAATAAAGTACTCCGAGATTATATATACTACTACCGTAGCGATAAATATAATTAAGAGATCGAGGAGGTGTTTAAAGAATTTTCTTTTATTCTTTTTATTAATAAAACCGTCCTTCGATAATTTAAATATTATATAAACGAGTATTTTTATTAGAATAAGGTTTACTAATTTACTTTTTTTATTATCGATTTATAGTTTTATTAATTACGCTATTAAATTAAAGTATATTTTATATCGAGATATATAAAGATTTACCGGTATAATAATCTAACGACGAGGGAGATTACGTTTTATTATAAATCGTTTTATATATATATAATAATTATTATAATTCGTATAATTATTAAAACGTAGGCGCGCTATTATTTAAAGGTCGAATAATTATATATTCGGTTAACTTTAATATATAATATCTACCTAAATAAACTCAACTTTCCGTACTTCGAGGGGGGTAAATCGATTATTGATTTTATTAAATTTATTTCCGATTTTAAATTCTAAATTCTTAGTTTCGATATCCTATATATATTATATCCGATTATTAATTTATTAAGGGTTATTATCCAGTTAAAGCTCTTTATTTTTACCCGGATTATAAATATATTTAAATAAAACGATCGCTTCTAAAAACTTCTTATAATTAGAAACGATAATAGTATATATTTTATAAGATTTTACCTTTATCTAGTATTTTATATTACTCTAAAAATAAAGATCGTATTTATATTAATCCTTATAAATATTAAATAATTATAAAATATAAATTAATTTTACTACTCGAGCCTCCTTTTATTTAACTTTTTATAAAATAATTTACCTACGATAACTTTAACCTTAAATTAAATTAATTAAATTTGATTATATATAATTTAAGATATTTATTCTTATCTTTATATATTTATTATTTAAGAAAGTTTTCGAGTAACTCCGTTTTTTATTATTTCTATATTATTTATCCTTTTTATCGCTAGAATCCGAATTATTATTATTATATTTTAATCCTTAGTTAAAGTAACGATTATTCCGTTATAAATCCTTATAGGATACATTATCCCTATAATAATCCTAAAAAATAATCGGATTAATATTAAATATTTTTTAAATATAAATCGTAAATCTACCCTATTAGATAGTATATTATTAAGGTATAAATTATAAATTTATATACTACTTTAATCGGATTAAATAAAGAGGAAGAAGAATATTAAAAGATAGTAATTATTAACTAAAGTAGAATTTATATAGTCGAGGGAAAGGGGGGGATATTACTTATTTTTAAAAAAATTAATTTAGTAGGATTAGACCCTAGGAGTCTAATCCTAGTTTATTAAATATTATAAATATTAATTCTCGAGGTTTATACTAAAGAAACCGGTTATCTTTAGTTATTAAATTTATTATTATAATTAATACTCTTTCTCTTATTTAAATATAGTACTTTTATTTTAGTTATATATCTAGAGCCTCGCCGCCTAAATTATTTAAATTTCTATTAAAGATTTCGGTTATTTAAAGGGGGAGGGAAGAGAGCTTATTATTATATATATTATATACTACTCGATTAATAGTCTTTAGATATTAAAAGAAAAATACTTAATACTTTAAATATATATTTCGTTAAAAATAATTATATTTAATAGACCGGGGCGGGTGTAAATAATCGCGTCTTTTTTATTATTATAATTTAGGTCGGTTTTAATTAAGGTTATAAACTTTTTAAAATCGAGGTCGTATATACTCGTTAACCCCGTATATATACTATTTTTTTAAATTTTTTTAATTATATAGATTATACTTTAGTCTATACCGTTTCTAATATATAATATTATATAATAGATAGAGTTAATCCGAGTAATATTATTATTTATATAAATAAAGCTCGGCCTATTATTTAATATTTTTAATAACTCGGCGCTCGAGAATTTTTAATTTTCTTAATTATTTATATAATATCGTTTAGTCTTTACCCGCTTTTTATTATTATAATTATTTCGTTAAGCGAGGAAAAATAAATATCGGTCCTTCTATTATTTAAAGATATTACTAAATATATAAATAAACTCGTTATAAATACCGGCGAAAATAGGTCGTAGATAATTCTTTATATTTATTATATTTAGTCTTTAACCTAGGAGATTTATAACCTCTAAATATTTTTATAATCGCGTAAAGATTAAGGAATATACGGTTTTATTAATACCTAGTTTCGTTTTTATAATCTTCGTCGATTATATTATATTATTAAAGTCTCTTAAACTTATATTTAATTAATATATCTAATTATTATAAATATTATATTTAATAATCTTTCGTTTATTAGTTAATATTAAGATATTATTTTATTATTTATTTATTCCGGTAGTAAAATCGGGTAATTAGGAAAAAACCGAGCCCTAATCGTAATTAATATAAAAGTAATTAACGAGGGTAATAGAGTTTTAATGATCGCGATTATATTTTATAATAAAATAATTTCTTATTATTTATAATCGAATATATTATAATTTACCCTCGTAATTTATTATATAATATTTATTATTTTAATTATTCGCGCGTAATTCATATATTAGGTAGTATATTATAGGTTAAAATATTAATTATATAATTTACCTTCGTTTATCGTAATTACGATAAACGAGATTATTTACTTATATCCCTTATTTTAGAAAATCCTTATCGTAGATTATATTATATAAGTTCTAATCGATATAATTATTAATATAAGATATATTATCTTTTCTTATAATCTTCCTTATATATACCGGTATAATATATACGATTTTTATAATTTTTATTAAAGGGATAATCTAAAGCCCCCCGAGTATCCTCTATTTAATAATAAAATTTACCGGTTATAATTCTACTTTAATTATATTATAAATCTTATACGGAGAGCCTCTATTATAGATCTTTAAAAAGTTAATAAGAGTATAATTATATTAAAATATTTCACTTTTAGTATTTTAATAATTTATATCCGATACCGTTAAAAGAAACCGGAGTTAAATAGGATTTTAATTATAAAGAGAAATTATATAAAATTATAATTATATTTTTTATATTAAAATATAGTTATATTATTATTCTTTTTAACTTTATTAATTAATTTTATATATTATATAGTTTATAATTAGGTTCTTTAAACCTTCTAAATCTTTCTCGTCTAACTTCTAATATTATAAAGACGAATAAATATAAATAAAGTATAAATTAATTTATATAAAATTAATTTCTCTCCCGTTTATAATTTTAATAATCGTCGATTTTTTACCCCTCTCTTACCGGCGTTAATATATATAAACGATTAATATCTTTAGAAAATATTAAATATATAGTTTCTTCTATATTATAAATAGCGAGTATTAATATATAGTATTAAATTTTACCCTTAAAGCTCTCTTTTTTTCTTAAAATTTTAAATTATATTAGAATTTAAATAATCGAATTACGCGACTAAATTATAATATTTTAATTATAAAGATTACTCTTTTTAAAATAAATAATCTTATTATAAAATAAAATAGATTATTCTTTATAATTAATATCCGTAGGTAATAAGAAATATAACGGACGAGTTATTCTTAAAAGGCCTCTCGTTTCTTAGTTAACTCGAAGAAAGATTTAATTAAATAACGATATACTATTACTTTATATTCGGTATTATAATTATCCGTAGCGCCGAAGATTCGAATTTACGTTATATAATATATTATTATATAGAGTTTTAGGATATTAAAATATCCGTTTAAATTTACTCCGTTATTTAATTTATATTAACGAAAATAATTCTTTAGTTTATTAAATTAATAAAGTACATCTTAAATATATCTTAATATTTTATTATTATATAAACGGTATTAAGTAATTAATATAAAATTTATAAATACCCGGGTGTAATAAAGTTCATTTTTATATATATTGGCTAGTAACGGAGCGATTATTAATATTAATTATTATATAATTACTTTTCGATCTTTATTTATTTATTATACGACGGCGTTATAATATTTATAATTCTTTAAATTATAGAAGACTAGAATAATACGAAACCTTTCGTTTAATTATATTATTCTCGGTATATTCTTTAGTTTTACTATCGCCCCCTTTAATTTCTTAATAGTAGGTATACTCTCCTCGATAAATAGAATAATTTATTTAAATAATTAATTAACTATACTCTTAAATAATTAATATAATATATCGATTAATATAACTTTATATATATTTACCGTAGTATATAACTAAGCGAATTTATATACTAGATATATTTATTAATTATCCGTCTTTAGGAGATTTTCTTCGCGCTATCGCCGAATTTAGAATTAAGTAAAAGAGTAGGTTCGGGGGCGTTATTTACCTCGGAGGTTTTCTCGTTTATTTAATAATATTATATAGATCGTATATTATCGGTCGTTTTCAATTTTTATAATTAAAACCTACTCTTTATAATTCACTATAAAGTTTATAATAATCGGATAATATAATCGGATCTTTTAGTTTATATATATAATATAAAGATTTATAATCGCTACGGTTCTAATCGTTAATTTAAAATTAGGACTTTAGGTTTATTATAGGCGAGAGTTTATATTATATTTATAATTAAATATAATTAATATAGATTTATATTATACGTCGGATTTAAAATATTCGTCGTTATTAAATATAATAAATAAAAGTCCTAAAAGTACTAAACCCGGCCGTTTTTAAACTTATTATATTTCTACTTTTAAATTCTTTATAATAAAATAGACCGGCTATATAACTAAATTATTCTTATATTATATAAATAAAGTTTTATCCGTAAAAAGAAGTAATAATATTATAATAACTTTATTAAGAAACTTCTTTTATATCTATTATTATCAATCGCCGGTATATATCTCGATATATATATACTTATTATTATTATTATATTAATATACGGGTTTAAATATTATTTTATCTTTAAATAACCTATATTTTAAAAGAAATTAAAGGGCCTTAATAATATCTCGATATAAAATATTATAATTCTTTAGCTCGGTCCTTAAGATCTTTAATTAAAAATTAAATATCTATTTTATTTATCTATCTTCGTCGATATTAAATACGATATTATTTTATATTTCGATTAAATTATTAATATTCTTATAATTAAAGAGGTTATATAATAGTTTAAATCGAGTATTATAGAAAAATTTATCGCGACCGTCTTTAATTACTTTTCCTTATAAAATTATTAAGCGAGCGCGTAATCGTATATATTTAAAAAAGAGTAATATACTCCTTTAATTTTATTAATAAATTAAGAATATTTATTAAATTCTATAAGGTCAATATTTATTTTATTAAATTTACTATTTATTTTTATATAACGATTACTAACTTTCGTAAACGTTTTTACTCGAATATATAAGGATATAAATAAAAAACCTTTACACCCGATATTAAAGGGTGAAATTAATAATTTCTCTTATTTATTATATTTTAAATTATTATAATTAGGCCGGTTTAAAGGCGTTTAATAAATAATAATTTTTATATTTATATCGACGTTTTTTATATCGAGGGTAAAAGACCCTATATTAATTCCTTTTATATTATTTATTTTTATAACCTCGTTATCTCTTTAAATATATATTATTGGCCTTATTAATTATAGGAGTTACCGAGGTAAAAAGAGTAAAACTTACAATTTCTTATATAAATAATTATCGACGAAGACTTTATAATATAATAAATATTTATTAAATCTACTAAAGTTCCCGAAATCCCGCTTATAATATTTATATATATATAGTATTATAATATTTATTTACCGCGGTAATATTATTATTTTATAAAGATATTCGAAATAAAGATCGAAAAAGGGGTATTCGATAAACGAGTTTAATATTTATTAAATATACTTTCTTATATAATATATTTTATTAAATAAAATTTAATTTATTTTCTACTAATTTATAATCTTCCGCCTAGTAATAAAAATAGGTTTATCAAAAAAATCCACGGGTAATATCTAGATTTATTATATAATAAAAGTTTAGAGGTTACCCGCCGCGAGCCGATTTATATTAATAAATAAATAGTATTTTAATAATCTAATATTTAGATATTTTTAATCTTTATCTTTAGAATAATTTACTTTTAGACGTTTCGCCGATATTAAAAAGTAATAATTTAATTAATTTTAATTTTAACCGGCTTTTATATATATAATCTTCTTTATTATCTAATTTATTAACTATACTCGGGATTAAAGCCATTAATAATTATTATAACGAAATAAATAAAAGGAGTTATTCTTAAAAAATCCGAGATTTATATATATTCTTTATATTTATACCGATAATAAGAGAGGGAGTAATATAACTCCGAAACCTTCTTTACTAAAAAAGCGAAAATATTAAGAATTATATATAACGATAGGTCGTAAAGATTTATAGATAATATTTAACTTATAACTATAATAAATAAGAGTATATAATATAATAAGAATAATATTAATAATCGGTTTCTCGAAGGTTTTTATACCGCGTATTAAATAAAAATCTTCCTAGTTAACTCGAAGATAAATTTAAACTAAACTTTTTATCTCTTCCGAATAAGATTTAATCTTTATATTATTAATATTCTTAATTTATTAATTCGTAAAAGGAATAAGCGGTTTACCCGTAAATTATCTCGACTCGCTTTTTATTTAATTCGACCGTATAATTATATCGAGAATATATATAATTAAGTAGAAAGACTATTTGGGCTACGGATATTTATTTTTAATTATAAAGAAGATATCGGCTCTAGTAATCGAATAAATATTTTATTTATAAATAGGCCGGACCCGTTAAACCTAAAATTATTCTTAATAAATATACTTTTATAATTAAAATAAGAGTTAATATTAATATTTTTATTAACGGCGAGTAAACTCTATTATTATTCTTAAAAAAAAGACGGGTATAAAGTATAAAATTATTACCGTCGAACCCGATTTAATTAATAATAAAGACGTTAATAATAATATTATTACCGAAGATATTATCGTCGTTAATAAAAACACGACTACCGAAGGTACTCCCGTTAAAGAGAAATATATTTATATAAATTTAAATACCTTAAGGCTCCTTTAATTAAATATACCGAAAAATATTTTATAACTATAATAATCTTTAAAGATAATAATACTATTAATATATATATTTAATTTACGGATAAAAACTAATATAAAAATAAATCTATTTCCGGAAACTAGATTAAGAAGGAATAAAAGGATAAATATTATTATCTAAATAAAGAGTTATTATATTATAAATTAACGGGGGTTTTTATAATAATTACTAGTAAAAATTATACCTTATATCGAATTATCTTAAAGTATAGTTTATTTAATATATTTTACTCGGCGGCTTATAGATATAAAGCCGAAATATAAAGTTATTAAATAGTTATAATTATTTCTCTTATTTTTATCTTTATTAAAAATTATTTATTAAGGGTTAATTTATAAGATAAGATTATAATAACGAAATTAAATTATAATTATTAATATATTAATTTTTTTAAGACCGGATTCTTTAATTTTATTCTTTTTATTACTTTATTTTTAAATACCTTAATAATAATAACCGGCGAATATACCAATATTTATATATATTAAAGTATTTATTACGTAACGAGTTAACGTCTAAAATACCCGCCGATTAAAAACGTTTATTATCGTAAAATTTATATCTTTATATTTATTATTTATTTATTTTAAAACGATACGAGCTTCTTAGAATCTATTTATCTAAAATCTATATAGATATTTAATTATAAATACTCTACTACTAGAATTTCTACCTTCTATAAATATTATTAATTAGTTATAAAAAGTAGATTATTATAATTAAATCTTACTTTACTCGCTTAACTTTAAACGCGGCTACATTATAAATAATTTAATATACTTTTAATTATTTCATATATTCTTATATCTTTATTTATTAATTATAGTATTTCTATCTCTTTATTTATATATAATTACTATTAATAAGAGTCGTGATATATAAGGAATTATAAACCTTGTTAGTAGATAATTACTATTATTTTAAGATTTAATTAATAAACTCCGTAGTTTTATTTTATTAAATTTAATTTACCTCGAATATACTTATATCTCAAATTATTTATAATTTATCTTACTTCTTATTTAATTTCTTTATATAATCGCCGAGTTAGGAGTAATAATATAAAGAGAGATTACTTTTTATATAAATAAATAATTACTATTAATAAGATTCTTAATTAACGGATTTTATAATTTTATTTTTTTAAACTCCTATTTATTCTATACCGCTTATATTAAATAATAATATCTTATTAATTTATTATACCGAGTAGATAATAAACCGCGGTTACTCGCCTAAACGAAAATAAATTTAATGAAACTACCGGCGATATATATATATATCTTTAAATTATCGAGCGCTACGAAGCCGATAATTTTATTAAAGATTAAATAAACGATAATATTATACTTATAAAAAGAAGAATTATTTTATATATAACGAGAATTATCTTCGAAGCCTAGGGTAAATTTATTAGGTAGTTTAAAAATAAAGATACCTACGTAATATATAAGATTTATATAAATAAGAATAAAAACTAGTTATTTAATATATATATCTAGATTAAGACTTTTATCGATAAAAAAGGGCTTATTACCGATTATTTTTACGAAAAATAATTATTTTATATTTAAATATTCCGGCTAAACGCTATAAACGATATTTAAAACGAATTATTAATTTATATATATTTTAGGACTATTATAAATAAGCCCGTTTAAAATAATTTTATCGAGTAAATATATCTTTATTATTATATTAAATTATAAAAGATCGGAGTAATTATTTATCGTATTATAAAATAATTAATATATATAAAATTTTCGTTCCGGTTAACGAAAGTATAGACTAAAGGAATCCTTTAAAAAACTAGTAATTTAAGCGAGTTTTAATATATTTAAAATTAAATACTCGACGTATTTATTAAATCCGAGAATAATATAATTAAGTTTACTACTTTTTTTTCGATCTCGGAGGTAGATTAATTTTTTTATCTTATATATACACTTTGGATTAATATAGAGTAGGGATCTCTACTACGCTAAAGCGGATTTCTAATAATTATTCTAATAACGCTACTACCTCTATAGATATACGTATTTATAGCTACTACTACCTCTATAGATATATATACTCATGGCTACTACTACCTCTATAGATATATATATTTATAGCTACTACTATTGCTACCCCTATAGATATACGTATTTATAGCTACTACTACCTCTATAGATATACGTATTTATAGTTACTACTACCCTTATAGATATACGTATTTATAGCTACTACTATCCTTATAAATATATTTATTTATAACTACTACTATCTCTATAGATATATATATTTATAGCTACTACTACCCCTATAGATATACGTACTTATAACTACTACTACTTTTATAGATATATATACTCATGGCTACTACTACCTCTATAGATATATATACTCATAGTTACTACTACCCTCATTATAGATTAATAATAAGATATATTATAAATTATACTATAGAGAGACGATTATTATAATAATTATAATAATTAATATTTATTATTATTCTTTACTCTTTACTTTTTAACCGATTTTAAATCGAAATATTCTCAAGAATAAAATAATAACTTTAAGGGAAAATATTAATATTAAAACGTATTAATAAATATTTAAAAAAGGTTAGTTTTAAATTTTAAATAAAATTATTATTTAAGCGTCCCCTTAATTTTAAAATAAACGAATTAAATTATATCTTTTATAAAACTTTCGGTTATATTTAACTCTAGGTTAATAATAGTTTTAATTTCAATATTTAATAATTATAGGTCCGAGCGTTTATTTATAGTTATAGTCTTTATTTATATTCATGGCTTTTATTTATAGTTATGGCCCCTATTTTTAGCGTTAGCCCTATCGCTGTCGCTTTTAAATAGGAGTAGTAGTAGTTATAAATACGTATATCTGTAAAGGTAGTAGTAGCTATTGAGTATATATATCTATAAAGGTAGTAGTAGTTATAAGTATATATATTTATAGAGGTAGTAGTAGCTATAAATATATATATCTATAGAGGTAGTAGTAGCTATAAGTATATATATCTATAGAGGTAGTAGTAGCTATAAATATATATATCTATAAAGATAGTAATAATAGTAGTTATAAATATATATATTTATAGAGGTAGTAGCGTTATTAGAATAATTATTAGAAATCCGCTTTAGTATAGTAGGGATCCTTAAAGGATCCCTATTCTACTCTACCCTATTTTATACTAGTATTCCCTCTAAGGATCCCTACACTAATCCGAAGTATATTTATATAACGAAATATTATTTATATTTAATCTCGAGCGAGTATATATATTATATATTTATTAATTTAATAATTTAGTCGGTACGAAATATAAAATCTAAAAAGATTAAATTATATTAATAATAAATCGTCTAAAGATTAATCTATTATTTAATTTAATATATATTAATAATAACGAGTATTAAATACCGAGGGTATATTTATTATTTATTAAGAAAAGAACGAGATGAAAGATATCAAGAATTTTAATTTTAAGAATATTAATTACGCGCCCTAATAATTATATTAAAAGGTAATTATATTTATATAGACCTTCTTTATTTACCTTTAAACTACGAATATCGTATCTCGACGAAAAATAACTTCGTAATTAAATTTCTTATTAAAGAATAAAGAATAATTATTTTATTAAGACTCTTTCTTTACGTTATTTCGCTCGATTATATTATTATATTCAACCGCCTTTAGAAGTACGAAAAAAATAACTAAAATAATTTAAAATTAAAGTCGGTTTTTAATTTAATAAATTTATAAAATATATTATATAAAAAGTTTAAAAGGTTTTATTTTAACGCGGAGTTAATAATAATTAAAATCGTTCCTCTTTTATCCGATATCTTATATAAATTTAAAATAATCGTTATTAAGATATTAAATCCCGTATATAAAAAAGATATAAATTATATTTATAACTCTCGATAATAATAATTTATTATCGGATAAGATTTATATATCTAGATTATAATTAATATTCTTTAAGGAATAAATTTTAAGATTAAAATTAAATAATAAAATATCGATTGAAATAAATCTTAAATAAATATTTTAAAATACTTATTATATATATTTAATAACCTCGGACTCCTAAAGAGACTATAAAGAATTAAGAAAATAAAACTTAATATAATTATTATTATATTATTTATATCGGTCGATAAAAAGATTAAAGTTTTAAATTTAATAAATAAAGTAATAGACTCTTTTATTACGAAATTAAATATTAAATTTACTCGGCTCGGTAAAAAAGGAATTAAATTTATAAAGAAGTATATAATTCGTTTTTCTTTATTTATAACCGAATAGGCCGTCGTCTAAAATAAGAACTAACGATATATAATCTATAATATTAATAATTTATAATAATAACTTAACTCTTCGCTCTTTTAAAATTAATATAATTAATTTATAATAATTATAATAAATAAAGTTAAAGAGATATCTTTTATTATTATAAACTATTATTATAAATTTTATAATACGAGTTTCGGTATTTTATTATTATAAATTATAAACCTTCTCGGTCGATTTAATTTAAATATTAATTTTACTCTTATTAATAATATTATTCTTAACGATAATAATACCCCTAAAAGTATATAATTAAATAATAATAAAATTATTAAAAGCGGCGAGTTATAAAGCGAGAGCGATTTTAAAATTAATAATACTCTTTAACCCGATAAATCGTAAAATAATTTAGAATAAAAAGATTCGGATTATAATAATAATAATCTTATCGATTATAATAACGAAGATATTATCTTAATAAATAATATAGACTTCGAGGACTACGGGGGTAAAACGGGGCCTATATTTAAAAATATAATCTTTTAAAAAGTTAAGAAATTATAATAATTAATAAAAGAGAATATTAAATATAAATTAAACGAAGCCGGGAATATAATTTATTATAAAAAACTTTATAAAAACTTTCGCGAGATATTCTATAAAGTTAAGAACGACGATATATTCGATAATAAAGAGGAATATTATATATTTAAAATACTCGAATTATTACTCTTAAAGAATATTCTTATAAAGGATATTATTATCGTTATTATAACCCTTATTAATTCGGGTTATATAATCTTAAAGAAGAATTTTAAAGGCGATTATATTATTATTTAAAAAAATTATAAAGCCGATAACGGGGAGCTCTTCGTTATTTTATTATAATATAAAATTATTATATATTTATTAAAAGACGATAAATAACTACTACTTAAAGAGTAAAATATAAAATATAATCCTTTCGCTAAATAAATAAATAGAAGTATATATAAATACTAGGTAATCCTAGGCTACCCTAAATATAATTTAATAAAATAATACCGAATTATTATAAATATTATTAATACTATCTTTATAATTTAATATAGAAATTTTATTACCTTTATAATAAATCCGGCTAGTCGCCCTAATACTACTATAATTACCGAAGTATATAAGAATTTATCTAATATCTCTATAAATTTTATCTAGATTAATACGGACGGATAATATCGTAAAATAAATCTCTTTTAATCTAGTTAAAATAAACGGGAGTTATAATTTATTATAAAGTTTTATTAATATTATATTTAAAAAGATTTTAAAGTTATAGATATTCTTATTTTTATAAACTATCTCGTATAAATTAACTTTACGAGACAAGCGCTAGCGCTTATTATAAAACTAGAAAATATAAATACTAGAATTATTAATAGTTATTAAAGCGAAGAGAAGTTTATAATAATCCTTTATATAATAAAATTCGAGAAATTAGGTTTTATATTCTTTAATCTTTATTTCTTTATTAGAGTTTCTTATATAAACGACGCCTTAGCGATTATTATAAACTAAATAAGAATTTAATTATATAAGAAAAAGTATAAATAATTCTATTATAATAATTCATAAAGATTTCTAATAAAAATAAATACTTATATTAAATATAAAGAAGATCTCCTAATATTTAATTTATTAGATATAACTACGATTTAAACTCGGATAGTAACTTTTAAAATAAGAATTTATATATAATAAATTAATCGGAGGAAGATCCTAGTAATATTACGTATATAAAAGGAATACTAAAAATACTAAAGAATTTAATAATAATTAGGATATTACGGAAGTTTATAATATTTAGGACCCGATTACTTCGGGATCTAGTATTAATTTAGAGAATCTAAGGACTCCTATTATCGCCGATATATATAATTAAAGAAAAGAGTATAGTATAAAATACGTAATAACTTTTAATATTTATAACGATAATACGTATAATTAGAGATTTAACGAGAATATAAAATTAAATATTATATTAAACTTAAGGCTACTTAATTTACTATATTAATTAAATATAAATAAGGGTAAAAGGTTTAATAAATCTTCGAGAGTTTAAAAAACTAACGAGTATTTATTATTATAAAATAAAATTATAAATTAATAGATTTTATATTTTAGTAAAAACTTCTTTATTAACTTCTTTATAAGAGAGTAATTATAATATATAGAATATCTTTAATAATTTACCTACTTTAACTAGGTACGAGTTATTTATATAAAAAATATTAAAATTATAATAAGAATATTATATATACTATATTATTCCGGAATAATATTACTTATATATAGTCTAGAAAGTAAAACGTTATATCTACTTTTCTTTAATAAATAATAAAGCGGTCTAATCTTATTTTCTCTTTTATTTTAATAAATTTATTAACTACGGATAATACTCTAATTATAAAACGTACTATATATAATTAATAAATTATTATATATATATAATCGACTACTCTTTTAGCTAGTCTTTATATATAAAGGGTATAATAAATATAATTATTAAACGAAGAGATCGAACCGAGTAAAGTAATTATAAATATTAACCGCGAGCGATCTTTATTTATGTATATTATTTTTAATTAACTACGAGTCTTATTATTAGAATTTATAATTATTATTAAGAGATATAATTAAACTACGATTACGAGCTTATTTATAAAACTATAAATAATATATTAAAGTTAGAAATTACATTATTTATCTTATATTATTAAGGTTAAGATTACGATATCTTTATTTAAATACGAAGATTATAATAATAATAAGTTTAACTTTATTTTTAGAAATTTAATAAAACTTTATTTAAAGATTACTATAAAAAAAAAGGACTAGGAATAAATAAAGAAAGAGATTAAAATATAATTAATATCGAACTCTTTAACGAATTTTAAATAATACGTAATTAAAGTTATAAGAAACGAGTTTATTATTATTTTAATTTTAAAATATAAAGATAATACTCTAAAAAGTTTTAATAATTTAAATAATAATAATATTTAAAATACTCTCTTTATTTTAATATAATATATCGCTTATAATATAAAATAATAATTAAAAGATATTAGCGAAAAATTTTTACGTAAATTAAATTATTTATAATAATCTTTGTTATCTTTTAACGAGATATTAGATTAAATATAAATAAAAGATATTATATTAATACCCGTTATATTAAAATAATAAACGAACTACGCGGTCGTATAAAGATTTAATTTATTAAATAATAATTTTAAAATAAAGTATAATAATTTAATAATTAAATTAATTTTCGCGAATATTATTAAAATAACCGACTCTTTATTAAATTTAAAAAACGTAGTATTAAATATAATATTATTAATATTTATTAAATAATTAAACGAGTATTTAAAACTAAATACTTCGTTACTATTAAAAGTCTAGTTTAAGTATTAAGGAAATAAATTTATAATTAAATTATTAAAGAACCGTTAACTCCGCGGAGTAATTATAGAAATTATTAATAATAAAAATACCAACCTTATATTTATATTTATATTAATAAATTAGAGATTAATTAAATAATACTTTTTATTTTTAATAAAGATAATAAAATCTTAAAGTAAATAAATCTTTATTCCGTTTCTCGATACTATTTACGACGTATAATTAATATCGGGTAATAGAATTAATAAAAAAAAAAGATTCCGAAAATAAGATTTATAACTTAAGGCTAGGAAAATATAAATATAAAATAAATATTATAAATAAAGACGGTAAATAAAAGTAACTATTAAATAAACTATTAATAAATATTAATTAAATATTAAATTTATAAAGCGAGTTCGATAAATATCGAGAATAAAAATAATTAAAAAATAATTATCCTAATATACCCCGTATATTCCCGATTATTAAGAATAATAATACCCGTTTTAAATATATACTCTAAATTCCCGATTAAGAAGAAGAATAATATTAATCCTAATATATATTTAAAATTAATTTTATATAATATTTTCTTTATTAAAACTTATAACGATTTAATTAAACTTAAAACGAGTATAAATAATAAAATTATATAATTTTTATAAATTTTTATTAATAACTCTAAAGGTAAAAATAACGGCGATCGAAATATAAAAAATAACGAAATCTTTATAATACGCGATAATAAAAGAGTTAATTAAATTATAATAAATAATTAACCCCTAATAAATATAATATAAAGAATAATAATAACTCGACCGATCTAGTTTATAATAAATGACTTAATTTAAATAATTATAAAAAGGCTTTATAGACGCTAAAATCGCGTATAATAAAAAATTATTTAAACGCGTAATAATTAATTAAATATTTAAATTAATATTTATCTCAAAGTAAAACGAAGATTAAAGAAGGTTAAAAGCTTTATAATAATATAACTAAAATATAATAAAATCGAACTAAATAAATTCTTATACCGAATAAAGGTATTTATAATTTATAACGTTAACTATTAATATAAATAAAGGAAATAAAATATAAAGTATATATTATTATTTTACTCGGAACTAATTAAGGATAAAGCGAAGCTAATAAAATAAATAGATAAATAAATATATATAATTTTAAAAAGATATTAATATAGGTCTAAAATATATATATAACTATATAGTAGATAATTAAAATAGGGTAACTCGGTTAATTCTCTTTTATTAAAGAATAATTAATATAATTTAAATTATTATTAGGGCCTAGCGATAAACTAAAATATATAAAGAAGAGGAAGAAAAGAAAGAAACTACCGGCCGAAGAGCCGTAGATACCGATTATTTAATAAATTTATAATAAAGTAGTTTAGAGGCCTATAAAATAAATAAATAAAATTAAAGAAACTAAAATAAAAAGGAAATAAAGAGAAGGATAAATATTATTTTAGGATAATTATAACTATCGGTTACTAACTAGTAAAAAGAGGTAATAAATTATTAATAAATTAAAGTTTTTAATCGACGAGGTTTCTTTAATAGTTAATAGGCGCCGTTAGTAACCCTATTAAAATAATATTCGCGGAACTCCTTTATTAGTAAAGTAGTTTTACTAGAGTAAATATATAAATTGATTAATTAATTAATTAATCTCTTTATTTAATATTAGTAATAATTGAATCTTAAATATCTTTAAATTAAATAAGAACTTGAAATTCATTTTTAATTAATAAAAATCTATTTTTAAATAATATAATTATTAATAATAATATTTAAGCGCCTTTAACCTCGCTTAAAAATTTTTGAATTTTAAAATTATTTCTTAAATTAACTCTTATTTTAATTTTAATTTCTTTTTTCTCCTTTTTAAATTAACTTTTTTAATCTCTTTATTTAATCTTTATACTTTAATAGTAATTATAATAAAGAATAATAATATTTATAATTTAATATTAATTACCGAGTCTAACGATCGTTTACGCGATATAATTTACTCTAATATTAATAATAACGAAAGAGATTTATTAAATAAATTATTCTTTAATAATATAAATATTAAAATAATCTTAGACGAGATATTTAAAAATGGAACCTTAATAAATCTTATTTATTAATCTCGATTATTTATTATATTAATATTATAGCTAGATTTATTTTATAAAGGACTATATATTAGTTTTTAAAAATAATAATATTAAATTAAAATATAAAGAACGTACCCCGAAGCTAGGTATAAAACGTAAATTAAATAAAAATAATATATTAATCCCGAAAGTTAAACCGACGGTATTTAAGGCTTAAAAAGTTAAAAAGGAATAATCGATTTAAAGTAGAAAAGAGAAAGAAAAAGTAGATAAAAATAATAATAATAATATATTAATCGATAATAATACTATATTAATCGATAAGGACGCTAATTATAATCGTAAAAATAATTCTATAAAGAATTAACCTAATAACGAGGAGATATTTATTAAATATAAATAAAAAATACTTATTAAATTTAGAAAAAATAAGGTTATAAGATCTATTAAAGGAATATTTAAGAAATTAAAAAAAAAGAGAATAAACCTTAAAATTAAAAGAGACGAGGACTTTAATAAATTTATAAAGAAAAAATATAATATTAGAATTACTAAACCTCTAATTTAAAGAATAACGATATATAATATTATTTATTACGATTTTTATAACTTAGTTAAAAAGAATATTAATAGACCCGTCGAGTATTTATATATAGTTTTCGTAGCCTATAACTACTTTACTTTATTTATAAATTTAGGAATTTTAAGAGTCGATTAAATCCCTAAATCTAATATTCGTTTAAATAATTAAATTATTTTATTTATAATTAACTAGTACCCGGCTAGAATTTTTATAAATAAATTCGATTTAGCTAGAATAATACGTAGTTTAAAATACCCTCTCGGTTATACTACTAAATAATAGAAAACGGTAGAGGATATAAATAACGACGGGAATATATTAATAATAAAGGAGAAAGAATAATTATAATATCAAGATTACTAGCGTAGAGCTAGCGGTTTAGTAATAATATAAAAAACGTAAAGTAATTACGGGGTCTATTACTAGATAATTTTTAAATCCTAGATTTAATAATAAAACTAATCTTTAAGAATTTTAATAATATAGAGGAATATTAACTCGATATAAAATTATTAAAAATTAAAACCCCGCGATACTAAAGCTAGAACCTTATATCGATAAATAATAATATTATAGAGGTAGCGGAGCGTAGATATATATAATATACTAGCGCCTTTAGCGAGGCGTAGGTATATATAATATATTATTATTTTATAATTACCTCCTTCTTTAGGCCCTAGTCTCTAGATATCTAAATATTTTAATTAAAAAATATTTATTAAAAAACCTTTAAATCCCTTAAAGGAAATAAAGAAAAAAAGTTATTTAATATAATAACGTTATTATATAATAACCTAAATATAAGATTATATTTCATTCTTTAATACCTATAGTATTAATTACGGAGTAGAATTTAATTAATTAGTCGAAGTTTATTAAAAAACCTTTAAATCCCTTAAGGGAATAAGGAAAAAGAGTTTTCTAATTTATATTATCGGTCCTATAACGTTAATATATAGTATTAGTTACGGAGCGATACGAAATTATTCCTATAAAACTATTAAATAATACTAGTAACGGAAAAGTAATACTATTATACTACCTCTACTATATAATAGTACTAGTAGTAAATAAATAATATATTTATAAAACTATCCTTATAGCGCTAATATATAATAATAATAATTAATTAAGTAATATTTCATTCGTCTCTATAGTATTATAATATATAATAATAACGGAGCGAAATAATATATATTATCGTTCCTATAACGCTTATAGTACTTATAGTAAATATAGTATATTAGATTATTCCTCTAGTATTTATAGTATTAGTAACGGAATAATAATAATTACCTTTACTATATATTCCTACTATACTATAATAAATACTAGTAGCGAAGTATTATATATAAATAATATAACCCTAATATTATACCCGAAGATTAGTAATAATATAACTATTATAATAATAGTAGTATTTATTAATAAAAGCGAGGTAGCGGAGCGGAGGCGCGTATCGATATATAACGACGTTAAGATATTTAGCGCGATGGTTTATTATTAAAATAAACTCGCTCGTTTATTTATTTTCTCTCTTTATAACTTCTTTAACCTTTTTTATAAATTATTATTTTAACTCTACGATAGTATTCTAGTATTATAATTAATATATAAATAATACTCTCGTTATATATAACTTTCTTCTAACTCTATAAATAACTCTTATTTACCGATAATACTAATTTATTTATACTAATTTATTCTAGTTATAAATATACTAATAAATATAACTAGTCCGTTATTAGCGCGACTACGTAATACTAATTATAATAATAATTTACTACGTTTTATAACTCCTTTACCGGGTCTATTTTTATTAATTTAATAATAATTATATTCGAGGTACGTCTCCTCCTTATACGCTTTATTATATTAATCGTTATAAAATCGACTATTACGTAAAGATAAATTATGACCGTAAGTTTTAAAACGATATATAATAATAATAATAAATCCCTAAATCTTTCCGAAGGAAAATAAAAAGGTTTATATATTAATATACCCGTATCGGTAATAAGACTCTTAAAGAAAAATATAAATATAAATTAATAAATAAGTAAATTACCTAATAGCGTAAAGTATATAATAAATTAATAAGAATTAATAGGTAAACTTTTATTATAATCGCTAACTTATAAAATTAATTAATAATAGCGAATTAATATATTAAGGAATTAAAGACGATGAATAAAATTCTCGAAGAAGAAATTGAAAATTTCTATTAATATAAACGGGACTTAAAGAGCTTTAAGAAAGTCAAAAAATTTAAAAATTATATTAAAAATATTACGTTTTCTTTTAAAAATTCTAATAGTAACTAAATCTTTCGTATAATATAATAACGATAACGAATTTTTTTTTTAAATCGGCGTTAATTAAATTTACCTAAATATATTATTTAATAATATATTCTAAATATTTATATAAATTATATTTAAAATAAAAGTATTTTTATAAAAATAATATTTTATCGTTATTATATATAGATAGTTTAATTATAAATTAAATTCAGTTATATCTAAAATTATATAATATAATTATAAATATAGAGGATAATGTCCGTTATATAAATATTAATATAAAAGTAGTAATACTTATATTTAATATTAGTTCTATTTACTCCGCTTTATCGTTTTCTATAATTAGGTAACTTTTTTAATTATATTTATATATTTATATTTACTACCCACTTATTTAAAGGCTTTAATTAATTTATTAATATTAATAAACTCTTCGCTTAATAATTATTAATTATATTCTTCGTCTTAACTAGTTTATTTAACTTTATATTAAATACTTTCTTTATTCTTAATTTTATAAGTTACCTTTTCTATTTTCTATAACTTATTATTATTAATAAATTCGAGGGTTTATATAAAAGATTCCGTTATATTAATATAATCGTAAAGATAATATAATTTAAATAATAATATATAAAAAGTATTATAAATTTTATATATAAAAGGTAGTAATAGGTAGTAAATTTATACTCTTATTTTATTAATAATCTTAAAGGGCTTTATAAACTTATAGGATTATCTTTTACTTAAGCGCTTTTATTTTAAATTCTTTATTATTAATATAATTAAATTACTAACCTTTAAATTTTATAATTTATATATTTTATTATATTATTTAATTTAATATTCGGTAGCGCTTTAAAGATATTTTATAATTTTATTCTTTAAAACTTATAATTTTATTCTTTAAAACTTATAATTATTATACTTTATTATTTATAATTAATATTCTTTTTTCTTTAGAGTCGTCCTCGATCTCTTAACGAATTTTAGGATAAAAACCGTATATATAAAAAAACGACGTCGTTCTAATAACGATACTTTAATTATTATTAATTAAGAATTCTATTATAAGTAATAATCTAGCCTAATTATTTTATTTATTATTAATAAATATATATAAATAATACTTTAATACTTAATTTTAGCGCTTTATTTATTTATTTATTTAAGAGTAAAAGATAGTATTTAGGCGTTATTTAGTTTTCGAATAAAAATATATACCCGACTAAAAGGCGCTTGTAAAAATAAAGCCTCTATTGTTAATAATATTATTAAATATATTATAACGATAAATAATTTTAAAATAAAATACTTCCGCTAGTTCAGCGGTATTGATTTTAATAATTATAAATATATACCTAATTATTTTAATAAATTGATTTATAATAATAAAAATAATATTATAAACGATACCTCTATATTTATTAAATAGTAAATTAATTATGAAATTTATAAAAATCTCCTTTTAAAGTTAAATAATAATAAGAAACGAATTTAATTCGTTATACGAGCGATATCGCGGCGCCTTCGTCCACTAATATATATCGTAAATTTTAATATAATTAATAATTTATTTTAGGCTACCCTCTTAAAAGAATTTTCGAGTAAATAATTTATACGATTTTATAACGCTAAAATAATCTATTAAAGAATTATTATAATATTTCTTTATAAATTCTTCCCTTAGAGCTTTATCCTTTAATATATAAAAATAACTATTATATTTTAATAATCCCTCGGAGTCTATAGTTTATACTTTATTCTTTATATAATAGTAGTTCTTTAATATATTCGTTTTAGTTCGAAAAAAACTTATTTAATTATTATAAATTTATGATTCCCGAATTAATATTTTAATAAATCTTTTAGGATTATTATATATAATTCTAGATATTATTATAACCTCCCGCTTTAGAATTACTACTCTTAATTTTATAATTTAAAAAGTAGAGGTTATAGTTATCTTTATTTCTTTATTTTTTTCCGATAACTAGCCGCTAGTCTAAAGAGTAAATTTATTCTAAAGTATTAATAATAATTTAATATTCAGGGGCGATACTCTTTTATAATTAAGGCGCCGCGACGGTATATTAATAAAATTTAATTTTCTAGCCCGATAAAAGATTTTAAAATTATAAGTAATTAATTTAAATATTTAACGAGCCTATTTAAAATTTAGCTCTTTATATTTCATAAAACTCTTTAAATCATTATAATTAATCTAGACTTTAATATAATAAAAATTACTTTTTAAATAATATCGTTATTATTTTATTATTATTATAATAACGAGTAATTCTTAATTATAAGTTTTATAATTTTATTCTAGGGGATTTAATTTCCACGACTAGAATATTATAAAGCGTTAATAACTATCCTCGTCCTATTATAATAATATAAAATTAAAGTTAAAGTTAGAAGTATCCGTCTTTATATATAATTATTTAATTAGATTATAATAGTATAGAAAAGGCGCGTTTACGAATATATCTCGTAAAATCTAAAACGCTTCCGTAGCGCCGTTTACTTATTCTAATAAATGTATTTTCTTATTTATTTTACTACCCTTAAATAGGCTAGTAAATAGTATAATTATATTAAAATAATTATAAATAAATCGTTTATAGAAGTTAACGAAACCTAAAAAGATTTATATCTCTTAGTAAGTTTTCGGTTAAGGTTATTTCTTAATAATCTTAATACGTTCCGGGTTTATAATTATTTTATTAATAAATATAATAAAGGCTAAAAACTCGACCGTTTTAATATTAAATTAATATAATTATTTAAATATTTATTTAATATACTATTAATACTACGCCGGTTTAGTATTATAAATTAGGATATTATCTAAATATACTATATATATTATATCTACTAAATTTATAAATATATAATTAATATAAATTTAAAATATCGCCGGTATATTAACGAGTCTAAAAGGTATAATTAAGTATTTAAAATAATTATAACGAGTTCGGAAAATAATTCTTTACTCGTCGCCTTCTTTAATCCGGATCTTATAATAAATATCCTTAAGATCTAACTTCGTAAAGATTTTAAAACTATATAAACGGTTTAATATCTTAGTAATTAAAAGTAATAAATATTAATTCTTAATAATTACCGCGTTTAAACTTTAATAATTAATATAAAGACGTTATTTATTATCCTTTTTAAATATAAAAAGAATAAGTATTTTAATTAAAAAAAATTAAATAACGGATCTAGCCTTTATAAAATAAAGATTCTAAATAACGTCGTAACTCCGATAATTTAATTTAAAATAAGTTATAAAGAGGCCCTTAAAGTAATTCTTTATTAATTTTTATTTTAATAATATAATATCTCTATTTAAAAATAAATAAAGTGCTTATCGGCAAATTTTAAAAGTAAATGTCAGTATACTCCAAGCGCTATCAGCCCTGTTAGAAAGCCGTCTACGGGTTTACGCTGAAACTCCATATTAAATACCGACCCGAGGTTCAGCAGGATCAGTAAGTCAGGGGTCCGGGCAGGGTCCTGTCAGTAAATAGTACTTACTGTCAGCAGGTTCAGTAACTCGATAAATCGTCAGCAACTCAAATATCAGACGAATAGGCCCATTACATACCCTATAGCATGCGCATTTGCATGCGCATTAGCATACGCCATAGTATGGGCCATAGTATGGGCCATAGTATGCCCCATGGTATGCGCAATGGCGTGCGCAGCTTGCGCATGCCATTGAATGGCATGCGAATGGCATGCGCAAAGGTATCCTGAATAGCATGCGATGTGCGCCCTCCGCAGCAGCCCCTAAAACATCAGACGAAAGCCCCCCATGGCATGCGTAATCATGGCATGCGCCAAGGCATGCGCAAGGCATGCGCCAAGGCATGCGCCATGGTATGCGACATACCATGGTATTCATGTGCGCATACTCCCCGGATGTGCCTAGGTGACGCCCCCGCGAGAACTTTCGCTAAAACTCATTATTCCGGGCCCGGTAGGTCGCTGGCGTTGGTAGTCGTCGCTAGGGGTCGCTACCGTCAATAGCGACGATCATAGAACTTCATTTATTTCAGCCTTATAATAGGGCTGGCTGCTGTTAGTATACTAACGGTATATATAAGTTACTGAAGTTACTGATCCTGCTGAAATTAACCTGGAGTTACTAATAGGATACTACCCGGAACCCCGATTTACTGAACCTACTAAAAGTTACCTGCCCGGACCCCTGACTTGCTAAACCTACTTATAGGACGCTGGCAGTCTTATCCGTAAATTAGGGCTACTAGTAGGACGCTGGCAGCCCTATCCGCGCGGTCGGTAACTCGGCTTTTAACAGGAGTTTTTGAGATTTACCGATACTCGCCTTTTTATTAAATAAAAATATTATAAAATCTTATAAATTCTTTAAGAATCTTTAAATTAAGAAGTTTTTCTTATATACCTTATACTATTATAATATATATAACTACGAATATATTTAGTTTATTTTTAAGATTATTAGTAAATTTAACTAGTTCTTTAATTTATAAATTATTAATATTAATTTTAAACCGCTATTAATCCGCCTTAAAATTAATTAATATCTTTAATTAATATAATTTAGGTATACCTAGAATAACGTTTAAATCTTTAAGATTTATAATATAGAATTAAATATTATATTTACGCCTTTAACTCTAACTATCGATTATTTAATAATTTAATTAATACGTGTTATAATAATATATACTTTACTCGTTAATTATTTTAACTAGCGGTAAAGTAGCGTTATAAGATTTTAAATTATTTTTAATAATAAAGCGTTATAAGATTAAATTAATTTATATTTTAAAATTAATTAAAGTAATAAATTATTTAACTTTATTTTAAAAAGTAATCTAACTTTTAAAAAGAATAAAAGGGTATATTTTTATTAATTATTTTTCTTACTCTTCTTCCGAGGCGTAAATTAAATTAATTATTTTTTATTAATATCGCGCCGATATATATAGCTAGTTTATTTATATCGGGATATTTAAATTTAATATAACCTTCCGTTTTATAATATTAATAAATAATCTTATTATATAAAGAATTAACGGTATAAACTTTATATTTATTTTTCTTCTCCTTTAAATATATTTATTTAACGTTATCGCCGGCGTTAAATTTAATAATTCGGTTTATTATAAATTTTCCTTTATTAGGGTTCTTTAAATAAAAACCCGAATAAGAATTAAAACCGTTTATTAATTATATATACTCTAAATTCTTTTTTTATATAATAACCTAGGTAAGAATTTCTTCCCTTTAAATAAATATATTATTAATATTAAGAATTTTATTTTTAAATTTAAATTTAAGTTTAGTTAAAAAGAAATTTACTTTATACTTTTTTAAAAACGGGGGTAATTAAGTCTTTATTTCTTTAAAGTAAATTTTAAATAATAATACTTTTTAAATAAGTTATTACCTTATTTCCTCCTACTTTTTATAAACGAGGAGACGGCGATTAATTAAATTCGTTATTAAATCAAAAAGAAACTTTTTAAAAAAACTAAATATAATATTAGCTAAATTATTAGAATTATAATATTTATATTACTATATTAAGGGGTCACTTTTTAACGAGTTTATATAATATATAATCTTTAAATAATCGGTAGTAAGATATTAAAACCTAATTAAAAATTTAATATTTACGTCGCGGAATTAACGTAAATATCTACCTTCGTTTAAATTTTTATAAAACCGTATTTTATTAAGGCGTAATATTTTCGCCTTAATAAGAATATCTTTATTAAATATAATTAAATTTATTATTATTCTACCGGTAAATATAATAATTAGGGGATCTTTATTAAATATAATAAATTTTATTAATACTCCGTTAACGGGCGTAAAAATAATAGGATTATATAACTTTTAATTTTAAATTTATAATATTTTTAATTATTATTATTATTTTAAGCGACGATTTTCTTCTTTAATAACTTTAAACTATATTTTTAAAATCTCTTTAAGGGTAATAATATTTCTAAATTTATTATTATTTTTATAATAAGAGTCGTCGAGGGGGCTTTAATTAATTTTATTATTATTAAATTTTTCTAGATATCCTAAGATTAAATTTGATATTATAATAATAATAAACTTTTTCTTTAAAAAGATTTGAAAGATTAGAATTATAATATCTAAAATTATTAATATAAAGTTAACGACTTAATAATAATATAAAAAACGTAAAATAATTACGGGGTTTATTATTAGATAATTCTTAAATCCTAGATTTAATAATAAAACTAATCTTTAAGAATTCTAATAATACGGCGGAATATTAATTTAATATAAAATTATTAAAAATTAAAACTCCGCGATATTAAGGCTAGAACCCCGTATCGATAAATAATAATATTATAAAGGTAACGGAGCGTAGGTATATATAATATACTAGCGCCTTTAACGGGGTGTAAATATATATAATATACTATTATTTTATAATAATACTATATATAAACGAAGGGCCTATATATATTAAATAAATAAAAAGTAGTTAAAATTAATTTATACCTTAAATATCCGATTAAAGAGAAGATCCGCTACTAGAATATAATATAAAAACGATTTTATAAAATATATATTTAGTTTATACCCGGATACCCTAATAATTTAATCTTCCCGATTTTATTATTATATATTAAATTATTATTATTTATAAAGGGAGCCGCTTAAGAACCTCTCTTCTCTTTATTCGCGAATAATATTATATAAAACGAGATTAATAAAGTAATAATAATAATTTAATAAAGTATTTTTAAATATAATTATAATAATTTTTAAGAATAGTTATATTTCGGATTAATATAGGGATCTCTAGAGGGAATACTAGGGTAGAGTAAAGTAGAATAGGGTATAAAATAGAAATCGCGGCTCGATCTCTACTCTAAATTAAAGTAGGGTAGGGTAGAGATTTATTAAAGAATCTTTACTACGTTAAAATAATAACTCTAGAGACCTATTATAACTACTACTATTTTTATAAATATATATACTTATAGTTATTATTATCTTTATAGATATACGTATTTATAACTACTATTACTATTACTTTTATAGATATATATATTTATAACTACTACTACTTTTATAAATATACGTATTTATAACTACTACTATCTCTATAAATATATATATTTATAACTACTATTACCTTTATAGATATACGTATTTATAGTTATTACTACTTTTATAAATATATATATTTATAGCTACTACTATTACTACCTATATAAATATATATATTTATAACTACTACTATCCCTATAAATATACGTATTTATAACTACTACTATCTTTATAAATATATATATTTATAGTTATTACTACTCTTATAGATATATATATTTATAATTAGTTACTACTACCTCTATAGATATATATACTTATAACTATTATTATCTTTATAAATATATATATTTATAATTATTACTACTCCTATTATAGATTAATAATAAGATATATTATAGATTATATTATAAAGAGACAATTATTATAATAATTGTTATAATTAATATCTATTATTATTCTCTACTCTTTCGAAATATTCTTAAAAATAAAGTAATAAATTTAAGGGGAAAAACTAATATTAAAACGTATTAATAAATATTTAAAAAGAGTAATTTTAAATTTAAAACTAAAATATTATTTAAATAGCCTCTTAATTTTAAAATAAACGAATTAAACTACCTTTTTAATAAAATCTTCGATTTTAACGTTAAATTAATAATAGTTTTAATTTTAATATTAATTTAAATAATTATAGGTCCGAGTATTTGTTTATAATTATTATCTTTATTTATATTTATAACTTCTATTTATCGTTATGACTTTTATTCTTGGCGTTAACCCTATCGCCGTCGCTTTATAAAAGTAGTAGTAGCTATAAATACGCGTATTTATAGAGGTAGTAGTAGTTATAAATACGTATATCTATAGAGGTAGTAATAGTTATAAATACGTATATCTATAGAGGTAGTAATAACTATAAGTATATATATCTATAGAGGTAGTAATAGTTATAAATACGTATATCTATAGAGGTAGTAATAACTATAAATATATATATCTATAGAGGTAGTAGTAGTTATAAATATATATATTTATAAGGGTAGTAGTAGTTATAAATATATATATCTATAAAAATAATAGTAGCCATAAGTATATATATCTATAAAGGTAGTAGTAGCTATAAATACGTATATCTATAAGGATAATAATAGTTATAAATATATATATTTATAAAGATAGTAGTAGTAGTAGCTATAAATATATATATTTATAAAGATAATAATAGTTATAAATACGTATATTTATAGAAATAATAGTAGTTATAAATATATATATTTATAAGAGTAATAATAATAGTAATAACTCTAGGTTTATTATAATAATTATTAGAAATCCGTTTTAACGTAGTAGGGATTCTTTAATAAATTTCTACTCTATTTTATTTTACCCCCGGCCCTACGTTAATAGATCCCTATATTAAATTAGGGTAGGGATTATATCTCGATCTCTACTCTATATTAGCCTAAACCGAAATATAATAATAGTTAGAAAATTAGTAAATCCGCGCGGTATAATTTTACTATATCGTTTATAATAATCCTCTAGATAATAATATTAAGCCTACGAATAATTATAATAAAATTAAAATTTCGAATTTATTATTAGAGTCTAAAATCGTAAATATATTAACTTTATTTTTTATAATTCCGAGTATACTAGTACTAACGTCCTAGATTTTTAAATAATAAAAATTATAAAAATTTACGTATAATAACGATAAAGTTATAATTATAATAATAGTAAATCTAAAATCTTAATACTAGATAACTAAAGTTTTAGTTTTAAATAATTAAACTTTTAAATTTTTAAATATTTTTAGGCTCGTCCCTTAGAATATATTTATTATTTAATTATTTTTAAGAGTTTAATATTAAAAGACTAACCCCCCGCCTAAAACTTTTAAATTTTTAAAATTATCTCCTAGACTAAAGTTTAATTCTAATAATATTTTAAATAATCTCTTTCGATTATTAATTTATAATACCGGAATTATTATTTAAATCGTTAATACCCTCTCTTCTTAATATTTATTATAATATAATATATATATTAATTAATTTACTTTATATTCAAAACTTATCGAATTATTATTATATTATAATAATATTCGAAATACTTTTAAAAGAGACTCGTAACTAGATTTACGGGTATTACTTTATTTATATTAAAGAAATTATTCTTTATTTAATAAAGAACGAGAGGTTAATATTTAAAAAAGACTTTTATAAACTAATAAAATATAGTATAAATAAAGATTATAATATCTCGATTAAAGACCCCGAAACGCTCGAGGGGGTTATTTATATAGCGGATTAATTATATATTATCTTACTCGGCGTTAATAAAGTTATTCGTAAAAATATAACGAGTATTCTTTTTAAATATAATATCTAGCGCTTAAATTATCCCGATTACTCGATTAATAACGAGTATAATAAAAATCCCGGATCTATAAATATATAATTTTATTTTAAGTATTATTTCCGTTATATTAAAATCTATTTATTAATAAATAATAATAACGATCGTCTTTTTATTATAAGAAATACTCGAGCGGAGTAGCGAAATATAGAATTTAATATAAAAAATAAAGTTTACGGAGCTTTAATAACGAATTTAATAAACTCTTTTAAATAAAAAAACGAATATCTTATATAAATAATTTAACTACGATCTTTAATTTTTAATATAAAGAATTTATTTTATCTAAATAATTACTATCGTAGAGAGGCTTTATATAATTTATATTATTATATAATTTAAAAGGGCCTTTAATATAGAAAAGAGCTCGATTCGACGAAACTTTATAATTATAGTAAAATTAATAATATAATCCTTAATAATAAAGATATATTAAATATTAAAATAAAATCTAAAATAAACGTAAAAATAATCGGTCTCGATATAAACTAGAATAAATTAACGGAAGAAGAAAAAAAAGAAGACGGGGTAACGAATAATAATAAAAATAATAGAAATATAATCTTTATAAAGTTCTAGGGTTTAGATATATTATACTTTATCGGAGGGGTTAAATAAAGAATAATCTTTAATTTTTAATAATAAATATATACTCTTTAATATTTAATAAATAACGATAATTATTTAATTAATAAATATTTTTAATAGGATTTTATTATATCGGTATTATAATTTTATAAATAATAATAAGAAAGTTTATAAATAATCGTTTATAATTTAAATTTTATTGATATTAATTATTAATTATAATATTTCTATGCGCGGTTATATTAATATATAATAAATTTAGATTTTATTATTAAAACTATAGTATTAATCTAAAAGTAGAATAATATAGATATTTTAATAATCGATAGTTAAAATAAGGCGAACTACTCGTAATATTCGGATTTTACGCTTAGACGTGCTACCTAGAGGTTCCGTAGTAAGTAGAAGGCGCTAACCCGAAGGGGCTTAGCGGAGCTTGGCACATCTGAGGGACTGAGGCAAATGCGCCAAGGCTAATTGCCCCACCATGGATGACTGCACCCTCGGCCAGCTTATAACAGGCTCTTCCTTTCTGCCAACAATCAGGTACTGTGAAGAGACTGTCGATACTGGACCACCCTTAGGAAACCGGTAAATACCTTCCGCACCTCTCGTCAAAGTTCATTGATGCCTCGAGATCCAATCAATCTTTCTCATCAAGAAAGATTGTCTATCGTCAACCATCTCCAAATCTTCAAAAGCCGGTCACAGCATGTTGTCTATACATTGGTGCTGGAGGAAGAACGTCCGTGTGGAGAAGTCGACCATTCGGACCAGCAAACTTCAGCGACCTTCAGCGACTGTTTCCCACCAGCTGAATGTCAATGCTGCGAGGTTATTGATAGCTCTCATCCGAAGTCAAGATCCGTCAATTCCCCAACTCATCCGTCCGCTTCAGTTCGTGGTTTGTGTGGCGGCGAGTGCCAGACCTGCCAATCCGCATCCGAAGGAAGTCAATGTCCTACGTCTCCTGTTTGTGTCGACCCTGAGTGCTCGGAGACCATTTGCGAAACGTGCTCTGATCACGAAGAATGCTGTGAATGCTCTCTAGGGGACTGTGGGTTGGATTGCGGGGTCTGCATCGATTGCGGTACGCCTGATCGCATATCTCAGAACGACTCGTACTTTGCCGGCCCTTATTCTGAGCTCTTTGGGGATCAAGCGACGGAAATGTTTGGGCTCGGCAATTGCCTACCTCATCTTCCTATGGAGACTGCCTCTGTCGAGCCTAGCAGCTTTGACGTCTCTTCGAACGATACTAATATACCAGCACCAACTGGGCTTGTGCCGCCAAGGCATTCTTTCCACTCCGATGATGACTACGGTCACGAGCCTACCTCTATCCCAGTGTCCTCTTTGGAGGCTAGGACTGCTACGGACCGCACAGCATCTACATGTACCTCCATTTCTCGGGATACATTGAGCAGTGAGCAGATAGCCGGTCATACTTCACGTGTTTCGCCCCTCCTCAATCCCGTCTCCCACAGGCACTCTACAGATCCGGCCCGGGAGAATGGCGGGCCAATGGTATCTATTGATAATGCCGGGGTCCATGGCTCCGACACAGGTCAGGAATCTCCTGCTGACAAAAAAACCGTCCCTCCTTCCGCACGGTGCCAATGGGTGGACCGGCATGGTCAATCCTGCAGGAGGAGCTTCGTAGTGGGTGATGACCTGCACGAGCACCTACAAACTGCCCACGGCGTCAAGAGTGAGGTCTTTTGCCGCTGGCTTGGCTGCCGTGTGGGCATCTTCGGGGCTAGCCCGCACCGATACGCCAACAGCGTTCAGCGCCACATCTGGGGTCACAGCGGATACCGCCCGTACAAGTGTCCAACTTGTTTCGAAGGTTTCGCTGCCGCCAAAGTCCTCGAGGAACATTTCACGAATTTCCACTTAGGGAGAAAAGCGTTCGCTTGTGACATCTGCACCCACCAGTGCACAAGCGCCGCGAATTTGAAAAGGCATACGGATGAAAAACATCGAGCCGAGCGGTTCCAATGTGAATTCTGCAATCGGAATGGTAGAGTAAAACTATTCCCCCGTGGTTCCAATCTGGCGCGCCACTTTCGGAAATGCAAGCACGTACTTGCCTCGTTCCCAAACGCCAACGGTGCGGCCGCGGGGAAGATAGATGACGAGTGGTTTCCGCCAGGCTACCGGGGCGGCAATCACGGGATGGACAGAGCCAAGATTATACCACCAAATTACTTGACTGCCCCGAATGGCACGTGATTCGGTCAAAATTAGACCACTCCATGTTTCCCCAACATTCTCTTCTACGAATGATACTCCAATACACAAGTGCCCATGTCATAAATATACACGGCAGCTGTGTGCTAGATTTAACTCAACCGACCATATGGACAAAAGAAAGGGGAATTTAACCTCTTTTGTGATGTTCGAGCGCCGCTTCCACAGACTGCTGAGGACAGGAGAAGAGATAAGTTTTACATCTATATACTGCTTCGAGAATAGAAGAGGGCAGGTGAGATCTTGGGAAAGCGATGGCGACAGAAGAACAAGCCCGAGGACGAAATAATGTTAATGTAGGCAGTCGTTAATCGCAAATGGGAGCTTGATAAATACACATAAGCAGAGGGTCAAGTTACATTCATTTGCGCGAGTTGTTTCCAGCAGTGTATTGTGAGGTTGCAGCATCAAATAATAACTTCAAGTCACATATGCCATTCGCCTCTCAAGCCCATAGCATCAATCACGGATCTGACCGTTGACTTGTTCTTTGAAAGAGTGACTAGTATCCCGTTCTATTACCCCTTCCACCTCCGTAGCTATTCGAAGATACCCTATGGCCATTGTCTTTGCCTGTGATCCACGCCAGGACATGTGGATTTGTGCATTTGAAGATGAGTAACGGAGAGACAGAGTCTCCCTTTAGTGCTACAAGGTGCATTAGTTTTGTCTCGGTTGGAACCCATGGTTTCAAGAATGCGGAGGAAGAGACGTACGCCACACGTACTGCATCCACAGCCATTGCAGTCACCGGGGTGAGAGCAGCAAGAGCAAGGACCCATCTTGTTTGAAGAGGTATTGGAAACGTTTTATGGATGATGGCCTCGTCGTGAAATTTGATAGTTCTCTTGTTCGATGGTGATGGTGTCGAAGCGAGTATTCTCCGATTCTCCGAATTTACCTGGGGGGGAATGGTATACATATAGGACGGACCTTGCACACCCCACACCATGCTGAAAATGCGATGATGGGATGTAAACGTGGGGGATGCAGCACCGTCGATCACGAGTTTCGCTAAATGCCACCGTAACAGGAAGTATCACCGCAATGAAGCTGAGAAGGTTGTCGGCGAAGGCCTAGACCTGCCGCCTTTAGCAAAGCATGAACCAATCATTGCGTCGCGCGCTATCGAGCTTGACAACCAAACTTCATTCCCCGATGAAGATGCGGGGTCGATCTCGCCCGATTTCGAAAGCAAATGAGTCACCAACGCCTAGGCAACTGTTGCCGGTGATCCGGTGATCCGGTGATCACGGGAGCAAGTTTGGGCCGGTCTTGGCACTTATTCGTGCCGGAAATAGCGTCTCAGACTTCCTGCACCCGTGATGGATGAATCCTGTGATGGATGAATCCTAGAGGACCAGCACCCAAAGCTCTCAAACAGACGGAAGCCATTCACCATCATTGAGTAGTCCAAAGGTCTTCTGCCTATTTGGCCGACGTCAAACATCAGAACGACCAGACTCGGCTGCTTGATGTGTCCGTCTACCCGTCGAAGCCCATATCTTACAAATATTTTCTCCACCGCAGATGCATCGGGACGAAGATAACTGGCAGAACGCTCACGGCCTCTCCAAGCCCGGCATATTCGGGGGATAGACGGATCTTTATGAAGGCTCCCGCAGCAAGCAGAATGGCAAAAACGTTATAAAATACGGCCCAAGTAAAGTTGAAGACAATTTGGCGATGGCAGTGACGGGACAGGTCTATGAGCACGAGGATGCCGGATAGGGAAGGCCCGGTGAGGACAGCATTCCCTGCATTTCGCATCACGCGGGTACCATTGTTTATACGCAAGCCAACATTGGCCTGAGCAAGAGCGGCCTCATCATTGATCCCATCACCACAGAAGATAACGGTATTGTTGCCGGTTTGCATCAGCTCTTTCACGTGCTCCTGCTTCTCCAGTGGCGTACATTTAGCTTTGACATCTTCGTGGGGAATTCCAAGTTCTGTGGCGATCTTTTGGACCGCACCAGTCTCATTGCCGCTCATGATTGACACGGCGATACCACGCTCGACCAATTTAGCAACGACCGCGCTCGCATCATCACGCAAAGGAGATTCCAGTCCGAAAGCGGCAAGCAGTCGACCTCCTCGAGAGACACACGAAACGGTGAGATTTCTCGACAAGAGCGACTGCACCGGCGCTAGAGTCTCCACTCCCAGCCAGTGAGCATTTCCAACGCGCACAATCTCTCCGTTCCATGAGGCTTCGACGCCTTTGCCAATTACTGATGTGCAGTCTGCGACAAGAGCAGGCTTAAAGCCCGCAGCTTCTAGATACGTGGCCACAGCAGACGATACCGGATGCTCTGAATGACTTGTCAGAGCCAGAGCCAGGGCACCAGTCAATTGTTGAGACCCAGAGAAGTATTCCTCAGTTAAGACCGACAAGCAACCCTCGGTCAGCGTGCCTGTGCTGTCAAAGACGATATGAGTCGCGCCTCGAGCCACCCTCATCGCTTCCGCGGATCTGAAGATCACACCGTGTTTTACACCAACGGCGCTCGCCACCATAAGAACTATTGGTACGGCCATACCTATGGCGCAGGGGCACGATACAATAAGCACCGAGATAGCATAGGGAATGGCGTTTAAAACGGCCGAGGTAGCCGACTCTTTTCGAGCTGATTTTGCTACCACAAACCATATGACCAGAGTCAGTATGGCGAGTATCCCTGCGGCCGGCACGATCCACGCGGCGACCCGATCCGCAGTCTGCTGTATCTTCGGCTTCGAATGCATCACTTGTTCAACCATCCCGGCGATCTCATCGATGATGTTTTCTCCCGGTAATCGAGTAAGTTGGACCAGGACGGTAGCGCAATGATTGACCGATCCTGCGATGACCGCTGAGCCAACAAATTTCTCTACCAGACTTGCCTCGCCAGTCATTATTGATTCGTCGAATTCAGATGCCCCGGAAACAATTATACCGTCTGTCACAACCACACAGCCAGGTTTCACTCGGAACACATCACCATACTGTAATAGACGGACGTCAACCTCCAATCCATCGTCCGTATAAGGATCTGAGGTATCCACAACAAAGGCAAATTGCTGCTGGAATGATATGATAGATGTTGACTTCATAGCCCGATGGCAAGCGAAGTCACCTATCAATCTTCCTACCATTATGAGCGTTATGAGAAGAGTGCTGGTCTCGAAATACACTTCGGACGCAAGGTTCGTACCCTTCGTTTGACATATAAAGGACGCTACCGAAAAGCCATATGTGATAGATGTGCTCAGGACAATCAATAAATCCATATCGATCACTCGGGTCAAGATCAAGCTTCGAAGAGCTCTCGGATAGAAAGGTCCAGCAATAACGACTTGAATCACCGTCGCGAATGCGAGGGACAGGGCCCCGTATATTGTCTTGTGCTCAGGGAGTGGCGCCCAGGCTAAGACAAGTATTGGGACGGTGATTACCGAGGACAGCATCGTCATGTACGCTGCTTTTCGAATATCTGCGGGTACCTCATCATGAGCTTTAGCAGGAGCTAAGCTGACAGAGCCGTCCAATACCGCGTTCAGGGCCTTCAGAAGGTGTCGGGCACCTATGACTTTTGCGTCGTATTTCACAGAAAAGGTATCCTGACTCAGCTCAGTCACATCCTTAACCCCAGCTGGAAGCATGGAATCTGCGAACTTCCTAGAGACGCTGAGTCCAACCACATCGAGTTCCTGCCATCCATCTCCAATTCTCTCACAAGCACGCCCGGTGGTGCTCCGAACGGACTCCATGACGTCACGTATCGAAGACTTCGTGAGGTCGAGGTCAAACTCAGCCCGCAGAAGCATCGTGTTCATTTGAAGGTTATATACAGAAGACACTGACTCCAGAGCTTTTGAGATTTTGCTTGTACAGCCTGGGCAATTGGATCCTGCGAATTTGAGTATTACATGCTCTGAACACATCGAGCCTTCCTCGGCATCGATGTCCCTAGAGTCAGGAGATACCCGTGAGCTGGCAGCTCCGTAAACATGTCCACCGTGTCGAAGGCCGCCTGAGCCCAATAACCCTCTGATTGCCCTGGGGTGGCATATCTTATTTTCATCTCTAAGCTCGCTGCAGCTGCACTCTCGTAGACTGTCGGCCTGTGTTGAGTTCAGCGAAATCTCCGCTTCGCTTGCTCTGTTTTCGCTATGGTGAGAAGACGGCATATCCTCGATCGAATGACCAATGGTCGTTTCCTCTCGCTGTCGCTATTCAAGTAAAAGAAAAGCTTTTTCGTCCACGAAAAACAGGTTGTCGATAGAGGATGAGGGATTCGTTGCATATTGAAAAATCATTTCCTCTCTTTGTAGCAGCAATGTCTTTATATCCTCTAACGATCGCATCGCATTGACCTGCAGCACCGTGCCATATGCTGAAGCGTCAGGTAAATCGTGAACGCCAGCGGTTGAAGCGCACAGACAAATCTTTGCGGGTCCGTGACAACAGTTGGCGCATAAACGGATGCCTGACTAGATGTGCCGCTTCAAAGAGATTGTAGGTCTCTGCATCTCTTACCTAAGGAAAACAAATTGCATTCGCCGTTTCAACCCGTTCATGGTAAGCGTTGCATGTAATCGAAAATTTCCCACGTTCGGGCCATCATTTTGTCCTGCAGGTGATGAATCATTATTGCGCCGTGCGCAAGAATCGCCATCGTCGATGCCCTACCGCTTTCACCGGTGCTATCGGGTTTCTGTCTTCGACGAATACTGATCGCTAGCTTCGGGACGCCCCATCTTCGACAATCAAAACCCACAGCCAAAATCTGGATCAAGACTCTTCCTCGAATAATTCAACTACCTCTTCAGAATCCCTATGGGCAACACCAGTGATTCAGAGACCCTTCCACAAAAAGGCCTCCAAAACCCTTTCCCCCAGAACCTCCGTCATCGCCTCCCGACAAATCCTTACCAACTCCCCACACCCAAACGGCTGTAACCTATGCTCGTTGTCCCGACACCGATCAGCAGCGGAGAGTATAGCGTCCGCAAAGCACGGACAGTTCTGTCCCGGCCGTGCTCTGTCACCGTGGTATTTGTCGCTTATGAGCGAGATGGTGCGGACACAGGCTAAATAGACTTCGAAAAAGTTGATTTGCGCGGTTGGGAAGGGGCCGGTGCATTCGGTAAGGATGGCTGTTTGGAGGCTTTGCAGGCGGTGTTGGGCGGTACATGAAAAGAGATCGTGTCCGAGAGGGCCATGGTGGGAGCATGGATGCTTCCTCCTGGTTTTCTGCGAGAGCCGGTCTTCATCTGTGCTACTGAGGTTACAGATTCGATTCCAAGTGGCATCGTCCGGGTGATACCCTCTTCTCTTGATGTGGTGGAGCAAGGATATTTTCTGATAGTCGAATCGGGGGTCGTTGGGTTCATTTCGTAATCTGAATCCGGCTGTCGCATTGGCAGTGTGAGTTGGGATTGCCATCGAATGACAGCCGGACTTGTGATCTGATGTATGAGAGTTGAACCGTAATCTGCCCCCCATAGACCTGATGTAACAAGCTTTGAAGTTTCGGCATGGACGTCCACCAGGAAATACAATGTCACTGAATGTGTTACAGAGTTTCTCGAGAAGTGGGATCGATTGAAGGTCAGTGAACTGTCGGAGAACGTTGTATGCGTGTAGAACAGAGCCGACATAAGTTCGATAGCTGAACAATCGCAGACCGTAGTAGAAAAGCGCCTCGAGCATTTCGAGGAGATGAGACCCGGAAACCCAAGGCGATTGGAAGTAGAAGTCAAACACTTTTATCTTGAGAAATGCCTTGAAGTCGAGATGTAGATTCTCTAGGTGGTATGCCAAGGTGCCACGACACCTGCATGGCATGGTCGAGTCATTGAGCACAGCGCATATACTTGGTATGGCCTCTTGTGCGAATTGGAGGGCCTGTAAACGGCAGTTGGAAGGCGCGGCCACAGGTTGCAAGGCAAAAAAATAGCTTTTGCATGATTCTAGAAGTAGTCGAAGCCCGTACGAACACCGAAGGCCATTGCTGTCGTTTCCGCCATGGGTAAAGAAATACCCTACTTCGGGGTACACCGGTGTCCCTACGCGGATAATGCTGATGTTTAGATAAGTGGCTTGTAAGTGCAGTCCGATATTCTGCAGCATGACCCTGAGGCACTCCTCGTCGGTTAAGCCAGAATCGGTGCTTTTTCGAAGAACAAGGTGCGAAGATCGTCCAAAAGTGGAAAGCGCCTCGCTCCGTAGTCTTTCTGGGCCCTTATCCTTCATTTTGAGGAGAAGATACCAGGGTTTTTGTAAGGCTTCGATCAGTCGCTTTGTAGGCGACCTCGAATCATCCTCGTCGGTTATCGGTAGGCCCAAATCTTGCTCCATTTGAACAAACTTGCTTCGCAGAACTTCTGGATCCGAGATGTCGTATAACGTCTTTAATCGATTCTCAATTCCTTCGAACGCTGCAAAAGCTGAATGGGTGACGAAGGTCGCAACCACGAGGGAAATTTCGCCTCGTGCCGCCTGCTCCCATGTGTGTTGCGTTGCCGTCAGTAAATCATCCATCTCCTGTACAAAGCTAGTATAAGCAAAGTTTACGGTCGCAGCAGATAGCACATGTACCTGGATCTCTTTGTGAAGCTCAAAAGCTTCGCCCAATGTATCGTCAGCGAGTCGTGCAGGAGGTAGATCCGATGTGGCGGCCTTGCTTTCTCCCTCTCTTGCATCCGTATCGCTTTGACTATCGCGCCGTTCTTCCTTCGTGGGGCAGTCATGGTCGGGACAGCCATGGTCGTGGCAGCCACGTGTGAGTGCAGTGAATCGGTTCTGTGGGTTTGTCGCATTATCTTGAGACAGCCGACTTCGGTGTGCTTGCGTGTACCTGTCTTTGGGCTTGGCACAGCATCCGCAGAGGTCGGTGTACATCTTCGTCAAACTGCATCGATTACACAGATGTTATTAGCTATATGACCACGGACTAGTTTCACACCTACCTTGCAGTGAAATACTCGTGATTGGAGGTTTCTTGATCATCCGTTCCTTGACCGCTGACTCTCCGAAAGAATTTGCTCAGCTGGGTCCGAGCCGCAATGGCTTCGCGGAAGTGGAAGTCAACGGTGTCGGGCATCTCCACTGCCTTCGTTTGTATGATCTCTGCAAGGCTGAAGAGGTCTTTAATCGAGAGCGTCCGTAGACGCTTGTACCTACTCGTTCCATGACTGACGAGCCAGGCGGTGACCGCTTTCGTGTCTCGCTTGTATTGGACATGGAGATCAAGAAGGCTCGACGGGATGCGTCCTTCGCTCGTCTGGTGGGCAGCACAGCTCGGCATGGTCATGCTTCGCAGCAAGATACGGATCTTGATGAAAGAGGTACGGAGACCGGCCTAGGTCTGGCAAAGCAGTCATGAGACGATCTAGGCGAAAGCTCCGCCTTATAACGTATGCATTTTTGCAGCCGTAGTATTCGCAGAGCGAAAATTGAAATAAGAAGGAGGTGGAAGAGCATCGATGGGTCGCGAGCGTTCTACCTGATAAGAAGAGTTTTAGACCCGAAGTCGTTGCAACTTATCAAAGACGAAATAAAGAAAGCCCTCACGGTCACAAGCAGCGAGAACAACGCAACTGTAAACCTCACCGAGAAACTGTTCCGAAAAATAGCGAGAAATTTGAGGACCTTGTACCCCTGCAATCGCTTCAAGGAAGGTGGTACGGTCGGTATGAGGACCTTGAGTGGATACTCCATACCAAACTCCAGAACGCAACGTCATGATAGGCATTATGGCGCATTCAAGCACAGGCTTGAGGTTTAGATCGCAGGGGCTCTCCGCGCTAGATTAATATGGGACTAGCATTTGCTCACCTCAAGGGTACACAGCGAAAAGCGCCATCTCGAAGGCTGGGTTCTTCCAGTCTGAACTTTGTCTATCGAATCATCGAAGTTTTGTTATCAACGCCAAACAATAATCCCGTATCTGAGCCGTAATGCCCGAGTTATAGACCACGGCAGCGCCCTTATGCCCATCACGAGATTACAAAGCCTTCAATCAGTTACCCTGTCATCATGCCCTGGTCCTGAACCTGTTGCCAGTCCTAAAACCCCTAAGCATGCCATTATGCCCACTTCCCAAGCAATGCCATAAGCCCAGCGCCGAGGAACACGCAGACCACCATAAAAGTAAGGCGCTTGTTGTTTTTGGTCCTCAATGGATTGAATAGAAAGTCCCGCGCTAACAGCTCTACTAAGCCCGTGTACATGAGAATGCCTGCTGAGATCGAGTTCAAAACTCCCGAGACAACATTTGCCGTAAAAGAGCCAGAATTGTAGGTCGTACGCAGTCCAAGGCCAATTGCAATCGCGACTGGCGTGGTGAGACCGTAGGCAGAGCACAAAAACCACGGGAGCCAACTCCCTGGTTTGAACGGAATGACTGACATGCGAGCACCAATCCCCAGACCTTCGAAGCTCTGATGAAAGACGAGGACGACGTATAGTGTTGCGAATTCGCTTCCGGCGACGCCAAGATTGAGCCCGATGATGACCGAATGGAAGATGACACCGAATTCGAGAATGAGGAAGGCCGCGATCTGCTGCCTGAATGATTGCTCTCGAGCTGCAGAGTCTGCCTCAGGGTCAAATTCTTGGAAACCCTTCTCGTACGCAACTGCGAAACTGGCGCGACGGATTTGGAGTGAGCCCGGCGCATCGGAACCAACACCGTCCACGTTTGGGTCATCGCTCTGGCCGGTAACAGCAGCTTGGATATCCTGCTCGCCTGGGACGCTGTATTTCATTTCAACATAGCGCTCGGCACCGAAGTCAAGAAGAAAAATCATCATGACGGACATGAGCACAATTGCCGGACACCACGAATAAGATGCCCAACCTCCGGTCGTGCCAACACAGGTTTGAGGCCCGATCTCTTGGTAAGCTGGGTCGAGTAGATGTATGAATGCTGTGGCGACGATCACGCCAGCGCCGAAGTACCGAGCGAAAAGGTAGACGTAGAGGGGAATTTGAAGCCGTTTAATTCGTTTCGCCAGGACAGGGAAGAAAGTCGCTGCGGTGGAGCATATCATGATGACAAAGAGCGCCGAGATTCTTGCTCCCAGCTGGCCATTGTACTCGTTGCTGGACGCTTGAATGGCACAGTAGACATCATTGGGATCCGCGGTGCTGAGATTGACGTTGCTAGAATTGAAACCAGTGTTGCTAGCATCGAGGGTAGACATGATCTTGGTCTCTTCTGCGTGATGAGTAGAGATTAGAATGCAGGGAAGAGTGTTCTGGGGCTTCGGGGAATTATGTGGTGCCGGTGGTGTTTGTTTTTGAGGACCTTGCGTGGAGCATGTGCCGCTTACGTCAGTACTATCAAACAAGGTCCTCATACGTTGCCTCAGTCCCTCAGATGTGCCAAGCTCCGCTAAGCCCCTTCGGGTTAGCTTCCGCTCGCTAAGCCCCTTCGGGTTAGCGCCTTTTATTTACTACGGAACCTCCAGGTAATACGTCTAAGCGTAAAATCCGAATATTACGTCTAGTTCGCCTTATTTTAACTATCGATTATTAAAATACCCGTACCATTCTACTTTTAAATTAATACCGTAATCTTAGCGATAAAATTTAAATTTATTACGTATTAATATAGCCGCGTATAAAAATATTATAATTAATAATTACTTTAATATTAATAGAATTTAAGTTATAAACGACTATTTATAAACTTTCTTATTATTATTTATAAAATTATAATACCGGCGTAATAAAAATCCTATTAAAAGTATTTATTAATTAACTAATTATCGTTATTTATTAAATATTAAAGAGTATATATTTATCGTTAGAGATTAAAGACTATTCTTTACCTAGCCTCCTCGATAAAATACGACGTATCTAAGCCCTAGAACTTTATAAAGATCGCGTTTTTATTATCCCCGTTATTATCCGTTACCCCGTTTTCTCCCTTTTCCTCTTCCGTCGGTTTATCCTAATTTATATCGAGGCCGATTATTTTTACGTCCGTTTTAGATTTTACCTTAATATCTAGTATATCCTTATTATTAAAGATTATATTATTAATTTTAATATAATTATAAAGCTTCGCCGGATCGAGCTCCTTTCTATATTAAAGGCCCTTTTAAATTATATAATAATATAAATTATATAAAGCCTCCCTACGATAGTAATTATTTAAATAAAATAAATTCTCTATATTAAAAGTTAGAGATCGTAATTAAATTATTTATACTAGACGCTCGTTCTTTTATTTAAAAGAGTTTATTAAATTTATTATTAAAGCTCCGTAAACTCTATCTCCTACGTCGAATCCTATATTTCGTTACTCCGCTTAAGTATTTATTATAATAAAAAGACGATTAAGACTATTATTTATTAATAAATAAACTTTAATATAACGGAAATAATAATTAAAATAGAATTATATATTTATAGATCCGGGATCTTTATTATACTCGTTATTAATCGAGTAATTGGGATAATTTAAACGCTAAACGTTATACCTAAAAAGAATACTCGCTATATCTTTACGAATAACTTTATTAACGCCGAGTAGGGTAATATAAAGTTAATCCGCTATATAAATAACCCCCCCGAGCGTTTCGGGGTCTCCGATTAGGATATTATAATCTTTACCTATATTATACTTTACTAGTTTACGAAAGTTTTTTTTAAATATTAACCTCTCGTCCTTTATTAAATAAGAGATAATTTCTTCGGTATAAATAAAATAATACTTATAGATCTAGTTATAAGTCTCTTTTAGAAGTGTTTCGAATATTATTATAATATAATAATAATCCGATAGGTTTTAACTATAAGGTAAATTAATTAATATATATATTATATTATAGTAAATATTAGGAAGAGAGGGTATTAACGATTTAAATAATAGTTCCGATATTATAAATTAATAATCGAAAGGGGATTAATAATTAAAAGGGATTATTTAAAATTTAATTAAAACTAAGCTCTAGTCTAGGAAATAACTTTAAAAATTTAAAAGTTTTAAGCGGGGGGCTAGTCTTTTAATATTAAACCCTTAAGAATAATTAATAATAAATATACTTTAAGGTCGAGCCTAAAGTTATTTAAATTTAAGGGTTTAGTTATCTAAAATTAAAGCTTTAGTTATTTAATATTAAGGTTTTAGATTTACTATTATTATAATCGTAGCCTTATCGTTATTATACGTAAACTTTAATTATTATTATTATTTAGAAGTCTAAAACGTTAATACTAGTATACTCGTAGTTATAGAAAATAGAGTTAATATATTTACGGTCTTAAACTTTAATAGTAAATTCGAAATTTTAGTTTTATTATAATTATTCGTAGACTTAATATTATTATCTAGAGGACTATTATAAGCGACGCGGTAAAACTACGCCGCGCGGATTTACTAACTTTCTAACCGTTATTAAAGATTATCGTAATTATATTTAAAAATATTTTATTAAATTACTACTATTACCTTATTAATCTCGGTTTATATAATATTATTCGCGATTAAAGAGGAGGGTTCTTAGGCGGCCCTCTTTATAAATAATAGTAATTTAATATATAATAGTAGAGTTAGGAAGATCGGGTCGTTAGGGTATCTAGGTACGAGTTAAATAATCGCTTTATAAAATCGTTTTTATACTAGTTTCTAATAGCGGATCTTCTCCCTAGCCGGATATTTAAGGTATAAATTAATATTAAATACTTTTTATCTACTTAATATATATAGGCCCTTCGTTTATATATAGTACTATCCCTCCTCCCCCGTTATTAATATATTCCCGTCGATATTTATATCCCTTACCGCTTTTTATTATTTAGCGGTATAACCGAGAGAGTATTTTAGGCCACGTATTATTCTAGCTAAATCGAATTCGCTTAACTAGTTTATAAAGATTCTAGCCGGGTACTAGTTAATTATAAATAAAATAATTTAATTATTTAAACGGATACTAGATTTAGGGATTTAGTCGACTCTTAAAATTCCTAGATTTATAAATAAGGTAAAGTAATTATAGGCTATAAAAATTATATATCGGCGCTCGGCGGGTCTATTAATATTCTTTCTAGCTAGATTATAAAGGTCGTAATAAATAATATTATATATCGTTATTCCCTAGGTTAGAGGCTTAGCGGTTTTAATATCGCGCTTCTTTTTTATAAATCTACTAGAGTCCTCGTCTCCTTTAATTTTAAAGTTTATTCTCTTTTTCCTCTACTTTATAAACGTTCCCTTAATAAACCTTATAGCCTTATCCTTTCTAAACTTAATAGGTATTTTTTATTTATATTTAATAGGCGTCTCCTCGTTATTAAGTTAGTCCTTTATATTCTTATAATTATAATTAATATCGTTATCGATTAATATAGCGTCGTTATCGATTAATATATCGTCGTCGTCGTTTTTATTTACCTTTTCCTTCTCCTTTTTACTATAAGTCGATTATTCTTTCTTAATTATTTAAGCCTTAGATACCGCCGGTTTAATTTTCAAGACTAACGCGTTACTCTTATTTAATTTATATTTTATACCTAGCTTCGGGGTAGGCCCTTTATACTTCGGTTTAATATTATTATCTTTAAAGGTTAGTTTATAGTCCTCCGTAAAATAATTCTAGTTATAATATTAATATAATAGACGGTAGAGGTTAACGAGTAGGATTTACTAAAGTTCCGTTTTTAAATATCTCGCTTAAGGTTATCCTTATATTTATATTATCGGAGGACGGTTTATTTAATAAATCCCCTTCGTTATTATTATCGTTAGAGTAAATTATATCGTTTAAGAGATCGTTAGTCTCCGTAATTAATATTAAATTATAAATATTATTATCTCTTATTATAATTAATATTAAAGTATAAAGATTAAATAAAGAGATTAAGAAAGTTAGTTTAAAGAGGAGAAAGAAGAAGTAAAAATTAAAATAAGAGCTAGTTTAAGAAATAATTTTAAAGTTTAAAGATTTTTAGGCGGGGCTAGAGGCGCCTAAATATTATTATTAATAATTATATTACTTAAAAGTGAATTTTTATTATTCGAAAATGAATTTTAAATTCTTATTTAGTTTAAAGACGTTTAAGATTCAGCTATTATTAATATTAAATAGAGAGATTAGATTAGAATATTATTATCTAGTATTAAATACTTATTTAAACTTTACCTCCTAGCTAAAAATATTTAAATTTCAAAATAATCTTCTAGAGTAATGACTTCGTATATTAATTAATATTAAATATTTATTTAAGTTTCACCTCCTAGCCAAAACTATTTAAATTTTAAAATAATCTTCTAGAGTATTAACTTCGTATATTAATTAGTATTAAATACTTATTTAAACTTCACCTCCTAGCTAAAAATATTTAAATTTTAAAATAATCTTCTAGAGTAATAACTTCGTATATTAAGATTCAGTACGTAAGGCTTACTAACGATTATTATTACTAGTATTATTATTAATATTTACTATACTAACCCTATTATTATTATCGTCGGTAGTATAATAATTCACTTTATTTATTAATTTTATTTAAATCTTTATTACCTTTATTCGTTAAAGCTCTTTACCTCTCTTTATTTTTTATCGATTTATTATTTAACTATTTATAATATTATCCTCGTTAGTGTCTTATAAAGATTCTCCTTCCTTAGCGATCGCTAAAGTCTTAATCCTCGCGTTTATATTTAGAGTCTCTAATAGATTATTAATAAATATACGCTAGAAGATTAACGAAATAATATATTAGGCCGGAGAATTAAGGGTATAAATCGATCTAATCTAGGATATACTAGAAAAGTTCGTTAATAATACGGAGATCGTTAACGAGATTATTACGGAGGTATAGGGTATATTAATAGACGATAGACTTTAAACGGTAAGATTCGGGAGTAAATAAAAGGCGTATAAAGCGCTAGACTCGACGATTCTATAAAATATCCGAAAACGGGCGATAATTAATCGTAGACGAAAAAAGAAATACGTTAAAAGTATATAAAATATATAGGGGACCGTAGTATAAGATTAATAATTCGATACTATAAGGGAAAATTACCTCGGCCATATAAATTAAATCGCTAAGAAATTTATTTATAACGACGCTTATTTTATAATTACTTAGTTAACGGTTAATTATTTAAAACGAAACGATTATAGACGAGGATCTACGCGTAAAAGTATCCCGAAAGACTAATAGACGTTAAGTAATTTAAATAAAATTAACGCTCGTACTCTTTTAATTAAATCGGGCTTAACGGATAAATAATTAATAAAACTAAAGATTAATCGAAAGTATCTAATAAGGCTAAGGATAAATAATAACGAGGGACCTTTATTATAAGGAAAACGTAGGAGATATAACCGTCGAATTATTAATAATAAGGAGATTAAACCTAAGTCGGTAGATTATAAAGTTAGTAATAACGATTTAAACGGTACCTCGGAGAATAAAGATATAGTACCTTCGAGCGGTAACTTTAATAAAGACGATAATAACGACGACGATAATAACGACGACGATAATAGCGACGACGATAATAACGACGACGATAACGGCGATAAGGATTAAGGAATGAATAATCGGGTTAAATATTTCGGTTATAATTATACGGGCCTATCGGTTAATTCCCTTAAATAAATAATAAAGAAAAATCTAAAGGCTACTAGTATAAATAACGAGGCTAGTTAAATCGGTACCCTCCGGGTATTTATAGAAGCTAGGTCCGATTTACGATATATTTATTATATATTTTTATACGCTATAACTAGATATTTCGGTTTATAGACTAAATTATTAAACGAAGAAAGTATCCGTTTACGATTAATTAAATACTAGCGTTATCGAAGTAATATAAATACTTTTAAGATTAGCGTAGTTATTAAGAATTAATAACGGATAATAACCCGATTATAGATAAACAATAATAAGTATAGGGTCTATAAATACCGAACGATTAAAGCGAGTATTAGAGTATTCTTAACCGATTAAATATCGCGGTTTATCGTTTATAAAATAGGAGGGCTAGAAGTATAGGATACCTAGAAAGAGACGGGCAACGTTATTATTAAAGGTATATTTAATTAATTATAAACGGGGGTAAATTTAGAGGGTAGCTCCGAGGTTAAAATTAAAGATATTATAACGGAGGAGTTCGATATATATCTTTATTATTAAATAGAGCGGAACGGATAATCTAATAAAAAGTAGCTACGGATAATATTTTATTTATTAATATAATAAATTATCCGGTAAGATCCGATATACTAGGCTTTATATATATACCTACGACTTAATTATAATCACCGATTAATTTTATATCCTTATTATATTAAATATACTCGGCTTAAAGACTCGATTTTTTTTTAATATATTAATATAAACGTACCTAAATATCTCGCCTATAAGTATAAAGTTAATATTATATAAGAATTAGTATCTCTTAATAACGAGACTATTAATAGTTATACGGAGATTATTCTAGGTTTTTATAAGAATATAACCGAATAATAAAAGAGGGTAAAGAAGCGGGGAAAAGTAATAAATAATTATATATATAAGATGGATAAAATCTAGGAGCTAGTAAATATAACTAATTATAATTAATTCGTTCCGGTATTATATACGCGTAAAGATATAAGGATTACTCGGCCTAAGATATTATATAATTTAATATTAGGCCGCCTAGATATTACCCTCCGAAGGATTATCCTTTTATAATTTATAAGGGTAAAAGAAAATAACGAGACCCTAAATAATAAAGAGTCCGATAAATTATTAGACCTCGCCTTTACTTATTTAAAATAAACGGCGGTAAATTTTATATTATCGGGGTTATTAAATAAATTTAGTTTAATCCTTTATTAATTTCCGGCCGGTACCTAGCTCGTTCTAATATTACCCGTTAATTAAATATTAATATATAAAGTAATTTAGGAGGACCTAGTCGTTTAGGGTTATATTAATTTATTATTAAAAACTAACCGAGGGCGCGTATAAAAGGTTATTTAAGAATATTATTTAAAGATATTAAAGTTATTTAAAGTAGCCTAGGGTAAAATAAAATAAGCGGAGAAGAGATTTTATAACGAAAGTAGTTTTTTTCGGTAAACGAATAATAAGATTAAAGAGCGCTAATATTAAATTATATAAATAGCGTAGGATATTATTAGTTATAGGGTAAAACCGCGCGGCGCGGTTTCGCCTAGCTCTATTATTTTAATCTTAATTATAATAATCCTATACTAGTTATTAATATTAATTCTTAATATTAATAATCCGCGTTATAAATTATATTAAAATAGAAACTATATTATTATTTACTAGTTTATCGTCTAGCCCTTTAATATCGCCTCCCCGTTTATCTCCGTTATATATAAAGACCGTAAGCCGCCCGTTTAAATAAGCGCGCCGTACCCCTACCCTAAACCTCCGCCCTTATATAACCTTAAGTAAATTAATCTTTACCTCCTCCCCCCCGAGTTCTTCCTCCGCCCCTACCCCTACCCCTACCGGTAGTAATAATTTAACGGAAAAAACGGAAGCGGGTAATAAGAAATATTATCGACGGTGGACGGAGGGCGAAAAGATTACTAGTATATTAATAGTAATAACCGATATATAATAAGATATAAAGAGATTTTTAAAAGCGCTTTATAAACTATATAAAGTTTATACTTTCTATTTAGCGTAAAAGTAATTTTTCGATTTCGTTTATAACGAGTTATTTAATAATTCCCGATTCGAAAAGTAATTAATACCTAAACGGCGCGACTCGCTAGTTAAGAGGTAGGGCTAGTTAATTATTAATATACTTTAACGAGAAATTAAGGTCCTAAGGGAGTACGAAATATTTAATATTTTTCGTTTACCCGTAAAAGGGCTTAAGGGCGGTACTTTATAATTATTTAAAGATATTATTCTAGTTATATTACGGCTAGCCCCGTAGTAATTTAATATCTTCTACCGAGTTTACTATAAGAATAGATTAAATAGTTTATTATTATTATTAATAAATCCTACTACCTAATAACCCGCCGTTTTTATATTATTAATACTTTATTATTTAATACGACCTTATAAGTCGACTAATTTTTAGACGATTTTAGGGCTTTATTTATATTAAGGGGGGGTACGATAACGAGTTCTCGATACTCTATACTAGTTTAATTTAATTATTTTATATTTAATACTATAGCGACGTATAGTAACCTTAAGAAAAAACGCCGAAATAAGGGTTTAACTAATAAAGTAGGCCGCGAGTATTATTTTAATTTACGATAATTTTAAATATATAAAAGGAAGGTATAAGGAAAGAATAAACGACTACCGAGAATTCCGATTAATTATTATTATATTAATTTTAGAAGGGCGTCTTTTCGATAAAGGAGCCCTTCGGTAAAATATATAGCGCCCGATAATTATATTATTATTAACCGAGATAATCGCTCATTAATTAATACCCACCGATATAAATATAAAGGTACGTTCTTTATTTTTAATTTTATTACTCTTCCTCTTACGCCTTAATATTAATTAATATACGTTAATGAACTTAAGTTCTAGATTCGGCTATATTATATCGAATCGGTAATCTCGGCGGTATACGTATCTTATTTAGGTAATATAAAGTCTTTATAAATAAGAGCGATACCGGTCTTAAAGAAATTAAACCCGGTAACGATAAGATACTTCCCGATAATATTAATATATTTAAAGATAAAAATACGACGGCTAATAATATCTATATATTAAAGAATATATTTAAACGTTAGCTTAGATTAGACGATAAGAGCCCTATTTCTAATACTAATATTCGATTAATATATAATAACCTTAAGATATAATTACGTATATAATCTATTAAAGCTTTACGTAGCGATATTTCCGAGCTTTTATTTAATATTTTTAACTAGCTACTACCGGGCTTAGGTCTCTAGTACCTTCGCTTTAATATATTATAACTACTCTATAAGATTTATTAGGGCCTTAATAACTCTATAGATTTATTTATTTTATAATACGCGGCCGATTACTAGGATCGCTTTAAGGTTTTTTATTTAACGGACTTTTAGGCGTTAAAGGACCTAATTATTTATAGTTACTAAATATATATAATAGGAACCTAGGTTAGAATCTTAAGGTAATAATTTATAAACCCTTAATATATAAAGGATATCGTATCCTAACTCGCGGTATAAAATACTTTTAATACCTAGCCTCGCGTATTAAAAAAGATTTCTAAAGTTATATACGCCTAACCTTTATCTACTCGCGATTAATAGTTCTAAAATTATTAATATTTCTATATATACGTCGAAATTTATTTAACCCTATAATACGCTATTAAATATATTAATATTAATCTACTCCGCTACGTTTTACGCCACGTTATAATTCTCTTCTAGGCCGACGTTACTAGTACCCTAAAATATATATAGGCCCTACTCTATATACTTTATATAATAGATTTATTAATAGTAATAATAAAGTTATAAGAATATATATTAACGAATAGTCTTATAAACTTACGGGGAATAACGGATATAAATTTCGAGCTCGACCGCCTTTTTAAGCTACTTAATAATAATTTTAAAATATTCTAATACGACCGGTCCTACTATTCTAAATATAATAACGTATTATTTAAGAATTAGGCTCTTAATAACCTATATTTTCTAGAGCTAAAGAGGATAATAGAGTTTATATTTAGAAAACCCTCCTCGGTTATATATCCGGTTAAAAGCGCGGCCGAGGATATCTAAAGTATAGCCCTTAACCTCGTATATAAATCGTTTATTCGTTATATTAAATAAAATAAATTCTTTCTAAGCCTAACTATTAATCTTTTTAATACCGGACTTAAGTAATTAAATAAAAACGTATTAAAGTATAACGAGCGGTATATTTAAGAGTATATATTATTAGCGGATAACGAGTATAAGGATACTTTAGCGGCTAGGCTAAAGCTTAAATATAATTTTATATTAAGGAATCCTATAATCTTAACTTCTACCTTAAAGCCTTCGAGTACGATATTTATCGATTAACCTAATAATAAATCCGCGCGGCGCGGGTTTATTAATTAATTTTAAAATCGCGTAGGGCGTTATTTATATTAACGAGATCGAAAGGGGGTTAATTTTACCGGTTAATTCGCCGATACCTCTTATAATAACTAGCGTAACCGTTATAATATCGTTAATTCCCCCTTTAATTTACCCGCCTTATTATAAGGGCTAGGCTACGAGGTATAACTTTTATTATTATATTACTCTTTAATAATATAATATTTATTATCTTTATATTAGGTCTTCTTCGGCTCCGTATTTTAAAGTTTATTAAATTAACTCTCCGCCGCGTTAGTTTTAATACGAGATTTATTCTTCGTAGCGGGTATATTTAGTTATTTAACTCCTACCTTATTAATTACGGTTCTACCTTTAATACGCGTTTTCTTAACTACTAGTTTATATTTTATTTTAATTAACTAATTATCCCTCCGCTCTTTAAATTTAGTTTACTCTTTATTAAATAACGGATCTAGCCGCCGCTTTCTTTTAATATCGTTATATATTACTTACGCGTCGAATATCTTACTTTAATTTAACTCTTTTTATCGTCCCTATTTTAAGATATTTAATATTTTAATATAATATAGGTAGAGGCTAGACTACGCGCTATTAATTTATTAATATATAGTTTATTTATTACGAATACTCTCTACCTATATCGCTAAATCTTTTAAGATTTTATCCGGTATTATTAAGGACGTAAGGAAATATTAAAACGAGTCGACGAATTTCTTATTTAATTTTTAATATCGCTAAACTCGAAGTTTAAATATATACTACGGACGTTTAAATAAATTCTCGTTTATTAATTTATTTAACCCCGCGTAAATAATAATAGGCGCCTATAACTCTAGATTATAAACCGAGTAATAAAAGAATAACTTCGTATAATTCAATATTTTATATTCCGTATTATTAAAAAAGACGAGGCCGATATCGCGAATATAACCGCTCCTAGGTATATTAAGGAGATCGTATAAGCTAGGTACTATTCGAGCTCGTCGGTTAATATTTATATAATTTATATAAACTTTTCTAAACCCCGATAAAGATCCCGTTATTATATTATCGAGCGAAGCCGGCTCCGTTAGAGATATACCGCTTCTAGGGCTTATATACTAGGGTAAATATAATAAGGTAAAATATACCTACCCCTAACTATAACGTATCGCGCGATTTATACGTTAATATACCTTCTAAATAAACGAAGGGAGTAATTATTAAATAATTTTTTTTATATCTAGATTATTAACCCCTAGTTTATAGGTATCCGTTATAACGATAATATATAAAGATAAACCTTAAGCGGATAATAGACCGAAACGTATCGCGATATCTTATTTATCTCGAGTAATTATCGCCGCGAAAAAAGATACGATTAACTTTATACCCTCGATCGGATACGATAATCGTTTTATTTATATACGTATTAATTAGTATATATTCTTAACCTAGGTTACGGAATCTATAAAAATAATCGTCTTCGGAATATCTTAGGCGGTAGTAATCTATAACGGTAAAATATATTATAAATTAAATATACCGTTAATAAGATTATAGGTAATATTAATTTAGATATATATCTCTAGCCGATTAAACGGAGTCTTTATAATAATAATATCTTCCGTAAAAGTATATCGCTCTCGTATAATTTCGAGTATTTCGATATCGAGCGTTATAAAGACCTTTAAAAGAAGGACGTTAAATAGTAATTATTTTCGGAGGATACCTAGATTAAAGTATATTAATCGAAACTCCTTCTACTCGGTTATTAAATAAAGCTCGTCGATTATTAATAAATATAACCGTAACGTAAAACTAGTATACCGTAGTATATCGGTATTAAAATTACTCGAACTAGTAATCTTAGGACTCGTAAAGATTATTATTATTAATTACTTATCTATAAGTCGCGTTTAATTATTATACCGTAGGTAAACTGGCCAGAGTATATCGTTATAATATTAATAAGTTTATTATTATCGCCGTTTAGAACGAAGGGTCGGTAATTAAATATATAATTTAATTTCTCGCGTTACTCTTCTAATAAAGTATTTAAAGGTATAATAATTAATACTACTTTAATAAATAAAAATATTAATAATAAAATCTAAAAGACGATACTTTTATTAAATCTAGTTTTCGTAATTAAGATTAAATCCGTTCTCTAGTTTAATAATATATTTAAAATATTATATTATTTCTCTTTAAGCTCGACTCCGAAGTAATATATTATAGCGCCTTTTATATACTCTCGATCTAGAGTCTTATATAAATTATTTATCTTTACTATAATAGGCGTAGACGCGAAATCGCCTATTATATATAGTACTACTATAATAAATATTAGTTTTAATCTTAAATATATTTCGCGGAGGGTCCTATAACGAAGGGGATTTACCGATAATAAAGAATAAGAACTAGCGATAAATAATTATCGTTATGATAATAATCGAAACTCGAGTTATAATTAAGGATTTTTAGATAACCTATATTTATTTCGTTATATATACGATAAATAGTATTATAAATAACTATATTCGAAAGAGTATATATAAAAGTATTAGCGCGCGATTAATTTAAATCTTATTCTAAAATAATTAAATAACGATCGCGTCGTAAAGTTAGTTATTAATAAAGAAAAAAGTTAACGGAAAAATTTATATAGGCGGCCCGCGAAAATAATACGAATTTAATAAAAATATAGGGTTTTACGCTTAGACCTGCCGCCGTTTAGCTGCGAAGTTAGTATTTCTAGCCCGAAGGGGCTTAGTGAACGGGAGCTAACCCGAAGGGGCTTAGCGGTGGCTCGGCAGGTCTGAGGGACTGAGGCAACCTCATACGACCATTCTACTCGAACCAGATAAATCCCTGTCTTCGTCGTCGACCTCACCTCGTGCCGCACTTTGCGGTCAACATTTTAGGTCTCCACATCCGTTGACTGGCTACTGTCATATGGCGTTAATTGTAAGGTGACGGCGTCGGTCTGCTCAAGCGTGCTTAGGTAGACTCCCCATCGGCACACATGAGCAGCCTCGAAGACTCCATGTCTCCATCTGCCTGACGGTCAGTCCTATGACATAAGCGGCCGTCATCCACTCCCTCTGGGGGGGTTGATGTCGATTTCTCGATATCACATCTACTCAACTTTCTGTTGGTGGGCTCTAGATCAATTGTGTACTGCATGTAAGACCGCTGATAAGGTATGAAGTGCACCACCTGAACGTCAGCCTATCTAGCTTTTACATCGCGGAATCAAAGTCAAAAACTGTTCATTCACCTCCCTGAAGTACACACAAACGCTAAGTGTCTTCGTGCCCATTGCCAAAAGCACGGCTAACCCTTTATCAGCTTAGCGCTTGGAGCTTTTCCCGAACTGGCATCGCGCTATGTGTTTGAATTCTGGACATTGATGTGGAGCATTTACTCAAGGTCCCCATCTACGACTTATGCAAGCTCCCGTCGACCGTGTCACAGGGGCTGAAGGTCCTCAAACTTCTCGCTGCCTGTGAACTGGTTCTCCGTGGGCCATGATCCGAGGTCGTAATGGAGTGGCATCAACTCCAAAGCCCATACAAACAGCTACCGCGAGCCCAAATTCCTCTCTGCCTCCACCACCTACACAATCCACGACCATCATAAAAAGGAAGCCCAAAGCACAACACAGCGAAACAAACAAGAAACGACTGACGTCGTTAGGCTCGACAGGGTCTGCTGAGAAGACGAATGCGAAAACTAGCGCGACGGGACCAACATCGCGGGCAAGAAGATCGCCAGGAAGACAGCACATAGCAATATCGGGCGAAGGAGGAGACCAAAGGTGAACGAGGAATTTGGCGTCCTGAAAGCGATGATACCCGTTTGTACCTATCAGGAAATGCACCAGCTCGCCATTCTACAGGTTAGATTGAGACATATCGACTTGAATCGCAATGGTATACTAACATGATCTATAGGCAAGTATCGAATACATCCGTTACCTCGAAAACTCCATCACCGAGCTCAAAGCCGCCATCAAATCCCTCTCGACCCCACTCCCGCAACCCCAACCGCCTCCCCATGGCATCAACACATCCCTGCCACGGTCTCATAACGGTAAGTACGCCGAGGACGACAAAGACGAAGACGGCTATATCGCAATGGATGCCGCCGGCTCTGCAAGCCTCACCCCTGCCTTCTCAGCACAAACCCAAACACCCGCCTCCGCCCAGACAAAGCCCCAATCGATCACCACCTCCCCTGCCCTCGATCCACACCACACCTTCCACCAGTCTCCTTACAACTCCGTCTTCACCCTTCCATTGCCAGCTTTTGAGTCCCAGCAACAGCATAAACAGCACAATAACGCTCAGCAACCGCCGCCGCAGAGTCCCCACTCTCACAACAGCTCTCACACTACGATGTCGCCTTCTGCCTCGACATTGCCAACGATCATGCCGAGCAATAAGGAGCGAGGTGACGAAGCCACACCTGCGTTGTTGATACTGAATCAGGATTGGAGGGAGTCGAAGGTTTCTGGGAGTTCTAAAAGGACCGGGGGAATAAGCGTGAAGGATCTTTTGAGCTGCTAAATCGCCCTTTTGTTCGGGTAGGCAGAATCAATGTTGGAAGAGGGCATACTTTTGATCGTGGTTGGCGTTTTGAAAATGGCGTATGGCTATCTCATGGTCCTCGGAATGATGCCAATGGCTTCTTGATGCAGTATGGGTCTCGCTGTGCTTGACTTGATGGGCGAGTGATTCAATGCGTGAGCTTCATTTCTCATTCTCTGGTATGGCTTTTTTTATATCTGCCGGCGAGAGCTAAGCTAGTCACCAGGAGAATGAATAGTCTGAACGAGACCGAAGCAGTCGAAAAGCATTGGAATTAGTCTTTGCCCTGCTGCCCCCCGGCGTTTTCTTGGAACGCGAAAGCAACAAACCGCTTATACGTCGTCACAAATCCGGTTGGAACACATACGCTTGATACACGTTGGCATATGCACAAGATGTCCTCTTCTTCTTCTGAGGACCTTCCCAAACAGGAATGCTGACATGTACACGGCGACAGCGCTCAACAAGACTGGAGACCGAAACTGATTCGGACGTGACCAAACAATGGTCGACATATATGAAAGCAGCTCGAAAGCGTTCTGGAATGAAGCCTCTGTGGAGGAAAATGAACCGCGAAAGCTGCCTTGCACTTCCTTCGACGGTTTTAGGCGAGCTCCAAATAACCCATATCTAGGGGTGTACTGACCTCTTGGATGATGAATTAAGCACACAAGTCGTAGCCCTAGAGGCCGATGCGGCTTACGATAGTCCCGGCGACCAAACCTGAAGCCGCTGCAATCGACACAGGCTCGGCCCAGAAAAAGCTTACCGCGACTCCTAGCCACATCATCTGCCAACTGAAGTACCATATACCCGCTTTAGCAGGGTTGATCCGCTTCATGGCTCTTGGCGCTATCCAGGTAGCTGACAGCTCGAATATCACAGACAGCGTACGCACAAGGGCAATGTAGAAGGAGTTGTATCCAGCTGAGATGAGATATGTTACCATTTGACCACCGAAGCTCAGCACCGTGAGGTAGAGCAGAGAGAGAGCAAAAGACGGAAGGAACGCCTGGTGCTGATAATAGACTTTAACAATTTCGAAGAGAGTATAAATCCAACGTGGAACAAGATGCGGCGATTCTGACGAATCGGGTTCGAAAGCCTCTGTTTCGGTGGAGGTAGACGATACGTCTTTCGGACCCTTGAGAAGGGGAACCACGTTGTAAACCTAGATCAGTAAGCAATTGGACCGCACTGGAACTTCTGTGAATAATCCATACTTGCGCAATGGCAAAATAACAGGACACAAATCTTCGTACATATTATCACCTCTTAATTCAATAATGGCAAAGTGATAGAGCTACATAAAAGATGATGCAGGACATGTAGGTGGGGTCTATTCACGTAAGAAGATTTTATGTACCGTCGTTATATGATTCTTAAAACCTATTATATTGTGTAGGACCAGTCCCGCTGCCTTGCACTGTGGATACGGACACGGGACCTGATCCTTAGGGGCGTACTTCTTTAAGTACTTCTCAACCTTATTTATTATCTTATTAGGTTTGGCGTACTTGAAGACCCGATATTAATAGGGTAACCTCTTATTATTTAGATAAAAGGGGTATTAGGTAGGCCGGCAGACTATAGGGAAATTATCTTTTATATCCTTAGATTTATTTACCGTACCCTCCGACTCTTCTTATTTGATAGTAGATTTGGGTCGACCGCGGCGCTAGGTTTCTCGCCTATGGTATAAAGCCGCCCTAGCTTCGATGGCCTGGATTCTTTACTAGAGCTTTTTTCCATCGCTTAGACTATCGCTATAACGATAAGTTAATCGGACTACCTTAACTCGCTTAAGGATATTATATTCGATCGATTAAATATAATAAATACTTTAAGGGGATATATAAGCGACTATTATTACGGAAAATTAAATATTAAAGATTAGAGTATTAGTTTTCTAGAAATATCGTTTACGGGCTTAAATTATTATATATTTTCATAATTTAATTTTTAAATAACTTAACCGGGCTTCGGTCTTTCTTTTTTTAAAAAAGATATATTCTTTTAATATCGCCGATAGTATTATACTCTACGACGCGGATTCGCGCCGTAAAAACTTTATTTCGTTCGGCGAGTTAAATTACTTAAAGGTATTAAATAAACTTAGTTTTCTACTCGGATAATAACTTTATTAAAATATTTATATCGGCCGTTAAACTAGTAAACTTAGTAGTCTTTTAAATAATCTTATTAGATAGTTTCCCGAGGTAGTATAACTCGGTATTAAATCGAATCTCCTAGTTTAGATAGTAACCGACGGCTCTTTATTAATAGTTAAAAATCTAATCTTATATCGAGGCGGGAGCGCTATCTATTAATAGTATATAAATTAATAATAGAATAATTATCTATAAATAAATAAGAAACTAGGATTAAAGAGTAAATAAATAATTAATAATATTTAAAAGACTACGTTTAAATCTATATTAAATAAGAAAATATTCGAAACTAGTCTTTCGTCCAAGTTATTTATAATAATAAATATTAAATAAGAAAATATTAGAAGCTAGCCTTCCGTCCAAGTTATTTAAAATAATAAATCTATATATTAGTAAATAAAGATTTTATCGGTAATATATTTATTTTACCCGTACTCCTTAAAGATTTATAAAAGACTAGAAGATCTAGAACTTTATATTTTTATTTTAGAGTTAGGTTTTTCCTACCTAGCGATATCTTTACCTAAAATATATTCTCGATATTTTTCGTAAATATAACTTCGAAAGTATTATCGTAGACCGCGAGAGATATAAAGTAATCGAGGAGGGAGAATAGTGAATTATTATCTCCTCTATTAATAATTAACGTTTTTCTATAAATATATAAATTAACTATAAATTAATATAAATTTAAAGAGAAGGGTAAAGAAGTTTATAAATTTATTTATATTCGCGGATTATTATTTTCTTTTTTAGTATAAAGAAGGGTCGCCTTTATAAAGATTAAATTAAATTTCCTAGATATTTAATTAATAACGATACTAATAGTGAAATAACGATATAGAAATAGCCGAGTTTCTTCAAGTCCTATATTATAATCGTCGTCGATATTATAATCTCTATTTTAGTTATAAAGAGAACTAGAATTATTATTACTATTTTAAATTATATTAAAATCACTATTAAGATAGTAAATAGCTAGTAACGAGATCTAGGTATATATCCTACTAACTACGAATCTTTAGTTACTATTTATAGTAGTTTAAAGAGTTAAGAGATTTTATATTATAACGCGTTAAATTTATCTCGTAACGATATTTATATTCTTAATACGACCGTAATATTAATAAAAAGAAATTCTTTTTTTTCTTTTTCCTCCTCCTCCTCTCCCCCTCTCCTTTAACGAATTAAAGCGATAAAGAACGAATCCTTTATAATATAATCGATTAGAAAAGTAACCGTAGTCGCGGCCCGATATATTAGAAAAAAGAAAATACGAAAAGAACGTATTTATTATACCTATATATAAGAAAGAGTATAGAATAAATATATATATATAAAGCCGAAACCTTAGGCCTAAATAAAGGCTCCCGTCTAACTACCTATTAAATATTAATAATATTCGAATTATAAGGGGCTTCCTCTACTCTAAAAATAATAAAATAATCGTTATATAAAGTTTTATAAAACTAAATATTTTCCTCCGCCGTTAATAAATAGGTAAAGTATAAATACGTAAAATAAAACTCGCGTAAATAAAAAAATCTTTATTTATACTCCTAGATATTAATATTTATATAAGAGTTATAACCCTAGTAGCCGGGTAACTATATTAAGATATCGGCGGGATATAAAATCTACTATAACGAAGAAATAATTACGCGTATATAATTAAAAATAAAGGCGAAAGAGTATAGAATAATAATAAAAAGAGATAGTAGGGCTAGCGTACCGGTATAATAAAATATATAATATTTAGTTACGGTTATATTTATATATATTATAAGGGCTTAAGCCTATAACGGAGATAAATAACGAGTTTTAAAAAGACGGGTAAATATAAAAGATAAGATAACGAGGTTATCTAGGGTTAATATAAAATTATTAACTTAAAAAATTTACGCGAAGAAGAAATTTAAAAGAAAAACTAGTAGTATATAAAAAGACTTATTAGTTAGTAGGTTAAAATATCTAGAACCGAGATTAAGAATAAACTAAAGTTTTTATCCTCTTAAGAGGTTTCTTTAGCGGTTATTTAATAATACTATCGGGTATTATATATATTCTATAGAACTCCCTTATAAGCGAAGTAGTTTTATTTAAATAAACGTATAAATTAATTAATTAATCAATTAATCAAGATAGTAAATAATATTAATAAATATTATAATATCGCTATTATAACTACTCTTTACGTAATTACTTTCGTCGATTTTAATATCTTTTACTATCTTTCTACTCCCTTAAGTATTAGCGATTATTTAATCGTCGGTAAATATATCTAAACTATTAGACTCCTCGAGTTTAATTCGAAATTTACGCTGCGGAATAGGGAAGGGAAGGGAAGGGAATAACCCCCGCTCCCTTCCCTTCTAGCAGGGAAGGGAGCGGAAGGGAAGGGGCAGGGACTACCAGGGAAGGGAAGGGATTACCTGCTGTTCCCTTCCTCCCTACTCTCCCTATAGGGCTGCCCCTTATATGGCCATGTATGCGCGCATGCATGCCCCATTGCTGCTCCCATGTGGCCCATGTATGCCCCCATATATGGCCATGTATGCGCGTATGCATGCCCTATTGCTGCCCCCATATATGGCCCATGTATGCGCGCACGCATGCCCCATTGCTGCTCCTATGTGACCCATGTATGCTCCCATATATGGCCCATGTATGCGCGCATGCATGCCCCATTGATGCTCTCATATATGGCCCATGTATGAGCCCATTACTGCTTCAAAATATGGCCTATTCTTACCCCTATATGCTATATATAGCTAATGCCAAGAGGCTAGTCCAAATCAGGCATAAGGCTTGGCGCTTCTTAACCGCTTTCCTAATTGTCCTAATCTTTGTACCACTTAATGGAGCATGCATACGCGCATACATAGGCCACATGGGAGCAGCAATAGGGCATGCATGCGCGCATACATGGGCCATATATGGGGGCACACATGGGTCACATGGGAGCAGCAATGGGGCATGCATGCGCGCATACATGGGCCATATATGGGGGCATACATGGGCCACATGGGAGCAGCAATGGGGCATACATGGGCGCATATATGGGCCACATGGGAGCAGCATTAGGGCATGCATACGCGCATACATAGGCCACATGGGAGCAGCAATGGGGCATACATGCGCGCATACATAGGCCATATATAGGGGCAGTAATGGGGCATACATGCGCGCATACTCCGTACATAGGCCATATATAGGGGCAGCCCTATAGGGAGAGCAGGGAGGAAGGGAACAGTAGGGAATCCCTTCCCTTCCCTAGATCAGGGAAGGGAATTGCCCCGGGCCTATCCCTTCCCTTCCCTGCCCCTTCCTCCAGGGAAGGGAAGGGAAGGGAAGGTAATCCCTACCCTGTTCCGCAGCGTAATTCGAATATCGAATAATAAATACAATCGATAACCGAAAAAAGTAGTCGTAAATAAACTAGTAGTAATTTAAACCCGTTACTATTTGTTTTTAAATATTAAATTATTAAGTATTTAATATATATAAAGAAGAAGATAGAGATTATCGAGGTCGATAACTAGTTTCTTTTTAAATATAATACGAAGGCTATACTCGTCGATAATAAATTAATATATTATTATTTTTAAAATATTAGCGTGGAGCTCTTAAAGCCTATAGAAATTAATATTTTATTTTATATATATCTCTTCTCTCGTGTAGATCGAAGTCTCGATTAATTTTATTAAAAGTATATATTCTTAGAACCCGCTAATAGTTCTTTAAATTTAAAGTTACGTCGATTTTATTATAATAATCTATCGTTTATTTCTAAAATATTTTAAAGTCTAGTATTTATACGTTTATAACGAAAGTTTTAAAATTATAACTAAATTCGCTATAAAATCTAAATAGTAATATGATTAGTAATAGTAATAATAGATTTCGATAAAAGACGAAATACCTCTTTAATTTCTTTAATACTGATATTAGACTCTTCTTTATATTATTAATAGTCTTTAACGAAGTCTTCCTTTATACGGCGAGTTATATATATTATTTAAAATAAAAAGTATAGAGTAGCCTACCCTTTTGATACTATACTCGTTTTATATTATCGATAGTAGTAATTAATAACTCCTATAATAAAGAAGTAAAGTAGTATAAAAGAGAAATATAAGTTAAAATAATTTTAAAGACTAAATATAAAATAGCCGCTAAAATAAAGAATAATAATAACGCGGGTAAATAATATAAATAAAGTCCTACTTTATTAAATAGAAATAAGGAAATAAATGAAATAAAGATAAAAAGTAAACTTTAGGCCTTATTTATATTCGTTATTTTATAGAGACTTATTTAAAGGAAGGAATAATAATAATAGAGAATAAAGAGAGTTAGAAAGGTATTTATATTAAGATTCTAATAAAAATATCTTAATTCGATAAGAGTCCTCGGTAGTACATTTTTTCTTTAAATACGAGGATTACTAGTATTTAATTTAACTATTCCGAACTAAGGCCTACGCGGTACTCGAGTTATTTAAAGTAATTATTAAACTATCTCTTTTCGGCTACCCTAATACTAGAAAATAGTTTCTAGTTATAATCGCGGATAATTTCTCTAAGATATCCTTTTAGAAAATACGTTTTCTTATTATATTTAATAAATCGATATATAATTACTAATTTTTTAGTATTCTCGTTAAAATATCGTCGTCGTATCTCTTTCTAATAGTATTAATAATTCTAGAGATAAAGATATATTCTATAATTACTAACTATTATACTAGAAATAGACTATTAATTATTACTAAATAAAAACTAATTATATTATTATATTCTTCGTTTTTATATAGCTTCCTCGTTTATTAAATACATCGACGCGATTATTATTCTTTTTAGAGATATATAAAATTTTAAATTTAAATTATTTTATAAATTCTAATTATTTAATTTACTTTCAGTTTAATTATTTAATTATAATAAATTTGAGAAGGTTTTTATAAATTAGAAAGATAATAAACTTAGAGTTATTTTTATTATATATTTTTTATTATTTAAATAACGATATTATAATTAGTAATTCCTTATTATATATATTATAATATTACTCTAACGACGATATCTTCTTAGAGTAGTAGATAACGGAGTATTATTTATTATCTCTTTGTTAAAATATATAAAATCCTATTACGAGGTTCGATATTTTAATTTTAATCCGAGCTAGTTTATTAACTCGAAAGAAATATAATCTTAATAATTCCTTATAAACTCTTTTAAATATTTAAAAAAATTACTATTATTTCTTCTACTATTAAAAGGTAATATCTTTCTTCGTAATATTTATTAATAATAAAATCTTTTTAAAATAGTCTTTAATAAGTTTTTTATTAAAGTTCGTAAATTTTAAAAAACTTTATACTATTTTAATATTATATAATATAGATTATTCTCGAATACTTTTCGTCTTTCTAGGGTCTATATAAATATTTTTAATATTAATTATAAATTTAAAGAATTTAGTTAATTCTTTATAAAATTCGTATTTCTTTAAGTTAAAGAATAAGTTACTTGATAATAAATAAATAAGAATATCTTGAATATATTAAATATATTCTTCTTTATTTATAGAGTAGATGAAGATATTATTAAGATATATAATTACCGTTATATTTAAATATATTTTTATAATATTATTAATTAATACCTAATAAGTTACTAGTATATTAATAAATCCGAAAGATGTTATTGAATATTCGTAATAGTTATATCTAGTTCTCAAAGTAGTTTTTTATTCCTCTTTTATTTTTATTCGAATTAAATTATACGTACCTCGAAGGTTTAATTATATAAAGATTTTTATTATAACGAGCCGATCCTATAATATAGTAATATTTAATAAAGAATACCGATTCTTCATCGTAATATTATTTAATTTTCGGTAATTTATATATAATTATAAATTTTCATCCTTCTTTATTATATAGAGAATTAGATAATTTATTAATAATTTAGATTCTCGAATAAATCTTTTTAAGATTCTCGTAGATATATTTACGAAATATTCCTAGTTCTTTTTCTAATAAAGTATAAATTAATTTAAATATTAGTTATTTATTTAATCGAGTTCGATTTTATAATTCTACGATTAATATATAAATAATATTTTTATAATTTTTTTTTAAAAAGAATATTTCTATTATTAATACTCTTTAGAGATAATAGGAGGTTCGTCTCTATTTCTAGAAACTTTAATTTATATATTTTATTAACTTTCTTTAATATATACCGAGTCGAATCTTTATATAAAGTTATTTTTATTCGAAGATAAAATATTATAGGTTTCGACCGCGTTATAATCCGATTTATTATTTATAATTATCCTTTATAAATATATAAATACTATATTAATAACATCTTTAATACGCGGAAATATAAATACTCTTATCTTTTAATTAATAATTAGATTCTACTTTTTTAATTAAAGTATTCTTAATATAATATAATAAATAATTATCTTGATAATATCGGAGGTAATTTCCTTAGAGTATATCGGTAAAGCGGTGAGACCGTATAGACGAAAAATGTAAAAGATATGAGATTCATGCGATAAATACGTATAAAGCGCATTTTTCAGTATTATTATAATTTCTAACTATACAAGTATTAGCCTAAATCTTAGACTTTATATATATGAAATATAGCGCTAGCTTAGTACTATATTCTGTACGTACTAGTCTTTTAATACTTGATAAATACCGGCTATACAGAGCCTATACAAGAAGACTCGAAGTACTAAATACGCATTTTCCGTATAAATTTTATATCCGTTATATTTTTCTACCTAAGCGGTCTCTCGCTTTACCGATATAGCGTTAAATAATAATAGGTAATAAGAATATCTCTTTATTTATCTTTCTTATTAATAGATCTAACTCGTTGTTTATCTAGAGTTTATAAAGTTCTTTCTTCTTACGAGTTAATATTTTAGTTATTATTATTACTTTATTATTTATAAAATTCCTTATAACTCCTAAACCTATTATTATAATAACTTTATATTCGTTAATTATTATTACTATTCGTATATATATAGTATATTAAGCCGAATAAAAGTATTATTTCAAAGTTAGTATATTAATCTCTTTTTATTTCTCTTTAATATAAGAGATTACTCTTTTCTCGATAAAGATAAGAATTTATAATACTATTTATATTCGAAGTATTTCTCGTATTTGTTACGGTATACTAAGTTTTATATTTAATTAGGACTAGCGTACCCTTAATACTAGTTATTTACTAGTTTATAACTCTATAATTCCTAAGAAATTAATTTATTATTAATAAACTAAATTATATTTATAAATTACTAATAATTTAATTTATTTATAGTCTATTTATTTAATAATATAGTAGTAACGATAGAATAGTTTTATTATCTAGTCGCTTTCGTTTATTTAGTTCTAGAAATAGGGCCTCTATTTACTTTAATACTAAAATTACTTTTTTATAATACTTTATACCTTATAAATTATAGAGCCCCTAGACTCTTTTATTAGGTATTATTTTACTATACCTCCTAAGAAAATTACCGATAAAACTCTAGTTAATTAAAAGCGGTTTAGTATTCGTTAATCTTTAATCGAAAATAAAAGCTCTAAATACTTCTAAACTAGTAGAGAAATAAATAAAGAAATCGTTTATTCGAGTATTAACGCCGCCGAATATCGTCTTTATATTATCTAAGAAAATTTATTTATTCCCGATTTCTCCGCCGAGTAAATAAATACTTTTATAAAACTTTTTTCGGGTATATTAAAAACCGAATTAAATCGACGTTTCGGCTCTACGTAGAATATTAACGAACTAGAATTATTTACTTAATTAATACTTCCTACTCTATATAAACGACTCTTTAAAATCGAAAAAATCGGTTATTTTAACCTCGATTATTAAGAGTAAAAATCTATATTTATATCTAGCCCCATTACTAATACTAGAAAATACGTTATTTATACCGATATTTATATCTTCGTCGATTACTTTAAGAACTTAGTATATATACCGAATAATAATATTAAAGACGTTATTATACTTTATTTACGAGGTTTAATATTAATATAATATATCGTAGAGTTTTCTAAATTTAAGAAAACTCTCTTACGCGATACCGAGTTAGATAAATAGTATACGACACTAATTATTAAGTTTAAAATATAGATTTCCGTTATCTTAATTTAACTTACCTCCCGTATTTATAAATTTCAATATTAAATATATACCGCTTTAAATTTATATCTAGTTTATATTTTATTTAACTAACGTATTTAAATTTAATTCTATATATAACTAAATTACTTTTATATAGAATTAATTAACAATTAATTTTAGACGCGATATATCGGTATTTTAATTAATAACTTTACTCCGTTTATTCTTGAAGTAAATTAATACTAAGATTCTTATTTAGTATAAAATAGTTATACGACCTCCGTTATAATAACGACCTTATTAATAATAACCTAGCTCGAATAAGAATAAGTTTAAAAACAAGAGCTATAAAGGAAATAACTTTAGAAGTTAAAATTTAGATAATAAATAGTTCCTTATTAATATATTTATTTAAAATAGTAAATATTATATATACCTAGTAAATATTACCCTAGAAGAGTATAACGTCTACGAGGAAGAGGACGGCCTACGCTTCGGATTGGCGTGGGGTGGGGTAGGGATCGAGGTGTAATCCCCACCCTAGCCTAGCGTGGGGATCTATTGGCGTGGGGCTTAAGGTAGGGTAAGGTAGAGTAGGGATCCCTTAGGGATCCCTACTGCGCCAAGGCGGATTTCTAATAATCATTCTAATAACGCTGCTGCCCTTATAGATATGCGCACTCATGGCTGCTGCTGCCCCTATAGATATGCGCACTCATGGCTACTGCTGCCCCCATAGATATACGCACTCATGGCTGCTACTGCCCCCATAGATATGCGCACTCATGGCTACTGCTGCCCCCATAGATATGCGCACTCATGGCCCCCATAGATATGCGCACTCATGGCTGCTACTGCCCCTATAGATATGCGCACTCATGGCTACTGCTGCCCCTATAGATATGCGCACTTATGGCCCCCATAGATATGCGCACTCATGGCTACTACTGCCCCCATAGATATGCGCACTCATGGAATAAACGCTCGGACCTATAATTTTTCAAGTTAATATTAAAATTAAGACTATTACTAGCCTAAAGTTAGATATAACCGAAGGTTTTATTAAAAACGTAGTTTAATTCGTTTATTTTAAAATTAAGGGGACGTTAAAATAATAGTTTAGTTTTAAATTTAAAACTAACCCTTTTTAAATATTTATTAATACGTTTTAATATTAGCGTTTTCTCTTAAACTTATTATTTTATTCTTAAGAATATTTCGATTTAAAATCGGTTAAAAAGTAAAGAGTGAAGAATAATAGTAGATATTAATTATAATAATCATTATAATAATCGTCTCTCTATAGTATAATCTATAATATATCTTATTATTAATCTATAATAGGGGCAGTAGTAGCCATAAGTACGCGTATATCTATGGGGGTAGTAGTAGCCATGAGTGCGCATATCTATAGGGGCAGTAGTAGTAGTAAGGTAGTCATGAGTGCGCGTATCCATGGGGGCAGTAGTAGCCATGGGTGCGCATATCCATGGGGGCAGCAGCAGCCATGAGTGCGCATATCCATGGGGGCAGTAGTAGCCATGAGTGCGCATATCCATGGGGGCAGCAGTAGTAGTAGTCATGAGTGCGCGCATCTATGGGGGCAGCAGCGTTATTAGAATGATTATTA
>JAABUK010000270.1_pt1 | contig 117305 bp, 108 predicted proteins | sample 5559141 | NCBI WGS metagenome assembly JAABUK01 (sample SAMN10711869, study PRJNA513367) | rock metagenome | isolation source: Antarctica rocks | place: Antarctica: Victoria Land, Pudding Butte nord | collected 2016-01-03 | reverse complement strand
ATGATTGCAGTAACAACGAGACATAATAAAAGCGCCGCGTGTCCTCACCACACGCGGCGCGTCATCACAATCATTTGGGCGATTGTGAGGGGCGGAGACTTTCAGCCTCTATCCAGCGCGTCCTCACCACGCGCGGGCAACGCCCGATTGCGAAGGATTCTACAAGAGAGCCAGCAAAGGTCAAGCGAAAAGCGCACTGCCATATTTGAACGAATCAGGGATCATCAGAACAGTCAATCGCTATCCGGCGCAGCTTGGGAAAATATATTATGATGAGCGGTCAAGAGCGGCGAACACGGGCAGCTTTGGAGTGACGAAGGCATTAAAATTTACAACAACTTATTAAGCGAGATTCAAACATACATAAGAATAACGAGCAAGAACTGTGAAACTTCCTGAGAGATCAAAATACACAGTCCCTGTAATCGTAATACTGGTATTGCTCGCGTGCTCGCTTGCGCTAATTAACTATTACAGTACACGCACGGTTGACTGGGACAAAACTAATAAGGTTTATGATGTCGTGCAAAAAATATGCACGATCATAGCAATAATTGCGGGCGCATTGTGGGCATACTTTAATTTCTCAAGGGGTCGCGTGTACAGACCGAGCCTCGAACCGAAGATCATCGGGAAGTACGGATGCAGAGATGGAGTAACCTACTTAGTAATTACAACGCAGCTAAAGAACGTTGGATTATCCGACTTCAAGATTCAACAGGAAGGCACTGCCCTAATCGTTTCTTCGTATACAGTAGGCACACTGCCGTCCGAAGCTGAAAGCCCGAAATGGAAGGAAGAAGGGATTTTTTCAGTCTTCAAGGTGCATGAGCGCATAGAGCCGCAGGAGACAGTGACTGACGAGCGGCTGGTCTTAATTCCTAACTGCGATAAAGCCGCCGTCAAAGTTTATCTCCGCGTCGTGTATAAAGGAATTGAGTGGAACATTTGGACTATAATTGAACAAATCACAAGCGACGAAAGTAAAAAGCAAAAAACTCTAAATTGAACGGAGGTTAGCAATGAACAACCGAGATGACTTTGATGATCGCTCAAAAACCCCACGCGAGGATCGGCACAAAGATCAGTCCGAAGAGAACGGCGGCTCCATTAAGGATGACTACAACAGAAAAGAAGATGGTAGTTTTTCAGAAACGCCGGGTGGTGGCGCACATAGGCAACAATCGGAAGACACTGACGAGACAAACAGGATTGAGCGTCTAAAGAAAGATTGATCGGGAGCGATAGAAGTTCAGCACATGAGACCGCAATATATTGTGCTTCCTGTTTTTGTGAAGAATGCCCGCCAATTGTCACGACGCGGCTGTGAGAGCACAAAGGCCGATCACAACATCTTGTGCTTTGACGCACCAAAATGAACGCTATGATGAGTGCCGACACATAGCCGCCACAAAGGGCGTCCGATAAGAAGCGATATGTTCATTTTGGTGAGTTTGTCATGGCAATTCGTCTCAGTTAAAGTAATTGCCCTACATGCGATAAAGTCGCATAGCACGACTAGACTTCAACCGAAGGTGTGGATAATTTTTTGCCGACACAACGTATCGTCTTTCGCAGATCAAGCCATCTATTCATACACCGCAGCATCAGCTTAATCGTTTTTTTCAATTGTCTAGCTATGGCTGTTTCCGTTCGCGGGCAGGATTCGGCGACGACCGCCGCACTCACCGGCACGGTGCGCGACGAAGCAGGGGCATCTATTCCCGGCGCAGTTGTCACGCTACGCAATCTCACCATCAATCAGACGAGGCGCGTCACGAGCGAGTCTGACGGCAGCTACCGCATTATCGCCTTGCCCGTCGGCGGCTATGAGGTGCGCGCCGAAGCCACAAACTTCGCACCCTATATCAATCCGACAGTAACGCTCGCGCTGGGGCGCACAACGACTCTGGACATAACGCTACGTCCCGCAGCAGTAAATGCAGAAGTGACAGTCACAGACCGGCCACCTGCTATTGACGCGACGCAGACCGCCGTGACGACTTCCATTGACCCAGAGCGCATCGAGGAGTTGCCCATCAATAGCCGCAACTATCTTGAATTTACGTTGCTCGCTCCGGGAGTCGCGCCGTCCAACCTGCAGCAGCGCCAGTGTGGTTCAAAGAGCAGACAGAAGTCGTCTATGTCACAGAAAATGGGTAGAATGTCCATGAGAGAATCCCTTTCGGCTTGATGCTTAGTTTTGGCGAACTTCATCTTTACCGAATTGGGTTCTCTTTTCAATTCTTACGTCGAACTCACGTAAAATAATACCGAGTTGCATAACAAGTTAAGGTGATGTAGAACGCTCCAATGGCAACACCGATTACCTTGAAGCTGCATTTGATGACTGAAGAACTCTACTACTGCTACCGTCGGTGCCATAAGCCGCAAGAAAGACGCGATGGCGTGCGCTCTGTCTTATCTCCGGCGGGATGCAGGCGAGCGAGGCGGCACGTCGTTGTGTTAGCTTGTAACCCCTATACGATAAGTTAAGATGTTACAATTAGAATCCTGCAATGGAAAAGCTTCTTTGTTTGCCCTGATTTGGTAACCGGGAAGCTACTTACTTTAACAACGCTGATTCACAGAGGAGAACATACGAGTGAAGACACATTCAAGATTCGGGCTGCTGGTGGCGATTGCAGTGTTATTCGTTGCGTCGCTCGGCACTTCAGCATTTGCGCAAACCCATCACACCAATCGCGGTAAGCACATGGTCGGAGGACACGGCTCTTCGCACAAGGGCGGCCACTATGTGGCTTCAAGCAGCAGTAAACGGCGCTTAGTCGGCGGTCATGGTGCGTCGCACAAGGGCGGCCATTACGTTAAGAAATAATCTTTCTCAAATGTACAGGCCTTCGCTGCTTCAAAGCGAAGGCCTGTGCTCCAACATTTCATCCAAGCAATCGTAATTTCGCCGGACGAGGATTCACTTCGGGAAGTAGTATTCCCATTGCTCGATAGTTTTGCTCTGAGCTTTCTCAATCGGCATACTCCATCTTATCCGCACTATCTCTGAGCATCACGCTCGATGTTGCTTCCGCCAGCGTAATCTGCGCTGCTGATCCGTCCGTAAAATCAAGATTCAGTGTCGTTCCGCTTTGACGCACGCCCTTAATCGTCTGACCATGCAGAGCGTCCGAAGGAATTTGTGCCGCGACCTTGATCTTCATTGTCGAAGAATCGTTGAAGGTGATTGAGAATGTGCTATCGCCTACGCTCGCGGCTTTGATCGTTCGTCCCTTAATAATATTCGTCAGTTTGTGATTTGCTGCCATAATTGCTTGCTCCCTTTCTTCACTTACCTTACGGGCAGTTCTTCGCCGCGCGATAGCCCGCCCGTTCAGCCTCCGCTGCGCTACGAAAAATCATACGATTTTGCTCCGATACTTTATCGTAATCGGGGCATCCCGGCTTGTGGTAAATGTGACTGCGCTTGTTGCCGATAATCTCGTCTGCGTGAGATGAAGAGACGCCCGTCGGGACAGTCGTCGTATCTGCTGTGACCGCGCGCGGCGCGCGACGAGATTCGCTCCCGCCATTTGGCTCCGGCCCAACATACTTTTTGTATGACGCAATCCAGTCGGTACTGATCTCTCTTTGCGCCGCCTTAATGTCAATCTCACCGGAGCAGATCATTTCATGCAGTTTATTCTCAAGGCGATCTTTGACATGCGCGTTCCAAGGTTCCGTGATGAAACTCTCCGACCATAGATTCTTTAGTGAGTTGCTGCCGCCAAGCTCCAAACTAATGAGGTGATCCACTTCGTATTCACGTGGCTGGCGCGAGGTAATGCCGTACTCTCGGTAAGCCTGCTCTTTGACAGACTGCGGTACATTGCGAACTTTCTTCGAGTAGCCGGGCACGCAGATGTCATCTCGCGTCACATCGAGCGCATCGCCGGGCGTCAGGCGCGGATCGGGGGCGATGGGTGAGTGTCCAGACTGATTGGAAGCACTGCTGCCCGTGTTGTTGTTTGAGCTTGATGAAGTGCTCGTCGAAGTCGGCGTGTAAGTAGCCGTAGTTCCTGCTCCGCCGGATGAAGTTGTCACGGTTGACGTGGAAGTGGTATTCCCTCCACCACACGACGCGAGAAGCATCAGCGCAGTAATCACAAAGATTGCGGCCTTAAGTTTCGGCATAAGGGTACTCTTTATGAGAGTTAATGCTTATTAGCCTGCGGCTTCCCTTTATTAGTATTGCTCTTGTTCGTTCCATTTGCTTGATTGCTGTTCTTCGTCTGAGCCTTATTCGTATTACGGCTGCCTTCCTCGCCGGGACAGTTCTTCGCTATCCGGTAACCGGCACGTTCAGCCTCCGCACGGCTAGCGAAGGCCACGATGTTAGCTTTGGCAATCTTATCGTAATCGGGGCAGTTTGACAGGTGATAGATGTGGCTGCTTTTGTTGCCGCGGATCGGGCCATAAGCCGTAGAGGCCGTGTTAGCTGATGGCGCAGAGTTATTCCCTACGGCATTGCTGATCTTATTGCCGATGGTGGAGGCGACGTTGCTGGTTGCGTTTGCGACATTACCGGCGACGTTACTGACTGTATTGGTCGCGTTGCGGGTATTGATGTTGCTTACATTATAGTTATTTGTATTGCTGTTCGCGTTGCTGTTGCCTCCACAGGCTGTCAGAAGCGAGAGACTCGTAATGGCGAGAATGCCAAGAGACGCTTTAACCTTCATTTTTATATCTTCTCCTTCTACGGGAATGCTCTCAGTAAAACGGAAGCGAATCATACACCTTGAGGGACTGTCATGGAGAGTTAATTTCTATCCACGCCATCAGCTTTGATGGCTTTGGCTGCTAACTACTGGCATCGCTAGGTAAGCAATCATTAGTTGACGAAGCGACGTAGCCGCACGCTGATCGCAAACCCGATAAAGATGAACGTCGCAATCAATGACGCAAGCCCCGCGCTCATCAGCGGGAGCGGGACGCCGACAACCGGGAGTATCCCCAGCGCCATTCCCACGTTAATGAATATCTGAAAGGCCAATCCGCCCACGCCTCTGGAGATTCAGCTAAATAGTTTTCCAATAGCGGAAGATTAGCGGCGAGATGTGGAGTTTGCAAGCAAGACAACTCAACGCTCAATGGCTCTTTTGTGCTGAGTCCCCGAACAGCACTTCAATAAAGACCGGGCTTGCGTGCCCGGTTCTTTATGCCCGCCGACTGCCGTAATGTGCAGAGTAGAACCGAACGTAGTATAATTTCATTTTCGTTAATGCTCCTTGTCCGCATTAAGGTTTTTCTTTTGGAGGCAAATTATCATGGCAACTACTTTCGAGCAGGACACGGCCACGCCCGCGCTGCTTGTCCATTTGCGTCCCGTCTTTGAGATGACCGACGAACAGTTTGAAGAACTTTGTCGCATCAATCGTGATTTGGGCATCGAGATGACCGCTGAAGGAGACCTCATTATTATGCCGCCTACAGGTGGACGCACCGGAAGACGCAACAACTTGCTTGCCAAAGCACTGCTTCGATGGGAGGAACAAGACCCGTCAGGTCTGAGCTTCGATTCATCCACCGGCTTTACCTTGCCAAGCGGCGCGAAGCGTTCGCCCGACGCTTCGTGGGTTAAAAGGTCACGCCTTGCACAGCTCACAGAAGAAGAAAAAGAGAAATTTCTTCCGCTGTGCCCGGACTTTGTGATTGAACTGCGCTCGGCATCGGATAGCCTCGCGGATTTGCAGGCAAAAATGCGGGAGTACATCGAAGGCGGCGCAGAGCTTGGCTGGCTCATCGATCCACAGGGAAAACATGTATTCGTGTATCGTGCGGATAAATCAATGGAACAATTGAATGACCCGGAAGCCCTCACCGGCGATCCGGTGCTCAAAGGCTTTGTGCTTGCTCTAAAGTCTATTTGGGAAGCTGACTTCTAAAGGGCAAGATGAAAGTGCAGCAACTCAACAAATCGAAGGCATCTTCACGAAAAGCGCCCCCCGTGAAGACAAAGCCTGTGGAGAAAAACGACAAGAACTTCCTCACCGAAAGCGAAATTAAGCGTTTCTTGGAAGCGGCGCGCGGCGGGCGCTACCCGACACGCGATTACGCGATGATGCTTTTGACTTATCGGCACGGCTTGCGCGTCTCGGAGCTTATTGACATTCGCCTCAAAGACCTCGATCTGGATACGGCGCGTTTGTATGTGCGACGGTGCAAAGGCAGCCTTTCAACTAATCAGCCGATTGAAGGCGATGAACTGCGCGCCATTCGAGCCTACATGAGGGAGCGAAGTGAAAGAAGCGATGCGCGTTCACCGTATTTATTCTTGAGTGAGCGTGGGCCGTTTATTCGATTTGCGGTTAATTACCTTGTGACGGAGATCGGCAAGCGGGCTAACTTAACTTTTCATGTGCATCCGCATATGCTGCGCCACTCGACCGGGTATTATCTTGCTAATAAGGGATACGATACGAGATTGATTCAAGATTATTTAGGCCATAAGAACATCGCTCATACAGTGAAGTATACACGCACAGCCGCCATTAGATTTGAAGGCTTGTGGCGCTGACTTAAGAAACACTTTATGTATTCTTTGCCTGCCAAGATAGCCGAAATCGACAGAATCATTCTTGGCACTTAAGAAAGAACGTTTACTAAAGCAATGCCATTTCAGATGCTCATTGCTATGTAAAGTGGTTTGCAAAGTAATACAATCTACTCATGGTATACTGTGTATGCCGCTTCCAATATCAATTCATTTATCGTAATATTCCTACGCACTATTCAGCGAGTTCTTAGCCCTTAATGGTGCCGATTGTGCATCACGGCTGCAATCGTTCAAACGCTTTAACCTTGATAACCCTTGACTTCGTCTCATGAGCCTCATGAATTATTCCTGAAAGGGATTTAGGAGCAATCTTTATGTCACCCTCGCTAATTGTATGCCGTCGTGCGCGGATCGTAAAACAGATTCGCCGGATGGTGGTTTTTAGTTTGTTAATTGCTTTTATTGCAGTTCCAAATAGCTTCGATCATTGGATAGAGCCTACTGCTTCAGCCGCAACAACGTTCACTGTAACAAACACGAACGACAGCGGTTCCGGCTCCTTACGGCAAGCGATTGTTGACGCCAATAATACTCCCGGCACCGACACGATCACCTTCAATATAGGCAACGGCTATCAAACCATCAAACCACTGCAAAGACTGCCAACGCTAACCTCTCCCGTAGTCATCGACGGCACCACGCAGCCGGGTTTTTCCGGCGCGCCGCTCATCGAACTTGACGGCTCTAATCAGGCGGATGGCAACGGTCTCAGTATTGATGGCGGCGACAGCACGGTGCGCGGTCTAGTCATCAATCGCTTCCACTTTAACGGTATCTCCATTGGCTCTAAGGGCGGGAACCGGGTGGAGGGGTGCTATATCGGAACGGATGTTACCGGAACAGTCGCCCGTCCAAACGGCTCGATTGGTATCAGTATTTCCAGTTCAAATAATATTATAGGTGGAGCAACAATGGCTGCCCGGAACGTGATTTCGGGCAACAATGGAATAGGCGTCGACGTCAGCCGATTTTGTTGCACCGGCAACTCATCGCCTATCACGCAAAATTTGATTCAGGGCAATTACATCGGCGTGAATGCGGCTGGTAACACTGCGATCCCGAACACGCGGGAGGGAATCAGAATTTCTAGCGTCAATGCGAACGTGCCAGTTACCGGCAACATCGTCGGAGGAACTCAGCCGGGTGCAGGCAACGTCGTCTCAGGCAATCATTCCGACGGCGTGAGTCTCGACGGATTTTACGTCAGAAGTAACATGGTTCAGGGAAATTTCATGGGTACTGACGCGACCGGCGGCTTCGCGATCCCGAACGATGGCAACGGCCTCAGCGTTACCGGCAGCGATAATCTGATTGGTGGTTCGTCCCCTGGCGCACGCAACGTCATCTCCGGCAACGGGCGCAACGCGAGCGGCGTTAGCGGTGGCAACGGCGTTGGTTTAGGTACCGGGTCGGGGAACATCGTCCGGGGCAATATCATCGGCGCAAATGCAGCCCTGACTGCCCCTCTCCCTAATTTCCTTCACGGTTTGGCGCTCGGCGGAACGAACAATATCATTGGCGGCACCGCCGCGGGCGAGGGGAATATCATCGCCTTTAATGGCCTCGATGGAATCGTTGATGCTACCTCATCATCCGTCGGCAACTCTTTTCGTGGCAACTCGATCTTCTCAAACGGCTCCTTAAATGTATCAAGCAACGCGAGCATCGGAATTGACCTCGGCGGCTCCGGCGTAACTCCAAACGATGCAGGCGACGGCGACGCGGGCGCGAACAATCTACAAAACTTTCCTGTCATTACCTCCGTCACGACAGGCGCGAACCAAGTCGACGTGAAGGGTACGCTCAACAGCACAGCCAATACCTCCTTCAGTCTGGACTTTTACGCTAGCAGCGCCTGCGATCCGCTTGGCTTTGGAGAAGGCACACGCTTCGTCGGTTCAGCGACTGTCACGAGCGACGCGGGCGGCAACGCGGGATTCGACGTCAGTTTTCCGGTGACCTTACCGCCCGGCAAGGTTTTGACGGCGACGGCCACTGATCCGGCGGGCAATACGTCGGAATTCTCACAGTGCAGCGCGGCCTCGTCCGCGGTTGGCAGCATCAGCTTCAGCCCTGCCTCTGTGACCGCGAGCGAGGGAGATGGAACGGCTTCATTCATGCTCATCCGCACCGGTGGCAGCGCGGGTTCGCTGACGGTAAACTTTATCGTGACAGGCCAGACGGCGACGGCGGGTTTGGATTTCGCTCCGACGCAGGGCACTCTCACCTTTGCTGACGGTGAGACCTCAAAGACGTTTACCGTCCCTCTTATTGAGGACAATCTGGATGAGCAAACGGAAACAGCGAACCTTATGTTGAGCACTTCAGGCGACCTTGACACACTCGGCAGTTTGAACACGGCAGTGCTGTACATCGTTGACAACGATGCTCCGCCATCTCTCTCCATCAGCGATGCGAGTGTGACTGAAGGCAACAGCGGAACAACCAACGCCACGTTTACGGTTAGCCTCTCGGCAGTGAGCGGCCAGATTGTTTCGGTTGGTTACTGGACTGCCGATAACACCGCGACCGCCGGAATAGATTATCAAGCGGCGAACGGCACGCTGACCTTTAATCCCGGTGAGACCTCGAAGACCATTACCGTGCAGGTCAACGGCGACACCTCTCCAGAACCAAACGAATCCTTCATCGTTAATCTCGGCAATGCCGCCAAAGCGAACATCGCGCGCGGACAGGGCATAGGTACAATCCTTAATGACGATGCTCAAGCTCCATCCCAGTTGCAGTTCAACGCAAACAGTTACCTGGTCAACGAAGGTGCGGGCAACGCGACCATCATCGTCACGCGCTCCGGCGATACTTCCGCAGTGGCCTCGATTGACTATGCGACTGCAGATGGCACGGCACAGCAGCGCACCAAATACACCACGGCTTCCGGCACGCTTTCTTTCGCCGCCGGAGAAACGAGCAAGAATTTTACTGTACTCCTCACAGATGAAGCCTACGTTGAGGGCAATCAAACGGTGAACCTCACACTGAGCAACCCGGTGGGAGCGACACTGGGCAATCAAAGCATGGCAACGCTCACGATTATTGACAATGATATCGCCATACCGACAACGAATCCAATAGATGAGCCACGCTTCTTTGTGAGAATGCAGTATCTGGACTTTCTCAACCGCGAACCCGACACAGGCGGCTTTGATTACTGGACAAGTTTGATTACAAGCTGTCCGAGCGGTGATACGCAGTGCCTTAATTCTAAGCGTGTCTCAGTCAGCGCCGCCTTCTTCATCGAGCAGGAATTTCAGGACACAGGCTCTTTTGTTTACCGCTTCTATAAGGCAAGCTACGGCCAACTTCCAACTTATGCGCAGTTCATCGCCGACCGCAGCCGCGTGGTTGGCGGCAGCAATCTCGAAGCAGGCAAGCAGGCGTTTGCCGAAGCGTGGGTGCAGCGTGCCGCATTTTTAGCGAAGTATCCAGCCACTCTTGCGCCCGGCGACTTCGTCGATCAACTGCTTGCAACTGTAAAGACGGCAACAAACAATAAAGCTGACCTAACAGCTAATCGCGCAAACTATTTGAATACCTTGCAGCAAAGCGGACGCGGAAGTGTACTGCGGCAAATTGTCGATGATGCGTCGTTCAAAGCAGCGGAGTACAACAATGCCTTTGTGTTGATGCAATACTTTGGATATTTGAGGCGCGACCCCGATGCGGAAGGCTATAACTTCTGGCTGGATGTGTTGAATAACCGTGTGGCAAACAACTATCGCGGGATGGTGTGCGCCTTCATTACGAGTGCGGAGTATCAGGACAGGTTCAGTTCGGTGAGAACGCGTAACGATTCAATTTGCGGCAACATTGGGCAGTAAGGTTGTTTGGAAGAAAATAAAGGAAGGTGGCAAGAATTAATTCTTGCCACCTTCCTTTATAGACGAGCAGCCCACAGTATGATGAACAGTTAAGAAACAGATGTGAGCGTGACTCGGCTCGCCTTCCATGTTTGGCACTTTATTGTGCAACATAACGTCCTTTAGGTGCTGCACCGCAAATGCTTCATGACTCAGCGATCATTTATTACATCGCCCAATTCATCCGCTGTAATTCTCGAATACTGCATCGAGTAAGCCACATTCTTATGCCCGAGCTGGCGCTGCACAGCCGCAATGTTTCCCGTCTTCTCAATGATATGCTTGCCCATCGCATGACGGGCTGAATGAGGCGTCTTTCCCTCAACACCCGCCGTCTTGCAGACTTCATCCCAAATCACATTTACAGACCGCACGCTCAACCGCGCGCCGCCGCGCGGATTCTGATGCGCCGTGAGAAACAAAGCCTGTGACGTTTGCCACTGCTGCTCGGCATCCTGTCCCCGCTCACTCTCGAAATAAGCTTTGATCGCCTCCAACCCTTCCCGGCTAATCGAATAGCTGTGCGTCACGCCGCCCTTCTCTAAAACACTCACTGCTCGCTTTTTCCAATCCACGCCAATCATATCAAGATTTGTGATCGCCGCCCTTCGCATTCCCGTCTCGATCAATGTGTACACAATCGCCCGATTCCGGTATGGCCGGTACGTCTTGTGCATCGGGCGCTCCGCATTTCTAAAGCGACTCCGATCCTTCGAGCGTCTGCCCGTCTCCACCAGCACATCGGCAGCGTCCAACATCTTGCGCCGCTCCGATGCGGTCAGCGCCCGCTCGACATCAAGCCCGGTACCCACAGCCTGCAAAGTAATCTTCCGCATCGGATCGCCGAGCGGAAAAGGACGTATCTTATGAACCCATTTAGAGAAAGTCTTAAGGTGCGCCATCACACGATTAACGGTTCGATCATTCCACCGACGCTTTCCCTCCACCTTCATCCCGCGTAGATAATCCTGAAAGCTCTTCGACAAGCGCGGCGACCACGCCACACGCTTATCACTTTTCTCTTCGTCAAACATGAAATCGAGAAAGCTCTGAAGGTCACGCTGCTGCACTTTCCGCGATGTAGCAGCGGTCGTCACCTCGAACTGAAAATACTGCTCCATCCACCACGAAACAGTATCGGGAAAGCCTGCTTGGAGGCGAATTAAAGCGCTATGATTCTTTCCTGCAACGATTTGCGGCACAAGCGCAGTCTCATTTCTCGGCATTTCACTCACTCTCCAAACTCAACTCTAGACAGTTCATTGCGCGAAAGATACCTTTCAGGTAGTGATTTGTACAGTTATTTATTTGTTTAGTTAAGACATTCGTACTGTCACTGACCCGTGCGCGATGGTAATGTTTCAAATTCCACATTTGTTCGATTAAGACGATTAAAGCGCACTTTCGCCAATCCGAGGCGAAGTTGTTTCAGTTCCACACTGGTTCGATTAAGACGCAAGCGCCGGAAACCGCTTCGCCTCTCATTATCTAGTTTCAATTCCACATTGGTTCAATTAAGCAAGTCGCGCCGATAGCAGCGAGTTTTATTCCGGGCGTGTTTCAATTCCACGTTGGTTCGATTAAGACTACTTCAGGTTTCGTGGCAAGTGATTGATCTGCTTCGTTTCAATTCCACGTTGGTTCGATTAAGACCAATAGTCAGTAGTCAGTTCGCCATGCTCATGAAGCAGTTTCAATTCCACGTTGGTTCGATTAAGACACGCCCGCCATCACCTGCCGGGAAGGATTGAGATTAGTTTCAATTCCACGTTGGTTCGATTAAGACCGCGGCGCTTATGCGCGAGTAGACGATCCGCAGCATCGTTTCAATTCCACGTTGGTTCGATTAAGACCCGCGCACTGAAAAGCCCGCAAGGTCTGAACACCTCAGTTTCAATTCCACGTTGGTTCGATTAAGACCCGCCAGCCCTATTGCGCCGAGCACAAGCCCAATTTCGAGGTTTCAATTCCACGTTGGTTCGATTAAGACCGTTTGTTGTTTCGTCAGGTAAGTTGATATTGATGTGTTTCAATTCCACGTTGGTTCGATTAAGACGGCGACGCGTGGGATGAGAATGTGCCGACGGTTTTGTTTCAATTCCACGTTGGTTCGATTAAGACCCGTTCGGATCGAACGTCGATGATGTGCGTCAACTGATTGGTTTCAATTCCACGTTGGTTCGATTAAGACGTTGAGTTGCGAGCCACCACCGAAGGCGAGGAAGACGTTTCAATTCCACGTTGGTTCGATTAAGACGTTGATGGTTGCGCGAATGAGTTGCGTAGTGATTTCGTTTCAATTCCACGTTGGTTCGATTAAGACTTGCGCGCAGAAGTTCTAAACGTCATCGGCGAATCGGGGTTTCAATTCCACGTTGGTTCGATTAAGACACCGGTATGAACGTAGTGGTGACGGGTAGAAGTTAAAGTTTCAATTCCACGTTGGTTCGATTAAGACGTTGGCTCGGTGATCTGGCGAGCTTCATCAACGCGCTGTTTCAATTCCACGTTGGTTCGATTAAGACCTGCCGCCCGAATAGTCGCTGCCGCCGCCATAATCAAAGTTTCAATTCCACGTTGGTTCGATTAAGACCCCTTATCGTCTTTGTACGCATCCTGCAAATCCTGGTTTCAATTCCACGTTGGTTCGATTAAGACCGCTTCGCCGAGCTTTTACTGGTTGAGTTGGCAGATGTTTCAATTCCACGTTGGTTCGATTAAGACAAATACGTGACGGTGGTTAGTGACGGGACGGGTTGGGTTTCAATTCCACGTTGGTTCGATTAAGACGGTGAAACCGTCGAGCAAATGCCGCGCGTTGGGTTCAGTTTCAATTCCACGTTGGTTCGATTAAGACCACTCTTCTTGGGCGCGCTGCTTTTCGTGCAGGGCGTGTTTCAATTCCACGTTGGTTCGATTAAGACGCAAACTTTCCTTGATTAACGAGCTGCAAAACATGTTTCAATTCCACGTTGGTTCGATTAAGACCGGAGCTTCGCGGAGACGGGTAGGCGGTGGCGTCTTGTTTCAATTCCACGTTGGTTCGATTAAGACCGCAATTTTTCATGCGGCTGTGTGTTGTATTATGAACACTTTACAGCTTTGGTTTGTAAGCATTCGGGCGTTTGGCGTCGTCGGGTGGCAATAGCGTATAAGTGGCGGTGAGCCGACGACTCGCCATAAGTTAATCTACTTGTACAACTTATAAGTAGAATTCCACTTCCTGTGCGTTCACAGAGGGTGCTGCCAGACACCCTTCACAGGCGGGCGACGACAAACCATAGACCCTTGTCTGCCGTAACTTCTCTGTTATAGCAAGTTAGTCGTTTCTCCCCGCTCACAGCCAAGCGTTTCGCGGGCGAGCCATCTACGGTCGCGCGCCGTATAGAGCAGAACCGAATCGATTTCATCATTCAACAAGCGTCGCAGGCCGACTCTAACCGTCTCGATCTGCGCATCCGTCAACTCGCCTTCAAAGACGGAGTTCTGTACCCAGTGCAAATGACGCTTCAGAAACTTATGCACTTTCGTCACACGCTTCACTTCAATATCGTAGACGATCAAGATATACATTGCGAATCTTTCTTAACTTGCCGTTTGCTTTACCACCATGCGCGAAAGCCCGTATATGGCTCGACGTTCGTTAAATGCTTGACCAGTTTGTAGCACTCCAGCCGGATCAATCTTTCGTAGCTGACTTTGCGCCGTAGCCTTCTGTGTTCGATGGTTGTTTCAAGTCGCGCGTCCCACTCCTTTAAGACTATCTTGCGCCCGGATTCTTTGAGATAACAGCAATTCAAATCTTGCGCGAAATCACGCTCGTTCAATTGCCGGTTGTTGAGCAACTTGAATATCAGGCGGTCGGCTAAGATAGGCTTAAATACTTCCGCCAGATCGAGCGCCAGACTAAACCTGCGTACGCCCGGCTCATGCAAAAAGCTGATCGTCGGATCAAGCTGCGTGCGATAGATTTGCGAGAGCGTCGCCGAATAAACAAGCCCGTTCGTAAACGAGATGAGCGCATTGACAATGTTATCGGGCGGACGCCGCACACGCTTCGTAAAATCCACATCGTTGCGCAGGATACGCGAGAAAGCTTTGTAATAAGCGGCACGCGCACGCCCTTCGCAACTCATCAATTCGTTGACATCTTTAGTTTGTTCGAGGCGCAGCATCTCGGCTTGCACGGTTTCCGTCTCCGCCTGCAAATCCGCCCCACGCGTCCCGTAGTAACGCAAATTGCGCATGATGTTGTGCAGCGCCGCGCCGATAAATTCGCGCGCAATGAAGAGACGCGTGCGCCTGTTCGAGTAGTGGCGCACTTGCCTAACCACCAAATAGCCTGCGTGCAGATATTCGCGCGGATAAAACGTGCCCGCGTAGTATCCGTAGTAGTTGAAGAAATGCACGGGGACTTTTTTCTGCGCGAGAAAAACGAGCACGCGCGCGTTCAACTCCATCTCGCCGAAGACCCACAGCGCATCCACATCTTCGACGGGAATCGTGCGCCGCTCACGTACCTTGACGGGCGCAGCGTGTTCTTCAGCAATGGCGCTCGCTTCCTCTGCGGCAATGGAGGAAGCATCCATTAAAACTTCCGGCAAAGCTTCCGGCTCAGTGAACGCCAGATCGCCCATGCCGTCTTCCATGACATTGCCGCCGATAAAAGAAGACAACGCGTCTTCCGTGCTTTCAGCCGGAATTTCGGCCACTTCCCCAACAAAAGCAGCCGTTGCCGCCACCGCTGCCGCGCTTTCCGGCTCATCCGCTGCTGCTGTCGGCTCGAACACGAGCGTATTATCTTTACGGCGCAGGCGTCCCGAACGCGTCAGGTAATAATGTCTTGCCATCTAGATAAAGCCCTTTTATCCCCAGCATAATTCGGCGTAGCTACACTTGGCGCAAATACGCATCCAGTCCACTTCCGGCGCACGCCCCGACCCGACAATGCGCCGCATTTCTTCGAGCGCCGCAACGAGCGCCCGTTCCTTTTCTTCCGTCAATTCCACAGTCTTTGTCTCGCGCAACTTCGGATAATCGATCTGCCCGCGTAAATTCTCGACGCCCTTGCACTTCAAATAATAGAGATAATAAAGAAGCTGCATCTCATGCGTCGCTTCCATCTTATCCGTCAACTTTACTTCATGGATCACATTATCCTCGCGCCAATCCAGCACGATCCGGTCGTCGATATTCAATTCCTTCCGGCGTCTCTGATAACTCTCCTCATGCACCAGCTTGCCCATCTTCACACGATCATTCGTATGCTCCATCTCGACCCCATGCGCAAACCACCACAACTTCTTCGGACAGATAAAGTAATACCCGACCTCCGTGCCTGTGAATGTCGGCAATTCTTTAGTGCTCACGATGCTTCTACCTCAAATGATTAAGCCGCCCGCCCCGTTGATTTGAATACCTGTTGCGCTAGAATAATCATCCAAGTCTGCAAGTTTGCGGATTCCCATTATTTCATCGCCATCATGTGCGGGTGGCGATAATTGGCTATGTGTAGAAATGCGAATCGCCACGATATTGCTGGACATGCGGCGCATCTGGCTTTCGATTTGTAACTCGCGTTCTTTCGCTTCAGCATAACTTCTTTTGCCGCGTGGCACGCTGGCAAGTTCGGACAGTTTCTCGAATTCAGAATCGTAAACGTCTAGCGGAATGTAATAACGAAATTCGTCTCCGAAATACTCATCATCTATAAGCTGAAAAGTGCCGAGCGTCTCGAAACCCGCGCCAGCTATGCACTTCACCATATTCAATTCGCCGCCGAACTGTTTATGTAACCCGACCTTTAGATTATTGCCGACGTACTCAAAGAATTGCTTTTGCACATTGAGCATATTTGCTTCGCTGATGCTGCCGACAATATGCGTTTTGCAGAAGGTCAAAAAATCTTTGCCTTCATCACGGTAAATCAATGAGGCAGAAGCTTTGCCGTTTTCCTTTTTCAGTTCAAACAGAAATACGTCGCCTACCGGCAATTCACCGTTGCGATTACATCTGCCAGCCGATTGAATCAGATTCGGCAACGGGCATACATCGCGGTAAAGCGTAGGAAAATCAATATCAACTCCCGCTTCGATTAGTTGAGTTGAAATAAGAACAATAGGCTTGCCTTCCCTCAATCTTTGTTTGCAGTATTCGAGTTTTGCGCGGCGGTCATTAAGCGTAAAGTGCGTGTTGAGCAAAACGTATTCGTCAGCGAATTGTTCTTCGTCTATTCTTTCGCTCAAAAGTTCGTATAGCTTTTTCGTATCGTCAATTGTATTCAGGATAACAAGGCTTGAATTCGATTGACGTTCTATTTCATCGGCTAAATCTTCAACACGAAAATCATCGCGCTCAACCCAAGTCACACGGTAGCGATTAAACTCTTCGCACTTGTAATAAGCGTTGCCTTCAAGCAATTCGCTCGGTCTCCGGTATCTTTTGAAAAGCAGATGCGGCTTCTCGTCGTCGGGAAGATAATCTTTGCGCGGCATCTCAAGGTAAGGCATCGTCGCGGTCGAGATAATGGCGTAACTATTAAACTTGCGACAAAACTCATCAAGCAGCGCGGTAAAGAATGTATAGAGACGCGGCGGCAAGGCTTGAATCTCGTCAATCAGAAAAATCGTTTGCGCAAAGTTCGGAAGCCGGAGCAGCGTCGAATTGCGATTGCTGACGAGCGCTTCAAAAAGCTGCACAAAGGTTGTCACGATAAAAGGATGGTCGAAGGTGTTTTCAGAAAAACTCTCTTGCAACAACGCGCGCAGACATTCGTCGCTTGGAGAAGCATCAATTCTCTTTTGCAAATCATCAATGCGTCTGTTTTCGGATTTTGAGTCAATGCGCAGAACTGCGTTTTCATCATTACGGAAAACCGCTTTGCAAACGGCTTCGACTTGTTCGGTAATAGAAAGAAAAGGAAGTGCGTAGATAACACTCAAATCCGAATCGTGCCGTAATATTTCAGCGGCAAGCGATAAAAGCATCATTGTTTTGCCTGCGCCCGTTGGAGCAGACAAAGTGAAAACGCGCTCGCCTTGTTCCAACTTTGGCTTGATGGCTTCTACTGCGTCCTGGCGCATCCGCGTGCGAAGCGAGTTCAATCGCGCACGGGCAGGATTCAGCGCAGGCGCTTCCTGAAACTTTTCTAACTCGCCGGTCAACCAACTTAAAAAGTTTGTTTTAAGCGAGACGCCGAACCGTTCTTTGTTAAATTCTTTGTTGTCGCCCGCATCGCGCTTGTCGGATTCAATCAAACATGCAAAAGCAAACTGTGTTTCGAGAAAGAAATCGAGCGGGTCGGCGATGCGCAATGTTTGAAAGCGCAACGGCAGCTTATCGATAAACACATCGAGCGATTCCTGCGGCTGGCAAACGGTAAACGGCTTGTGCGGAATTTCGTATTGAAGGTACTCCGAAATCGGTAGCCTGTCGGTTTCTAAGTTTTGCAAAAATGCTTTCAGCCTTTCGCCTTCTTCCGCTTTGAAAAAACCTTTCTGCATGTCCGGTAAATGGCGATGATGCCGCGCGATAATTGCCGCGACGCTATAAACATGCGCCGGGTCGTCTCCAATTCGTTCTCTTACTAATTCAGGATTTTCACGCATGAAGCAAAGCCACGCGAGCGCAGAAAGGTATGCGTGGTTTGAGTAACCGGCTACTTTTACGCCGTCTAGTTTGGGCTGAAAGTTGAAATTAAGTTTGCCTAAATCGTGAAAGATGGTTGCAATTTTCGCTATCTTCGACGGCGTGCGCCGTTCAACGCCCTCAACTACGCCTTGCGTGTGGACGTGCAAGAGTTTATGTGGATGCGAACGATATTTGTTTCTTAAATCAGCGTCCATGTGCTTTTATCCGTGAACTCGTAAAAATCGCCTTGTGCGCTGATTTCTCTGCTTTCAGACGGATAGATAACCTTGATATATCTTTCCGGCGGATTCCAAAAATCCTCGTTCTGAAAAGACGGCACGCGCTCAACGCCAACGCGAAAATCTTTCGTATTAAGAACATTCGTCAGGTTATGTGCGTCCGTGATGAACGCCATAGTTGTGAAGTCGCCGCTGCGCTTTTGGAAGAGACCTCTTGCTTCAAATTCGAGGTTCGCCGGACAGTTATGCAAACCCAGAACAGGTGTAAAGCATGACTCGCTCGCTTCAACCATCGCGGCGAACTCATTCAACAAAGCGGCGGAGCGTTCATTCTTTACGACGGCAGCAACTCTATAACGCGGATTCTTCAAGAACTCCATCTGCTTCGGGCGCTTCTCGAAAAGGTTCACGGCATAACGCAACGTAAACGCCCATGACTCTTTTCTGACGGCGCTGCGAATGCACACGCCATAAAGCAGATCATCGGAAAGTTGCGGAAAAAGTTTCGCCATCTCGCCACGCTCTTTGCCTAGAACCGCGCCAATCATGCCGATGAACGCAGTCTTGGTGATGAAGTCGTGCGTCAAAGGATTATTGTTTGTCTCCGGCTTTTTGAAATGCGCCCAATTACCTTCGATGTTCAAAAGGATTCCGTTCATAACGCCTGCATCTGCTCAAACTTGGGCGAGCTTTTAAGTTCGTTCGCCAAGTCGTCGCGCTCCGTATAAAAGTTTACTTTCGCCACCGTGTCTTTTTGTACAGCGTCTTTAAGTTTCGACAAGTCAAGCGTGTAATCATCGCCGTTGCGAATCTGCTCATCCTGCTTTTCAGACACAAGGTTGATAAGCCGATCCAAACCGTAAAGCTTTTTCATCGGCTCGGCGTAAACGATTTGCAACAGCAGTAACGAGTTTTGATTCGACTTCGTGCGCGTGTTGGCGTTGTTGATGCTATTCCACAACGCCTCGAACATTTCGGAAATATCATCTTGGGTTAATTGCGTGTGCTTGGCTGAATACGGGTTAATCCATCCATGAATTTGGTTAAGAGAATAAGGGACAACAGTAGATGTACTGATTGCACCTCGCTCCTTTCCTTTTCCAGAAGGAAAAACAGAAGTGTTTTGGTGCATTCGTAAATCAATTTTGTTGAGTGAAGGATTAAGTAAAGCAAATTGCACCGGCCCAGTTACATTAAAGGCTTTCTCTGACTTCTCGTCGCCTTCAGTAGCTTCGTCCTTTTTTGGCTTTTTCTTGTCGTCCTTAATGGTAACTATGCCGCCGAATAATCTGGCATCAATGCACTGAAGCAAAATTTCAAGAGGGTTTTTCAAGTGCTTGAACCTCTCTAATGACTGAAGTTGTTTGAAGCGCGTTCCTGCTCCAGTTTGTTCCTTGTTAGTCGAGTCTTTTGGGTCAATTACATAAACGTCCCGCCCTTTTTCATGCAAATAGTCGCGGATGAAACGCTTTATTCGCACATCGCTAACAAGTGCCTTTTTCGTTTCTTCATCGTACCGTTGCTCTCCGGTGAAAGGATCACCATTTGGTACGGAGAAGCTACTTTCGTAAAGAAACAGAATTTCCGATTTATCAATTTGATTATTGTTTGTTTCCGCCATCTGCGTTCTCCTCACTTTGTTTGTCAGCTTCGCTGTCCTGACCATCTGGTAATTGAGCGTTCTTAGAAACACCCTCGTACTTCGAGAAATACCCATCAAAGAAGCCAAAGGCACAAAGATTCTTTTGATATTCGTTATCACTTATATCGCCAATAATCTCGGCGGCCTTAGAAGAAAATTCCTTGAGGTACGGTCTGTGTGCATCATGTATCATCAATTTTTCATTAATGAAATTCGAGAACTTCATTAAGCCGCGTTTGTCAGAAATGCGTCTTGATAAAAGACCGACATAGTTCTTTTCAAACACCGCAATTTCACGGTTGAGAGGGCGTGCCATTTTACCGAGTAGGAATCCGGCTCGATAGCTTGCCGTGTTTTTCGCATCTTCCATCTGTTTCTCTCCATCGGAATTTAGTAGGTGCGTTAGGAAGTAATAGTCATACTTCAACAAATTGAAGTGGACAATTGGAATGATCTTCGCCTTCGGATCACGGATATTGAACTCAACCTTTTCAACGAATGCAGGAAGCAACATAGGATCGTGGTAATACGTCCCAGTGTAGATTTGCGGCAGCACTTTGAAGAGATGACTTTGATACTTCTTCTTATCGCTTGTCACATCGCCAAGAATATTGAGAAAGGCTTTGCGAATATCTAGGAAAGCAAAATCTTTCGGGCGTTTCGGGTAAAGTTCGTTGCGCTTTTCGAGCAAAGGCCGCCGAATGTCCACAACTCTTTTACCTAAATCCGCAAGAAAGCTGCGCTCGATTCCTGCGACTTCAAGCATGTCCACGTCAGGAGTCGAAGCGCTTCCGCCTTTTTTGCTGAATACAAAATCGTATTGCGTGATGCTTGCGGCAGAATTGGCGAGGACGTTCTCAAATATGCTGTCAAAGAAATCGCTTTGGTCAATCTCACTGCTGGCGGCTTCATTGGCTTCGTTTAGTTGTGCTTCCGCTTGATCTTGAACTTCAAGGTTTCTGCGCTCGAAGAAGTTTTCTATTTGCGTAGCCTCAAGTTTCTCACCTTTCGGTAAGACGATAATCTTAATGTTTTTGCCTTCGGTAACTGTGGGCTTTTTAGAATAATCAATGGCATACAATAAATCCATAAATTCATCTGTGCTTTTGAACCCTTTGGCTTTGTACATACTGCCATCTGTGAAATTAGGAAACTGAACATCTTTATCCGCCGATGCAATCGTTTTGTATAGAGATTTTTTTAAGACGTAGTAATCCTTTTGTTCGGCAAGGAATTCATCTACTATTTTTTGGTTAATGCTATCTAGGGCGCCTTCCCATTCGTACCAATGCTTTTCATCAAGGTCAAAATGTAAGAAAACTTTTTGTCCCTGACTGTGTAGCCGGAGCAGGTCTTCGACCTTTTCGCTGTATTCCTCAAAGGCATTTCTAAATTTCCCAATCACCGGATTATTGAAACCTTTTGCATGTTTTTCACTGCGATGGAAGGAACTCGAAATTTTCTTGGCGTCATTTCTCGTTTGATAATTGCCATCCTCTTTGCCTTTGCTATCAACTCCATAACAAATATCACCAAAGATGTATCTAATTTGATTATCGGCCTCCGTTGTTTTGTACTTTAAGTAATAAAGTTTATGGCGTATCAAATCTTCGTCAGTGATGGGCGTTATTCCATCGAAGTCGAAACTGAAATCCGCACGAACAGGCAGTTGGAGGTAAGTAACCTTTATCTTCTTATCTTCGAGCGGCGCAGGTTTAATGAACCGATGATGTTTCATTAAACCTGCGCTGCGCAAAGTTTTTCCGATGTGAAGAAGCGTATCAAGCATAAATTCGACCTTCCATTTTTAACTTACAACAGACTACCGAAGCCGCTGCCGGTGCCGTGTCCTACCCCGACGTTCCAAGCGAACTGCACGGCTTCGGGTGTGCCTTCGACGATGACCGGGCAGACGTTGGCGCGGCTGTGGATGTTTTTGATAGTAACGAGCTTGGTCTTCGGGTTTCTGAAGGAGCGGTCGAAGGTGACCCGCACTTGTTTGTGTTCCTCAGCTAATCCCGCAACGTCCATTTTGTGGCGCAAGGTAGCCGTCATCGCGTCGTCGATCTCCGGGTCGGAGAAGCGGTAGTGTTTGACCTTGCCTTCGGTTTCTTTGGAGCGAACGAGCACGGGGCTACCGACTTTGAAGATATAACGATCTCCGAAATGCGGTGTCGCCTGCTGTTCGATTTTGACGACGCGCATTCCGCAGCACACATCAGGGTCGGCGAGCGCGGCGTTGACGATTGTTTGCGCGAGCGTTTCATCGTGGAGGCTTATGAACCAGTGCGCGCCGCGTGGAAACTCCAATGCTCCGCGTCTCGCTTTCCCCTCGTAGAGCCAGCTCAACGAGTAGAGACTGATCTCATCGTGCAGTTCATTATGGCTGAGCCATTTATTGAAAGTGCCGGTCAGGAAATGCTGGTAAGCGAAGGGCACAAGTTGTTCATTGGGCGAGAGGTTGAAATGAAGTCGCATTGAGAAAGAATTCCTTTGCAGGTCTGCGGTCTTTGATTATTCAGCGGCACAGGAAAGCACGGGAGATGCCGCTGCTGCTCGATAGATTCGCGGACGAATAACCTGTATCGTCTGCTTCCTGATATTCAAACAGGCGATGGCGATGCGTAAGCTGACTTTCGTTTGTGGTGAGCAGGAGGCCGGGAGACACTCCGTTTATGAGACGATCTCTAAGTTCTGAAACGGGCGGATCATACGCCTGATTTAAGAGCGGGTCAATAATAATTTCGTCCGCAATGAATTTCTGCGAAAACACAAAACGACGGTGAACACGCAACCCGGCAAATCCGCTGCGCAACGCTTCCCTGTTTTCATGGCCTCGATACAGTCGACCATGCGTTTTAAGCACTCTCCCGTTTATAATCGGCTGGTCGTACACCATACACTTCGAGGCACTACGCGGCGACCGTCAGGGGCAATACAGCATACGAATCAATCAGCAGTGGCGTATCTGTTTTGAGTGGCCGGAATCTAGCCTCGGCGCGGCCAATGCAGAAACAATCAGATAGCTCATAGCTGGCTATCTTTCCTTTCGCGGTAGCACTCTGCGCGCCTGTCAGCTACGAGCGACGCGGCTTTATTGAGGGCGGGACTATTAGCGAACCCCTCCAGCGCAGTTTTCCACTCTCCTGCCCGTCGCGCTCTGATAAAACGGCTCCGCTTCCCTACCCTCAAAACTGTCATCGATGATAGATTCCAAGAAGCCGTCAACGGATACATCGCGCTTGTGCGGCTTGCTCAATAGCACGCGCTTCAACTTCCGATTTAGCTTCAATGTAACAGTCATAATATCGCCCACAAATTTAGGCTCTGTATAAAGTGTCTTGCCATTATAGCGCGAACCCTCCTAAAAAACGCTTGCGCAGGATGATGCCAAGATGATATTTAATTGATGTCAAATTCATATCGTGAGGATGCACTATGATAATCGTTGTAGGCGGTATTAAAGGCGGCTCCGGCAAAACCACTGTGGCGACCAACCTAGCAGTCATGCGAAGCGCCGAAGGTCACGACGTTCTGCTTATTGATGCGGACGATCAGGAAACCTCAACCGATTTCACGAGCATACGAAACGAGCGTCGCCCCGACGGAGCAGGGTACACAAGCATCAAGCTCACCGGCGCAGCCGTTCGGACAGAGACTTTGCGCCTTGCGAACAAATACGAGGACATCATCATTGACACGGGCGGGCGCGACACCACGAGCCAGCGCGCGGCGCTTACAGTCGCTAATTTTCTGCTAGTTCCCTTCGTCCCCCGCTCGTTCGACGTGTGGACGCTCGAAAAAGTCTCCGGCTTGGTCGGCGAAATGCAGACAGCAAATCCTAACCTTCAAGCCTACACTTTCATCAATCGTGCAGACCCGCGCGGGCAGGACAACGATGACGCGGCGGAAGTCTTAAGGGATACGGATTCGCTTTCATTCATTGAAACTCCTTTAGGCGCGCGAAAGGCATTCAGCAATGCGGCTGCCGCAGGATTAGCCGTCACGGAATTAAAGCCCCAAGACCCGAAAGCCACAGAAGAGCTTTTGATGTTATACAGATATGTTTTTGATACCAAAAATATATCATTATCGAAAGGAGTAGGAGCATAATATGGCGATTTCACGAAAGCCTAAGCCATCATCCAGCGCCGCAGCTAAGACCGTTGATGTAGATGCCCTGATTCGCAAGGGCGGAAGCATTGCCGGAAATAACGGAGGGCAGGGAAAAGAGAAGGACGCCGTGCCGGTGATTCTTCGAGTGCCGGAAGACATTCTCGAAAGAATTGACAGCAGCGTGCAGGCTCGACGGATAAAGACGCCGCGCCATACTTGGTTACTTGAGGCCGTATTAGAGAAGCTAGAGCGGGAATCAACCTAATACAATTGCCCAAAAGCCATAACTAGCGTAGCATTTGATTAAGTGCTATTTAGATGCTATGGAGGTTTTATGATTAGCTTGAAAGACATTCAATCGCTGACTGACTTCAAACGAAACACTGCCGAGTTCGTCAAGAAAATAAAGAAGAGCGGAAACCCGCTCGTGCTTACGGTCAACGGCAAAGCCGAGATTGTCGTCCAAGACGCCAAAGCGTACCAAGAGATGCTGGAACGCATCGAGAGAGCCGAAGCTGTGGCTGCGATCCGCAAAGGTATGGAAGAATTTGAACGTGGCGATGGCCGCCCCGCTCGTGAAGCCTTAGAGGAGCTGCGGCAAAAGCATGGCATATCGCGTTGATATTTCCCCCTCTGCTTTAGCCGATGCGGAAGTCGCTTACTTCTGGATCAAAGAGCACACGCCGGACGCGGCGGGTGAGTGGTACGAAGGACTGTTAGAGACCATCTTTTCGCTTGAGAACTTTCCGACACGCTGTTCGCTCGCGCCGGAGAGCGAAGACATTGGCAAAGAGATACGGCAGCTTCTTTATGGTAAGCGTGGTCGCACGTACCGGATTATCTTTGCCATTACGCGCGATGAGCAGGTGGGCGATGATGTTGTAAGGATCTTTCGTATTTGGCATGGCGCACGAGAGCGCATTGAAGCTAGTGAGATTGAAGAAGGCGAAAGCATGGATTATTGAAGGGCGGTATTTCCTATGCCTGGCTACTTGATTTACTCGGACGGGTTGGAGAGTCATATCAGATTAATATCTTTTTGATATAACATTGATATTCTTTAAGCTGGTGCTTTGAGGAGACGCGCCGCGTACTTTCGGGAGCCAATCTGCACGCTTTAGACGGACAAGCCGCCGGTGATTCACAATCGGCTGTTGCACGCCATAGCCAAATCATCAGAGGTTTACGCTTTACGTCATACGTAATTCTGTTATAATCTTGGAATGATCGTCAGCTATCGGGATAAGCGGACACGGAAATTCGCAATTGGAGAAACCGTTAGGGAATTCCAATCATTTGCCCGGCAAGCTGAAAAACGATTAGAAATTCTGGACGCCGCACCACATAAAGAAGCTTTGATTATGTTGCCAAGCAATCGCTTCGAGGCACTACGCGGCGAGCGTCAAGGGCAATACAGCATACGAATAAACCAGCAGTGGCGTATCTGTTTTGAGTGGCCGGAAGAAAGCCTCGGAGCAGTTAATGTAGAAATAACGGATTATCATTAGGAGTTATGATAATGGCACGCACGCCGATACATCCCGGAGAAATTCTCGCCGACGAGTTAAACGAGTTGGATATGAGCGCGGCAGAACTAGGACGCACTTTACACGTTCCGACGAACCGCATTACGCAAATACTTAAGGGGCAGCGCGCGATCACCGCCGACACCGCGCTGCGGCTTGGAAAATGGCTCGGTACGGGCGCGGAATTATGGTTGAATCTCCAAAAGTCCTATGAGCTACGGCAGGCGCAGCAGGAATTAGTGGACGAACTAAAAACCATCCCGCGCCGAAAGCCACAGCTAGAAGAACGCTCGGCGATATAACTGTATAACGCTACACAGGTGTAAAAGACGATGGCAGGCACCAAGGCCAAAAAGAAGGAAAAGGAAGTAAAGAGCCTTAAGCAGTACAGGCACGAAAAGCCTATCCAACTAACTTTCTTTGAATACCTCCTGCCCGAAGAGCGCCGCTATTCCAACACCGTCGAGCTTTACGACTTCATCCCGAAATATCATTGGGGCAAAACTCAGCGCATCAGCGGCCAATTTCTAAAGCAACTCGAAAGGGAATTTGAATGCCGGAGCAGGCGCTATCGCGTCAAGATCAAGCCCGCCAGCATCGAGGACAAGGACGGCGTAGAACGTTATTACTATCCCTCGCAGCGCGAAGAACTGGTAGAGGACGCGCTACGCAAATTCGTATGCGAAGGGCAGGGCGTATTTTTGGACGATGAAGCAGGTGTGACGTTCAGCCTTTACCAATTGCAGCAGGAACTAAAGCGCAAAGGCCATACATACAGCAACGACCAGCTCAAAGATGCCTTGCTGATATGCGCGCAGAGTAAGCTGATCGTGACATCCGACGACGGAACTACTGTTTTAGTTTCGAGCCTGTTTGAAACGCTTGGCTTGCAAACACGCGAGGATTGGAAGGGCAAGGGGCAGAAAACGCGCGCCTTTGTTCGCTTCAATCCGCTTGTAACGCAGAGCATCAAGAGCCGGAATTTCCGGCAACTGAATTATGAGCAGAGCATGACGTATAAAAGCGTCATCGCTCGCCAGCTTCACAAACGCATGTCTCATCACTATGTACAGGCCAGCATGGTGAAGCCCTATCACATTATGCTTTCAACCGTCATCCGCGACTTTGGCTTAACCGCGTATGACAAGCTGCCTAATAATCTCAGGGACGTCGTGGCTGCGCTCGAAGAGATGAAAGTAAATTTTGTGCTGATAGCCTACGCTGTCGAGAAAGTTATTGACCCAAAGAAGCGTAATAAACTACTGGATGCAAAGTTTATTCTGACACCCCACCCGAACTTTGCGGGCGAGATCATCCATGCCAACAAGCGGCAAGAGAAAATCGAGCAGCAGGCTGCAACCCTGAATCTGCCTTCCGCGCCAGCAGATAAGTAGTCACCTAAACAAGACGCGCCTGTGGATAACTCACAACCGCTTTTCTTCAAATATGTAGTTCTGACTCCACGAAATATGTAGTTCTGACTCCACGATGCTAAAAAAGGGTGCTTCAGTGCGAGTTTTCCACAGGCAAATATATAGTTCTGACTCCACGAATATATAGTTCTGACTCCACGCAGACGTTAAAATATGTAGTTCTGACTCCACGATCATCAAAAAATATATAGTTCTGACTCCACGATCATCAAAGGTAATAAGCAAATATATAGTTCTGACTCCACGATACTACAGGTTAAGGGTCTGATAACAAAGACTTTAGCAGCTTATTTTCCCGCCTATCCTTTTAATCTTTTCTTTAGCCTAAATACATAAGAGGGAGTGGCTCCCCATAAACTACTCTTTATCAGCACAAACCCCGCCTTGGATTATCGGACGCAGGATGCGAAATCAGGAAAAGGGTTAGTAGGAAGAAGTACGGAATATAGCTTAAGAAGGACATAGAACTTACCTACCACCAGCCCAGAGAGGCGCTACAACCGGCGTATCACAATTATTTGAGGGGCAGGACAGGGAAGATTGAAACAGAGCAGCCAGAGGCGTACAGAGCCTTTTTGAATGACTCGGCAGCTAAGAGAGCCGATCTAGAAAGAGACCCCATTCACAAAGGACAGGCAAAGAAAATCCTGCTCCGAGTTTTCGACGACGAGCAGAGCCAGCTTGAGAGGTTCAAAGACTTTTTCACCGCGCCAAGCTTTGACGAGTGGGAGAAGTTGAACTCCTAAGCACGAGCGACGAAGCCAATAGCTATGGCCGCCGTTTCACCCTGCGTCCCGCCTGCTTCCCCTCTACGATGTGAGGTGAATTGGCAGCAGATGCGCGGCGCGTGTATATATGTCTTGCATACATCTTATGTATATCTTGTATAGATGTTACCTACATCTTGTGTATATCTTGCATATAATTCACCATCTTCGACCGCCGTGGACTCATTCCTCAAATGCCGCCGCCGCAACGCCGATCTGCCCGTTGCGTTGCGAGTGCGCGGGGCATCGCTACTCCGCTATTTCAAGGTGCGGTGCAGTTTAAATAGAGCGCGGATTGCCATATGAGACAAAGCTAATCGCCATGAAGATCGCGGCAACAAATCACCGAAAGGGAAGTGCGGGAAAGAATACAGGTGAGTAAAAAACCGCCCTCACGGACAACACCCGACGCGCCGCTGAAGATTAAAAGGCGCTTTCACCGGAACAAAGCACTCACTATTTTGATAGCGGTTTTAGTGACTGCTCCGTGGGTCTTCATCGGGCATACTGCCATTGTTAGAAGCGGGGACGATTCGGCGGCATCCAAGACTTTATTCCAAGCACAATCCAGCGCTCAAAGAGCTGAAACCACTTCGTCTTCTATCTCTCCAACGCCACCACCGAATCCTGCGAAGCGCGTCATAACCAACGATGATAAATACAAAGTTATATACAACGCGCTGTTTGTAACTTGTATTTTCTTAGGTGCCGTGCTGCCTCTTGCGATCTTTATTGTGCTCGCTATCCGCAAACCGGTACCGGCTTCGCGACGGTTGATATGTGGAATAATTTTGATCGTGATTGCCGTCGGGCTGCTCATTATCATTTTCCAATTCGATGAAATCGCGCGCGCTTTCTTGAACGAAAAGGACGTTCATTATAGCTTGTTTGCGCGTAAGAAAGACCTCTTCGTGCTGATCGGCCCGTTACTTTCAACAGTATTGGGAGGAGGCTTGCTGGTGTGGTCTTTGCAGGCCAATGAGTGATAAATTTGTGCTGCTAGGAGCTTGATTGAGACGAAACGACCGTATCATTCTCGCCACTTCATTCAGCGACTGTGACAGTGATGACTCTGCCCCCCTTAAAGATGAAATGGTGTCACTCAATTCACAAAAGATTGTGACAAATCGAAGCGAAATTTGCGTTAAATAATTCCTGAAGACAACAAAGTTTTATTCTCGTTTCGCTGCTTCGCCCACCTTGTTTTTCGATTTATTGCCTCATATTGGACACCCGATTTACCTCATTTAATGACAGAAGCGACGCCTTATATGCTCCACATATGCGCCACAATTTTCTTCTGATATACACATTCTGACTTCGCCTCCTCACCCAATTTCCGTCAATAATCTTCAGCACAATTTACGATAGCGATTCACCGCACATGCCAAATTAACTCACTCTCATTGGCACTACTCAGCTTTGTGATAAACATTTTTGAAACTTGTTGCTGATTCGTCGTTTATTTGAATTGAGAGTTAAGCCAGCGGGATTTTTGCTATGCAAAAAAGCGCCTCACGCACTTCGTTTAGTTCGGCAAGGAGAACCAATACGCAATGGGAAAGTACGGTCGTCCGCGATTAACCGACGAAAAGCGCCGCTCGAATACGCTGCCCGTTCGACTAAATAATGATGAGCTGGCAGTGATCGAAGCCAAAGCAAAAGAGGCGGGCATCAGCCCGTCGGCGTGGATGCGTTTAGCCGCACAGGAGCGCAATCCGCCGCCGCGCCGCGTACTGCCGGAATTGAATCGGGAAGCGTGGAAAGAACTCGCCCAAGTGTCACGCAACCTAAGCGATGCGATGTGGAAGTTTGAGGCCGGCAATGAGTCAGAGTTAGCCGCTGTCGTGGAGCAGATGCGCCGGGAACTGGCAGCCGTGCGAAGTCAATTAATCGGGACGAGAAAATGATTTGTAAGCTTTCAATCGGCGGCAGTTTCGGGAAGGCACTGCGCTATGACATGAACCCGAAAACAGAGACGGCGGAGGCGAAGGAGAGCGTCGCGCCGGAGGCTGATCGAGAAGGGAAACAGCCGGCATCTCGAAAGCCAATCGCCGCCGACGAGCAAGACGAATTCAACTTGAATGTCGAGCAGATCGAGCGTGAGATCGAGACCGCAAATTGGAAGGCGGAACGCGCGGCGAAGTTCCCGGCTGTGTCTGCTTCGGCAGACGGGCCGGCTTACGCCGAAGGGCAGCGCCACAGGATCATCGGCGGCAATATGGCGGGCGAGACAGTGCGCGAATTGACGAATGAATTCGCTGCCGTGCGCGCGCTCCGGCAGGGCGTCAAAAAGCCGGTTCATCACGCTAAGTTGAGCGCCGCTCCCGGCGACCATCTCACCGCGTCGCAGTGGCGGGAGATTGGGGAGCAGTACGTCGAAAAAATGGGCTTTGAGGATTGCCCGTATGTTGTCGTGCAGCACCGCGACAAGGCGCACGATCACATCCACATTGTCATCTCAAGAGTCACTCTGGAAGGCCGTGTTGTCTCCGACTGGCAAAGCAAGATGCGTTCGGAAGCGATCATGCGCGACATCGAGCAGCAGTACGATCTTCGGCGCGTGAAGCCGAGCCGCGAGGCCTTACGGCGAGCATCAACACACGGCGAGCTGGAGATGATGAGCAAAACGGGAGAGCCGAGCGTGAAGCTGGTGTTGCAGGAGCGAATCAAGGCTGTGCTGGAGAGCCGCCCGACGACGACGCAGTTCATCGAACGATTGCAGGAAAAGGGCATCAACGTCGCCCCCAACCTTCAAAGCACGGGGCGCGTTAGCGGCATCTCGTTTGAGTTGGATGGCAAAGCGATGAAAGGCAAGTCGCTGGGAAACGGGTATTCGTGGCAGGGCTTACAGGAAAGGGGACTCAGCTATGAGCCAGAAAGAGATTTTCAAGCAGTTGTTGAAGCAAGCGAGCGGATGCGCCGCCGCCAACAGCAACTTGCAAATATTGGAAAAGATTGTCATGCAGTTTCAAGCGATCAGCAGCACGTCGAGCCGCCTGTCCTCGAACCTTCCACGGTGATCGTGCCGCTGCCGGACATCGCTTCTTCCCCGGCGGAATCGTCGGCATCAGAGCCACTGTTGGCTGCAAAGATACGCGAAGTTGTCATGCACGGGACGGCTATCGAACCGGAATTGCGCCCGGTGAAGGATGCGCCAGCGGAAAGCAACGGCAGTCAGCCACAAAAGGATGAAGTACCAAAACAGCAAGTCATCATTGGCTTTCAGACCTACGTCGCACACTCAATCGAAGAAGCGGCGCTCGCGCGCAATCCTGAAATAACCCGCGACGCTTTTGTCGGCTACAAGCTGATGACCGGCGAAGAAATAAGCGATGCCGGACGCGCGCACTTCGCGCGCTTAATCATCGAATGCGAAGAAAATAAACCAACCGACCCACAGCTAAAAGCGATTAAGACGCTCGCTGAAAAAGGCTCACCGATGCCGCTCGGAATGGATAACCGTCTCGACGCTGCCGATCACATCAACAACTACACCATCGCGCAGGGCGGCGAATCTTTGTGGACGCGCACCGCGCTCGTGGCAGAAGCCCAAGCTCGTGAGGCTAAAATCAAGAATACACCGGAGCCGATTTCAGACGTTGGAATAAGATTAGGGAGTCCCTTCGTGGATAGCCAAGTTGCGACGGCCATCGCGCTCGATACGCCGCTTACCCGAAAGCAAAGTGCCGGGCGCGAAGAAGTGGACGTGCTCGCTGTCAATCTATCCGCCTCACAAATCTACGATCCAGAGTCATTGCTGGAAGGCACATCGCGCGGCGATGCGCGAATGAGTACAGCAGCGCAGTTGCTCGAAGCCGAAACAACATCCAGCGGGCGCGCAATCGTGCTTGCTAAGTTAGGCTACACCGCAGAAGTTCGGCGTCAGGATGATAAGCCGGGTGTCAATCGAGAGATCGTAGTCTATGACAAAGCGGCGATTCAGACGATTGAAACGAAGCTCACGCCCGACACGTTCAGAGAACGGCTGGCGGGAGATGGTGGTCGCGCCGCGTGGACACAGCGCGCCGAAAACTTGCGCGACGCGGCGCGCGTAATGCCCATCAAAACTGCGCTCGGCGAGGAAGTCGCCACCTCGCTCGACCTCGACAACGCCCAAACCAAGTTAGAGTCAATGCGCGGGCAGGGCGATATACGTCGCCACAAGATCGAAACGGAAAACGGAAAGACTCGCCGCTTGAGCATCCGAAACGTAGAAGCTTTGGCAAGCGCTCAAGCATTACGACACGTCAATCGCATTTTCGACGCGGCGCATCAAGCTGAACAAACACGCCCGCGTGAAGAACAACGCAGCGCGGCGGCGCTCCGTGCGGCCATGCTCAAAGAAACACGCACCGGCGAACTCGAAAAACAAAAGAACGTGCTCGCCGCCATCCGCGACAAACATGCGGGAATGGTCGCTCGGTTAGGAAGCGAGCACGCGAAAGCAAAAGACGCCTACACACAGGCAAGCGAGCGCGCGAATTTAATCAGGCGCGACTACGAACTACGCGGCGAAGAATTGCCCGCGCCGATGATTTCCGCGACGAGGCTCGACGACTTGGAGATCGCTGCCGTAGATCGCGGCGCGATAGACAGCCTCAAGACAATCGAAGGCATTCGTTCCCGCTCACGACAGGAATTGTTGGAGCAGGGCGTCGAAGCAAGTGATCCGCGCGCCAATCGAAGCGAGGAATCAGCCGCGTGCATAAGAGCGCAGCATCGCCTCGGTGAAGTTCATCAGCAAATGAGCGAACACAGATTGCAGGACTTTGAAGAATCCTATTGGACGCGCCGCGTGGAAATCGAAGGCCATGATCGCAACATGTATCTACCGGCGTGGTCACGCGAAGAAGCCGAACAGCGTGCGCTGGAAAACAAACCGGAAAACAAATGGTCGTTGTCGGACGTGCAGAAAGCAATTCGCACCGCCGAGAAAACGCAAAGCTGGCTTACCACGCAAGCCGAGTTCTTTGAAGAGCGCGCTTCCATCAGCGAGTCCATTAAACAGCAGCTCGATCCGCTGAACGAACTGCGCGGCACTGCCGACTGGCTCACCAATCCGAAGGAGACGATGCTTTCGCATCTCAATCCGCTCAACGCCGCGATGAACGATCCGATGGTACGCGGCGTGCGCTTTATTTTCGAGGCCGAAGACATGAAGAATCAGGCACAGGCGACTCGCGCGCACATAGAGGGAGAAAGCGTCAAGCTCGAAAACCTTCGCGGCGTGATCGAAGGCGAAGTATCAGCCAAGCTAGGCATACAGGGCGATGAGTTGCGCGGCAAAGTATCCGATGCGCGAGGAATGCGCGGGACATTGCAGGAAATCGTCACGCACGAAAGGGAGTGGCGTGAAGCGAATAATCAGAGAATGCCGAATGCAAAGTTTGAAGACTTCGAGTTACGCCGCATCGAAGGAAGCGCGTTGGAGATGGGGAACGGAAAACTGTTGCGCGAATACGAAGGCTATGCAGTCGAAGCTAAAAATCAAAAGATGCTCGCCCAAGAGGACTTGCCCGGACGCGCACAGGGGCGCGCGATTATCGCGGAAAAACGAGTGCTCGATGCAAAGGCAAAAATAGAGATGCTCGACAAGCCCATCGGCGAAGATGGCCTGACGGCGCGCGACTTCACGAGAGTAAACGTCAAACTACCCGAAGGCCGTACACAATTGATGTCGCTTGAAGACGCCGCCGAAGCAACCGGAGAAGTGCAGGCAGCGGTCAGAGATGCGCTCGACATACACGAATCATCATTGCAGGGAGCGCTTGCCGAAGCCGAAGAATTTCATGCCGCGACAACGGGCATCGTTGAGGAATACGAAGCGTTTCTCAAGGCGCATCACATGAAACTTCCAAAAGTGCAGTTCAACGCCAAAGAGCACATCGAGATCGAACGCTTCGCTGCCCGCGTTGAAGAAGACGAGTTGCATGATCGTTTCGGCAAAATCGCCGAAGATGCGTTGCGTGGTGGTCGCGTCATCGGCATTGAGAAATCAAACACAATAGGCGCACCGCAAACAAATGTTGAAAATCAATTCGTACAGGAAATTGAAAGCAACGTGGCTTCACAACAAAACGCATGGAATACGCTGGCGCGTAATGCTGAAGCTATCGGAGAAGGCAATCAGGCGGCGCGTTCTTCGCTGGCAACGAACACGGCGCAAATACAGAGCACGATCATGCAGGATCAAAGTGTCCAGACTCATTTACACGACGGCGATCATGCACAGACAAGCCACCAGCAGGAACATCAACATAAAATGGCCGAAACAGAAATAGATCAGGAAGCGGCGGCTGAAGACCTTTCGGCAGCCGCCGAGTTGGAAGAAATCGAAGCCGCCGAAAGTTTCGGACTTCTAATCTGATAAAGGCAATTTCATTTGGTTTGGAATAAGGAAAAGGGAAGCAAATTATTTGCTTCCCTTTCTCTTTTATTGCCGTTGTCCCGGAAATTCCAGACGTTTGATGCCGCTTAATATGCTTAACGAGAAAACGGATTCATGCCGGTGCGCGGGCGCGTCTCTTTCTGAACAGGCTGCTCGGTCATGCCGAGCGTCGCAAGCTGCGCCGGTGTTGGCAGCCCAAGTCTAGGCACAAATTGAATTTCCGCATCGCTTAAAGCAGGCCCACGCCAAAGGCGATACATATCGGGTGTAATAACGACGAAAGTTGTGGATGCTTCGGCGCGGCGCGGCCCCGTTGGAACCGCCCACGTCGTACAAACATTTTGATTGCCCGGCACAATCGTATAGAAATAGTAATAGAAACCTTTTTCAAGGCTGCGGTCGGCGTTGCCAAAAGCAAGCGGCGGCTCACCGTGCTGGCGACGCGGCAACCAAATCACTGTATCGAGTGATTTCAAATCAGCCGGAAATGTTCGCTCGCGGGTATGAAAGGCGCGCAGATCGCCGAGCCATGTTGTCAGCGTCAGGTTTGGGCGAAGCGCCTCATAGCGCGAGACGGCAAGATACGAAGCATAGGCGCGCGTGCCGCCCCACGCGATAATTGAAAGAATCAACGCAACATGAATAGGGCGAAGCTTTCCTAATTTTCCTTTTCCCGGTTTCGGCTCTCCCGTGACCTGCATTGGTATTCTCCTATCTGCTATTTAATTTCAGACGCATCCGGCGGCGGCATGATCGTTTGGTCTTGAGCACTCGGATGCGTATTAATGTTTTCGTCTTCTCGGAAGCCCGCCATCATTCCGTCAATTACTAAAACCTCTTCCGAGTCGTGCGGCGACGCTTCGCTTGCTTCCGACGCTGTGACCTTGGCATTCATCAAAGCCGCCGTCTGTGAATTTACGATGTCCTCAAAACTTCCGGGTGTGATACTGCTTTCGTGGAGTGCTGCCGTCGCGGGCAATTCATCCACAACGGCGTCACCAGCGCCCGCTTTCTTTAAGTCCTGCGGCGCAGCAGGGAAAGCCCCGACAAACGCCGCCTGCGTAGACTGTGGCGTTGGCGTGGCCGCTTCCGGCTCGCTGCTCTGCACCGTCGCGGGAGTATATGGAGTGAAAGGCGCGGTATGGTTATCGGCATGTCCGCGCGGGACGTGTTCATCCGACGCTTCATCCGACGCTTTCGAGATAAAAACATTCGGCTCATGCTGGTGCATGGGCGGGATAGGATTATCGGCGTCCGCGAAAGTTTGCGGAAGCGCCGTGTTTGATCCAAATAATTGAATCGGCGCGGAAACGCCGTCAGAAGATTCAGTCAACGTAACAGGAGCGGCATGTTCGCCTTGCGCACCATCATCATCGCCGCCAATATTATCATCATCGAAATCCAATTCAGAGGCGCTTTCGGTTGTGCCAAAGGAATGTTGCGAAAACGACGCGACGGGAATCGAAACAGATTCATCGCCGTCCGTTTCAATCATTTTCTGCACCGGCGTCAGAAGCGCCTCAGCAAACATTTTGCGAGCAGCCGGTGTATTGTAATAGTCAATGTCGAAACGCGGCGGGATGGTCTCGATTTTATCGACTTCTTTCGCGTTCGGCGGGAAACCAAAGAAAACAGCGGGAATAGTTTCAATCACCGTCACCGCCTGCACAAAGGGCATCATCTCGCGTAACGCCGTCACATTAAGCAAATCCGTGCTGACTTCCGAAAGTCGCTCGGAATCGAGTGCGCGCCCGACGGCATCCGTATCACTGCGCTGGAAAACAGTCGTCTTACCCACCAGCCGTTCCGCATACTGTGCGGTTTCACCGGAGAGGCCGGGTAAAAAGATACGCGCGCCGATTGATTCAAGCACCGAGTAGGCATAAGCCTTGCCATACTGCTTTTCCGGCTGATTGATATTTTGATAGCCGAGCATAAAGCAGATTTTACGCCCGCGACCGACACCAATATCTTCGGAGAGATTACGCAGCGGGACATTGCCAGCCTCATCCAATTGAATAAGCGTATGGCAGGCTTCGGGATCATCGCCGGTAGTGCGCAGCACATTAAGCGCAACACCGAAAATCGTGGCGACGACCGCTTCAAGGCGTGATGCTTGACCTTCAGGTACGACGACAAAGAGAGCGCAGCCCTTTTTCCGTAAGTCACGAAAATCAACGGTCTTGCGGCCACGCCGCTTTTCTTCGGGCGTCGGCGGAGTAAATATCTTTCGCACGGCTGGCTCACGAAATTGTTCGAGCGGCGTCGTCATGGAGATAATGATACTGCCCTGTAATTTCGGATCGACGGCGCGGCTAAAAGGTGCCCATCCTTCGCGGACAGCCGCTTGCGGCGAACTTAAAAACGCTTCGCCCATCATGTCTATTTTTGTTTTCGGGTCATACGGATGAGAAGCCAGAAACTCGAATATATTGTCCGGCGTCGGATGCTCTTCTGTTTCGGCCAGATGCAGGATCATCAGCTTCAGCAGCGCCTTCGCTGACTGCGGCCAGAAAGGATTTTCGCTTTTCTGAGAATTAGCATCGAAGCCGATCATAAACGACGCCACTTCATCAGCCATCTTCATATCGCCTTTGCACAGCGGTATCAGTTCGATGTAATCCGAGCATTCCGGGTTCTTAAAATCAATCCGGTAACGCAATTTTTCATCAACGTAATAATGCGCCGAGTGCCGATAGATTTCGCCTTTGATGTCAAGCAGCACCGCGCCGCCGATCTGTGACCATGCGCGAGCGACGTTGATGAACATGCTCGCTGATTTGCCCGATCCGGGCGGGCCGAACACGACGACGTGTCGCGCCATATATCGAATCGGAAATGTGAACCAATGAAAGAAGCCGAAGGTTCCGATAGGCACAGCCTTCGGTAGCGGGCTTTCCGTGTTCGGCGTAACGAGATCGGCTTTCTTCAAATCAGCGAGATTGGCACGCCGGGCTGCGCCGAATGTCTCAGTTTGATTTCGGAGCATGTACGGCGCTTTGATATTGAATACTTCGTTACCAAACAGAGCAAAGACAAAAATGATCGCGCAGATCGTCGCCCCGCCGCCGTAACTCCATAGCGCGACTTCCATATTGCCCGCCGTCAGCACCAGCAAATACGAAGAAATAAACGCCGACAGAAGCGCGATTACGCCTTTACCGACATCGCGGCTAAGACGCTGGAACGCCCGCCGCGATGAAAGATTTTGTTCATTAACGGGACGCGGCAAAGCAAGCCGCGCATCGAGCCGCTTCGGAAAATCATCGGCTGAAAAGATTTTGAATCCCATAATTTTTAATTCCTATAAATCAAAGAAATCCGACATACGATTAAATAAGTTTTACGGCGCTGCTGAGTCGGCGCGGCGTTGTCCAAGCCACGTTTGCAATTCATCCATCTGCTTTTGCGTGTACGGAGCGGCTCGAAGCGGCTCTAACGTCCATCCGGCGGCGGAAAATGTATGAGCCGGTGCAAAAGGCATTGGAATCAAGGCCGCAGCATTATAGGGAGCGGTAAATAGCGTCGCGTATGCTCCGGCCTGAGCCGTTGGAGCTAACTCGCTCTGTGACGGCGGAAGCGTCGTATCCGGCACGCGCACAACGAAGATCGCTCCATCATTGAAACCGCGACTTCCGACGGCCAGAACTTCAATGCCGAAAGGATTAACGCGATAGCGCACATAGTAGAGACCGCGCGGGCTGGAAACGACTCCGACAGGATTGAGGACTTCCATTTTCGGCGGCAATAAATCGGATTGCCCGGTAGCGGCCAGCAGGCCGTCGAGCTTCGGATAAATTCGATGATTAGCGAGACGCTCGTGAACAGCCGTGATGCTCAAGGCGATAGCGAGCGCCGAGGCTTCGCGCAGGCGGTCGGCATAATGAGCAACCGGATCATCGACAAAGAACGCTTTATCCGGCACTTGCTTTGTGCGCAAGGGTGATCGCTTCGCTTCACCTGACGCTTGCGTATCCCAATTAATATTCGGCTCGAAGACATCGCCATGAAGAAAACGAAAGGCGACGCCCGACAAAAGAACGACGCTCGCCACCAACAACACGACGGCGACCGGCGAACGTCGCCCGAACCACGCGGAGAAAGAACGCAAGATTTTATTTAAGATCGTCATAACTGAAATATACCAATCCGGCTATCCGGCAAAAGACGCGGCACGCTCGCATAACCGTCGCCCGTTAATTGCAAAACTTTGTCCTCATCCGTTTCACTGAATTTGTCCACTTCGTCCATAATCAGAATCGGAAGCGTGCCGTGCATCTCGACGGGGCAAAGGAAAGAGGAAGCTTCAGGTAATACTTCCTGACAGGCATCGCGCGTCCAGCCGTCAATCTGCGTGTGCTTTGTATGCGCAACTTGATTCAGGAGCGTGAGCGTCTGGCCGTTCAGATTCTTTTCGTCTTTTTCCGTCTTGGCGATATAGCCGAGATGACGATCAATAATATTTACATCGAGATCGACAATCCCTTTTCGCACGAGCGCCTTCAGAAGCGAAATGGATTCGCGCAGTCCGGGCTTTTCGACGACACTTCCCATCCCGCGAATAAAATGCGACAGCTTGACGACTTGTCCGAGCAGTTCAAAGCCGACGCCCGGCACGCGCGACCGAAGAATACGGATTTCTTCAGGCGACGACGGTTCTTCGATATACGAGTAAAGACACCGCGAGCGGAGCGGCGATGAAACACCGGAGCGCATATTATTGGAAGTAAAGAAGACAACCGGCAAACCGCATCCGGCGCTGGCAGCAGCGTCATAAGCCGCGAGGACTTCGCCGAGCATCAGAAACTCGCGCGTCCACGTTTGCGCGCGGGCATCCGCGTGCGTAAAACCGTCACGAAGGTATTGCTCGACGGCGAACGTCTGCGCCGCCCGATCCCACTCATAAAGCATTTCAGCAAAGCCGACGCCGGTTGTACATTGAACATAAAAGACAGGCTGATTAAATGCTTCACCGACCGCTTTCGCTTTGGCTGTTTTGCCGCCCCCGCGCTTGCCTTCATAGAGTCCGGGAATGCCGGAATCCAATTGCTCGGCGAGAATGTTCAGCGGACGCACCTGACAAACGTAGCCGGTTCGAGCGCGAATAAAATCGGAAAGGCTTTCGACTCCGTACTCACGAAGAAACTTACGCGGATCAATAGACGGAAATTTTTTATTAGGCGGCTTCATTTTTTATTTGAGTGGCACTCCCATCGGCGGAACAGCATCAACGACACTTGAACGGCACGCCGGAGTATTTTTGTCAGTCGTCGGCACCAGCAAGGGCTGATACGGCATTGAAGCAGGCGGCGCAAGCAATTGCTCCAAATGAAGTTGATGAAATCGGCGCGCACACGCCAGATATGCCGCGCCGAGAAATAAGCCATTGAGCACAAGAAACGACGGAAACAACGCGATGCAGAGATATAAAGCAAGATGATGAGCCGGAGCATTAAACAATCCGGCCAGAAGCGAGCCAGCGCCGAGCGTTGATGAAAAACTAATAATCGAAGTGCGCCGGACAAAGTGAAGCCGTCGGATTTTCTCAACCACAAGACGAAGGCTTGTTTCTTCCATTTTTAATCTCCCGAAAATTCTTCGGCGATTTTTTCCCAATCATCGCGGCCTTCATTTGACGCGGACGACGGCGGCGCGTCCGGCAAAACGATATGTATGAGTTGTCAGAGCGAGTGATCCGTATGCAGGATGGAATCAGCCAAGCGGGACGTATCTTTTTGCAGCAAAGAAATAAAAGAAGCCATAGTGGATAATCTTTGATGAATCAAATCAAGCTGCGCGGCTTGGCACGTTTGCAGCGTTGACGGCGAAAGAAATTTATTAAAATCCCACTCCCAAAATCTAAGCATCGTCGCAATGTATGGCATAAGCCGATAATACTTATCCGTATCGAGTTGGCTATAAAGACGCGCTCGAAATTGGCAGTAACGAAGACGGCGCACGCGCATATACCGCGCCCGATAAGCCGGTGATAATAATTTGCGAAGGACGGCGAAATTGTTCATGCCTTTTTGCTCTCCTTCTTCTTGGCGCGCTCGGCACTCCGCCGCGTCGCTTCCGCATCGAGCCAGATCACACCCTTACACGCTGGATAAGCGACACAGGAAAGAAAAACAGAATCATCGGCTTTCATCGAGCGAAGGCGCATCGCAGATTTACAGGTCGGACATTTTTTAGTTGCCAGCGCCTTTGCATGAGCCGCATTGCGCGGCATCGCGGATGTAAAACGACAAACCTCATTCGGTAATGAACAGGCCAGAAATTTTGATTGATCTGTGCCGTTGCGAATACGCAAAAAGCCATCTCGCCCAGATGCCTCGCAGAGCGGGCAAGGCATCACCGCATCGCTTTTAGCAAAGACTTGATTGTTCGGCTGCGCCAGAATTTCAAGCACAAGCTGGCGGGTAAATTGTTGGGCTTCGGCGACGAAGGATTGCATCGAATAAGTGCCGCGTTCAATCTGTGCCAGCTTTGCTTCCCATGCGCCGGTCATCTCCGGCTTTGCCAGCGGATTAGCGCCGAGCCGCGCAATGACTTCGCGCGCCGCCGGAAGTGAAATCATCTTGCGTTTTTCGCGCTGCATGTAGGGACGCTTTGGGTCAAGCAGCTTTTCGATCATCGGCGCGCGTGTCGCCGACGTGCCTAAACCATATTTTTCCATGACGCCGAGCAGCATCGAAGCGGTATAGCGCGCCGGAGCTTTCGTCGCTCGCGCGATCCTTTGCAAATCAGAAACGCAAACGGCCATGCTCTCCGTGACGGCGGGAAGCTTGGCGTTTCCCGTTCCCCGTTCATCTTCAGGCAGCGCCGCCGCGTCGTCTTCTTTTTCTTCGATGGGCGCATCTATTTCGCGCCACCCGCGCACAACCTCGACGGTTCCGCGCGTAATAAAATATTCATCGCCGACGCGAGTTGTAATCTGCGTCAGGGCATCAACGGCAGCCGGATAAAAGGCCGCGAGAAAGCGGCGCACCACAACATCGTAAAGACGGCGCTCGTCCGGGCTGAATTTCGCGGCCTCGACATTGTGCGCGGTCGGAATAATGGCGTGATGCTTGGCAGCTTTGGCGTCCGAGACGTGCGTTTTGGTGAGAACGTATCCGCGCTCGATGATGGTGCGCAGAATCGGCTCATAGGCGGTTTTCTCAAGCGGCTGTAAATGCTTGGAAATCTGCGCGGCCAGATCAGTTGTCAAATAACCGGAATCCGTGCGCGGATAAGTAAGCGCCTTTCTTTCTTCATAAAGCGATTGCGCCAACTCAAGCGTATGAGAAGCGGAAAATCCGTGCGCGCGATCCATCACGCGCTGCAATTCAGTCAAATCGAAAAGCAGCGGCGGCGCATGATTGACCGACTTTGATTCGACGCGCGCGATGACAGCCGATGTATGAGCGCGCAAACGCGCCAGCGTTTTATCGGCTTCTTCGGAAGTCTCGAAGCGGTCGCTCGTTGCAGATAGCCACCATCCCGTGTAGGGCGCTTTGTCCGGCGTCGTAAACTCAGCCGAGAGGCGAAAGTAATTCGACGGCTTAAAATTATCAATCGCGTTGTCGCGGGCAACGACTAAAGCAAGCACCGGAGTTTGCACGCGCCCTAAAGAAAACATCCGGCTCGATCCCTGCTCGCGGGCGACAATTGTTTGCGCGCGTGTGCCGTTCATTCCGATCATCCAATCAGCGAGTAGCTGCGCATAACCGGCTTCCAGAAGGCCGCGATAATTTGCCGCCGGTTGAAGTTTGGAAAATCCGGCGCGGATCGCTTCCGTTGTCAAACTTGAAATCCACAGCCGCGACACCGGCGCGCGTCCCTTGGCACGGTTATAAACAAGATTGAAGATCAATTCACCGGCGCGGTCGGCGTCGCACGCATTGACCACTTCCGTTATATCCGCGCGCTCAAGCAGCTTTGCGATTACTTCATACTGCGGAGCCGTTTGCGCAATCAAACGATAACGAAACTCCGGCGGCAAAATCGGTAAATCTTCACGTCGCCATTTTTCGAGACGCGGATCATAACCTTCAGGCGGCAATAATTCGATCAAATGGCCGACGCAGTAAGTGACAAGATCATGCGCGCCTTCAAAGTAACCATTGCGGCGCGTCGTGGCACCTAAAGCGTTCGCGTAATCTTTCGCCTGCGCGGGTTTTTCGGCAATAATAAGTCGCATGGATTTATCAAACGGCGGGCAATATGGAAGCGGGCAATATGATGCTCTAACCGATTTTTTATTTTATTGCCGCCTACCATTCGGTAGTAGCAAACATTGTCGGAGAGGAAAAGATTCTTTTGAGCGTGTCCTCATACTCTTGCTGAAATGAAACTATTTTTCCATCGTCGCCGACGAATTGAAGTTTCTGCATAGATTCGCCGGAGAGTTGGGAGAACGGCATCTCTAAGGGATCACCGAATTCATCATCGTCATATCCGTTTTGACGTAAGTAGATGAGCAGGCTTTGCTCATCAAGAGCCAGCCACCATTCGTAATCATTTATCTTGAATACTTTCGGTTCTTTTGCGGCAACAGGCATCATCAGCTTCCTTCCATTAAATAAAGAATTGTCGAAATCAAAATGCCCGCCGAAAAACAAACGAGCGACCAGCCGTAAAAGCGAGTCGCCAGAGATTCACGCACGTTAGAATCCTTCATGGTTGTTCAAGTGCTTTCAGCGCGAGTTGGCGCATTTGCGGATTCATGCGCGGCAGCGCCGCCTGAATCTGTTCGGGCGTTGCCGTCGTCATCAACTCGATCATTTCGGCTTCCGAAAGTTGTGAGCCAGAAAGTAACGGCGCATCCTCTTCGGTCACTGCTTCCGGGTCAACGCCCCGGGTCGCATTCGGCAAATTGACGATCTGCACATAACCGAGCGTGTCGGCTTTGACGACGACGAAATCCGTCGCCTTAGCTTGAGCGGAAGATGCGCCGCCGCCCTGTGCGCCCGGAAGAAACACTTGCGAGCCTTGCGCGCGGCGTCCGAGATAAGCAGTGCCGAGCGCGACCGCTGCATTAGGTATTTGCGCGGCTGCCTTCGCCCACCGGGAACCGATGTGTTTGCGTTGCCCGCGAAGTCCCGCGCCGCCGTCCACGCCCTCCGCCTCGCCTTCGATCTGGACGAGTTGCCCGCTTCCCGGATCAATAAATCCGTTGACGGTGACATACGCCCGATTGCTTTCGCCGCCCGTTACGGTTCCGACAAGCACTGTGCCGCGCTTCATGCTCCATCCCTGACCACGCACATCGCGTGTCAGCGCGAGGCGCACACGCGAATTGGAACGAAGCGTATAAATAGCGCCGAGCGTTCGGATGGGAAGAACTGCGCCAAATGGCGGGCGCACCGGAGAAGTATCACGCAGCCGATTGCCGCCGCTACTACCTTGAATATCAAAAGGTGTTCTAAGCGGGCGCTGGCTGGCGGCTTTTCCGGCTAAATTATAGGGCGCTTGCAGATCACTGAAAAAGTAGAGCGATTGCTGCGGGCTGGCTTGCGAAGTAGTGGCAGCCTGTTCGGAGTCGGCTTGTTGTGCGGCGCGCATCTCGCCGCCGGGAACAGTTGGCGAAGCGCCCATGCTCTCCGCGCTGCCGTAGTTATTTGCCGCGTTAAGACGCGGGCGCGGCGACGGTGCTCCGTTGACCCCATTAACGGCACCGGCGCGCTGGAGAGTAGAAGACGTAGCTGGAACCGTTCCAGCTACGCCATTCGTGTTTGCTCCGGCGGCAACGCCGGAGTTGCCCATGCCAGCCGTCACCGGCTGTGTGTCGGATGCCGGAAAGACTGCGCCGGAATTCCCGACCGGAACGACCGTGACAGTCCCCGGAAGCGGGGCAACGGCGGCTGGAATAACCGCGCCGCTCGGTGCCGTCGTGCCGATCACGGTTTGAGCATTGGGAGTCGGCTGCAATTGACGAGTTAAATCGGCGATTGCCATATCAGTATTATCAGCGACCTTCGATGCCGTGCGCGTCTGCGTATCCGTGACGGTCAGCGCCGTTTGTTGCGTATGAGAATTTGACCGCATCAAAAATAAATAAACAAAGAGAATACTCACCAACACGACAAAGCAAAGGAGACCGAGCAATAAGTTCCGCTTGCCCGCGAGCTTCTTCTTTTTATTCGAGTCGGGCGCGCTTTCCGTCTGCACTACTTCCGCTTGCATGGCAATGGGCGGCGTCATTGGCGGCACACGATAAAGCGGATTATCGGCGGGCGTGGGCGTGCCGGTTCCTTGGGGATCATTAACTGCCTGACCCGAATAATTGGAATGGAGTTTATCGTCGCTCATATTATTGCTCATAAGAAATTGACCTCGCTTGAAACTAAAAAATAATGTGCTGAAAGGAAATTAGTTACTACCGCGCGCTTGTGACAAGCGAAACACTCGCTGGCTCATCTGCCGCGTTGGTCTGCGCGATCTGCGCGCGAAGTATTTGGCTCGCGCCGAGGATGGGTTCGTCAAAAGCGGTAACTATAAAATAAGTCTTGCCCGGCAGAAGAATCATATCGGCGGCGACGGTGGTAGCCAGCGCTCTCAAAACGAGCCGCTCGGCCTGCACCGGCTTGCCGTCGCCGATTGTTTCGACGAAGATGTCGGGCTGATTAGGTACGAGCCGCACAGGTTCGGCGAGCACGTTACGGATCACGATGGCTTCAATACGATAGCCTGTCACAGCGTAGCGGCCTCTCGCCGCTCCTATCATTAAGCCATGAACAGGTGCGGCGAATCGTAAAGATTTCGGCGGATGCTTAGTCATCGAATCTATCTCAGCTTGAACAACACGGAGAAGTTCAATCGGCGGAACAATCATTTGCGGTGAATCAACGGGCGCGGCTGATGCGTTGCTGCTGCTGCTCGCAGCACGGTTGGCGGCCTGCGCCGGAGATGTAAGCACGGCAGGCATGAGCATCGGTTTATTCGCCGGACTCACCGAAGCACCGACGGACGGCGACGACGGCGCAAGCGTTGTCGTATCTGAAGCATCAAGAGCAAGCGTTGTCGCGGTGGCGTTTTGTTTCTTATCGAGATTCGCGGAAAGGCCGACTTTAAGACGCGCCGCGACAACCTCATCACGATCATAAGTAATGGAAACGCGATTAGCGTTATCCTCGACACGCGAGACCGGATAAATGACAAATGAAGTAACGAGGCCGCTCGTGCGCTGCACGGTAATAACTGCGCCGGGAACCGGCTTGTCTTTAGCATTCGGAACGACGAATTGAGTGCCGGGACGAAAAACTAAAGCGTCGTATGGATTCTGGCTCTTTTTATCAACCGTGACAAAATTTTCATCGCCTGCATGAACGGCGTAGACCGGATCATTAGACGGAAATTCAATGAGCGTCGCCGAGTGCGGAGCCATTCCGACACGCACGGTCGTATTACGATTTGTCCGCACATCAATATTAATAGTAACCGTGCCGCTCTCATACTCACGCGCGCCATCTTGCCCGCTGGACGATGCGGCGGCGGTTGACGCGGATGTGGCGGCGCGCGGGCGGGTTGCCGACATACGCGCGCGCCGTCTGGCATTCTGCGCGGCAGCGCCGCAAGGAAAAATGAAATGCGCCGCAATGATTGTGAGCAGCAGCAGTGATTGAAAACGTAAATTAAACATGGTGTCTCCCTACGGCTGTTCAGTCGTCGTTGTCGTGGATGTAGTAGAGGTAACGCCAGCGCTCGTTTGCGCGGGCAATTCCTTGTATGTATAACCGGCGATCAACACGCCGTTTCGCATGTTACGGTCGGCACGCCCCTGCGGATCGGCAACTAACTTCACATCGAGCGAAAGCTGATGCCGCTCGGTCAACACTTGATTATTGATGACCTTCGTAATGTCTTGCTGGCCGATAATATGAACGAGGTAATGATCGCGCGGATCAACCGAGACATCCTGCTTCGTCCAAACGGACTGCCATTTCTCGGATTTCTGACGCTCAAGGATTTGCTGCTGCTTAAGATAAGTCATCAGCTTAATCGCCGAATCCGGCACCATCATGCGCAGCGCCTTCTCCAAATCCTTACCGCGTGTTGACGGATCAATGCCGTAGACCAACTGCACATATTGAGACGCCAGATACATCTTATCGGCATCGGTGATGCGCTCCGGCCCGACCGCAACGGCATCGGTCTGCCCATAATGCACATCGTTTATGGAAGTAACACGATTGCCTTCCGCCGTCCGGTCAACGACGATCATCGTCGGACGCCGGAGCCATTGCGCGAAATTGACGAGCAAGCTCCCCACGAGCAGCAGCGAAAGAATCAAAAGAACGTTTGAGAGCTTAATAGACAAACGCGAATTGTCTGGACTCTCGTAAAGTGCTTCAACAGGTGCGGGCGCGTCGGCGATGGGAGCGTGTAATGGCAAAGCCGCATCGAGCGCAATCTCTTTTTGTTCTTGCATAATTGGTTTTTTTTCTTTCCAAGAAATGTTAGTTAATGCTGCCGACATTTTCAGGCGGCAGAAAATCAGAAAATGTTGCGCGGCCTCCCGCCTTTGCGCTGTGCAGTGGATACTGAAGTTCACAGAGAAGAAGAAAACAAACGACACGCTGCAAACAAGCCAGACCGACGGTTTTTCGGTCAAACGGCGCGGTTGGCGCGGAAGCGGTTGGCTGTGTCTTATCAATCGCGGCGCTTGGATCACCGGAAGCAAGCAGCGATTGATGTCGTAGTCGCTCCCACTCGATCAGCATCTCTTCGCCGAGCGCTTCAATCGCCTCATCGGGAAGAAGTGGAATCAAACGGTCGCCGTGCCGTCGAAAAAGACAAGCAAATAAATCGGTCATAAATAAATCGGTCATAATGAAATTAATAGAGCAGATTGAATGAACTGTTTGACCTACTTGACTATGACCATCAGCGGGAATTGCTTCGGCATATTCTTTTTCAAAAGATTTTTATAGCGCGTGGAATTTTCACAGGTGTTAAATGGTTCACACCACGAAAGCGTGAAGGCATTAACGATTCGTCCAAAAATAAAGCGATTCAGTTTCAACAATCGTCGCAGCACTTTTCGCGGACGCGGGCGACGCCACCGGCTGCGCCGCCACCGAAGAATGGAAAATGCGACGCGGCAGCGCGACGCCGGGAAAAGGATAGCGCGTCGCGGCAGCCTCAATCTTAACGACATAAGCAATCGTTTCAGGATAAGGCGGGAAGCCACCGCTTGTGCGCCGCCGTGCGGCATTGATAATTCGCCCGCCGCTCGCCACCGCAACACCATTCCGATAGGCAAAAATAGTTCCTTCCCCGGCATTATAAGCTGCCAGAGCAAGACGGCCATCGCCGAATAAATCAAGCAAATAGCGCAAGTACCGCGCGCCGCCGTCAAGATTTTGCGCCGCATCGAAAACATTTCTGACGCCGAAGCGCGCCGCCGTGCCGGGCATCAATTGAGTCAAACCGCACGCGCCTTTATTCGAGCATATCCGCGAATTAAAGTTACTTTCCGTGAGCACCAGCGCGCGGAACATCGTGGCATCGAGGCCATGCCTGCGCGCTGTTTCAACGATCAAATCATCGTAGATTGTGCGGTAGGTAGTGGCCTGCGCGACGCGCTGAAGTGGCGCGCGCGGCGCTTGCGCGCAGGCCGGTTTGCCGAAAAGAAGCAGGAAAAATGCCGCAAGCGCCAACATGCGGTAAGTTTGAAAAGCGGATTTGGTGAAGCAGTGGTATTCCACAAAGAGAGGCCAGAGCAAGCAACGTGCCGCGTGTGTCTGGCAGTTGACGGCACGTTGCTTGCTATTAAAATGCCGTCGCGCGGCGCTTCCGGCACGGGCTGGCAAGTTAGAGCTTCAATCACGAGCGATTTTTCACCTAACAACTTCAGGAGTTATCAACAAAAATGAACAATTATCTTCAAAAGCAACGTCGTAACTTCACGGAACGGCGCGCGCGCCGTTCCGCTGAATTGGCCGAGTCCTTCGGCCTCGATATGACGGATTCACGCGCCGCCCGCATCGGTACTAAGCTGATCGGGCTGGCACTTCTAACCGAAATGATGATGCCCGTATTGGTCTTGGCCGGAATCGGCGTCTTAAGCTGCGTTCCCGCGCTCGCGCAAACACCGGCGGGCGGCATCTTCAATTCGGACGCAACAACGCCGGGCAGAGGTTTAGTCGAAGCCATCAAATACTTCCGTAACCTGATCTTTCTGCTCGGCATTGTCTTCTTCGGTTGGGCTGGCCTTAACATGGGCATGGAAAAGCCTTGGGGCGGTAAGGCAATGGCGGGCGCAGCGTGTTGGGGATTCGCCGGACTCTCGGCGCTCGTTTACACGTTCAGTCAGGGTACTGCCGTGCCTCTCGATACGAATCTCGGCAACTAAAAGAAAAAGCGCCCGCAGAGTAATAAGCGCGAATGCGCCTTCGTCCTAGATAGCGACGAACCACGCAAGCGAGTCTTATTAAACGAGGAGCGCGCCCCTTAAAAACGGCGCGCTCCTTTTTCCCTTTTTAGTGAACGATTCATTTTCTTTATGCGAATAAGATTAATCAGAGCACAGATATATGCGCCGGTCGTAAAGATGTACGTTGCCGACCGGGATTGGAAATTCGTCATCATCGCCACGCTCGCCGGATACGGAGTGCCGTTTCTTTTCGACATTAAATTATTCGGCATTCCGATTATGCTACTTTCGGGAACGGGCGCGCTTGCCGCCAGCATTTTATTTTTTGGTTGGGCGCGCACCGGAAGACGCCCGCGCTGGCTGCAACATCAAATCAGTTGGCTCATCGAAAGAATCGGCGCGAGTTTTTCGGGCGCAACTCCGGCGCGCAGGCGTCGCGGGCTTCCAGCAGACCGTCGAAATGCCGCGCGCTGGCTACTCGATGCGGAAACAACCGCCGACGCGGACGCTTCAGAACGAGCGCTGCAATTCTCAAACACTTAATTTTTCACGCGCGCGAATCTTCGCGTCTCACATAAGGAATAAAATACAGATGGAACCGACGACAATCGTGAGCATCATCGGCGCGTTAGCCAGCGCCTTCGCGTTCGGCATCGCTTCGGTAATTGCCTACCGCGCCACCGAATTCATGCGAGCAAATAATAAACAGGCCACAAAGGGCGCGCTACAAAGCGGAGCAGAGGATATGCAGACATCGAGCTTGCTCGCATCCGGCAAGGCACGCAGATCACATTGTTTGGCACTTCTCAATGACACAATCCGTCAAACGACGGGCGCTTATGTGCGCGCCTATCGCGTTGAACGTCCATCCACAATGCTCGCGTCCGATGCGATTGTCGAAGATGTTTATGATCGTCTCGGTCAATTGCTGGCGACGACAAAGCCGCCGGGAACAGTGCTGCAATTTCGTTTGAGTTCGCATCCCGATCCGGGCTACGCCATCGCCGCGCACGAAGAAGCGCGCGGAACGCTTGACGAAACATATCAGCCTGCGCGCGAACTACACGACGACGCGATTGCTTACTACGCCGATCTCGTCGGCGAAGGGCGTTTCAAACATCAGCAAATGTCGCTGTGGATGAAAGTGCCGTCGCACCACGCATCCGACAATCTCAACAACGGCGTCGGCGCTTTTATACGCGTCCTCAAAAGAGACTTTTCCCTGCATGGAATAAAAGGGTTGGCGGCGGCCATCACGTCGGCACGAACCGCTTCATCCGATAAGGTTGTGCGCCGTCTGCTCGCCGATGAACGTGAAGCGCTCGACACGGCGGAGCGAACATTCCGGCTTGTCGAACGTGAATCGCCATTGAAATTATCGCGCTTGAACAGAAACGAATTATTTCAGGCGGTTTACATGGGTCACAATGAGAACGCGCTCACATGCCCGCAAACACCGAACGAGCCGCTCATTGATTTACGCGGGTACCTCTCGAACGAATCCATCGAAGGGGATAATTGGTACATCATGCACGGCGCGACTCCTGTGGCGTGCGTCACGATGTTTACGCCGCCGCAACCGGGAGCCGTCGCCGGAATGCTCCGCGCGCTTTCCGGCAATCCGGGTTTGACCGGACGCCACACGATTATTTGCGAGTACGTCGATCTGGACAAAGAAAAATCAAAGCACAAACTTGATCGAAGAATACGGCGCATTCGTAAGTCGAGCGTTAAGGCCAGCGGTGGAATTAAAATGACGCCGGAAGCGCAGGCCGCATACCATCAGCTTGAACACGTTCGCAGCGAGCTAACCGCGCCGATGGCCGCGCTCACACGGATGCGCTTTTATGTGCTCGTCTACGGCTCGCCCGTGTACAGCCAGAGCGAACTAAAGAGTTCAGTGAGAGGTCTCGAAAACGACTGTGAAAATATCAGCGCGGCGATGCGCGCGCTCGGTGGATGCGATGTCGCTCGTGAAGAACCGGCGGCGCTTCGCGCGATCTATCACGATTCGCTTGTCGGTGAATTGACGAATGCTACGACCGACCGCGAAATAGAAGAAATGACCGATAGCCTCGCGGCGCTGCTGCCGCTTGAAAGCGCGTGGCCGGGACATGCCCACCCGCACACGCTCGCGCATACGATCAACGGAAATCTAATCGGCATCAATCTTTTTCAAACCGAAAAAATTGCGTCGCCGCTCGGCCTCGTTCTAGGTTCGATGGGTTCGGGTAAATCGGTGCTGATGGCGCGCATGGCGAACGACGTGCTGGCGACGTTGCCACATGCCCGCGTCGTCGGCGTGGACTTCGGCGAATCCTTGGGGCCGCTTGTCGAAGTCATCGGCGGCAGGCATATCCGCTTTGTCATCGGTGACACGCGCCCGATCAACGTCTTCGATTATCCCGGACTCAAAGACGGCATCCCGCCCGACGAAGAACAGCTTGCGTTAGTCGTCGGCGATTTAATGAAGCTCGCGCGGGTCAGAGAAGACGGCGAAAACGGCGGCATAGATGAATCAATTCTCAAGCGGGCGGTCAAAGAAGTTTATATGCGGGTCGTGGCCGAAAATCAACCGGGCAACGAATGGGTCAAGCGCGAGCCGACTCTTTCGCATGTGTTGACAACACTCGAAAACTTTCCTTGGCAGCGCGGCACAGAAGAACGCGCCGGACGGCTATTTCAATTGCTCGACAATTATCGCGGCAATGCGTGGCTCGATGAACCGACACATCCAGATTATCAGGAAGCTTCACCTTTCGACGTATACGAACTCGATAGCCTCGACAAGTTTCCGAAGGACGTGCGCGAATCGCTTGCCTACCGCGTCGCGGCGCGCGTTCTTCGCACCGTCGGCGAGCGCGTCAATGGTGAACTAACGCCGACGCTTTTAATCTTCGATGAAATGCACAAAATCCGCGATAAGTACCCAGACATCCTGACGGCGCTTAAAAAAGGCGCACGGCAAGGCCGCAAGGAAAATGTCGTGACGCTTCTTGCAACACACTCTTACGATGACTTGACGGCGATCCACGACATCACGGCAAACGCTGGCATCAAGATCGTCGGCAAGCAGATCGGCGGCTTCGAGTCGCTTGTCGAAGATGCCAAGTGGAGCACAACAGCCGCCTTAGCAATCCGTAGTATTCGCAACATCGCCGGTGCTCATGCGCAATACGTCGTATCGTTCGGTTCCGGCCCCGATCAACAAATCGAAATGCTTCAAGTGGATTTGTCGCCGGTGGAACTCTGGACATTCACAACCCATCCGAACGAACGCAATGCGCGCTTTGGAATCGCGCGTATTCGTCCCGACTGGAGCATGGGCGAGATCGTGCGCTGGCTCGCAAATGAATATCCGCGCGGCCTCGCATTCGCCGGACTCACGCGCGTTGACGAGCGCCGCGTGCCGCGCGCTCCAGTTGTAAACATGCTGGCCGACGAATCTCCGAACACGGAAGTCACAGCCTATATTTTAGAACTCGAACGACAGTTGACAGACGCGACGAGCGAAGTTGAAAGACTGCATCATATGATAGGTACGAACACGTCGAGCCAAGAGGGTTCGAGTGAACTCGAACCGCCAAACGATGCGGATTTTGCGGAAGCGGCTGCCGCACTAGACCACGAACTAAAAGAAACAATCAATTAAGGAGTACAAAAGAAAATGTTAATTCGGCATCCAAGAAAATCCTTCGGCGCTCAAATAATTCTCGGCCTTCTCATCGGAATGCTGCTCGCCGCTCCCGTATCGGCACAATTCGCGGTCACGGTGGTTGCCGACACCAGCCCGACAACTCTTCAGCAAGTCATCCTTGCGTCGCAGCAAACGACGACGCAGGGCGCGCTTCTGTCCACGCAAAACCTAAGCTATGTAAAACAAATCGGCGAATACGCGGAAGAAGCGAGTCGGTGGGCGACGAAGATTCAGCAGTACACCGAAACCGTTCAGCGGGATGTGCAGCGCTTCACAACGATCAAAGGAACGCTCGGCTTTGCTGAAAAACAGCTTGGCTTAAACGAAGATACATTACAGGCGATGGCGAGCATCGGCTCCACGATTCGCGGAATCTACGCGCTTAAAAATCAATTGACGGCGCTCGTCACAACGCGCTTACGCATGATCCAAAATATCGAGTACCGCGCCAAAGCGGGCATATTCGATCCGGCGGCAGACTTAAGCGATTTAGAAGAATATTTACGCACCAGCGTCGGCAAATCGGCGGACAATACGAACGCGACGCTCGCGCGCCTCAAACAATTCGATAATGAATTGGAGCGTTGGGAATACGATCTGGAAATGTCTCGCGCGCGGCTGCTGGTTGTCCAAGAACTGCGTAAGAATACAAACGATAAACTCACTGCCGAACAAAGTCTGAGCACCGGCTCGCGCGTCGTCACGCAGGATAATACGGGCGGAAGCTCAAGCTATAATCAAACGGGGCAGCGAACTTCCCAATCGGCAGAAGCCATCGCCGCAATGAACAATACGATTCAGCAGTGCGACGCGGAAATCAATCGCTTGGATGTCAACATCAACGAGCTTATCAGTAAAATCGCGGAACGCTACAAACAGTATCACCAAAAGTTTAACGACGCGGCGCATGGTGCCGATCAAGTCGAAAAAACGAATCAGGCATGGGATAATTTTATGAGCATCAAAAACCAAGCGGCGCTCGATCTACTCGAAAACTATCACGATGGCACGCGCCCGCCGCGCTTGACCCATGCGCCGCGCTAATAAAACTTATGAACGTGAGAGGAAACGAAGTGATGAAATACGAAAGTCGGTTGAGAGGGATAGCCAAGAGATGCGGCGCGGTGCTTCTGCTTATTTCGTGCGCGATGCCGCTCTCACTCTACATCTTCGCGCTCGTTTATCTACCTCAATTTCATCACTTCGTTCGCGCTTTGATCGGCAACGGTTGGACATACCACATCGCCGATTCGGGCGTCACAATCGGCCTCGCTTACTACTTAGTGCTTGCTTTCCTGCTCTGGCGGGCGCGACTAACTCCGTACCGTTGGGCAAGCAAGCTAATGGAAATAATGCAGGACACGATTGATTATCTGCTAGAGGAAAACCCGGAGTCGCGCGTCCGTCCGAATCAACTAAGAGTTGAGCCAAACGAGACGGATACTTTTGTGGCGCTGCCATTGAAATTTTCACACACAAATGAATCTTTTCATCCCGGAAGCTCGTCACACTCGCGGCTGGAAAATATCTTTAACAGTGAAGGTAAATAATGAAATTCACACTTAAAAAATTTACGCTCATGGCGGCCTTTCTGTGCATCCTCGCAAGCGGCAGCTTTCATATAGTGGCGGCGCAAACGAGCGCACCGCCACAAGCCGCGATGGACTTATCAACGAGCCTAGAGAACTTAACAAATGCGGCAGCCGATTTATTGCCCGCCTTCGTCAAGGAAGTAGAAAGGCCGCTCGGCGGTTACTTCGAGCTATTAGGATGGTGGCTCGCATGGCTCGTCTTTATGATCGGATTCTTAAAGATGCTGCGCGAGTCCGATGGCGGCGAAAGCATGTGGTGGTTCTTCGCTCGTGGAGCCGTCTGCTTCGCGCTTCTCGCGGCCTGCGGCGACACGAACGGCGACGGTCTGCGCGGAGATTTGATTAACAACATTGATGCGGTCGGTAATTCAGTCGCTTACGGACAACTCGGCGGCAAAAATGAAGCGACGAGCTTTCTCGAAAACTTAGTCGAAACTCAAGAAGATAAATTCGACAAAAACTATCAGGATTTTTTGAACAACGCATTCACGGCGAAAGTGCCGTGCTCGCAGCTTCCGAACCCGAATATTTGTAATCCGAATACAGGCGAGATTTTTCAACGGTTGAAAGCTCTTTACAGCGGCGGCGACTCCCTAACGAATCTCAATCAGGCCGTCAATCCCGCAGGCTGGAACATGAGCACGTTGTTTGAGGGATTGAACTTCTCGCGCGGAGTAATCGAGTTCGGCGATCTCTTCCTGCTCGTGCTGCAAGGCTTTCTCGTATCTGCGCTCCGTCTCGCCGCTCCCTTTATGGTCGCCGTCGCCATTGACCGGGAATGGGCGAAGCGCATGAGCAATAACTTCGCATGGTCGGTTATCATCGTCTGCCTCGTAATGCCCGTCATCAGCCAAATTATTCGGTTCATGTCGTACTTAGCGGCGAATATGGCGATGGATACTCAATCGGCAGCGCCCTATTACAATTGGGACGCGAGCACCTTGCAAATAATCGCGGCAGGCAATCCGATTTACATGATAATGATTGCCGGTCTCATTATGTTGATTTGCGGCCTGTGCATGTTCGCATCGCCGTATCTTTCATACAAGCTGGCGAACGGCCAAATCGCCGAGGCGGTCACGGGCGCGGTCGCCGGATGGATGGGCGCAATCGTCGGCACGGGAATCAGCACCTACTCAAGCGCCGCATCAGCGTCAATGCAAAATCAATCGGCGCAAATGCAATCGCAAAATCAAGCGGAGACCGGGGGACTCGAAGCCAGAGGCAACGCGGCAGCCGCCGCCGTAGACGCGAATGCGCGAGCTTCGGCAGGGATTCAAAACTCACGCGCGACTGAAGAAGAACAAAAGACGAGCGCGGGAATCACTAATTACGCCGCCAATGAACGCGAGCAAACGAGCTTCGATCAAACGGCTGAAAAAGAGAACGTCGGACTCCAGAGCACGATCACGACGACCGAAGGCGAACTCGCAGGCGGCGCAGAGAAGAATGATCTGGAACGCGGTCAAGTGGCACTCCATCGTGTCGAAAACACGCCGATTATCGGCGGGCCGATGGCAAGCACATCGAGGACGGTGCAGTCTGCATTTCATGGACTAAAGGAGATGGGCGCGGGAGCAATCTTCGATACGAATAAGGGTACGCAGTCAGGTAAAGGCAGCAATCCCAATCCAATGGCGACGGGCGGAGCTTCAACAGGCGGAGCGGCAGGAGCACACCAACCAACGGGCGCGAATGCGCCGCGCGGAAACGCTCCGTCACAACATCAAGAACAACAGCCGCAGCATCATCAACAGCAGATGAACGCGGGCGGCGGCGATCCGCGCGGTCAAGTCTTTCAGCGCAGCGGCGACAGTCATGTGCCTTTTAACGGCACGGTTTCAAATGAGTGGGGCGCAAAGCGTTCCTATGGCGGCCATACCGGAACTGATCTCGCTTGGCACGCCGGAGAAAAGGTCGGCGCAGCGGGCGGCGGACGAGTAGTCTTCGCCGGAAAAGACGGCGGCTACGGCAATCGCGTCGTCGTGGATCACGGGAACGGTCGTGCGACAACCTACAACCATCTCCAAAACGGAAGCACAGACGGCTTGCGCGTCGGCGATTCTGTCGGTTACGGCCAGACCATCGGGCGCGTCGGCAACACCGGCCACTCAACGGGGGCGACCGGAAATCATCTGCACTTCGAGACCGGGAAACTAACGGGCGGCACAGACAAAAACGGTGCTCCCAACATGCAGAAATTCAACGCGCGAAATAGCGATTTTCGCCCCGTCAGAGGCGGCGGCGAATATATACGAGCACAGGAAGGTGGCGGCTTAACCGCCAGCAACGCGGGCGGTGCAAGTTACGGCGGTGTCGCACTCAATCAGGGAAACTTAGCAGCCCGCGCCCACGAATTACGCGGCAAAGATTGGGAGCGCCGCAAAGCTGAAACGCCGTACCTTGCCGAAAGCATGACGGCAGCCGGAAAAGTACAGGGCGCAACCGATCAAGCGCGCGGAAATATCGAAGCATCGCGCGGCGCAGCCAATCGCAACATCGTGACAAACAATTGGGAAGGCGGGCAACGCTCGGCGCTCGCCGGTCGCATGGGCGGACTGCGTGAACGCGCCATTGAAACCGAACGCTCCGGCAGCCTGCGCTCAAACGAGATGCGCCAGAATGTGCAGCTCGGCGATAAGAATGCGCCCGTTGGAAGCCTTGAATGGAAAGGCGCAATTGCCTCGCGCCATGAAGCGGCAAATAACGCCGCCGCAATGCAGGCAGTCGGCAGTGTCGCGGGAAGCATCGGATCGAACCTTGCTTCACAGATGCAGGGAGTTTTCAATACCTTCAACAGATTTTAGGTTTTTAGGTATTGGCAGATAACGCTTTTCAATTGTTGCTGAAAAAAGACTCAGGCACTTTTTCGGACGGCGATTGATAAAAGAAGAAGGCGGCTTGGAAACGGGCCGCCTTCTTTATTGCGTGTCGCAACCCGCACGGTTCTGTCACATGCTTATGGAACGCGCGCGGAGCGCGTGCTTTTTAATTGACAGAACATAAAACTTAGTATATAGGTCTGTTATGGCTGTCATACCCCGATGTGAGTGTCGGAGCATCAAGCAGTTGCGACAAAGAAAAAGGGCATGACAAAGCTAACAGTAACGAAGGAGCAACAATGAACAAAGATAATGCCGCCCGTTTTGTCAATTGCAGCGTGCGAACACTGCAACGAAATACGGAACTTCTTCGGCCTGACTACCTCGAAGGCAAAACCGGCGACGTGGCCGACTACGCGGAAGATCGCTTGCGCGAATTCGCGCGCCTCAAGAAATTGGAAATCAACGAAGATTTTTCAGATGCCGCGCGAGCGGCGGCAAGCGCAAATGAAGAACAACCTTCAACACTAAGCACAGCGCTGGCAACGATAACGCGGGCAGGCCGCAAGAAAAACATCGCAGCGGTTGCGGCATCGCAGTCATCCGATGAGTTGACGACAAACAAAACAACGACGCTGGAAAAAAGAAAAACCGGCGCGCTCGCCACCATTCCACCAAACGAAAAACTCGCGGCGCGCTTTCAGAAGACCATCGCGCGGGGAATGGTACGAACAGCGCTCAAAGACAAGCTGGTGCTCGATTTGACGGAAGCAGCGGTTTGTTCCGGCTTGAGCAGCGCATCCATAAAAAACGCTATCAAAGCGGGCGTCCTCACCGGGCGCATTATCGGCGGCGGCTACAAAGTTCGCCCCCATGACCTCAACGAGTTCGTTGCCCTAATTTTTCAATAAAACAGGAGAAAATCAGGTTTATCATGTCACAACAACCAATTCAGAATAGCCAGCAGGATGCTCCCAAAAACGAGATACCGAGCGCAGCCGAAGATAAAAACAAAATGCGCGAAGAACTCAAAACATTCGATACAATCGGTGAAGAAGTCGCCCACAAGCTCGATCAGGAAGAAGGATTACGGCGGTTGCCCGTGCCTGACGGCGAATACACGGCGCGCGTCGAACGCACACAGGTTGATCGCAATCGCAACAACGAGGTCACGCTCGCCGTCGTCCTCATTCTCGAAGATGCCGGAGAGCAATCCGGCAGGCGCGTATGGTACAACCGGACAATCAAACCAAACCGTGAATCAATCGAAAATACAATGCGCGATCTTCGCCGCGCCGGGCTTCGGCTCAAATTAATGTCGGAAGTCGTTGACCGGCTCGATGAACTCGCGGGCGCGCATCTCGCCATCAGAATCGAAGCCAAAAACGAATACCGCAATGTTTATCTTAATCGCCGCTTAGACCCGCAAAATGACGACGAAACGATCTTCGCCGAACGGGAAATCAAAGACGCGGCTGAAACCTTGCCGGTGTAGAAATAGGTGGACGTTAATTATGATCGAATTGAGGCGTTTTCCCGCGCGGAGAGCGCCTTTACTTTGCCCGTGTAGCCAGTAGCGATGCGAGCGTGTAGCCAGTCGCGGCGCGGGCGTGTAGTCAGTAGCGGCAAAAGCGTGTAGTCAGTCGCGGCGTAACCGTGTAGCCAGTCGCGGCGCGGGTGTGTAGCCAGTCGCGGCAAAAACGGCTGGAAGTCGTTGCGAATAAAAGATATGGCTAAAAAGGAGTATTTGTATTAAGATTTGTATTAAGTATTTAGAACAACAACAACAGCAGGAAAAAACTCTGTTTGATGTTGTCAACGGTTACTTTTCGTTGTTAAAAAGGAAACGAAATGCCGCTTGAACGAAAGCCACTCAAACCTCAGCAGGCGCAACTCACGACGCTGCCGAAATTGAGCGCCGAATTGCCGTTTTTTAATTTAACGTACCGGCGCAAGGATATTCCGAAGATCATCGAATTCAGCGGGCGCGACGCACAGGGACGGCCTTTGCGTTGGGAAGTCCACCAAGACGCGACAAAAAAGATTGGGCCGCCCGGCGTCGAGGCACATCAAGTCTGGATCATGCTCGTGCGTCCGGCAGTTGACAAATGCCGCGACGAAAACGGCAGATTGCCGGATGTCGTGCCGCTCGGCGGCGTCCGCGAGTGCCTACGAAAAATCGGCTGGACGGTCGGCGGCAGGCAAGCACAGGAATTGCTCAAAGCGCTCACACAAATTGCGTTTGCCGGGTGCATCGCTGATTTATGGCTCCCAACAGGTAAATGTAATGCCAGCGGGAAAGAAACTTATTTGCAAATCAAAGGGCGCTTCTCGAAATTGAGCGTGTACGCCATCGGCGAACACCATTTGACCGAAAGCGATCTGGCCGCCAAAGAGTTCGAGTTCGAGTTAGAAGATACAATTTATATCAAACTCGATCCGCTGGAGATAAAGCTACAGGAAGCGCAGGAGCGCCGCATTTACGATAACGAATATATGTTCAGCGTCAGTCCGATAGGGCGGCGCTGGTATGAACTAATGGCAGCGAAATTCTTCGGCGTGCTGAAGAACGAAGCCGCGTATTGCGAAATAAGATATTCATGGTACGTCAATCATCATCACACCTTGAAAAAATGCGACGAAAGGCGGCGCGTCATCGAACAAATGAATCGTGTTGCGAAAGACCATCTGGCAAGCGGGTACATTGACAAAATCGAATACCGCGCGGTGAAGAAAGCCGGAGAAGAAACCGACTACATCATCCGTTACTATCCGGGAGTCGCAGCCATCGCGTCCACGAAGCGTATCCACGACCACCTCAATCCCGGCGCAAAGCAAATCATGTCCGGCGACGGCGATAACGCGCCCGAATCCGCCAGCGACACAAAGGAAAACAAGGCGGGCGAGGAAGAAAGGCGCGATCATCAAGCCGATCCCGAAAACAATTTCGAGTTTCTGTTCAATCAACTCATCCTGCGAGAAATCGAAGCCCCGCGCGCCCGGAAATTACTTACTGAAGAACTTGCCCCGGATCAGCCGATCATGGCGCAACTCGAATATCTCGATGAAAAAGTTGCGCGCGGCGGCAAGTCATTTAGAAATCCAAGCGGGTACTACATCACGCAATTGTGTGAGAACGTCGCCGTGCCAGCGGATTTTGAAACGAGTTATGAGCGCCGCGCCCGCGAAGCCGTCGAGCAGCAGGAAAAAACAGTTCAAGAAAACAAAGAATTACAAGATCAATTACTCGCCCTCGCATACGCAGAATACACCGAACAAACCGGACGCGCCTTCATCATGGAAGCACTCTCGGAAACCGAGCGTTTAGAGTTATTCGAGACGGCGCAGGCCGAGCTTGTCGAGGCATACCCTGATTCTGCAAAGTGGCTCAAGAAAATGTCGCCGGAAAGACGCGCCGAGGAAATCGAAAACGGCTCGATATTCAAACACGCGCTTGAAATCATCAAACCGCGCTTAACTCTCCAGACCTTTGCCGAGTTCGCCGACAACTTCGATTCAGCGCAGGCGATGATAAATCTGGCAAGCCGATTTGCCGATAAATGACAGACGCACTTAATCTGTGCGAAAATAAGTGCCGGTGATCGCATGAGCATGGGAATCCTCTTCCCAAACTGTCACTATTTGTTCCATTGCCGACCGGCATTCTTAATAACCCCCGACCCTGAAAATTACCGCGAACTCGGAATATAAGGGTCACAGGCGACAAGTCACGAGCGGATTGCCGTCGCGTAGACCGCCCGCAGACTGCACGGAAGCCCTCAAAAGGCGTCAGAGTAGCCGTTGCCCCCCTAAAGCGAAGCGACAAGGCTAAAGGAGCGATAATCTTGAGCCGCGATATTGACTACACAGAAACCGACGATCTCGACAATCTCGACGACCTCGACGACCTCAACGACCTCGAAGAAGTCACCGAAGACAAATTGCCGGAAGAATACGCCGCGCCCGCGATCATAGACCCCGCTCCGACGCTCATCATCGTGGCGGGCTATGCGAAAACATTTCGCGCCGAGCCGAACAATGCGGAAAGGCATTTTCAATACGGGCGGCAATTTCTTCAAAGCGGCAATTACTTTCAGGCTGTCAAGGCGCTGGCACGGGCTTTGCGTATAAAACCACAATGGGCGGAAGCGCAATTTTACTACGCCGAAGCTCTCGCCGCCAATGGCTACGATCTCCGACTTACGCTCGCCGCTTACAACCGCGCCCTGATCCTCGATCCAAAACTAATTGAAGCAGAACACGGGCGGATACTGGTGCAGAAGCTAATAGAGAACAGTCTGAAGTAAGACAGCCGGAATAACACGGATAAAGAAAGGTGCCGCACATGACGAAACAGGCATCAAGAGTCAAGATGAAAAAACAAACAGGTCAAATTGCCCGAATTGACGGATGCAGATGCCACCGCGCCGTCCGATTTCAAAAGCTACGCGCCGCCTTCTTTCTGGCACTGCTTTTTTTCACGGCGAGCACGATAGTCTCGGCCAGAGCGCAACAAAGTCTGGAAACAGATGAAAGCACGGCGGCAGCGCGCGCCCAAAAAGAAGCGGCAGATACCAAAGCCCGTGTCGCCCGTGAAAAGCGCGCCGATGAAGACCACCGGATGACCATCGAAATGCTGCAATGGATGAAACAGCAAAAGGAAGCATTAGAATCCGGCCAAAGCGTGCCGCCCCAAGCGAGCCAGCCGCCCGTCCAAATTATCAACTCGATGCCGGGAACAGCATCATCCCAATCACCGTATCCGGCAAATGTGTTGCCGGATACAAACGGTGCGGCTCCTTCAAATACCATCACGACAACGACGACTGCTGTTGCACCGGCTCCAGCAGTTCCCGCGCCGCTTGGCGGCACACCGCCGCCGTCGGCGAGCACTGACGCGCGCGGCGCAGCCGTGCTCGGCGAGCCGGAAAAGAAAACAGAAGAACACGGGCATGTTCCTTTAACGGCAGTGATGATCGCATTACTGCTTGGCACGACGTTGTATGTATTCTGGCAGTCGCGCACGAACGCAAAAGAAACGGATGCGGCAGTTAAAACTGTGGTGCGTGCGGACACGGTCGTGTCCGCACAGAAAGAAGAAAAAGCAAAGCCACAGATCGAGCTAAAAGCAACAAAAAAAGCCGCATCCGGCCTGACAAACATTTTCCGCAGAACAATCACCAAAGAATCAAAGGCAGGCGGCGCTTTCTCGCCTTTCGCGCGCTTGAACAAACTTAAACCACCGGCGGCGATTGTCGAAGACCTCGTCGGAGACCTCGTCGTCGGACACATCACGCCGCCGCGAATCCCGGTGCCGCAAACTCCATTCGACAATGAACGCACTGCCGGAATCGCCGAACTGGAACAATTCTTTGAGAACCCCTTTGCGCCGGTGCGCGCGGGCGCGGCGAGCGCGCTCGGACGTGTGCGTAACACGGCGGCGGTGCCGGTGCTGCTGCGCGGAATCAAAGACGAAGACGCGGATGTGCGGGCGGCAGTCGCCGCGAGTCTCGTGGTATATCAAAACGTCTATCAATTCCCGGCAGGCACAACGGCCAATATCAAATCGGTAATGAATAACGCCCAAGCTGTAACCGAAACGGCGCGGCCTCAATCGGCTGCCACAAACATTCGGTCATGGCCGAAGAGTAATTTGCCGCAGGCCGCGCCGAAGCCTGCGAGTTTTCCAATCGAGAAAACACGCGAACAGCATTCGCTTAACGATGATGCCGAACAAAGTTTTAAGATCGTGGGCGGTGAAAACGCGCACGTTGATGCTCCGAGCATAAGCGCCGCCCGCCCGTCGGCGACCGTCATGGTCAAAAACAATGACGGCGATTTTGAGGACGTGCCGAATCCGGCGTTAAGCATCGAAGCTCTACCCGTCGAGCCACCGACAGAAGCGCGAACCATCCACGCGGCGCTCACACAATTATCGAGCGGCGACACGCCGAACGCACGCCGCGAGGGGGCAAGCATCCTTGGGCAGCACGCTTACGCAGTTGTCGTGGATGCGCTCGTGATTGCGGCGCTGCATGACGAAGACGAAAGCGTGAGAGCGGCGGCGGTTTCGAGTCTTGGAGAAATCAACCACATCTCGACCTATTCAACCATCAGCATCGCTCTCGGCGACGATGCTCCCCCGGTCAAAGCCGCCGCTGCCCGCGCACGCAGCAACATGAGATACAGCCGCATCGAAGCCTATGAAAATTGTATGCAGGAAGCGAGCGATAATACGCTGAAGCAAATGACCGCCGCGCTACTCAAAACCGGATTCGCGGCGCAGGCGATGGAGAATCTGGCGAGCACGCATCCCGAACAAGTGAAAGAAGCCGAAGCCGTCATTAAGCTCATCGCCAAAGGCGGCGAAATTAAACTGCTCGAAGAAACAAGCCGTCACCACGCCGTCGAAACCGTGCGCGAGGCAGCCGCTTCGATTCTGCGCGCCGTCGCATAAATGATGAGTGACAACGCGGGCGCGCGGCTGGCCGTCGCTGTTCGGATGAAGAAATTAAAATCAAGGACAATCTGAAATGGCTAAAGCAATCTACATACAGGAAAGAACAACGGGCGGCTTCAGTTTGGTGGAATTGCTAATCGTCGTAAATATAATTTTTATTCTCGTAGCCATCGCCGTGCCGAATCTTTTACCGGCCAACGGTAAACTACGGCTCAGTGGTGCCGCCGATGTCCTCGTTGAACGGTTAGACCGGGCGCGCGTCGATGCGTGGCGGCGACACAGCACAGCGAGCGTTGCCGTCGTTGATAACTTTACCTACAACGTCACGATGGATTCAAACGGCACCGGCGTCAATACAACGTATTCCGTGCCGCTACCGCTCGATGTTAGTTTCCCATCGGGTACTTCCACCGCGCCCATCACCTTCGATCAAAACGGGCGCACGTCGGCGCGCACACTACAATTACAAAGCGGCACCGACACGCGAACGATAGATATAACGACGCTCGGCAACATCGGATTAGATACAACCGACTTGGGCAACACGACGACGAGCGTTAGTACCACGTTAGCGCCGTCGTCAGGCGTCGCTAAGACAAGCCCCTATACACCTTAATGTCCACTAAGACGAGCGCGGCGCGGTAAAGACCGCCGCAGGCCGCGCTTTCGTTATTAGCGAGTTTTTTTATGAGCAAGAAGCCGAGACAAACCGATCAGCCGCCAGCGCGGGGAACAAGCCGCGACGAGGACGGGTTTACGATTCTCGAAACGATGATCGCACTCCTTGTGTTGATGATCGTGCTGCTCGGCGCAGCCGCGACTTTTACATACGCGATCAATTATTCGGCAGGCGGCGCAATTCGCGCCGAAGCAACAAAAATTGCCAGCGCCCAAATTGAAATTCTGCGCGAGACGAGATATGTAGATTTACCGATCACGCCAACGCCCGCGCCTCAGCCCATCCTCATCACCGGAAGTCTTCGGTCTTACTCGGTGATGACGACGATCACAAGTGAAACGTCCACGACAAAAAAAATCGTCGTTACATGCGCTCCACAAAATGTTTCGCAAGGATGGGCGGCGAGCGCAATTACGCTTATCACCTATCGAAGCGCAGGCGGTAAAGGAAGCAATTATGTGCCGTCATAAAATAAATTTCCAAGAAATTCTTCATCAAGAAAAAACAAAGAAGTGCGGCGGCTTCAGTTTGTTGGAACTGATGATTGCGATGACGATTCTCCTGACGGGTTTGGTGATTGCATCCAATTTACTTGTCGGCTGCCTACAAATTCGTGGCCGGGAAAGACAACAAACAAGCGCGCAGGCGAATCTCGCGCGGGCGCTTAATGTGCTCGCCCGTGAAGCGAACAACACGGGCTTTGGCATGGCGGACAATGGCATCGTCGCCGGAGATTCGAGCGCGGTCAAATTACGCATTCGTGCCAACCTCAACGGCTACGAGGGCGGCTTCTTCTATCAGATTAATCCGCCCGGCACAACGACCGTTTCCGAAGCGAGCGAAGATGTGTTGTACCGCACCATCCCCGATACCGATGGAACACTTGCGCTCGTCAGGCAAGACGTGGCGCTAAACACGAGCGCCGTCGTCGCGCGCGGTATCTCAACGCTGACGTTTCACTACTATTCAGGCGCAATTAGATATACGCCGGACGGCGCGGGCGGTATTACAACGACGGCGGCAGAAGTGCCGCCCGCGCAGTGCTATTACATCGTAATCGCTGCCGGTGTGAATCTCCCGACGGTCGGCTCGCCCGGCACGCCCGGTTATCAACCGGCGCAAGTATTGACCCTCACCACCGACGTTGCGCTACGCAATCGGGCGCTCATTACCTACTAACTTTATTCAAGCCGCGAAGGATGCTCGAAAGACACATGAAATACGCTTCCGACAAAGAAAAAAAAATGAGAAACGAAAAAGGCGTGGCGCTTATCACCGCACTGCTGATTTCCTTGCTGGTGCTGACCCTGAGCCTCGCCGTCTTGCTGACGACTTCGCTCTCCGCCACAAAAAAAATAGATGAAACCAGCGAAGCCCAAGCGTATTATGCGGCGGACGCGGGACTCGCGCAGGCGCTTAATGTCTTGCGCGGCAATGTCGGAACTCAAGCAATCAATTTGAAAATCGCGCGCACGCCATCGGCATCCAACTCTTCCTCGACGCATGACGCGCAGGCAACGAACGCCGGAATCTCCCGGCTCGGCAATTGGCTGACATACGATTACCAGCCGACAGGCAATTTTGCTGATGATAGAATCTCGCTGACGCCCGGCTATAATGGAACAAACGGATTAGCTTATTCCATCAAAGTAGAAGAACCGCCGTCGTCGCAAAAAGTGGTAGTCGGGTACACAACTACCGGATCGTTTAACGGTGGCGGGAATACACTGACCTTCGGCAGTTCGCCCAACACTTGCACCTTTACCTTCACCGGAATGAACAGAAATGCTTACATTGACGGAACATATCAGAACGGCGATTTTTACAGCGCCGCTGTGCCAATGGGGACTTTCAATCAGACATGCACCGGCACTGCTGATCGAACCGTTCCGCCCGGCACAACCTTCTCCGTCAAATTCACAGTGACTTCACCTAACGTCGTCACCAGCACGGTCTACGGATCGTTAGGCGGCACTGTCAAATACTTTCCGGGTTGCTGTTATTATCAATGGTTTTATTGGGACTTTCAAGATTCGCAAATTAAGCCTACCATAAATATCGGCGGCTTTAATGCTTTTCAAGCAAACAACTATGATTTCTACGGTTCACCACCCGGCTATCGGTTAAATTTATACACGCCGTCGTCAACCGGCACAACCCGAAACAATTTTGATGGCTATGCGAAGCCAAATGTGAAGCAAGCGCTGGTGCGCGCGACCGGATACGGGCCGCGCGGGGCGCGTAAAGAATTACTGATGATTGTCGAAACGACCGCCTTTCAATATTCACCACCGGCACCCATTCTCATCCGCAGCACGGATAACGGAGCAGCGTCGTCAATCAACCTCGGTTCGAGCGGCTCGAAATATTACACGGGCGGCGATACTTCCGTTTCAACAACCGTCGGCCTACCCGGAATAGCGACGACCTCCGGCAACGATTACAACACAGCAATCACGCAATCGAGCAGCAATACTAATTTCACCGTGCCGAGAGCCACGCCGAAGGCCATTCAAGTGCCGATGACAGATTTACCGGCGTGGCTTCAAACGCCGGATGCGGCACGCACGCTTCTAACGAGTTTACAAACCGAAGCGATCACGCAGGGACGCTACACAAGCGCCGTGTATACGGGCGATGCGGGTACCGCAAGCAATCCCCTTTTGACCTTCATTGACGCTGATGCGACGATCACGGGCGGCGCTGGACTACTAATCGTGACCGGGAACTTAACACTGAATGCGACCGCGAATTTCACGGGACTGATTTTATGCTTAGGCACGGGACGACTAACGCGCGACGGCATCGGAAGCGGTAAAGTCAGCGGCGCGATTGTGCTGGCCGGAGTGCCGCGCCCGACCGGAGCTTTCACCGCGCCGATCTACTACACAAACACGAGCAGCTCGATGAGCCTCGAATACAATTCAAGCGCCGTCTTCAAAGCTCTGACGACGCTCGGACTGCGCGCACGCAACATCAAAGAATACTAAGCAGATAAAAATACCGCCGGATGAAAAGAAACGATATATCTTTGCCGCCGCACAGTTTCAAATTAGAACTTGCGAAGGCAGACATTCAACTGAACATGGCACGCCAAAACATTTCAGATACACTCGCCATTCTCGCGCGGCTCGAAAAGAGATGGAGCGCGGGAAAGAGCGCGCCGGTTTGTAAAGCCGCTTAAAGAGAACGATCAATCGCTTCGACTAAGAACTGCGCCGCGCGCTTCGTTTGCTTTTGCGACAACTAGATAATCTCTTTCCGCCTCATAGCTGAGTCCCCTTTCCTGCAAGCCGTTCCATGAATACCCTCTTCCCAAAGAACAACCCTTCATCGCCTTACCATCCAACTCAAACGAGATGCCGCTAACGCGCCCGTCGCTCTGAAGGTAAGGGAAGACGCTGATGCCCTGTTCCTGAAGTTCTTCGATGAAGTCTATTAGCGGCGGGCATCTTTTCAGCGTCACATCAATGGTATCTTGCATCACCATCTTAACGCTCCGCTTCCCCGTCCTATCCAGCACTATCAGTTCACTCCGCGTCGGTGCGCGTCGAAGTGCTACGCGGCTCGACGGGACACGCGTTAGATTGTACTGCTGCTCGAAGTCACGCATCAATTTTTCCGCCCGCATTTTGTTTTGCCATTCGAGAGTGACTTTGCCGAACACGCTCACGCGCGAGAGAACGATGTGGATATGATCGTGCGCCGTGTCGCGGTGCTGAATAACGGTATATGGGCATTCCACAAAGCCCATCTTGTGCGCGTACTGCTCGCCTATCTCCTCCCATTGCCATGCCGTGAGAGAATCGCCGGGAGCCGCGCTAAGGATCGCGTGATGGACAGGCTTTGAAATGTTCGGGCGCTGCTGCGCGAAGATGCGAAATTCCGATGTCATCCCGCGTGCGGTCTCGTTTGACATAATTCCGCCGATGATCCGCAGGCGTTGCCCCGGCAAGTAAGGTGGCCCGTCTACCGAAGCCGGTACAGCCGGGAACTTCGCCGCAAGTTGCGCCATGTCAAGCTCGCTATTACCGGCAACAGTTTCGTTCGCACGCTCGCGCGGCTCCTTCGGATTTAGAACGTCTTTCAATACCTTCAAGAAATCGCTACTACTTATAATCTGACAAATCATTTTTTCATCCGATCAATTGATTTCGCACGGCTGCCAGTTCCCGGCGCATCTGCTCTACACGAGCGCCTAACTCTGAATCACTGCCGAAGTTAAAGTTCCGCACGGCATTACGCAGATCGCGGGACACTTGGGAGAGTTCTTCCCACGCTTTCCTGTTCAATTCCGGCAGCACGCAGCGCGGCGGCGGATTGCGCTCTTGCGCGGCTAAACGCATCCACGCTGATGCGCTGATGCCCGCCTTGTCTGCTTTAACTTCGATCACGGCCAACTCGTTCTTATTGAGTCGAACTGGCAGCGTAAGCGAGCGGCGATCTTCTTCGGATAATTTCGGACGACCGTACTTTCCCATAAGCGTACTATTCACGTTGTTACTAACTTTATTGTTTAGTTACCAACTTTATTGTCTTGTCTTGTTATAGCCGCTTAAAGAGAACGATCATCGGTTCGACGAATCGGCACAACCGTTGATGAAGTGTTTGGCAGAGAAGATGCGGGCGGCGCGGAAAGCGACTCTGCCACAAGGCGCGGGGACTCCGCGAGCGAACGAACTGCGCCGCCGCGCCCCGATTTTTTGCCGCGTTTATTTTCATACATGGCACTGTCAGCGGCGTTCATTAAATCCTGAATACGGAAATTCTCACTCGGCTCGAAACGCGCCACGCCGACCGAGATCGCTAAGGTAAAGGGAACACTCTTGCGGGCGTTGAACTGCGCGACATGAGCCTCCAAGCGCGCTTCGGCGCGCGCCGCTAAATGTTCGCCCTGCGAATTGACGGCGAGAACAATATACTCGTCGCCGTGTAGCCGGGCGATGACATCGGACGCGCGAAAAGACTTGCGCAAAATCGCGGCGGTCTCCTGAAGCGCACGGTCTCCCTCACTATGGCCGTAAGTATCGTTGATATGCTTCATACCATCCAGATCGGCATAAACAACCATCAGGCTTGTATGGCGCGTGCGCGCTTCCCGCGCTTGCTGTTCGGCAATCGCCGCAAAGCCGCGTTCGTTATAGAGTCCCGTCAATTCATCCATCATCGAAAGCATCTGAAGCGATTCTTCAGCGCGCCGCCGCGCCGTAATATCCTGCGTCTGAAAAATAAAATGAACGGGCTGGCCGCCGCCGTCTCTGACAAGGCTAATCGAATCAATCGCCCACAGAATTTGCCCGAAGCGATGCCGATACCGCTTCTCCCGCTGCCCGGTGTTAAGTTCACCGTCGAGCAAGCGCGTAAGTAATTGCAGATCACCGGGAACATCATCGGGAAACGTCAAAGTTTGATAATTACACGCCTGCAATTGTTTCGCCGTGTAGCCGAGAAATAAACAGAGCGCCGGGTTGACTCTCTGGCACACGCCGTCCATGCCGATGATCGCCATCCCAATCGCAGTGTCATCGAAGACGCTCCTAAAATGTTCCTCCGACGCGTGGAGCCGATCAATGTAGTGCGCGACATCGGCGGCGTGCGCCGAGGCAAGACGCGCGGTGTGGCCGTCGAGGTGACGCATTCGCCTTTGCGCTCGATATATCCAGAGAACGACAATCCCAGCTTGTAGGAATAAGACAATGCGCGGCGTGCCGTAGCAGTAGGTCGCCCATGCCAAGCATCCGGCGACGATCACGCTTCCGCTACTCGTGACGACATCCTTGAGATAGAAATCGCGCCATGTTGCAAAAATGGAAGTCTGGCATTCAGCCGCATCGCCGAGCGCTGAGGTGATGCTGCGGACGATATAGTGCGCGCAGGCCGCCACCGTGAGTGCCTGCGCATAGAGCGACAAAGGCACAGGAGAAGCCTGAACGCGTGCCAGCGGGTTGAGGCCGTAGCTGTAACTTACGACGAGGCAGAAGGCTTGTAATGGCAAAAGCGCGAGCGCTGCGCGCCACGCGATAAGAACCGGGCGGCGGCTCACGAGATATGCCGAACAAAGAGCTTCGAGTGCCGCGACGAGGATCGCCGGTGCCGCCCCGTAGACGAGCGCAATGTAAAAAAGGAGTACGTCGGCGAGAGTTATTTCAACTCGCGCGCGTGGGACACGCCAACTCATGCGCCAGCCGACGCCGACGACAATCGCGGCCAGCAGAGCGAAATACCAATCGAGCGCGAACATGCGCGCGTTCCATAATCCGGCGAGGAAAACGATTGCGCCGCCGAGAAGTGTTCCCCAAAGTAATATTGTGTGCCAGACGGGATTGCGTGAATTGTCCAAGATCGTAGTTCTCCGTAATCGTTATTTGTCTTAGATTGAGTAGGCAGGCTGAAAAAGCTAAAGGCGTGTAGCAGCAAATGAGCTTGTGGGAAAAGAACGAAAGAAAGTTCAATACCCGCGCGGGATAAGCATAACAAATCTGCCGGTAGTTGGGCAATTATTTTATGTGCGAGGCTTGACTTTACTTCCGCACTACGGTACAATTGCAGCACGTTACGAAACCGATAAATCAAGCCGCGCGGGAGATAAAAAAGATGGAACGTAAATTGAAAATAAAAATAGAACAAATGCGTAATCTAACATGGGAACATCTACGCAAGGCGTTGCAGGGCGAAAGATTTTTTGGTGAATCGCCGTGCCACCATTTGCGCCTTGCCAAAGAAGCGCGCGTATTTAGAAAGCAGTTAGAGACTCCCTAAGTTCTACACCCGCGCGGGTCTTATCCGACCATTTCACTCGGTGTGCTGCAAGGCACAGTAATCATCAAGGAGAAAATACGACAATGAGTGTAAGAAATACGACAATCAAAGCACTGGCACAAGCGGGCGCAAACAATTTAGCGGAATCGTGGTTCAACAAGGGCTATGAAGCGCATGATCGCGGAGAGGCTTTTGACGCGGACAATTTTCCCGAATGGAAAGAAGGCTGGAAGTCAGCCGCCGCGTCCGCCGATTTCCTCGTCGTCGCAAAGTTCACGCCAGCCGAATTAGAGCTTTTAGCGGAAGCGTTAAATTACCGCATTCAACAGGGCGACTTTTCAAAGAGCTTAAAGACCCATTTCAATACTGAAGCTCACAAAATCGCTCTCAATCATCTCGCGGATAAAGTCGTTTCGATGCAAGAAGCCGATCAACGTGTCGAGGAATATACATAAAGTGCAGCTAACAACAACACAAATCAAGATCAAATTACTTCACGCAGACGTTTCGGCTAACGAGCTTGCGCGACGATGGAATATACCGAAAGAGAATCTCTCACGAGTTATCAACCGCACACCGGGTTTTGTCTTCCCTAAAATCAAAGAACTATTGGCAAATTTCCTGAAAGTGCCAGTCAGCGCGGTCGGACGCGAACGGAAACACTCTCAGACATCGCACGGATAAAGTTGGTTCGATGCAAGTGGCAGATCAAGCAGACGATTAGAGGAATAACGGAATGAACCGACAAGGCATTGAAGTGAATGAAAATTGTCCGTATTGCGACGCAACAATTGTTGGCAGTCGCGTCTGCCATGCGCCGGATTGCCCAACGTGGGAAAAGAAAGAACATCAAAAGAACTAAGAGCGTGTACCTATCGCGGATTTCTTGAAAATAAAATAAATGAGAATTATCACGACAAAAGTTGCAGCATCCGAGTGCGGTATATCGGAGCGCCTCGTCCGGCGGTTACTCAAGAACTATGGCATGGAGACGGAGAAAATCGGCTGTGCGATTATCTTGAGCGAGGCACAGTTGGACATATTGAAGAAGCGCAACACAAAGCGCGGCAATCCCGGACACCTTCACGGGCTACTCGACGGCCATGCTCATGCGCCATCGCTGACCCCGCGCCGTCATAAAAAGATTGCGAAGACGAACTCCTCGTCATCACGGGCATAAGTCATCCATGCGGCTCATCTACGCCGCCCGGTAATTTCATTTTCTCCATTGAGCGCCTCATCTCGGCGAGAATACCGCCGGGCGCGTTCTTAATTGCTTCCTTCAGCCACTCCTGATCTTTCTCGCGGCTGCCATGAACATCCACGTCAAAGACTTCGACGCGGTTCGTGGCGATGTATTGAGGCGGTTGCCCGGCGAAATTCATGGTGCAATCATTTGCACCGTCGCCGTCCGTAAGTTGGCTGATAAAATAGTCGCGCGTTTCAACAGACTCGAAACGCAACACGACTTCAGCCGCAAAGTGCAATTTGTTTTCTTCATTGTTTGCCATATCATCGAAGCTCCTTCATCGAACGAGTAAATACAATCGAAAGATTTCAATCACCTTCATAATTCAAATCATTGATCGCGTTCTGCTCCAAGTTGTCGCGCTCCATATCATATTTCATCACCGTTTTAATATCGGTCTGCCCGGTCATCATCTGCACTTGACGATACGATGATTTTTGCGCGAGCGCGCGAGTGATCGCCGTCCGGCGAAGATCGTGCGGAGAGAGTTTACCGACGCCTGTATAAACCGCCCACCGGCGCACGATATTCCAAATGTGCTGCGCCGATAACGCTTTGTTGTAAACCTTAGTGCGGTAGTTATAATGCGGTTGAAAGACGAACGCCTCTGCGCCGTCCGAGTGCATCACATCGCGGCGATAAGCGTCCAGCTTCAGATATTCGTCAATCGCCTGCTTAACTTCCAGCGGCAATGGAATTTCACGATGACGGCCACCTTTAACCTTAATGCGTAATTTCCACTTGTCATTCCCATAACGCAGGATCGAGGAAGCTCGTATATTCTTGATTTCGGAAACACGCAGGCTCGTTCGTAAGGCCAGCAGGATGATGGCATAGTCGCGCGCGCCGGACGCGACCTCGCGGTCTGGCCCGACGAGAAAATTGCGCGCCTGCTGCGCCGTCAGCGCGCGCCCCCGGCTGGATTCATCGAGTGGTGGCGACGGCACAAATTTAGGAGACGCCGGATTAAACTTAATCATCCCGGCAGCTTCCAAATATGAAAAGAACGAGCGCACGACGGCCAGATAATTGACGACCGTCGAGGCGCGCTTTTCCTTCATCAAGGAATCGCGCCAGCGCAGCACGTCTTGAGGTACGACGTTTCCCGGTTGCGGGTAATTAAGAAATTGAAAAAAGTGGGCGGTAATGCGGCGATACGCCCGGCGCGTATGCTCGGAGATGGACTTATTTATAAAAGGGCGCGCGTCGTTAAGATTGTATTTCGCGGCGGCGGGCGCGCGTTGTTCTACTAAATCCATAAAGCATCTCGAAGGATCATGTCGCACCCGTTGTCGGAAGTGACAGGAGTAGCGCCAGCTTTCTCATCGTATTTTGTTTATTCGCACCATTTTCTGTAAATTACAAAAAACTATGCTTCTAAATTGGATTGTAACACAGGAGCAGCATTTGATAATAGGACTGTTATCTCAAATGCCATATTAAGACGCCGATAGCTGCCTCGCGCAGACGCGAACGTGATTTATTTTCACAATTTACGGCCTTGTGAAACATCGTGAAACAATTTTTTAAGGGAATGATAAATGCGTCGGCGGGATGAGAAATCAGCAAAAAAAAAATAAAGATGAGCCGCGATTGCTCGGCGACCCATCTCCGGCGTAAGTAATTAGTCTGACTAACCGCTCGGAAGTTGACGAAGAAAACGCTACTGCCGCGAAGCTGCGACAAACGAGCGCAGAATCTTCAGCACGTTATCGTCCAATGTAATTTCCGTTTCCTGTAATTTCATCTCGACATGCTTGCCACGCGCGATCCTTTGCAACGCATCGAGATGAATAATCCCGGTCACGATCTCCTGTCCCGGATGATAACGATTGTCGGCGAACGCGTCGGAATGAGCCGGGCCGCCCGCGATTCGCTCGCCGTCCGCAAGGAAATTCACTTGCCCGTCACGGTTACTGTACTGATGGCCTTTGGCGGCGCTTCGCTCGAAGGTGACATAAACATACGGGCTTTCTTCCAACTCGCGGTTGATGCCGTGCAAGCGGGACGGCTTAACTTCGGTTTTGAGCGAGAGCGTCAGGTCATCGAAGATACGTTGTTTGGCGAGCGTCACGGTGCGCGTATTAGTAAACCGATCATCTTTGACTTGAACGAGACTTGCATCCTGCGCGATCACCGCGACAAAGCAAAGCGCCGTCAGAAGCGCAGTTGAAGTAAAATATCGCATACGTTTTTTTTCCTTTCTACAATTCGGGAGTACACGGGGAAACATACGCCGCGCACTATAACACCGCGCCGCGCGGTTTTGAAATTCTTTTTATCGACTGCCGCATCGAACAACAAAAAAGGCTTGTCATAGTTTGACCTACAACAGCCTGATAATGAAGCGCCGTCGCCTCTGACAGTCATCCCCCGCCAGTCACCCCTGTCAAGAAGGAAGCGCGGGGAATATAATCTTCAGACCGGACGCACGAATTCGGCGGCAGTTGATTTGATTGGCGCGGCTGAAAGTTTGCGCGCATTGCGCAAACGGCTGTACAGTAGCGTCCGCTCGATGGAGAGCGCGCGGGCAATCTGGCTATGGTTCAATCCCCCTGCCGTCAGCACCGCATATTGATGAAGGAGAAGGCGCGAGACATAATGATCGAACGGAACTTCGCCCAAATAAGGCGCAAATTCGATGCTCCGCAACATATCGAAAGCCGTCATGCCCTGACACCTTGACGGTATGACAGGAGATGCGACAGCCGCCGCCGCCGGTAATACCTCATCAGCAGGCGGCGGGCGGCTCGTGGTCAGAGGATGCGGATCAAAAGGCAAGACGGCGCATACCATGTCAAGCACAATCAAAGTGCTCTGGCGGGCGGCAGCATCGAGCAGAAGTTTAAGCACGACGTTGCCGAGTTCACGAATGTTGCCCGGCCACGAATAGGCGCACAGGGCGGCGCGGGCATCGGGCGCGAGGGCGAACGATTCAGTGCTCTTAATTTTTTGTTTCATCAACCCGAAGTAATAATGTAGAAGCAACTCGACATCACTGCGGCGATCAGCGAGGGATGGGACATCAATACGCGCCTCATCAATACGGTAGCGCAGATCGGGACGCAGATTGCTAAGATCGCCGTTCGTCGCGCACACGAGTCGCACGTTGACATGGCGCACTTGCCTTGAGCCGAGCCGAGTAAAAGAATGCGATTCGATAACATGCAGCAGCTTCGCTTGAAGCGCACGCGGCATCTCGGTAATCTCATCGAGGAAAAGCGTGCCGCCGTTCGCCGCTTCAAATAGACCGTGCTTCGTCGCAGTCGCGCCGGTGAACGCTCCGCGATCATGGCCGAAGAGTTCGTCTTCGACAAGCTCGGCGGGAAAGTTAGCGCAATTGAAAGAAACAAAGGGAGCGCGGGCGCGTGCTCCCAAGAGATGCAGGAGTCGGGCGACGGTCGTTTTGCCGCTGCCGGTTGCGCCGCATAAAAGCACCGTGACGGATAGCGGCGCAAGCTGTCTAATCTGTGCTAGAAGCCGTTGCGAAGCATCAGACACGCCGACAAAAGAAGCGAGCGCGGCCTTTTCTTCGAGCGTCGGCGCGGCGGCGGCGACAGTGGCGACGCTCGCGGCTCCGCGCGGCGCGGGCGTGAACAGTGATGAAGATGATGAAGATTTTGTTTCCATCTGAAGACAAGCGAACGGCGTCACCAGAACATTCTTCGTGACGCCAAGTAGATTAAAAATATCGCCGTAATGTTGTCAAGGATAATTAGCGACAGCGCAAAATATATGAATAAATCTAAATTCGATGATTTGATAACGCGCCCCGCAGCAGCGCGCTTACGCGGAACAACGCGAGAAGCGATTTATGATTTGATCGAGCGCGGACGACTTGAAACTACGGAAGTCGGTGGACATATTTTTGTGAGCCGCCGCGCCGTTTTGAATTTCAAACCGCAACTAGGCCGAAGGCCGTCCGCGCCCGTTAAAAATGTCAAAAAGCAAACAAGTAAAAGAAAGTCAAAGGCGAAAAGATAAACATGAACGCACTTTCAACTTCATCCATCCGTGCCGGTCGCATCGGAGCCGGTCGCCGCCAGCATGTCGTCGTGCAAAATGCTGATAAAGCGTTTGACGGCTTCCGGGTCGAATTGCGTCGCGTGTCCGTCCGTGAGTTCGCCCCAAATGTGGAAGGGCGAACAGATGCCGCGATAACAACGCTTTGAGGTCATGGCATCAAAGGCATCAACGATTGAGAAGAGACGCGCCATCAATGGAATCTGTTCGCCTACCATGCCGTCCGGGTATCCGCCGCCGTCCCACCGCTCGTGATGATGCCGAATGATGCGTAGGATGTCATCACCAAAGCCACTCTTGCGCGCGAGTTCCTCGCCCTGTATCGGATGTTGGCGCATGATGTGCATTTCATCTGGATCGAGCGCCGCTGGCTTATGCAGGATATGACGCGGTGTAAACATCTTCCCGATGTCGTGAAGAAAAGCGCCGTAACGAAGCGTCGCTAACTCGGTGGGAGTGAAATTATAAGTTTCACCCAAACGTATTGTGAGGCGCGTTACGCGCCTCACATGAGCGCCCGTTTCAGCGCTCGTATTAGTTAGCTCGGCAACGAGTCGGTCAGCTTCACGCTGCATCGCTTCCTCGTCCGCTGCCAGATAAAGATGCGAAGTAGATGATGGTGCGATTATTCGGTCTTCGTCAATTAAACCCATGAGGAATTCTCCAAACTATTTACAGATTTATTTTCAAAGAACAGGCGCTTCTTCTTCAGATTTAATATCGGGCTTTTCCAGAGAACGCTCAAAGCGTTCCGAGACGCCGAAAATAGATTCGCCGAGCAACTCGAAATCCGTCACGTTATGAATCTCAAGCGTATAGCGAGAGCGGCCATCACGATCCACCCACTCATTTACCCGCAAGCGGCCATCCACCAGCACGGGCTTACCCTGAAAAGCATATTGGCAGGCGATCTCAGCAAGGCGTCCCCACAAGGTAACTGAATACCATGTCGGTTGAAGCTTCGACTGCTGATCTTCCGACACACCGGCTTCCGGTTCGCGGCTACGTGTGCGCCGGTTCGGATTATTAACGGCCACCGTAAAATTACAAAACGAAGCTTTATCGCCGTCCGGTTTTTGTTGTAGCACAGGCGGCTTACCGATGTTGCCTCTGATAGTGATGCGGGCGTAGCTCATAATTTTTTATCTTTTCCTTAAGCGCGAGTGTTGTTGTTTACGGGAAGCCTCATCTTCGTTTCGCCAAGTAAATTGTCATAACGATAAGACGCGCCGACAAATTTTTCAATGCTTCAATGCGCGAGTTCGATAGACGACGATCTCGCGTGAAGTTTGAACGGCTCCGTCCATGCCGACGAGCGAGATGCGCAGATGATTTTCTCCCTGCTCAAGCAAGACATCTTGAAACGTGCGCTCGACGGTTTCTGTGGAAGCATCCAGACGGTTTTCGTAAGTGCTGGCCGCTTCGCCATTGACATACAAATGCGCTTCCCATCCGGCGGCATAACGAACCGGAAGGTTAATGTGAGATGCGTTAATCTCCTGCTCCGGCTCGACGGCTGTGAATTCAATTAGACCGGACTCGACTTTTGGAATAGAAGAAGCACGCGCGGGCGTGATCGGCTTCGCGGCCAAGACAGCCAATGCGGAAGGCATCACAGCGACGGTTTTTGAAGACTTAAGTTTCATCGCATTCGCATTGCTTACGCGGCTGTCTTTATCAGCAACTTGGGCGGCGTGCGATTTGCGATGAAACAATGCGCGAAATGCGCGACTAAGAAAATTTCCGCGTCCCGCTTCCGGGCGGCGGGTACGAGGAAGAACAACCGGCGCGACTGCTACGGACACAGGCAGATCGTGTTCCGCGAGCGCGCGAGCCGTGTAGCTGCTGCGCTCCGGGGCTTGGACAACTTGCGTTGCTTGGGCGGGCGCGGACGGCGCAGGAGTGTTTATATGCGCTTCTGCCGAGCGCAAAAAACAGAGCGGGGATAAAAGAATAAAAGCGGTGAAAATAAGACGGCGATACAGCGGCAACATATTGAAAGCTCCTGACCCATGCAATGGATTTTTAACCGGCGCGGGTATTGGACAAGGCAGAGAGAAAAGGGAAGAGATAAAGACTCTTCGGGCGGCCTCGCGCGGGAGTTGGCGAGCACGTAACCTAAACGCAAAGATAATTCAAAAGGGCAGCGGATAGCAATAGAAATTTTTCATTAAATAGAAGAAAAAGCTAATTTTATTCAACATTTGTGAATCATGTATGCAAGATGTATATATCATCTACGCATCGTATATATACCGTTTGGTGCATCGGGCGAGGCCGCGATCCGAAGACCTCAAATTTTGATGGTTGCAGCGGGAACCGTATTTGAATTAGGATAGGGAATGCGAGTCTGACCAGCAACCTCGCCGAAGCTCGATCCCGCCCATTCTCAATAATCAATTCCAAAAACAACACCGGAGATAAAATCAAATGTCAGCCAGCAATGAAACGAACGAGCGAAGCCATGCGGCAGAAGAAGCAACCCGAACAGGAAAATATAAAGTTTCGGAGACGGGTAGCGCATGGCTAACCGTCTCCGAAGTGGCGCGCGAAGCAAAAGTTAAGGATGCGACCGTTCGGCTCTGGCTCAATCGAAAGACCGGGCGGCTGATTGGCACATGGCATCCGAGCGGCAGACGCAAGCGCTGGAAAATTAAACGCACCGATTTGATTTCATTCCTCGAAGGTCAGGCATATCGAAGCGAGGATGCGCAGCCGGACGGCAGCGACGATATGGATAAGAGCTTACTCATAAATGAAGATCGAGCGGTGGCTGAAGAAGACGCCGCCGTGACGCCCGGTGGGAAAGAAGCGGTGGGCAATAATATGGAAGTGCTGGCCGTGTGGCCTGATGATGAGAACGAGACAGCCGCAGAAGATTATGATGATGATGAAGGCGGCGTAGACTCCGACACCGTATCTGAAATATACGCAGCAACGCCGAGCGGGATCAGTTGGGTTGAAGTATCGAGAATGGTTGAGGAGCGATTAGCTCGTGAAGGTATTGCCAGCCCATACGCGCGCTACATTTCATAAGGAACGGTATCAGGGATAGGCTCATATCCGACAGCTTTCAAAGCAGCAAGACAAATGGCGTGCGGCATGGTTAGAGCTTCTGCTTTGTGCTCTCCGATGAGCCATTCTTTATCGCGCCCGCCCTCGTACTCAAATGTAGCAGTCGCGCCGGTGGAAAAGTATTCAAGCGTCCAGAACTCTTTTGTCGTTGAATCGCATGTGCTCGACAATCAACCACGCAGCGCTCATCTGCGTCGAATAGCAAGGCACAGCGTCAACGGACATGCCCATCAATTTCTCGGCAATCAAAAAGTCCAACAAGCGGCCTGCGTCAAGTACATCCATTTCATAATCCTTTCAAGCAGCAGCGTGTGCGTCTTCGTCGCGCGAGATAAGGCGGTCAACGGCTTGCGCGCGGGCGCTTAATGCCTCAGCTCGCGCCGGTTCAAATTCTGCAAGGCGGCGCATTGCGGCGGCGCTCGCGGCTAAAACTTCATCCATGTCGTATTCTAAAAACAGTTCTTCGAGGAATTCCATTTCGAGCGGCGTAATGTTCGGATGGTCAGGCATTGGTTTTGACATCTCCTGCAAAAGTATTTTGCTATTGGGAAATCAACGGCACGAGGTTTCGCGGCGGCGTGATCGAAGATATTTCACACGCTTTCGCCAGCTTCAGTTGGTCGGGAAGAAGCGCGAGGCCGAGACTCCATTCCATAAAAGCGATGTAGTCGCAAAGTGCTGCGCCCTCGAAGTTCTTACCCGTCAGGTTGTTGTATACGACGCGAATTGATTGAGCGTCGCCGCTCATAAGAATGCGCGAGTCCTGCATGATGAATAGTTCGGCGTCAACGTCGCATGTGTGTAAGTTCAACGGCATATAATCTCCACTTCAAATTTCAAATCATCGCGGCAACAATCAGCGCGGGCGCTTCATGCGAAAAAAGTATATTCAGGTGTGAGCGTAATTGTTTTCGTCCACTCGACGAATTCTGAAACGTCCGGGTTACGCGCTTCAAACTCTTCGCACGTCTCAAGAAATTCGCGGCCTAAATATGAACTTGCGACGGACATTTTAATGCGCTCGATTATTTGCAGCACGGCCTTTTTATTGCCGCTCGCTTTCGCCAAGTCTGCGCGGTATTTTTCTATGCGGATGTTCGCCATGATGCGCTTCACCTTCTATCGAAATTCTCTACTTCTATGACGGAGTTAATTTTGTGCGCCCCCTGATCTATATTCGTGCCGCCAACCTCATTATCTAATACTTGCTGGATTGCCTCGTGTACCGTTGCGGCTTCGACGGAATATAGAAACACTTCCGAGTGTTGAGCTTCGATTTTGAATTTGCGCATGGTGCTCGGCTCGTGCTCCGTGTGCGCGTTACTTTTTCTTTCAGGCGTTTGTCGAATGTAATTCGATATGTCGTCGGCAAAGGAAATAAAACCAACGCCGACAAAGCCGTTTAATTCGGTGACTACATCAATCACGTCTGTCAGAGTCAATCCTTTTTCATGGATCAGTTTTTCGATTTCTTCTTTCGTCATCTTGTTTGTCCTACCTTTCAAAATACGCTGGCACAAGTTACATACCGTGCTGGCGGGAAATAAGAGTAAACAATTCAGGCTGCGCGTTTGATGAACGGCGCGACTTCCGGCAGTTCTTCAAAAAACATAACATTGCGTTCTACGCATAGATCGAACATCCATTGCGGGTAACAGAATGAACCGCAGTCGGGACAGTCGCCGATGGCGATCAACATGCCCGCGTCAAACAGCTTGCTACGCACAGGCACTAAGTCACCGGCGGCAAATGTTTCATCACATTCGCTGCATCTTGTTGGGTCTGTGGCCGAATATGTTTTTGGCGCTTCGATCATTTTGTTTACTCCAAGCTAAAGGCTAAATAGATGATTGAACTTGCAATCAATTCGCAAGATATGTCCCTTCATATTCAGAAAGGCCGGTCTGATTTTGAAGGGCAATTAAAGCTAGAATTTCCGCTTTATTTGCACCAGCTTCAAGACGCTGGCAAACCGCTTCACCGTCCGCGCGGAAACGATGTCGTGAAACCGTCCGCCAGCAATGCCCATGCGCAGGCCATACTTCTACATAATAAAAGCCCGTGAGCGAATCGGTAATGTTTGTTTCGATGGCGCTAATGGGTTGCTTCATGGTCATCCTTACGGAATACAAAAGACATTGGCTTGTGGGAAAAGAATGAGCGAGGCATGAGCGGAATCAATCAGTGATGACGGACTCCGCTCGATGCCGATAAAACTACGATTCAGTTGTCGGATCATCAGAAACTTCGGGAGCATCATCAGCGGCGCGCTTCTTACCAAAGCACGCGCGATAGGCGTCCGATAGCTGCTTGGCGTCAACTTGGAATAAATTTGAAACGTGCTGCGGCGTGCGGCAGTATTTGAGCATCGTGTAGGGAAATTCGTTCGACGGCGAACGCACGTTGTCGGGAACCAGCTTCATTTCAGCAGCGTCCGGGTAAAACTTTTTGCCTTTGAAGTAGCCAGCCGGATTCGCGGCGCGGATACGACGAGCACGCAAGACGGCGAGCGCGGCGAGAAAAGGAGTGATGCTTAAAACTGTCGGTTCGCTGCCTTCGGAGAAGATAGCAATGGCAGTCGTGACAGGCTGTTGGGAAGAAGAGGAATCGGCGGCGGCGGTTGCTGCTTTGTTCTTATCGTTCGTCATGGTCTTGGGTCTTTCTGCTCTCTGTAAGAGCGATCTGCAACTATGTGCAGTGAGTTGTTTGTTGTTTACCTCGCGTGAACCGGAAGCCGTGACGATCTTTCAATCTTCGAGGACTAACTGCGCTGCTCAATCCTTAAAGGTGTTTGAGACTTACCCCGTCTTATCGCCCTACTTAGTCGAATGCGCTTCCGAGTTGTGCGCGAGATTGTCAAAGTGCGTACTACATCCCAAGTTGCCGGTCTGGATTTTAGCTAAGAGCCGTTTCCACTCCGAAGGCGAGATTTAAGAAACTTCCACGTTTGGCGGTCTGGGTTTTCAAGTAGTCAGAAAAGGATTGATTTTTTATTCATCGAATCGCGTTTCCCGACTTCCTGAATTGTACCGTACTGCGGAAGTATTGTCAAGCATTCGAGAATAATAATCGTATACCATTTCAGTATGTTTCGCGGCTGAATTATGTGCTTGCAAATATGTACGCATGAGTATATATTAACGGCATCGGCGAATCAATCGCCGGAGAAAGAAACGTCACATGAGCAAAGCAAAAAGCAACGTCGGCACAGTCTATCTACTATGCTTCACACGCAGCGGCCAACCGGCGCGCTATGCTCATGCCGGACACTACATCGGATTCGCCTCAAGCCTCGCGGCGCGGCTCGAACACCACCGCAAAGGAACCGGCGCGAATCTGTTGGCGGTCATCAGGCAAGCCGGATACGACTTCGATTGCGTGCGGACATGGGAAGAAGCAACGCGCGACGATGAGCGCAAATTAAAGAACCGTCATGCCAGCCCGCGACTATGCCCGCGCTGCAAGGCCGAGAGCAGCAGCAACGCGCGTAAAGATACGATTGACCGCAAAGCAGCCTGATGGGAAAAAGGAGAATTGAACGATGACGTACTTGGATTTTGTGGAGCGCGCGGACTACATCGCGCACCTTAAAGAAATGGCGGGCGGCGCGATGCGCGAAGCATTTGAGAGGTCGCTTAAAACGAATCTGGAATTGACGGGCGACGTAGGCCAGCCGGGACAATTTGGCAATCGCGCTGTCTCATACTACGCCGTCGCAACGCAAGCCTTCGATAATTACATCGCCGTGTGGAATGTTTTGCTCATGCAAACGGATACGTTTTCGCTCGACTTCGATAAGCAGCGTGAAGCGAAAGACGGCGACGAGCATCAGACGATCATGCAAAAAGTTCATGCGCGGTTCGCAGAGGTGCGCAAGGAATTTGAAGATGAAGGCTTTGACGTGATGCGCGGGCGCTGGCGCAATGAAGCACCGGCGCATCTTACGCAGTAAACACGAGTGCAGGAATTTCCAAAATCAGAACTTCATTGAGTGTAAGTAATAGGCGTACAGAAAGGACGCATTAAGCAATGCAGGTCGAGCACACAGAAACATACAAAGGATTTAACATCGAAGTAGGCTTCGGTATTAATGGGATAGTCGGCTTTTACGGCGACGCAAAAGGTGAATTCAGCACTGAAAATGCTGGTGGATTTTCGAGCATGAATGAATGTGTTGACTATTGTAAGCACGGCGTCGAAAAGCTAATTCAACAAGATGCAATCGACGCTGAAGAAGAAATATAAGGAATCTAAATGAAGAAACGCAGGGTAATACAAGCCGCCGAACGCCGGAATTGAAGCAGCCGAACTAAATTTATGACTCCAGAACAAAATAGTAAATACCACGAAAACGGCATCTTCGATTACGAAAGCCACGTCGAGTTACGTCATAAATCCAGCATGGTAATGGTCGAATTGTCGCAAGTCTCTGAAAAACTCGCGTCGTTGCGAATTAACGACGCAGATGATGAGCGGATCGGCAACGCGCTCATTGCCGCCATCGGCGAACTATCCGCATTGAATAAAATTCTAAACTCGAAAATCTCTGCATATAGAGAGCAGTTCAGTTAAGCCGGAATATAAGCCCGCTTCAAAGCAAATGAAAGTCACAAAGATGGTAGACCTTCCCGACGAGTACACTTGCAATATATGCAATGTAATCAAGCCAGTTTCTGATATGTGCGTGGCGCATCACAGGAAAGAGGGCATCTTTTATTTACGACCGCGCTGCAAAGATTGTCACAACGCGCGGGAGCGCGGGACGCGCCGCGAGTATAAACGAAAATACCTTCAACGCTGGCGCGCACGCAATCCGCAGTTAAACGAAAGCTATTGGCGCGACAATCCGCGAGTCAAAGAAAAGGCGCGCATCCGGGCGGCAGCGCGCAGCAATGAAAAACACGAGGCGCTGCTCATTCAAGGACGATTGAACCGACGCGGCTTTGGCATCAGTTTGAAAGAGGCAGAAGAGTTGTTGAATAAATTCGGACGCTGTTATCCCACTCGCTACGGCCTCACGCCCGAAGGTTTGCGCGAGTGCGAGCGAATTCGCGGAGCCATGCGGCGACGCGGCTCCAAACAAATGCGACCCGTCGAAATTCGGATAATGGCTTACGAAGACGGCTTATACATCAAGCCGAGCCGCCAGATCGTGCCGTACAAATGCGCTGCGAAGAGATTACGAAAGTGGCAAAAACAGAGAAAGGCTGCCGTAACTTTTAACGATAAGTTGTCACAGCTTCCGCGAATCAAAGAAGAAAAACGCGATATTAAAAGAAGGGCGGCGTAACTAATGGCAAAAAAGCCCGGAAAGAAAATTACAAATTGGGTGTTCGATGAGAAGGGCGTCGCGCTCGCCATCGAAGTGCGAATGATCGTTGTCAAGGATCGCCACGACGCGGACGACGGCAAAACGAAATTCGTTGTCGTGATGCCTGAATACGAGATCGAAGATAAGGATACGGACATTGACGTGCTGAAAACTCGCGTCTTCGAGGCACTTGCAAAGTCGGCACGTCCCGATTGGCGAAAGATGCTGTATGTCACGATCACAACGAAGACAGGCAATCCGCACGATAGTTATAACGACTCGAAGCTGGCGAAATCAGAAATCGAATTCGCGTGCGGCGCGCTGGAGATTGCGACGCGCCCGAACGGTGTCAAAATCTATCGTTGGGAGAATAACGACAACATCTGCGAGGAATGGCCGGAGACGGGCAAGGTCAAGCGATATTACGGCAGCGGCAATAGGGTCGGCGCGCTCATACCTGATACGCCGGAGCATCGCCGGGCAATCGCGGAGATCGCGGGCGGTTTCGAGAAGATCATGGAACGATTGAACGCGCTGCTAATGCCGGAAGAAATCGAACAAACGCTTTCGGATGTGACGGCGCGGCTCATGCTCACGCCCGCCGACGGTAAGTAATATAACCAAAATGATGAAGTTGGTAGCAGTGCTTCCAATCACTTTTAGCTGCCCGCTTCACCATTTCAGACCCTAACTTTGGTGATAGAAAAGATCATGCAAAATAATGGCATAGCCAGCGCGCCGCCAGTATCCGGCATCACTGAACGCCGCGCCGAATCCTTAGAATCAGCGCCGCACGATGCCAGCATCGGCGATCCCATCCTGACGGCCTACACAAAGGAAATGGGAGAACTCGCGGCACGCTTGAATGACTTGCGCGAGAAGTGGCGAAAGCGTTATCAAGAGTTGCACGGCTTCAGTGAAGATGGCGACCATGAGGAAATCAAGCGAACGTGGCGCACGCCGTAGCTGAAAGGAAAGGTAAAACTAAAGTATGGGAAAAGCACCGGCTTCGGCAGAGAATGTTAAGAAACAAAAATTAACGTACACGAAGACGAGCAGCGAGGCGAGCGAGATACTAAAGGTCACGCCGCATCATGTACGGTATTTATATCGGCACAAGCGAATCAAAGGGAAAAAGATCGGGCGTGACTACCTCTTCAACATCGAATCGCTTGACGAGTACAACGAAACACGCCAGCCACAAGGCCGCCCGAAAGACCCACTGATGCCGAAGACGGCGGCGGGCATCGAACGACAGAAACGGAAGCGGCGCGGCTGGTATTTAAGCGCAAAAAAGAGGAAGTCAGGAAAGAAGCAATGAACCGCGCGCAGATAAAAGGCGAGTGTCGCCATGAATGGGAGATCGTCTTGCGTAAGCGTCAGGAGCGCGTGATCGCGTCGTCAAATAAATTGAGAGCGGCAAATAACTTACCACGATAAAAGAAGAAAGGGACACGTCAAAATGTCGGAAGAAATAGATACGAAAAAGAGATCGAAGAAGCCGAAACAGGTAACGGTTGTCGGCATCTTCAAGTCATTATCAGCATCGCATTATACGTTTACCGGACACGGTGAAGGCTCGAATTTAGATACCGCAACGACAAGCGGCGTGCGGGCGATGTTCAAGGCGCTTCGCCGACAAAAGAATGTAAAAGGTAAACGCAGCATCAGGAACTTTACGCTCGATGTGACGATTGACGAGCCGGAAGAAGATACGGAGTAAACTTTTAATCGTGGAAAACGAGACAAAACGACCGAGCGACTCGGAAGAACAATCCATCTTTGACGTGATGCACATTCTCGATGCGTATTTGAGGAATCGAAATCACATCTTGAAAATACAACGACTCGTTCAAGAGAACGCGAAGTTTTTCGCTTGCGAGCCGGGCGACTTCGTGCTTGAAGCAGCCGCGTCGAAGCTTGCGGCAGTGGTTGATGAGGCGGCGCATCGAGCAGATGGTGGTTTTCGAGAACTGATTTATTTAAGCCGCGACGGGAAATGCCTACGGGTCTTTCCGCACCTTGATTTTAACGCGCCTGATGCGTTCATGGCATCGGCAGGAAACTGCGAAGCCCTGCGCTATTGGAACGCCGCCGATGAATGTGTGTGGGGCGTTCGCATCAACATAAGTTATGACACGCCACAGAGCCGCGTGAAATGCGAGAGGCTGCGCGGCGCAATCGAACGCTGCTGGCAATGGATCGACGAACAAATCACCGAAAGCCAAAGCGCGTAAGGATATGCAATGAAAGTCTTAGTTGCCACAAAAGAAACGCAGGGACGCCGGGCAAACGATTTTTGTTTCGCTGGTATTAATGATCTTGTGCGTATGCCCATCGAATGTAGTTCCGGGTACATTGACGATCATTGCGGCTGTCATCGGTCATGGACGAGCACGCAAAACAATAAATACACCACGACTTGCAAAGTTATCGAAGATGCCGCAATGACGCCGGAGAAACTTTGCGCAGCGCTCGCGGTCGGCAGCGGCGCACAACCTGAAGAGATGAGCGCGGAAGCTGCATATCTAGCAGAGGCCGCAGGACGATTCGCAAACGGCGCGATCATCGAAAGGCGCGGCAAAGAGTTCGCGGAGCGCGTGGCGGGCGTCTATGGTCGCGGGCAACGGCTCGGCGCGGTGTTGCGGCATCTAAAATCAAAGCGGGCGCGGATATAAGAAAGAGCAACAACTTGGCAAAAAAACAAACAAGCAAAAAGCAACCGAAGACTGCACAAAAGAAAGCGGCGGCCAGATCATTCAGCAAGACTCCGTGTCCGACGTGCGAACAAGTTAGCTTAAAGCACGAATGGGGCAAGCTCTGGAGTTGCGGAAACTGCCGCAAGTGGTTCGAGGAAGCGCAATTGATCGAAGCGGCGGGCGCTGGTGCTTAATGACAGGGAAATGCGTAAGGACATGAAGGTAATTGAACTAACAGGCATTGATCGAGCCAACGTCATCGCGCCGGTGCGTGAAATCCTTTCGCCAGCCGACATCATCGAAATCATTGAGCCGGTATCTCCAGATAAATTGCAGCACACCGGGCAGGGAGTCTATGAAGCATTGTGGTGGATGAACGATGAAGAGGCGGCAGAAGAAATTGCGCGGCTATCGAACATGCTGCCGCGCGTGATCGTATTAAGCGAGTGTCCCTACCGACCACGTTGGTTGCCGGATTGGATTGCGGTTGAGTTCTGTATTGTGCCGTTGCCGATGCAGACGACAGAGCTAATTCAATAAGCAAGGGAGAAATTAAATGAGCAACGAATCTACGCACATCACGAAGATGAGCGACGAACTGCTGGAAAACATGCTCGAAACTTATGAGCGTATGAAATCAACCGGGCTTCGTCCAAATGGTGATCCTGCATCAATCGAAGATTTGCGGCTCATCGGTGATGAATTAGCGGCTATGAAAGCAGAGTCGGAGACACGCAAAATATCAAAAGGTATAGGGAGTCGCAATGATTAAGAATCCACTGAAAAAGTTAGACACTCTTAGCACAGGCGACGGCGCGAAAGAAGTTACTGCTGCCTGATTACACCTCAAGACAAAGACCAAACAGAGGAAGGCACGTCCGGCGCGCATAAAGACACGGCGCGATTGCGACGAGCCGGACTCGCAAGACAAATCAGATTGGCTTGACCGACCGAGAAAATACCATGCCACCTTAATCCGTCAAGGGCAAGCAGGCATTCGCCTGTGCGCTTTAGCTTCCGCTTTCGCTTCCTGCATCGCTTCGTAAACACTCCGCATCCGGGCGCGCTCCCGCCCATCCGGGCGTTCGCAGACAGCGCCCTACTGCTTCGTACTCACGCTCTCAGTACGCTTATCGCTTTCGCTTAAAACAAAGCGCCCCCTTGTACGTTTAAGGATTCCGGCATGTGCGCGGCGGCATCACGGTCAAGCCGGTTGATGTTAAAGAAGAAAGCGAAGCACAACACCATGTCACGCAGCGGAAATTGGATAAGTAAAACAAATCGTCTCGCACTATATTTGAGAGATGAATTTACATGCTCGTATTGCGAACGCTCACTCTGCAAGGCCAGCCCGCGCGACGTAACACTCGACCACGTTATTCCCGTCAGTGAAGGCGGCACGGATGAGCCGAAGAATCTCGTGCTGGCGTGCCGCAGATGCAATAGCCGGAAACAAGATAAAAATTGGAGACACTTCGCGGGCAATGGTGAAACGATCAGAAGAATCGTCAATCGTCGCCGGAGAGTGCCGAACACATCGTTGGCTTTGGAGATATTGCAGGGACGGCGAGCAGCTGCGGCGAAAGCGCCAACGACGGCACGCTAATAAGTCTAATTTTCTTGACAATTATGTACGCATGAGTATATATTATTTATACCTCAAAGGAACAAATTATGAACGGCTTACCGAATCGTCCGGGAACAGATGAAACCGATCCGCAAGTGATGAAATCATGTGCGACGGCTGCCAAAGCGCGCAACACGCGCGAGCGCAAACTGTACGAGAAGAAATTTCCTTTATTCGTCCACGAGGCGCGCGTCGTCACGGCAGAGGATATGCTTGAGCAGCGCATCCGTGTGCAGGCGGGAAGCCAAGAGTGGTTCCGTGAATTCCACACGCGGCGCATTGCCGAAGCTCGACGTTATCGCGCAGAGGCGCGTTCGTTGTGCCGCGACGATCAAGAGTTTTTCATGCTGATGGAAAAGGCGATTCGGTCAGGCAGCGGCCAATCGAAAGACAGTCGCTGGTATCGCATGATGTACAAACTGCGCGGCAGGCGTGAGCCATTGACGCTCGATCAAGACCTTGTGCTGGCGTTGCTCCAGACGTGGGAAGGCGAGCCGCCGACAGCTCACGAATTTATGAGATCGCGCGGCGACGGAATGACGATTGAAACGATCACGAGCGCGCTGCACGGCCTGTTAGACCGCGAGTTAATCAAGATATGTCTTGGACGCCGTTGCACGGTCAGCGGCGTGCCATGCGGCGCGACGTGGCAGGCAACATAGATCATACACGGAAGCCGCGAGCACTTTCGGTTAAAGGAAAATCACAAAATGAAATTTATAGTCATCGAAGAGTTGGGCGAGAACGAGCGCGCCGAGTGGACGTTCTATGCGACGCGGGACGGCCTGAAGTTGACATGGTATTGCATCCACACGCGAGAATTTCATCAAAACAAGTTATGGGAAGAAACGCCCATTCACTTCATTAAAACTAAAACTGTTTGGAGCAGTTTCCTTGATCCGGCGTTCGGCAATAAACAGCCGAAGATACCGGCGCGGATTATGAAGAATGTTCGGCGGCAGCTTGTGGAATGGGCGCAAGGCGTCCGGTTTGTGCCGACGCTTACCGTATCGGCGCGTCGCCGTAAAGGATTGTTGCCGTCCAGACCTGTCAATAGCCTTACCCAAACGCAAATCGCGCCATGAACCACGCCGAAGCTCTAACCAACCATTCAGAGCCTTGCCCTTCTTGCACGGCGCGAAGGGATCGCGCTGCCGCGCGGCAGGCGGCGCTCGATGCGGGCGGCGCGAAGATTATCGTGCTCGTCGCATGTACGGCCATCAAAGCCGGTGAGCCGCGTCGCGCGTGCGAGTTGTATACATCGCAGTGGTTTCAAAAGGCGCGTGCCTACGCGGAAGCGTTCGGAGATGAGTGGCGGATTTTAAGCGCGCGATGGGGACTCATTCATCCGGGCGATATAACAGCGCCGTACAATTGCACGCTTAATAATTTCAGTCGGCGCGAGCGGGAAAGATGGGCGGCTGACGTAGCCGCGAGCGTGCGGTATGCCGTGCCGTATGGCAGCCGCATCATAATGCTGGCAGGCACGGCATACCGCGATCCGCTGGAGACAATGCTTTTGCGCAAAGGCTACACGGTGGACGCGCCGCTTCGAGGTTTGGGAATCGGCCAGCAGCTTACCTACTTAAAAACAAAAGTTGAAAACACGCGATGAAGTATAAATTTAAGTCCAACGATGCTGGATATGTTGAAGGTTGGTGGGAAACATATAGCGACCCGAAAGTTGTGGATCAAGGAAGCGCAGAGAAAGCGGCAAACGCTTTGATACAGAGCTACAACGACACGCTCCAACATAACGACCGCCCGCGCAAGCTGCTCGAAGTCGTGTTTCTCGGCAAGGTCAAGGATGAAGTGCAACGGCACGCGACGGAGCCGCACGAATGGGGCAAGTTAAGCCTTGTGACCGAGCGCGGCGGGTACGACAGAATGCGATGCGGCAAATGCGGAATTACAGGCAAGCGATACGGTATCAACGGCGTGAGGATTGATAGCGAGTATAAGGCAAAGGCTTTTATGCGGTGCGACACGGCCAGAGCATTAATCGAAAAGCGGACAAAAACGAATGGCTGACGAATTTCCTGACGAACTAAATTAGCGGGCATAAAGGTGAATTTATGGGACACACAACGAAGCCATGTCCGGGTTGCGGAGAAATAAACAGCGCTCGCGGCGCAAAGGATATTTGTTCCGGGTGCAAAATGCTGATCGAAGAAGCAAAGGCAACGCGCGCGCGCATGGAGCAAAAAATAGACACGGGCATCTTCAAAATTCCATACGCGTATTACACACTGCCCTACATCGCCCACTGTCGGCGTGAGCCGATCCAGAACCTCTTTCAAGAACTGATATTGGGCGTCGGAGAAATCTCCAGTGACGCCGAGTACAATGCCTCGCCGTTGATAGAAAAATCGGAAACCGATTATGGTCAGGAACATCGCCGCCGTTTCCCGCTGGCTTTTAGAGAGCACGCCAACGAGCTATACAAAGCAATCCAGCACGCCACAAAAGAAGCCTATCAGACGGGTTATGAAGACGGCCAGAAGTTGCTTGTTCAGTTGGCGCGCGGCGAAGTCAGTTTAGACACCTACCGCGAGGAAAGCGGAGAACTCGCGCGGCGAAAACAATAATTGAAAATGAAACGAAACGAACATTTATGCGCCGTCGAAAGCTGCGGGAATGTATGCCCGAAAGCATATCCGTTTTGCACCGGATGTTGGCGCGCTGTTCCGAAAGATTTGAAAGCGCCGGTGCTCGCGGAGCTTGCCAAGAAAAAGACAATTGACCTTGATCGTTCCGCGCTTTATTACGCGGTCACGGCAGCCGCCGCGAGCGTCAATGAATCTTCAGCCACATCGAGCACTACAAATGAGTGGGAAACAATCTGGGAAAATGCAGGAGCGCCGGAACTTCTATGAGCGCACAGATACAGGATACGAACATTACCGAAGAAGCGGAAAATAAATTACTCGACGGAAGTATAGATGCCGGGCTATTTATACTTGAAGCAATCACGCCGCGCGGCGTGACTCTCACACAGGAAGAGATCGCTTATGTGTGCGGCTGCTCGAAGGGCTACATCTGGCTATTAGAAAAACAAGCATTGCAGAAGCTACGCAAATCGCCGGAAGCACGCCGGTTGCTAGGAGCAATATGAAACGACGAAACAGTTTACAGCCTGCGCTGATTCAGCCATTGCCCGAAGGCGTCACGCTTTTGCGCAACATGCTCGACCGCAAAATACAGGAGCGCCTGCGCGATGCGGCGCGTAACATCGCCTTTGAAGCTCCGCTCTACACGCCGACGATGCGCGGCGGCACCGAGTTTAATTTAAGCATCACAAGCTGCGGGAACTTGGGCTGGACGAGCGACCACGAAGGCTACCGATATATCCCGCATCATCCAACAACGAAAAAAGCATGGCCGACGATGCCGTCAATCATTCACGACATCGCGCACGAGGCGGCGGAAGCGGCAGGCTTTTCGCAATACTCGCCGCAAACCTGTTTGATAAACTATTACCGCGCCGGTCATGGGCGATTAGGAATGCACCAAGACAAGACCGAGCGCGATCACACCTCGCCTATCGTGACGATAAGCCTTGGCGATACGGCGATCTTCGCCGTCGGCGGCTTGTATGCCAACAGCCCGGCAGAGCACTTCCCGCTCCATTCCGGCGACGTGCTGGTGATGGGCGGCGCAGGGCGCATGTTGTTCCACGAAGTAAAAGAGGTTGTCGCCAACACGAGCGATTTATTGCGCGGCGGCGGGCGCATCTCGCTCACACTTCGACGCGTGACAATCGAGTAAGGCGAATAATTGAAACGTAAAAAGAAACAGCTAAAAACCGAATGAAGGAGATAAAAAAATGAGCGAGAGCGAAAGAATTATCGTGCGTGTTGAAATGGAAAGTGAGATAGATGAAAATAGCCCGTTCACGGCGTTGCAGGACACACAGATAACGCGAATAGTACGGCGCGCGCTTTGGTGTGTGCCGGATGAAACCAAGATGTTTTTAATGGCAGCAATGCTCGTTGGCGACGATCATTGTTGTGGCGAGGAAGGCGAGCCGTATTTCGTATGCCCCAACAATTCAATTTGGCGTAACGGTTTAGACAATACGGAAATGCTCGGAGATTGCTTCAAACTTTTTGAGAATACGATGGCGGCATCCGAGTACATCGCTTCTGGCGGCTTAGGTAAACTAAAACTCGAGCGAAATGAAAAGATAGGAAGTTACATCATCTATGCGATGAAGTTAGACGGCGCGGCCATCAAGCTCATTCAGCATTCGCAACCTTACGCAACCGCGCCGCGCCGGTGATTGAAAAGATGAGGTTAAAGGTGGAGTCAAACGATGAGCGATGAACTAATAGCCAAATTTAAGCAAGAGATGAAGGACAACCGGATGCGTAAAGAATTCATCCGTCGTGAAAAGCGCGCCGTATGGCGGGAATGCGCGTGTGGCTTTCATCTACGCCGGGAAATCAAACAGTGTAACAACTGCGGGCGTATGTGCTTGCCGCTTCTCAAATACATCAATGTTTCTAAAGTCAATCGTGGAACTATGATCGGCATTGGAATCGGGTGGTATTTGATAGCCGCATTTATGATAGTCCCGTTGATTGGTCATTTCGGCGAATTTCCAATAATCAGGCGCTTCGTCATGGCCGTTGCCGTCTGCATTGTACTGCTCGGCTTTGCGCTGCATGTGCTGGTTGGTCTCATCGGCTATCTGAACGACGAGCCAAACGACACTGTGTTTCCTTCTTACAACCACATCAGCAGAAAATTGTCGGAGAGGCTTGTCGAGAGCGACAAGCAAACCGCCGAACTAAAAAAGATTTTAGAGTCTCCGAAAATCGGCGCAGAAGAAAATGGCGCGGTGGAAGCGGCGATCCAGCGAGTCGAACGCCAGCACCTCGAAACGCAGACAAACAAATTGCAGATAAAATATCTCCGATGGTCGAACAACGTCGAATATGTGCTCGACCACGTTGAAACATCTTGCGGCACGGAAATAGTTAGTTTGCAGGACGACATTAATGCTTGTGCGATAGGCGGCAATGAATTGGTTGCAAATTGGAAACACTTGGAAGAAGTAAATACACCGGCTTGGATGAAGCGAGCGCAGCAGTTAAGAACGCTCGTTGACGATGCTCAAGTGTTGTTGACGAAGAGAATCGTCATCGAAGCCGTCCGGCGGGTTGCCGATCAACCGGATGCGGTCGCGCCGGACGTTGCCATGCTCGAAGATGATTATGCGCAAGAGGCTGAAGCGTTGGCAACACGTTTGAAATTAGCGGGCGGCCAATTTTTAACAGACGAATTGGCGTTCGAGAAATTTCGCATCGAGTCGCTCGAAGAACTCACTAAAAGGAGCTAAGATTTATGTCTAGTAATATGGAAGAAAAGATAAGTTTCAGGAGCGCCGAAGAACATCATCGAGCACACGATCATGTGAGGCAGGGCTTTACATTCTTTGATGAAATTCATCGCTACGAAGCATTGTTAATTGAAAAAGCGCTCCGTGACGCGCAGGGAAGCGTTTCGCACGCGGCGCGAGCGCTTGGTATGAAGAACCACCAAGCTTTAGTCTTCATGCTAAACACTCGGCACAAAGTTTTGCTTCCAATGCGGACACAGCCGAAGTCTCGGCGGCAAAGCATCATCAAAAAGAAGTTAAGAAGAAATAAATTCTATGCAAATACACAGCAAGCTCCAACTCCGAAGAGTTGACGACGCGGGCGGGCAAGCTTTGTTAGAGGCGGACGTGCGCTATAAAGGCGAAGAGGCAACGCGTGTATTCGAGGAAATCAGGCGAATGCCGATTGCGTGGGCAGACCCGGATCGACCGAGCGAATGTCTCTTAGATTTGTGGGTTGACGACGATCTGATCGACACGCTCGCTATCGAAGAAGCGGCCTTTGACTGGCTGATTGATAAGTACCTTCGAGCGACGCGATATGAAGTTGACCCGCTGCTCGTAGAATATTATGGCTATTTGAAGGAGCGCGGTATGGATACGCGCTCTGTTAGCGCGCATTTTATAAGCAAAGATAAGTAAGCGTATTTCAATCAACCGACTATTCAGCGTATTTCTTACGAACTCAAAGCGATGTTTATAGAAATAAAGTATGAGCGAAAGCGAAACAAAAATTACCGACTACCTAATGTCAGATTGCGGACGATGTGCGCCGCGCGTTCTGGACTATCCGATGTGCTGAATGCCAGCTAAAAAAGCCGCGAACAGCATAAAAATTGCGGCTGACAATGCCCACGAGCCGAAATTCATCCATACTTCGGCTGCGGCATACAATTTCTTGAGTTCCGCTTCATCTTCGGCCATACCGATCTTCAACAATCTTTCGGCCTTCGTCGTGTAAAAGACACCGCCCTCAATCACAATTTGCGAAGCGGCCAGCAGCACGAGCGAAAGCGTCAGCCACATCCGCACGCTTGGCGTTGTAACGGCATACAACGCGGCCACTTCACCGACAGCAAGCGCCATGCCCTTCAACCTGAAGCGACGAAGCACACGCGCCCATCCCGCCGCTCGATGCTCGTCTACCTCGATCTGCACGGGATTGTCAGCCATGCCTTTACCCTTCACTCAAAACCATCAAATCCATCTATCCCGCGTCCGATAATAAACAAGAAGTTCATTTCCCATCAGCCAAAAAGCGGGGATTGCAAAGGGGTGCAACGCCCTTTGCCGCCGTAGGTCAGAGCACGCCAGAAGCGTGTTTATTTCTTCGCGGCAGTCGTTGATGAAGCCGCGCCGGTGTTTTGGCTAGAGTTGCTAGAGTCGGCAGGCTGGCTCGCCGCAGGAGTCGCGCCGTTACCTTTTTTCTCAGCCGATTGAAGCCGATCAAAGCGGGTTTTGAGGAGTCCGAGCGCTTGTTCTACGGCAGTATCGGGAGTCGCAATGCGCCCGCTTTTCTTCACATACTCCAGATACTCGTTGAGAAATTCATCAGCATCGGATGAGATTGTACAGGTTATTTTCTTGCGGTCGCCCTGCTTAGGAAAGCTCGAAAGCAGTTCATTTTCGGCAGCGGAAGAATCTTTTTTCGTCAACTTATTTATCTCCATAAAAGAACAGATTTACGAGCGCGCGACGCCCGTACTGATGACTTATTAAAGCACGAAAGAGGCATTTTGCGCTACTTAATTTTGTAGAATATAGTTTCAAATGGTATAGTCGCAGAGCGCAAAAAGAAGCGCCGAAGATGTAATAATTTTTCGATCATAGGAGTACAGAAATGGCAGAAATCGGCACTGAATATACGGCGGAAGATACGGCTGCGCGAGACCGATTCGCGCATTATTTAGGAAGATTTTATGAAGAACGCGGCGAGGAAACATCGCGCCCATCAACACGCGACACGCTCGCTACTTTGATACTCAAAGAGCTAAACGAGCACGGGCATAAAGAGCTTTTTCATTCCCTGACGGACGCGCTCTGCAAACAAACAAAGCTGCCACTTAGTGACGTGCTGGAACAAAATACAGCCCGGCAAAAGTAGAAAAAAGAGGAATATTATGAGCACAGATTCAGACGATTCGATGAGCGAAATCGGCAAAACAGATAATGAAATCGAGGCCATAATAGCGGCCCGGCTGCGGCTCGAACCGCAATTATTTACCCAAAACATTCAGGCGGCGTGGACAATTATTCGGCGGGTTGACGGGCATAATGGCTATATCAAAAGTATGTTCATGGATGAACTTCTTTTGATTGTTAATGCCCGTGAAAGAGTCGGCTTCTCTAATCGCTTCGAGGCGTTGGCGCATCTTTTCTTTACTAATCCAGTGACCGGCACGCCAAACGCTCCGCGCTTCATTTCGATAGCCGCTTTTAATCTACTGAAGAAGCTCGACACGCTCGGTCAAGCCGAAGATATTCTCGCTCGAAATCCCAATTTAGAAGCCCTCAAATAAGAAATTTATCAGGCTTCGGTAAGCAATAAACGGGTGCTCGCGCACGAATTCGGGAGCCGCTGATTGACTCACACATTTGAGTTATGAAGTCTCGTCCGGTCAATTTCAAGCTCCGCTTGGCACTACGGAAGACCTCGTGCGATTGCGGGTTTGCCTTTGGCAATTACCACGACAGTCTCCGAATAAAAAACAATTCTTCGACTGAAATTTACCCGGACAAGTAAGATTTTACAGCACCGGAATTAATGAAAGGAATGCAATATGAGCGCAGATTTAATCGCGCAATGGCCGCCGGAAATCAGCCATCTGACCATCTCTTGCCCCTACTGTTCAGCCGATAATCAAGTGAGTATAAGACTGTGCCGTGAAGAGGATTTGCCCGGATTAATAGACGAATGCCGAACCTGTAAAGAGTGGTTCATCGTCGAAATAGGAAGCGAAGGCATCGAAGTTTTCAAATCAATAACAGCCAACCTTTCAACAGTCAAGCGAATGAATAATGGAAAATAAGGAGCAGGAAAGGTGAACAGACGATGAAGAAAAGGCGCTCGAAGTTGTCGCCAGTATCCATATTTTTTGAGATGAAATTAAGATAAAATACACGGATTCTCTATCATTATCGGACGCCAATTCGAGCCATCATAATTTAATTTTGACGCGATCACCGGCACTCATTTTTCAATCTTTTATCGGCCTCGTCATCTGATAATCGGACATTATGTTCTGCCGTCTATACTACATCCGGCACCACTTCGGAGACCTTCGTTGACACATAATAATGATTATCATACGCCTCATCCATCCCCTGATTCCGTGCCTTATTCCGCGATTATTTTATACCCTTGCTTCACCTTTTCACTCATTTCGGCGGCTCATTCGACGTTCGGATAACACCCCTCACATTCTCATTCACACGCCTACATTTCACATATCCCACATTGTTGTCTGTACCTGTCTACTTATGCTGCAAGAGCGCCACACCACGAAAAGGTAGTAGCTGTAATTTACTGTTATTGTAGGTCTTACAGCATATTTTTTACATACACAGGTTATATACGGAATATAAAAGTAATTTTCAACCATTTTATAAGGCAAAATGCAACGGATTTTTGTATATTCTAGCTTTTGGGAATAAAGCGTTACATGAAATAAGCGATTAAGTAGTTGAAATATATAGTGTTCTATCGTATAGATTTGAATATTTATTTTGTGGATATGTTCGTTAATTCGTGGTATAATGTTATTAGGGAAAGGGTTAGATTGTATAGATTAGTATATTTATTCAGTGTTTTCTGTATATAATTTGCAAATGGGAAAAGAGAGATAAAAAGATGGCATTCAGTAAAGGAAAGAAACGGTCTCCTTATGCGGAAAAGACGATTTGCACGAGGCTCACTCATGGTGATGATCGAGAGCTTCGCTCAATCGCCGAAAGTGAAGAAACTGACGAGGCAAAGATGGCGCGCAAGCTCATCAGCGAGGCACTCTTCGCGCGCCGCATGAAGCGCGATCAGAAGGATGCGACCACCACTGTCATCTACGAAGCGCAGAGGAAAGCAATGGCCGATTCTCTCGATCTAGTGACGACTGAATTGAAGGAGATGCGCGGCGAACTGCAAACCTTAAACGACACGGTTGTTAAAGCGCGTGATGAGCACACCGAGACACTGAACTATCTCCGCCGAGCAGCAACACGCCTCGTCATGGACGTCGTTGGATTTCATCTGCTGTTGCGGAATTATGTGCATACTTTCCTGTCGATTTTCGTTAGCAGAGCCGGAGTCAAAAAGGATGCAGCGGTAATCAATTCGGAGTACAGCGCCAACTACAAAATGTTTATGGAAGAAGGCCGCGCGGAAGCCGAAAGATTAGCCGATGGGGATGCAGAAAGTTTATTGCAGAAAGGCGGGCAAATCGTGTACAAGACCGAAATAAACGGTGCTATGTAGCGTGAGGCCAAGAAGGTAAGGAGTAAAGAGAAATGTTTATCTGGATCGGAAAGCAAAAAAGAACAGAACACGGAGCGACGACGGCGAAAGTTTGCGAGCGTTGCCATAATTATGTTCGGTACAATGTCGTGCGTACATACCGGATGTTGAGTTTTAATTTTATCCCATTATTCGCCGTAAAGAATAAATGGCGATTAGAATGTCCAATTTGCGCACATGGAAAAGACCTCGCGCCGTCCGAAGTCGAGGCCGCGAAAAGCGAGGCGATTCTGGCCGAAGCCCACGCTTACGCCCTAAGCACCGGCGCGTAATCGGCTTCGTGATTGACCTGACGTAGTGGCTGATAATTGAATGCAAATTCACTGTGTTTAATGTTGTTTTCTTACATAAACAATGTTAAAATACTTGACATCCGGCGCTCTGCACAAAGAGCATTTACCGGGCATCTTATCAGCCATCATCGAAGGAGTTACCCCACATGGAAGTCGTCGTTACAACCGCTTCAAATCTCGAAGGCGATCATAGCCGTTATATAGCCGGGAATGGCCTAGCTTCACACGAAGGCTCACGCCGTCCAATCTTCACAGCCGAACAGGACGATTTAGACCGCATCGGTTCCGAATCATACTTGTCAAACAGGCGCGGCGGTTACACCAAACGCGGCGAATGTTTCGAGATCAATATGAGTCTCGAAGACATGCAATCATACGAGAATCTTGGAAGCGATTCGGAGAGCCGCGCCGCTGCCATTCGCGGCACAGTCCGCGACGGCCTCACTGACCTTTTCGATGAGCTTGGCGTTGAAGGTGTTCGATGGGCAGCGGCGACCCATCTCAACACAGACAATCCGCACGTTCATATCATCGTTCAAAGCGCGACGATTGATATTGAAACCGGGAAGCCGCGCAAACTCTATAATCTTCCGCTTAAATTCCGCACATCCACACGCGGCGAAGACGAACCGAGCCGGGCTGCCGCCATCTTTGAGCGCCATCTACGTCGGCATCAACTTCCCCAACCGCCGGTCTCCATCGAGACCCGCCCGGCACAATCAAGTGAAATAAAAGCTTCGATGCCGCGCGTCGCGGCGCACGACCTCTTCGGCATGGCCGCCGAGCAAATCGGCCATTCGTATTTAATGGGCGAACGCGAACTATCGCCGAAAGTAGTTCAAGAGGCACTCGACAACAAAAGCCTTTATATCAATGAACGCGGCGAATGTGTTTTCGTTAAACGAACATCGGAAGGTCAGATAGCCGGTTCAATCGTTAAGGGCAAGGAAAGCGGAGACGGGCTATTCTATGTCGGCGATCCGCGCACCGCGACCCGCTTTGTGCTGGTAGACTCGCCCATCGAAGCTCTCAGCCTTTACGACCTGACCAAAACACGCGATCTTTCAAGAACTTGCTTTATCAGCGTCGGCATAGCAGGGCTTCCGTCCGATGCGCTGCTTGCTCAAATCGCCAATAGACAGAATCTTGGAATCAACGTCGGGCGCAAAAACGTGCGCCTAATTTGGGCGCGCGGGCTGAATGCAGAAGGCAAGCAGCCGGACGGCGAACTAGACGCCATCACCACACAGATCAATGCGTACAGCGCGGAAATCGGAAGATCGCCCGTGCGTGTCATCGCATATCCCCCACAAAGCAAACTCGGACGCACTTGGAGCCAGCAGCTTCACAGCACGCTTATCAAACTCGACTTACGCGCCGTCGATAATTCTCCGGCGTCGTCCGTTGCATCTCCGGCGCTGGCAAATGCCGACGCTCAAAATTCACCGAGCGAAAATGCCGTGCTGCCGGAAAGCGTTGAACCAACGCCCGCGCAAGAATTACTCCAGCATTTAGAAATCGTCGCCAGCAACCTTGTCGTTGATGAAATTGATATGTTGCGTGGAGAATTTGCGCTCTTTCCGCAAACAGAAATTGTGCCAGCGCCGACCGGCGAAGTCCTTGAAGTTGTCGCCCCGGTTGTCGGATTAGAAAGCCTTCCCTACGTCGAAACACTTCCCGCCGAACCGGACGTGCTCGACGGCACACGCTCGTTTAATCGCCGCCAGCAAGCTGCCGTACAAATACAGGCGGACATGGCCGCCGAATCCGAGCGTGTAATAGCCGAAGCGCAAGCCACAGGCCAGACGAATGACCGCCTCCCGGATGCAAATGCGGCGCAGCCAAGCGTCAAAGAAGTGACCGAATACTTGCGCTCCGTACCTCTCTCGCAAGTTATGGCGGCGCATGGATTGTATTTAACAACCGTCAAAGGCGAGAAAGTATTTCAAGATGGCACAGACCGCTTCCGCATCAAGACATCCGAAACAAGTCGTATCAGCCGCGCCACCTCGCGCCTTGAGCGTGTCGAACTCTGGAGCGACCGCAAAGACGATAACGACGGCGGTAGCGGCGCAATTGATCTTGTCATGCACCTTCAAGGCACGGATTTCAAGAGCGCCCGAAAATGGCTCGAAGATAGTTTCGGCCACAATCAAGAAATCCAGCCAGCGGCACTTAAAGGCGGCAAAGCGTCAAAGGAAATCAAACCGGACGAACCCGTGCCGCTTCACTTGGCTTACCCGCACGCCGACCGTTTACCGGCTGCCGTCAACTTTTTGACAACCGAGCGCCGTATCCCGCAGGCCATTGTTGAGGCTGCTATCGAAAACGGCACGCTCTACGCCGACAGCTACGGAAGTTGCTACTTTATTCACCGCGACGCGACCGGCCACACGACCGGCGCATCATGGCGCGCGCTCGAAGGCACTCTGCGCAATAATTCAAAAGGCACAGATAAAGGCAACGGTTACTTTTATCTCAGCGATCTTCGCACCGCGACGCGCTTCGTCATAACCGAAGCTCCCATTGAAGCACTCTCTTATTTCGCTCTGCATCAAAACGAGGATTTTTCAAAGACGGCCATCGTCGCCCTTTCCGGTTCATCCATGCCGGAATCCCTTCTCGAAATCATTCAGGGAAACGCGACACAAGAGAAGGCTGCGACAATTGTTTGGTCACTCAATAATGACCGCGCCGGTGATCGTTCATTCGCTAAAATTGCCGACAAAGTTGCGGCGCTCCCTAATGTCGAATTAACGCGCGAAACGCCGCTCGCAAACGACTGGAACGATGAACTAAAAGCGCTCGCCGAAGGAACAATACGCCGGGCGGCGATTGTCACGGGCAACGAGTCGCCCCTGACAGAGCAACAAGAAGGTGCGACAAGAAACGAGGATGCGAGCGTCGAGCGTGCCTTTACGCCGCGTCCGTACACGACGCCCGCCGATCAGCGCGTTGCGCGTGCTGCCGTCGCTTTTCTGCAAAAACTTGACGAGGCTTATAAAGGCGAGTGGCCGACGGGAATCCCCGTTGATTTAGTCGAAGAAATTACTAATTTCCGCCATGCTTTGCGCGAAACAGGCAGAAAGCAAGTGCCGCAGGGCAGCAACCTTCTTCCTGAAGCATGGAAACACGTCACCGTAACGACAGTTGCCGTCGAAGCGCCGCCTGCGCCGACAACGCCGGATACGCAGTCACCGAGCGCGAAAGCCGACGTTACTGCGCTGGATGAAATACTACGCGCGAAATTCAAAGGCGTAAGTACCGACCGTCTTATCAGCCGGATGACGCGCGCCGCTGACTTTAATTACGACGATGAAGAAGCTGAATTAGGGCGACGACTTGCCGGAAAAAAGCAGGAGTGGCGATGGAAGGACAACAAAGTAGAAATCTATCCGGCTGGTTCCGACCCTGATGCAAAGGAGATACAAAATGAGCGAAAGGAAATTTTCAGACCGCGTAACGACAAAAGCACAGATGTTTCCTCGCCGCGAGTTGATGAAAATGGCACAGGACGCATTGAGCGAGCGACGCCCGAAGGAATATTACAGGCTTCGCCAGAATCCGGCGCACCTCTTAGCGCGGCTCGAACAAATGGCGACGGACTGCCAGACGATGCTAAAGGAATTACTGAAACAATCCGTGCCGCCGGAGAAAGCCTTGAAGCTGGCGCAAGCGAAGCATCTACTCATCGCCCCGGAGAAGCCGATCCGCAGGCGCTCGGAATCTCTTCTCAAGCTGGTCAATCAGTGGTTGACGATGATGGAAGCGAACTAGGCGGCGATGACGGCGTGCGCTCACGCGCGCAACTAATCGAAGACTATGCAGCTCGCTTCGCGGCAAATGAAAGAATCAAGCTGTACGTCGAAGCCAATGATCGAAGCAATGCTATCTTGGGCATTGATCGCCACATTGCGGAAGCAATTACACAAGAGTTCCCGAACGATCCAACGCCAACGCAAACTGCCGAATTCACGCGCATGTTCACGGGCGACACGCTATCACGCCTCACAGAGTCGGTTTACGAACGAGTGCAGCGCGCAGGGGCAACGCGTGCGGAAGAAATTGATCTAACTGCGCTTCCTTCCCACACGGTTGATCTGGCGGTCTGGAGTGAATCCCCAATCAACGACGGCGAGCGTGACCCGGTAGAGCTTTTAGAGGAATCCATCAATAGCTTTACCCAAGCCTATCGCGCGAATGAGCGACTGCTCGATGGAGATACCATCACGTCAGAAATGGATTTTCTGCGCATCAACTTCGGCGAGAACGCTCCGAACGCGCTTGTTTCTACGCTCAAGCTGGCAATAATTGTTAAGCACAAATCCGAGTCTCGTGTCGTACTACTCGCAGACTCCGTTGCCGAACTATCGAACAGCGACCGCGCTTCTTCGATAGTAATGGATGCCGCGAATCAAGCCGAAGCTGAAGACCAATTAAAGGATTTGCAGAGTAAGAGTGCGTCAAACGAGTGGCGCATCGCAAATTCAGATGTCAAGCAGCAAACGAGCGCGGTCACACAGAATGCCATAGACGCATTCCGCGAAGACTTTGCTGTAAAACGCGATTCGACATTTACTGCGGAAGCCGCCGCAGGCGCTTATGCGCGCATTAAAGAAACCATCGCCAGCGCGTCAATCAAACAAGAAATAGTAGAACCACAACCGGCCACACCGGAATCAATTCTTGAAGCGAAGAAACTCCGGGATGCTGTGGGACGAGCCGAAGCAAAAGAGCTTTACGATAATACGCCAAGCAAAGACGGCATTCGTGTTGTCGTGTATAGCCTCGATCCGACTGATGAAGAACGAGCGGCACGCTTGCTCAAAGATCACGAAGGCAAATACAACGAGAGAATCAGCGCACGACTCATGGAACTCAATCCTTTGATTCGCCCGAACATCGCGCCGAAGACCGCGCGCTTTATTTCAAAGGTTATCGAAACGGGCGAATTATCGGATATGCTTCGCGCCGGGAATCAAACATCACGGCAAATCTTCACTGAATTAACCGGCATCGAATTGCCGAAATCAAACAAGAAACTCGAATCGTTCTTTGCGGATCGCGGCGCGATTCCCTTCCCCGTCATCGGTGAAGAACAAACAGCCGATGAAAAGATTGAGCAGCCGGAACTTAACGCTGATGCGCTGCTCGCGCCGGAAACAGCCAATGAGCCGAAGTTCGTCATCGCGCCAGCTAAAGAACAATTATTCGGCGCGGCTGAAAAACAGGTAGCGCGCTTACTCACAAAGCTAAATCTCCAGAACGATGTTTTACAGGGCGAAGACTTCTATCGCCGGATTGTCAATAAACCCTATCAAGACCTCATCATCGAACGACACGCCGAGCGACTGTATCTAACCCACTACCTTGAAGAAAACGGCGACCTCTTCATCAATACCGAAATGGTCTTCGCTGTTTCAAAGGAAGCCGGTCTTTTGAGTTTGCGGGAAACGGCTGTCTCAAGCTTTGGCAATCAAGAGTTTCGCGGACGCGACCGCTCCTTTGCCACCATGTTCGCCAACAATCTTTCCCGACAGGGATTCAGCGACGGTCAAATCATAGAACGAACAAAGGACACTCCGAACGCCCCGGATGCACCGGCCAGCACGGAACAAATTACACCTGAAGAACAAACTCCAGAAGCTTTTGATGCGCGCCAACCGGAAACCGAAGATACAGGAATTAACGCGCCGCCGGAAACTACATCGAAGCGCATCTCGCTCGATGATTTCATGCGCTTGCCGGTACGAATAAGCGAAAGCGGAAGCGGGCGGCTCGTCCACTACCAAGCAGAGGTAGTTATAAACGACGAGTTAAGCGTAAATCTTGGCGCTAATCTCCCGCCAGTTCCGTCAAATTCAGAGGCGCAGGATCGGCTCGATGCGTTAAGAGTTTCAGCATACAACAAGAAAGATACGCACGCTTTGCTTGCAGAAGCCGGTTTCATGCTGGATGAAGAAAGCGAGCAAACAAACTCGAAAGTAATCGAAACGCTTTCTGCGAATCGCGCGCAAAGAATCGGTGCAGAATTAGATGCTATCGCTACATCCATCGAAGCCGAGAATACACCGGAGCCTTCTCTCGCCGATGTTGTTTTCAATGGCGGCAATGAAGCTCTTTATCGCCACTTGTGCGAGACAACCTACTCCTACACAATGGGCGACGGCGTACAGCACGCGGCGAACGGATTAACGAAGCGACAAGTCATAGACGGGATTGCCCTGATGTCGCCCGAAGAAATTGCGCGCTTCGATCAAGCCACTATTGAAGAACAGCCCCAAGCCAACACCACAGCCGATGAAATTCAACCGGCCAGCATGATTGCAAATCATCCGACTGCTTTTCTTGTAAGCAGGCCAAATAAGTTGGGAATGGCTCCCGCTGATTACGGCGGTTTTGGCTGGCATCCGATCAACGACGATCATACAGTTTGGACAGGTTCGCCGGAGAGTGCCGAATGGCAGCGCGGGCGACTTGGAAGCGGAATGTATATCTTTGATTACGCTTATTTCGATCATCCTTCGGTAATCGAAGCAATAGAGAATCTTCGATCTGCGCACGTTACTCCGCGACCCGCAGCGGAAATCGAAAAAGTAGCATTGAGTATTGGAGATAAAATTTATCTCCACAATGAGGATGAACCGCATGAGCCATTGTTCGAGTTGCTAGTCACCGGATATAACGCCACCAAAGATGAACATATACTTGAATACACGCCGGACGAAACGGGGCGCATCAAGTTGCTTAACGATTCTGCCTATGCTCGCAGCGAGCGGGACAACATCGAAGACGCCAACCGTGACAACGGTTTCATCAATGCCGGTTCGCCGGGCAATGAAATTGAAGACCGGCTCGACTTAATTGATCCGCGAGTTCGTGAAGAAACATGGAACGGAATAGACTCTGCACTTGCAGTGAGCGTCCGGTATCATCATCTATCGGATGAGCCGGAATTCTTACGAACCGCCGCCACGACGCCAACGGAAATGAGCGTGGACGATTTTTCGAGAGTAAGCGAGATAACTAAAGATAACTTCAGCATGAGCTTTATCAAGACGACAGATGAAGCAAATATCTACGCCGAAATCACTGTCTCGCCGGTTTCCGATAATGAAAGCCAAGTTTGGAAATACGGTGTTTTAGCAGACACGCCAACAGATGTTTTTGAAATCAAACATGGCTCACTAGAACCAGCAGCATCATCCATCCAAGCGCGCCATAATGCCGCCGCGTTTCTGAGAAATTTCTTGATCGGCGAATCCTTGCGCGGCGACATTGACGCGAAGACGCAAAACCAAATTAAGTTCGCCATCCAAGCTGTTGAATCTTATTCGGAGACAATTTCGGAAACGTCTGCTGAAATCAGCACAGGCGAAAACGGCGCGCTGGCCGCAATCGGCAAAGATAATGATGCCGTCACGCGCGGCACATCGCAGCTTGCCAACATGGTGCTCAATCGCCTTCGTAATAATGAAGGCATCAAAGACAATCGTGAATTCACGCGCATGAGCGACGAAGCTTTTAATGGCTCCCGCGCTGCCGGAACATATACAGTCAAGGATGCCTACGACGCGATGGAAGCGGGCGTCCATGCCTATGTGCTGGAAAACGCGCCGCGTCTGTTAGCACAAGACTCGCATGAATCACTCACGGAACTACGTTCGCTCATAAAGCTCTTGCCGACACAGGCCGACCGCACAGAAGAACAAAATCTATTTCAACAATTCTCGACGCCGCCGACAGAAGCGTTCGTCGCATATCTTGCCACCGGCGCACGCCCCGGTGATCGCTTTCTTGAGCCATCAGGCGGCACTGCCGGGCTTGCAGCTTGGGCGAAGGGCGCAGGCCATGAAATCCACGTCAACGAGATTGCGGCGAGGCGTCAGGGCATCCTCAAGATGATGGGCTTCGATAGTGTGACGGGCGTTGACGCACAATATTTGAATGATCTTCTGCCCCGCGAAATTAAGCCGACCGTTGTGCTGATGAATCCACCGTTTAGCTCAACCGGCGGGCGTACCGCAAACAACAACACAAAAAACGGCGCAGAGCACGTCACGGATGCGCTCGCGCGTCTTCCCGAAGGCGGGCGCGTCGTCGCCATCGTCGGCGAAGGCATGTCTTTCGGCAAAGACCGATTTAACGGCTGGTGGAAAGATATTTTCGAGAAGTACAACGTCAAAGCCAATATCAGCGTTCCCGGAGAAGAGTACGGCAAATACGGAACGACATTCGGCAACCAACTGCTAATTATTGATAAATCAGGGCGCACGCCGGGCGCAACCTTCAATGAGCAAATGCAGTCGGTTGTTTCAATTTCACCGGTAAACTTAGAAGGAGTTTTAGATGCAATCATCCCAATCGCAAACGCACGTCCAGAACTCACAATTCCCGCCACAGACAGCGTGGGAATTGATAAAGATGATCGTCTCTCTGGAAGCGGACTTGAATCAAGCGGCAATGAGCAGAGAATTGGCGTTAGTGGGACTGAACGAAGACCCGTACATGATAGTGCGCAAAATGGATCAACTCGATCCGTCGAAGGCGATGCCGCTTCTCGAAGAGAAGGAGCCGGAGATAAACGAGTTGAATCTGCTCGACCCGAACCCGGAAGAGATTCAAAGAATAGTCGCGGCGACGATCCAGTTGTTCGCCTGACCGAAACACCGCACGTCGCCGAAATAGTTGTCGCACAGGCTATTCCCGAAACCGCAAACAAGGAAGCGGGAGTTTCTTTAGAACAATTAGCCGCCGCGCGTCCACAAGCAGCCGTTCGCGTCGAAGCAGAAGATGGCGGCGTCTCTTTCGGCAAGAACTCGGAACGCCGTGAGCGTGACGGCGAGGACTTCGTGCAATATCGTCCGACAAAATTCAAAGGCGGCATGGAGCATCCGGCGTTTATTGTCGAAGCGTCTTCAATGGCGGCGGTAGCACCGCCTGACATGATATATACGCCGCAAATTGATCCGGCCATCGTGCGCGACGGCAGGCTTTCCGATCTGCAATATGAATCGGTAGTTTACGCAGGCCAGCGACATGAGCAGAGGCTTCCGAACGGCAACCGCGCCGCCTACTACTGCGGCGACGGCACAGGCGTCGGCAAAGGCCGTATCCAAGCCGGTATCGCGCTCGACAATTGGAATCAGGATCGTAAACGAATTCTGTGGCTCTCGATCAACTACGATCTCGTGCCTTCCGCCGACCGCGATTTGAAAGACTTGGGCGCAGCTATTCCGCTCGGACGCGCCGACGATTATAGACCCGACGCAAATATGTCGGACGGCTTCGGCAACGGCGTCATGTTCGCTTCATACGCGACCCTCATCGCCCAAGGTAAATCCGGCGCAACCCGCTTCAATCAAATAAAAGAATGGCTTGGCGATGATGGTGTCATCATGTTCGATGAAGCGCACCTTGCCAAGAACGCTGTCGAGGATACGATAGGCGGCAATACCAGCCAGCGCGCGGAAAAAGTCGTCGAACTTCAGGAAGGCAAAGAATCGAACCCGAACTGGCGCTTTGTTTATGCCTCAGCCACCGGCGCAACCGATGTGCGGCACATGGGCTATATGGTGCGGCTCGGACTGTGGGGAGAAGGCACGAGCTTTCCCGGCGGCTTCCCGGAATTCCAGATGGCGATTGAGCGCGGCGGCGTCGGCGCAATGGAAATGGTTGCGCGTGACATGAAAGCCTTGGGGATGTATTCGTCACGCTCGATTTCTTACAGAGGCGTTGACTACAAGGAAGTCGAACACGAGCTTTTACCCGAACAAGTCGAACTGTACAACACGGCGGCGAGCGCGTGGCAAATGGTTCAGCAGGAATTCGAGCAGGGCTTGGAATTCACCGGCGCTAACGCGCGTGGCCGCTCGCTCGCTCGCGCCCGCTATTGGAGTTCGCAGCAACAATTCTTCCGTCAATTTCTGACGGCCATGAAAGTTCCGGCGATCATTGCGGAAACAGAACGCTCGATTTCAGAAGGCTCGACTTATACCGATCCCGACACGGGCGTTGCGCGCCAGATGGAAGCAAGCGTCGTCATCGGACTTATCGGCACCGGCGAATCGCGCGCCAAAGATCAAGTATCGAAGGCTTTGGCCGACGGGCGCTCGCTCGATGAACTCGACTTTTCACCGAAAAACATTTTGATTGACCTCGTTTCTAAAGCCTATCCGGTCATTCGCTACACGCAGATCACAGACCCGACCACAGGCAAAACCAAATCCGTGCCGCTGCTCGATGAAAACGGCGTCCCCGTCAAAAGCGCCGAAGCCGAAGCGATGCGCGATGAAGTGCTTCATAGACTCGAAGCACTGACGCTGCCGGAAAATCCGCTCGATCAGATCGTTAATTATTTCGGCCCCGACCGCGTGGCTGAAATAACCGGGCGCAACAAACGACTCATTCGCAATCCCGACACCGGACAAAATGAATACGTCAAGCGCTCGCGTGAAGGCGTCTCGATGGACAAAGCATCACAGGATGAAATGGATGCCTTTCAAGCCGGAAGAAAGCGCGTGGCGATTATTTCGCAATCAGCTTCGACGGGCATTAGTCTTCACGCCGACAAGACAGGTCTATCGGCAAATTATCGGCGCGTCCATCTAACGCTTGAAACCGGCTGGTCAGCGGACGTGCAGATGCAAACCTTCGGGCGCACGCACCGGAGCAACCAAGAGGCCGCGCCGGAATACGGTCTTGTTTCAACGAACGTCGGCGGCGAGAAAAGATTTCTTTCAACTGTCGCGCGCCGTCTGGCAAGTCTCGGCGCTTTGACCAAAGGCGAACGAAAGGCAGCATCGGGCGGCGGCCTCGGCAAATACGATTTCGAGAACCACTACGGCGAAGCGAGCGCCCGCGCGCTTGTGACGGCATTGAGCGTTGATCGAACATGGGTCACGAATTATTTGCCGAAGAATACGGACAACGAAACAGAAGCGGGCATGAACATCCTCGTCAAGATGGGAATTGCGACGAAAGATCAAAGTAGCGGCGCAACCAAATTGGAACCCAAGCGCGTTGAAGATTTGAAAGTCTCGACGTTCCTCAATCGCTTATTGATACTCGACGTACAAACGCAGAATGCTATCTTTAACGCATTTGCCGACCGCATGGTACAGGTCATCGAGGATGCGAAAACAAACGGCATCTTCGATGAAGGCGTATCGGACATCAAAGGCACAAACATCCGTTTCGCCGAAGACGCACGCTCCGTCTCGCGCGATGAAACAACCGGAGCCGAGACTTTCTATTACAAAATTCTCGCCGACGAAAGAACTTACCCTGTCGCAATAGCCGAAGTTGAGAGCCGTATGCCTCCGAACGGCGAGCCGCGCGGTAAATCAAAAGTTGACGGCACTTTCTGGCAGCAGAAAGTCTCGAAGAATATCATTTTTGTCGAAGAGGCCAGCGTGCGAACCGATCCGAAAACACAACGCACGATCCAAAATTTCTATTACACGCGACCGGGCGGCCAAAGTGACACGCTGATCGAAGCCACAGAACTAACCACGAAATACGAGCGCGTCACGCCGAACACGGAGTTTGAACTACGCGACAAAGAGAAAACTAAAATAAGCGTGCGTGAGTGGTGGCAAAAGGAATACACAAGTGATGCGGGAACAACCACGACGACGCATCACTTAATCGGCGGCGCAGTGCTTCCCGTTTGGAACCGCTTGACAGCCCGCGACGGCGATGATCGCCGTGTGCAACTCAAGAGCGCGCGTGTTGAACTCGCCGACGGCGAGCGTATCGTCGGCATTCGTGTTCCCGCAAGAGCCATCAACGGCGTCCTGCGCGATCTAGGTGTCGAACGCAGCTTCAAGTCGCCGCAGGAAATTTTCGATGCGGTCTTGGACGACAACGAAAAAATCAAACTCGTCGGCGGCATGGAATTGCAACGCACGTTCTTCAAAGGCAACCAAGCTATTAAGCTCACCGGCGAAACCTTTTATCAACGCGAGGAATTAAAAAGTTTCGGACTCATACCGGAGATCGTCGCGTACTCGAACCAATACTTTGTCCCGACCGATCCGGTTCTCGGCGTCCCGGCGATGGAGAAATTACTCGAACGCTATCCGGCAGTTGAAAGCGAAAGCGCCGCGCTGAAAAGACAGGCTACCGTCAAACAGCCAAGCGCGCCGGAAACAATGCCAGCAGCAGCAGCGCCGGAGAGTGCCGCAAACGCGCATCCGACATTCAAAGAATCAGTCGGCGCGTTTCTCAACAATATCAAAGACGGCACAATGCGGATTATCAGCGAAGACAATGATTCGGACATTGGTTTCCCGAACGCATCGCTCGCTAAAGTAGCCATACCCAATGATGAACTCGACCGCACTGAACTCGATGCGCGAATCACAAAGCTATTCGGAACACGCATTCGTGATTTCGCCGCGCAAATTGATTTCGAGCAACGCGGCACTAATCTTTTCATCAACCCGGAAGCGCACGAAGTTCTGCGTAGTATCTATGTTGACATCGCGCTCAAAAACGGCACGGAGAGTCCGGCTCTCATGCAGTTCGATGGTGCGTTTAATAATCCGCACACGGTTAAATCAGTTGATGATCGTCTCCAGATGATCGCCGACGTGCTCGAAGAGATGAACGGCATTCCGGCGAGCGCGCAGGCGCGCGTCCGTGACTTGCGTGCAGCATATCTCAATGCGGCGCGTGAAGACGGCACAGTTGTCGTCTATACGGTGGAGACAGCCGTCATTCACGAAGAATTTCATCGCGGTTCGTATCTCGCCGGACGTGGACAAACTTTCAGCGAACGACACGCCGAGCTAGGGAAACTAATTGACAGCGCGGAATTTCAAAAGGGCAAGCCGCATTTGCTGAAGGCGTACAAAAATAACAACGATGCGTTGCTCGTGGAAGAATTTGCCGCCGCGCTTGCCGAAGGCGAGCACAAGAAATTCGGCATGACAATCGAAGAAAGCGCAGAATTTCTTAACGCATGGTTCACCAGCATCGCCATCAAAAACGGCGAATTAAGTAAAGAACAATTTAAGGAGCTTACAAATGACTCAGCACGAATCCGAGACGAAGCCTACGCCGCAGCCTTTGCCACCCGCCCACAAAACCGAGAAGCTGGCGGAATTATACGAAGTATCCAAGACTGGTGGCAAAAACGGGATTCTCCAACGGCTCAAAGAAATGGAGAAAGAGAAAATGAAACCGGCGGCATCGGAATAGCGTCGCTCGAAGCCTCGCTCGCTAAAGCAGTCGCCGCGCGCGTGGAAACCGACGCCGCGCCTTTCTACTCCAGATTACAGCGCGTGATCGAAGATAAAATGCCGAACCGCGCGAGCGCCGAACAAGTGCTGGCGATCATCCAGAATCCGCAAGCTGGCGTCAAAGCAGATGAAATAAAGTGGACGGGCTTTGATGATTTCCTGAAAGAGATGGCGGAAGAAACCGCGCCGGTAACGAAAGAAGCAGCACTTGAATTCCTCAATCTAAATAATGTGCAGATCAAGGAAGTGGTGAAGAGTGCAGCGCCCACATGGACATACGATGCTAAGTCCGGGCAATGGAATTTAGATAACGCGCCGGTCGCTGTCAGGCCACTTAGCAGCGGCAAATTCAGGGCAATGATTTTAGGGGAGTCGCAAAACTTTGATTCGCTCGATGAAGCAAAGGGTTATACAGAATTCAAAGCGCGACAAATGGGTGCGCTTACAACTAAAGGCGATACTAAGTTTTCAGAATACACTTTACCCGGTGGTTATAATTACCGCGAAGTGCTACTGACGCTGCCGACACAAGGCACAGAAAAACAAATACACAGGGGACGCAGAATTAACGAGCTTGAAGCTATTCGTCAAACCGACACAGACGAATATAGAAAGCTGATCGCAGAGCAAGATATTTCCGCACAAAGACAAGAATACAAATCACAGCACTTCGACGAACCGAACATCATCGCCCACTTGCGTCTTAACGAACGCACAAACACTGAAGGCGAGCGCGTTCTATTCATTGAAGAAGTGCAGTCCGATTGGCATCAGGCGGGAAGGAATACAGGCTACCGCAGTCCTCGTATTGATGCGATAACGCAAGCCAAGTCTGACGAGGTAAGTAAACAGCTTGTAGCGGCAAGAAACAGCCTAGATGATAATGTCGGATCAGGTTTGATGGGTAGCGGCGAGACGTTTTGGGATCGAAGCCGTGAACGGCACGGTGATTATTTAACCATTGGACACATTGGCGACAATAATCAAGTAACGATTCGAGATGAGGCGACGCCGGAACAGTCTGCGGCAATTCGACGGATTGCTGCGCTTCAAGCAGAGGCTCGCCCGCTTGCCGCAGTACAGGATAGCGAACGCGTGAAAATACCTGACGCTCCCTTCTCTAAAAATTGGCATGAACTCGCCATGAAACATGCGCTACGCTATGCCGCCGAAAATAACTTTGATAAATTGGCATGGGCTACGGGTGCTCAACAATCGGAGCGATATGATTTGAGCAAGCAGATTGACTCGATTCGATATGAACGATATGCAGTTGATGATACTTACGGAGTCGAAGCGATTAAGGATGATCGCCCGGTCATTCAAAAAACCGTCCCGGAACATGAATTGAGCGGGCTTGTCGGCAAAGATGTCGCACAGAAGATTATTAACGGCGAAGGCCAGCCGAGCATCGGTTACATGAAAGAACTTTCCGGCCTCGATCTTAAAGTCGGCGGCGAGGGCATGAAGAAGTTTTATGACGAGATGCTGCCCGCCTACATGCAGAAGTATGGAAAGAAGTGGGATGCAAAAACTGTTGACATCAAAATTGAAACAAGCGCGGCGCAGAAAGCTAAAGGTTACGGTGATGTGGATATTCCACAAAAATTAGAGGCTGTTCATGCCATAGAAATTACACCAGCGATGCGGCGCTCCGTCATGCTCGAAGGACAACCACTTTTCAAACTCGCTGAAACGAAAAACAAAGTAGATGACAAATTACTTTCCGGCGAGGCACACATCATCGTCAATCCATCAAACTGCGTCGGCGTCATGGGCGCTGGCGCAAGCAAAGCAATCGCCGACGCTTTTCCCGGCGTCGCGGCTGACTTCAGAGAGCGTTGCGGCGACTCTGAAAGAGTATTCGGCAAGCTTCTTCCGGGAGATCGTCCTTTCCAGCCCGGAATGATTCATATCTGGGAATCAGACGATAATCAAACAACGATTGCCCATCTCCCGACAAAAGAACATTGGCGCAACGCCAGCGAATACGAATTTGTCGAACAGGGACTCACGGCGCTAACGGGCAATCTTCAACACGGCAAATTATCAAAGAAGCTTGATGAAGTACGCGCAACCGGCGAGACGCCGATCATCGCAATGCCGCTGCTCGGAACGGGACGCGGCGGTTTAGACCCGGTTCGGATCGAAGAAACGATTATCGACTACATGACGCCGGTGTGCGAAGAGTTAGACATCGAGCTTCGCGTATACAATCAGCAGGAACGCATCTTGACGATAAATAACCATTCACAGCCCGATGTAGTTGTTTCATCCCCTGATTTTAATGAAGCCGTTGATGAAGCACAGGCTGATAAAATCGTCCCCATGCCCCACAACATTGACCGGATTGAATTTGGTGATGACGGAACAAACATAATTTACGGCAGCATCATCATTAACGAACAATCAGTTAAGTTGCCGTTCCACTCCACGAGCAGAGACTACCCGAATTATGAAGATATTGCGCACACGGTAAACATCTACCAACAAATGCTCGCGGAAAACAATGGCATCAGGCCAATCGCGTTTGATATTAAAGAGAGAGTGCTTGAAAGCTCGCCGCTCAATCCTAAGAATGAGAGCGCGCAAGTAATCGCCGCCGACTACCCGCCGGTTGATGCACTAAGAACGGAACTTCAAGACACGCAACAGCTTCTCAAGGACGCAAGCAGCCTTGTCATAACACGACGTGAAGAACTACTCGAAGAACGCGCCGCCGTTCAAGAATCGCAACGTGAAATCGAACGTGAACGAAAAAATGAGTGGGAAGTTACCGATGATGTCGAGAGTGCCGAAAGTATTCGTGCCGATGAATACGGTAGGCTTTATGAGCGCGGCCTTATACTGACACGCTCACTCGCCGAACTCAGCGACGTAAAAGCACGTTACATTTCAGAACAAACACGGGGCAAAACGGAAACCGATTTGTACCACCGCATAAAGGAAATCGAAGATAAGCTGCTCGAAGGTGAATTAAATGCGGGGGCTGATGCAGGCATTGAGGAAGAAGTTTCAACGCTTCTTGAAGACTCCACACAGCACATAGAAGAAGGCACAGCAGCCGAGATCATGGAAAGCACCGCGCCGCAGATCGTGGTCGGCTTCCAAACATACGTCGCGCAATCGAAGGAAGAAGCGGCGCTCGCACGCAATCCTGAAATAACCCGCGACGCTTTTGCCGATTATAAGCTGATGACGGGCGAAGAAATAAGCGATGCCGGGCGCGCGCACTTCGCACGCTTAATCATCGAATGCGAAGAAAATAAACCAACCGAGCAACAGCTAAAAGCGATTGAGACGCTCACGGAAAAAGGCACACTTATGCCGCTCGTAATGTATACCCGTCTCGACGCTGCCGATCACATCAACAACTACACCGTCGCACAGGGCGGCGAATCTTTGTGGACGCGCACCGCGCTCGTGGCAGAAGCCCAAGCTCGTGAGGCTAAAATCAAGAATACACCGGAGCCGATTTCAGACGTTGGAATAAGATTAGGGAGTCCCTTCGTGGATAGCCAAGTTGCGACGGCCATCGCTCTCGATGCGCCGCTTACCCGAAAGCAAAGTGCCGGGCGTGAAGAAGTGGACGTGCTCGCTGTTAATCTATCCGCCTCACAAATCTACGATCCAGAATCATTACTGGAAGGCACTACAAGAGGCGATGCGCGAATGGGTACAGCAGCGCAGTTGCTCGAAGCCGAAACAACATCACGCGGGCGCTCTATCGTGCTTGCTAAGTTAGGCTACACCGCAGAAGTCCGTCGTCAGGATGATAAGCCGGGGGGCAATCGAGAGATCGTCGTCTATGACAAAGCAGCGATTCATACGATTGAAACGAAGCTCACGCCCGACACGTTCAGAGAACGGCTGGCGGGAGATGGTGGTCGCGCCGCGTGGACACAGCGCGCCGAAAACTTGCGCGACGCGGCGCGCGTAATGCCCATCAAAGCTGCGCTCGGCGAGGAAGTCGCCACTTCCCTCGACCTCGACAACGCCCAAACCAAGGTAGAGTCAATGCGCGGGCAGGACACTACACGACGCCACAAGATCGAAACGGAAAACGGAAAGACTCGCCGCTTGAGCATCCGAAACGTCGAAGCTCTGGCAAGCGCTCAAGCATTACGACACGTTGATCGCATTTTCGACGCGGCGCATCAAGCTGAACAAACACGCCCGCGTGAAGAACAACGCAGCGCCGCCGCGCTCCGTGCGGCCATGCTCCAAGAAACACGCACCGGCGAACTCGAAAAACAAAAGAATGTAATCGCCGCCATTCGTGATAAGCATACGGAAATGGTCACGCGGTTAGGAAGCGAGCACGCGAAAGCAAAAGACGCCTACACACAGGCAAGCGAGCGCGCTGAAGTAATCAGGCGCGACTACAAATTACGCGGCGAAGAATTGCCCGCGCCGATGGTTTCCGCGACGAGGCTCGACGACTTGGAGATCGCTGCCGTAGATCGCGGCGCGATAGACAGCCTCAAGACAATCGAAGGCATTCGTTCCCGCTCACGACAGGAATTGTTGGAGCAGGGCGTCGAAGCAAGTGATCCGCGCGCCAATCGAAGCGAGGAATCAGCCGCGTGCATAAGAGCGCAGCATCGCCTCGGTGAAGTTCATCAGCAAATGAGCGAACACAAATTGCAGGACTTTGAAGAATCCTATTGGACGCGCCGCGTGGAACTCGAAGGCCATGATCGCAACATGTATATACCGGCGGGGACACGCGAAGAAGCCGAACATCGCGCGCAGGATAATAGGCCGGAAAACAAATGGTCGTTGTCGGACGTGCAGAAAGCAATTCGCACATCCGAGAAAACGCAAAGCTGGCTTACCAAGCAAGCCGAGTTCTTTGAGCATCGCGCGTCCATCAGCGAGTTCATTAAACAGCAGCTCGATCCGTTGAACGAACTGCGCGGCACTGCCAACTGGCTCACCAATCCGAAGGAGACGATGCTTTCGCATCTCAATCCGCTCAACGCCGCGATGAACGATCCGATGGTACGCGGCGTGCGCTTTATTTTCGATGCCGTCGATATGAAGAATCAGGCACAGGCGACTCGCGCGCACATAGAGGCAGAAAGCGTCAAGGTCGAAAACCTTCGCGGCGTGATCGAAGGCGAAGTATCAGCCAAGCTAGGCATACAGGGCGATGAGTTGCGCGGCGAAGTATCCGATGCGCGAGGAATGAGTGAGACATTGCAGGAAATCGTCACGCACGAAACGGAGTGGCGCGAAGCGAATAATCAGAGTATGCCGAATGCAAAGTTTGAAGACTTCGAGTTACGCCGCATCGAAGGAAGCGCGTTGGAGATGGGGAACGGA
>JAABUK010000269.1_pt1 | contig 117534 bp, 111 predicted proteins | sample 5559141 | NCBI WGS metagenome assembly JAABUK01 (sample SAMN10711869, study PRJNA513367) | rock metagenome | isolation source: Antarctica rocks | place: Antarctica: Victoria Land, Pudding Butte nord | collected 2016-01-03 | reverse complement strand
TGGGGAGGGGGTGGGGGGTGGGGGAAGGTTGATTGAGGGGGTGAGGGGCAAGCGAATGGAGGGGTGGGTGGTGGAGGAGGCTTTGGGGACGGTGATGGAGGTGGTGGCGGAGGTCGTGGTGGAGGGGTGGGGTGATGGCTGACTGTTTGATGCTGATTTTGGTTGAGATGTGGCACTCTTGCCTCGGTCGTGGGACTGTTGGCCGTCTTGGTGTTCACTAGAAACGGTGTCTTGAGACGGATTGGTGGAGTTTGCCCCAGCGACAGTATCATCGGCACGAGCTTTGGTGCTAGCCTTGGAAGCCGGTAAGTGGTCTTCGTTGGCCGAGCCACGTGGAGCACCGTTACTGTCTTGGGATGCCTCTTGGGAAGTGGCACCGGCAGGTGCGTTTTCATTAGGCGCCGTGGCACTCCCAATGGCAGTCTTTCCACTGCATTCCGAGGCACAGGATTGATCGTCAGAGCGCGGGTTAATTAGGCGACGGTCCGTAGGTTGCGAAGCCGATGAACGGCCTGTCTTGGAACGCTTTGTAGCAGACTCAACCTGGGTACAATCAACGGACTGGCTAGGACGCTTGGAAGTGTTGAGAGTAGGTGAGATTTCGTGACCAATTTGTGTTGTCGGGCTAGCTGCCTTGCTGTCCATGGACGCCATATTGAGCTGGCCGACGAGTTCCTCGGCACCAAGGAGACTTGGATCACCGTTGTAGCCGGTAGGACCTGATGAGGTTTGGGGGTGCTGACTGCTGTGTTGAGTGTGGCCTTCCTCTGGATGTCGGACGGTTTTGGCAGTTGTGCGAGGTAAGTTTGGGTAGCCGGCGCTAGTATTTTCCGAGACACCGGCGAGACGATTTTGGGATGAACCTTTGGCGTATTCATCGTCGCTACTTCCCTCCATGGCAACTTCCAGGGCAGCGTTGGCGTTTTGACCCAGCACTCCCGAGCTCTGAAGAGCAGAGCTCCCAATCTCCCCGAAAAGGCGAGCTGGTGGCGGAACGCCCATAGGCGGAAGAGGCTGAGTAGTGTCGTAGTCGAAGTACGACCTTGGCAAATGCTGCGTGTGTCCTTGAACCCTATTACCATAAAGATCGGGCAGATCTTCGTCCTCCTCCCCAACCCAATTGGTGGGTCGAGAACGCTTTGGATCACGAGGATCGGCTACGGCGTCTTCCAGGTCCTCATCATACTCTAGATCTTCGTCCTGTTCATGCCCAGTGTCGACCAGACTCAACTGCGAGGCATCCAATTCTTCTCGCGCATCTATTGTCGCGTTAGGATCGACGGGATTCGGCTTCGAAACAAGCCAAGGATGAGCTTTCAGCTCGGCTTCACGAGCACGCCCTCGGGGGTCTAGGACTAGCATTCGAGATATGAACGCGACGGCTTCATGCGAATTACCTATCATGACCAGACGTTCGTAGTCTACCAATGTTGTCATAACAGTGACAAGAAATTCCGTTCCATTATTGGCGGATGTTCCTGACCATGCGGGCTTTGCCGCCAGAAGTTGATAAAGGACCGCTCCCAAACTCCATATGTCAACCGAATGTCGATAAGGTCGAGGCTCGACTGGTCTGCCACGCTCGGTTAGCAGTACTCATACTGTAGCGGGCTTCAACTTACGGGGCATCTCGAGCTCGCTTGGGGTTGGGATCTTTGCCGGACTTGACCAGCGGATAGCCCGGATAGACCTCAGGAGCAAGGTACAATAGAGTACCGCAGAACGTTTTCAGGAAGGTTTCGTCATTCTTGACCACTTTTGCCAGCCCAAAGTCCGACAATTTGAAGATCCACGGAAATGGTGCGGCAACCAAAATGTTCTCAGGCTTGATATCCCGATGAGTGATGCCGTTCAGGTGTAAGTACTCCAGAGCATCGAGCATCTGTCGAGCCACGACCACAGCGTCGTGCTCCGGCATCAGTTTGCCCGCAGTAGTATAGGCTCCTAGGTCTCCGTGTGGGACCAGCTCCATGATTATGAAGATAAAAGCTTCGGTTTCGTGTTGATCGGTACACGCGACGATGTATGGCTGTATCATGTTAGTCTCTTTCTCTTGCTCGGGGGATTATCGTCACGTACATGACGCAACTTTTTCATTATATTCAGCTCGTTGTAGACCTTGTCACCTACGATGCCACTTTTTAGAAATCGCTTCTTGTCAAGCTGCTTACATGCGTAGACTTTTCCGTCACGCTTAGTGGAGAGCTTGAATACCATAGCCATGGCTCCGGAACCTAAAAAGCTGACGACGTTGTACTTTGTGCCTCCATTCCAGTGCATGCCGTGAGTGTTGCCACCTGTGGTAGCTATATAGGTGGAGGCGTTAGGGGTAACGTCTTCCCGGATCCCAGACGGTAGAGTGTTCGTAGGAACCTGGTCTTAGGTCAGCATTCAGCAGACGAGCCAACGAAGCTTTTCTAGAACTTACAGGTATCACGTCTGCTGCATTGGCACCGGCTTTCTCCAAAGCTGCAGCTCGACGCTCAGCTTGATTAATGCATTGGAGATATCCTGTGAGGTTCTGATTGTACCTTGTCTGGCCAATGTCTCTCGAGGGGATGTTCACGACGAACCGAATCGTTTCTCCATGCATGCTGGTTGTTGTAGGCACCTCGATCATGGCACCTTGATGGAGTGTCATCTTGGGCTGAGAGTTTTCAGCATGATCTGTGCCTCGATCGCCGTGCAAGACGATACCGTCGACCAGGGTCCCATTTGTCGACGTATCTTCGAGCATAAGGATGCCATAATGGTTGAGGAATATGCGGAATTGACGGCTGCTGATTGCTTTGTGGGGCTTGCCACCCAGTATTATATCTGAATTGCTCGGATTCCGACCAAAGTAGAAGCCGTTGCGCAGATCATTGACTTTGGAAGAAAACCTTAGTGCAATATCTCGAGCAAAACCATCGACATCTGGCAGGTGTATAAGCTCGTCGTCACCCTCCTCCCGGATCTGTGAGAGGGCGTGATTCTGCAAGATATGCTGCGTTGAAGCCTCGGCGGTGAGGCTCACAGCACGATGTGCCGAAGGCGATGTGGGGTGCAAGATTGCAATGATATCCGCCTCGTCTTGCTCACAAAGCATACTGTTTGTTCCATGCCGCCGAGGATCATGGTATGGCTGGGTGTTTGGCTGAGTCGGTGACTCATCCATAATTACCTGATATCGAGGTGCCTCACGAGGTAAACGTCCGTTGATGTCGTATCCCCTACTGTGCAGAGGCTATTCGAAGAGCCGTCAGCATCAGGCGAGTACCGTTCGAGCCAAAGAAGACATGTGTTAGGAGCTTATGGAGCGGCAGAGGCCAAGCGTACTCATCCACCGATGATGATGTCAAGAACTACTAATGTCAAAAGAGGCAAGATCCTATAGAGACTTACGAAATGTGCTCCGCGCCACTCAATCGGCCGCGTACCACCTTCAATTACCTCTGTGGCGTCAGAGTCGACACTCGCACAGTCATCGAATTCGACGTCGTCGAGGTGAGCTTCGCTGATCGTGGTCTCACAGATTCGTGCGTCTTTATGATCGAGCTCGTCGAGTGGTACAGCGCCGTTGTTGAATTCCGCCTCGTGAGTAACTTCTTGCGAATCGTCGTCAAACTTGTGATCTCTTGGACCCTCCTGACTATCTGGACACTCGTATACCAAGTCTTGGCTTTGGCTCGAGTGCGATGCTACATAGGTGGGCTGGCCATCCGGTATTTCAGATGATGGTTTCGGGCTCGAGCCACTCAATTCTTCATCACTGTCAGCCAGGTCCACTTGCATGTAGAAGTCCTCCAAGCTCTCAGAAAATAATTTGGCAACTGAAGCATGGTCCATGATGACAAAGACACTCGTTTGTTTCTTAAGTGTTGATGCTGTGTGTCGAACAGGGATGAAGATCGTAGGCGTAGCTTATGCTGCACTATTGCCTGGAATACAAGTTTGGGAACAGCGGTGCGATTGGTCGCGCAGAACGCAGGAAGGCGGTAGTGGCCTCAGGTGATTCCGGAAGGTGATGGGGTGGGAGATTGGAATTGAGAGGAAAGGAAATGTTTTGGGGGCATACATAGCAACAGCCTTGTGACTGTAAACCGCGCTAAACCTTCTTAGGCAGCCGCAGAAGTGAATCAGAGGCCAAGATCGGTGTGCATTGTTTCCCGCCTTTTGGTAGTTGACTTGTGTCCTCCACTGTACGTCTACCTGTTTGCCTGGCTCGCGTAAAGACTCATATAAAGCAAGGCGCAGCAGCAGTAATTACACTGATGGTTTTGGCATGCGATATCAAGGGACTGCAGCGGCTCACGATTAGATGATAGAGCAGACGTCACGGTAATACTCCAATAGACGCGGGTTCTTTGGCCACGAAGTCAAGTGATCAATCTGCAGGTCTTTTCAAAGCCTTTCAAGATGTCAGCAGATACGATAGACTCGGACAAGACAACAATACAGGTTATTTATCCAAACATACAGAGCGTAAGGCCAAGACCAGCTCAGCAAAAGATATTTTGTTCGACAAGGCTAAAATACTGAGGCCTCCAAAAACGCTCGAAGCAATGAGGATGCTCAAGTTTGCTCGAAATGGGTAAAGTGGTACAAATGGTCGCTTTAACGTCTACTGGGAGGTTAATCAAAGCGTTATCAAGCTTTGTGCACGCATAAAGGCAGGAAATGCAAGTACAGGTGTCTGAAACAGAGAGGCTTCGACGAAGTTGCTGTCAAAAAGCTTTCGTCGATCTCCCGAGTCTGGCTAACCCTGTGGGGAAAAGCCCACAGGTGGGGGCCGTGATTTCTCCGGCTTGGCAGGCTAAAGCGGTTCGCTTCCACGGTCCCAACCTGACCGCATGTCTCGCTTCATTGTAGCAATCACGGGAAATGGAGGGTGTAATGAGGCCATGCGTCATGAGTCAGAGAGCCAATCTCTTTGTTTATTCCTCCAAGACACCATTATAGCTATGAGACCACGAATTCTGATGGATGATTGGACGTCTCGTACGACCTTTTCGCAGCTATGCTCTTTCATGCTTTGATCATGACAATTGACCAAGCGCCAATGGTCTCTCTGCAATCTTATCGTGGCAAACATTTGGTTAGATACTTCAACCGCTACCTAGAGCTGTGACAGTGGGGCTGTAACCCACAATCTGGATCTACCCTACGCACATTACTCAGTGAGACAGGCGTTCTCTCTCTTCCTCTCCCTCTTGGGTCCTCCGATTACCCATAGACGGCTTCCAAAATGCTTTCAACCTTGATCATCGCTGGCTCACCTGCCAAACAGCTTGTCGACGCAATATCTGAAACGAAACTGAATCGCACTTTCCTGTCATGGGTTCTGTCATGGGTTCCTTGAAAGACCCCTACAAATCATCTTGAGATGGTTCAGTCTGTCTTTCATAATGTTGAGTGTTGGCAAGTGCTGTAATGTGCGCTTGGGAAATCTGCGCATAACTTAGGTCTGACACTTGAAGAATGATCAGCTCGCGAGATACTGCGGTATGGGGCAAACACGTTAGGATCTAGCAGCCTCGTGGAGATGGTACATTGCAATCGGTTTGATCTTTTGCGAATCTCAAAATCCCTAGACTTTACCCCAGCACCCAGTATAAGATGGCTCACTGGATCTGCGGATTGGTAATCCTATGATCTTCGCCTCCGAGTTAGAGCTTGGTGGGTTTATATGATTGGTAGAGTCTCCCCCCCCAGCCTTCAGGTCGGCAGCAAGGGCTTCGCGAGGCAATGTGGAGCAAGTGTAATAGCAGAGCTACAGAAAGGAGTAACAGCAATGATGGAGATTTGAGGAAAGCGGAATACACTAACGAAGACTCATGAAGACAAAGAAACAGCGCTTACGAAATTCTTGCAAGGGGCTGAAAGGATCAAGATAGGGTGAGTATTTGGTCGCTGCTGCTGTGAACAAAGGCGTGATTGATGTGTAGCTCGATTGATCTGCCGGTGATACAGAGGAGACAAGATCTTGTTCCGAAGAAAGAATGTACTTCAAATTGTCTCCAGCCTTACAACAACACCTCCTCTAATAGTATTCCTTTCATCAGCAAGCCAACACTACCATAATCTGGCATCTAGTGAGCGCCACCCTGTCCGGGAAGACTTTCACTTGTCTGACCCTATCATCGCGCATTGCGCAAATTCTCCCAAGGTACACGAAGTCCAAGCCCGCAGGCCACTGTCCTACATCCGCACACATCTGCGGGTCCCGACTCTCAGATCCCATGGGAGCCGTTCACCCACGAACCACTTCTCCAGCAGTACCTCACGCTCCGTCCCGAAGTCTCCACCGTCCGCCTCGTCCCCCGTTCCCCTCTCTGAGAGGGAATAATCGGGACCGATTGCAGCTGGTCTTGCCTTGGTGCCTCACGCGTCGCGGTATGCCCATGCACTATTCCTGTGCACTGCACATCCGCTGCGGAAATCCAGTAAAGGTAGTAGTGAGGGATATATGAGACTTGTGCCGCACCAATGGCGAGATTGTTGAGAATGGTTGTGAGTTGGTTCTGGGAAAGATTGAGAGATGTGATAGCGTCGCCGCCGTCTGAGGGGCGGATCCTGACTGAGGGTGGGGTGGTGTTGACGGTGGTTACGGTGCCGAGTTGGCGGGCTTGGAAGTGGTTTGTCGCGCGGTGGAAGGGAAGATAGCTGTTGTGATATCTGGGGTCGTTCATGGATACTTTTGGTAGGGTTGCTGGAGTGTTGAGTGGTGATGGTGGAAATTTTGGCGACTGGATTGAAAGACGAGGGGTGGTCGGTAAGTGTGTTGCTCTCAGAAATTCCGAGTTTCTTGTTCGAGTCACAACGACATTCCGGACACATGAATGTAAGACAGTAATCGGCCTACAGTAAGACAGTAATAGGCCTATAGTAAGACAATAGTAGGCCTACAGCACGATAAGAGTAGGATATAGTTGGGTATCTACCTTACTTATGCCTACGTAGTCCCATATTGATTATTTGGTTGCGCATAACGACGTCGGGTTTTAGATTTTGCATTTCCAGAACAATGTGTCCGGAATGTCGTTGTAACCGCCCGTCTTACGGTGTCAATTATATGAGACCGGTCTTGAAGGTTTGTACTAATGTCTCTCTACCTTAGTACCAGTGAGAAATACGCTAATCAGTTCACTCATCAGCGCATTTACACTGATATCTGGCTTGATAAACAAGTAGCAGTAGGTCTCCTAATAACAGGTCCCAAAGAAAGTACTCCCAATCTCTAGAGCAAACCCTCAGGCAGCGCGACAAACAAGCCTGAAGAAATCCTAGCCCTTCATATGCTCACCTCGTTATAGAGTACTTATCATTGCTCTGAAACATACTCTAGCACATATACCAACCGTCCTCCCCCTCACCCTCTGTGCAACGCTATCCCCTACCCAACCTTCAACATTCTCGCTCCCACCTCTCGCTCATTACATCGCCATCCTAAGAAAAACAGGTCGTAAATAGATCAACATTTGGTGTTAATATTAACGCCTCATAGCACTAATATATCTCCACTCCTCTTTCAAATTCGCAATTACCCTTTCAAGCTGTTCCAATAATCTTCTTGACGTTTCCTTGACCCATTGATATTACTAAGCTGCGCTTTCGAGACATCGCAGTTCAGGTTATAGGAGACTTACAAGATGTCAAACCAGTTGATATTGCACTACCTTGGGCGCGAGAATGGGAGATTGAAGATGTGGGACTACGCAGCGGCTGTGTATATGATAGGCTTTCGATAGGTTTCTTGCAATGCTATCTGTTGCAGACATACATGTAGTAGGTAAGGTCATATGCTGGCGAAAGAAGTATGCGAATTATAAGTATGTGTCAGGGAATAGTTATAGAAGTTGATAGGAGGAATTGAAGGCTTGTTCAAAATGTGCGGTGAGAAAAAGTAGAAAATTAACTCAAGGAACAGGATCAAATCCAAATCAAGGCTTCCAGGGTCGACTAATCATGGATTTGATAATTAAAGTATGGGAGCAGAAGTAATTATCTGCGAAAGCCTTCTTCAGATATTTTATTCTCGATTATCTTAGTATAGATTTGAAATACCAAGGCCCCTTGCAATTGATTCTCAGCACATTTGGAGCATGGTTCGTTGAACGCCGACAATACCCACCAGCGTACGTAGCATTATTTCATAGTCTGGAAATTCGTACCTAGAAGACAGCTAGCCTGTCTCAATCATCAAGAATCTTCGGAATATAATCTTGAAATAATATCTGATGTTTTGCAGTGTTTCGCAGTACCCTTTCCAAATTATCGCTACTGCTAAGGCGCTTTCCCATCGGCCACGCTTCCGCCGACAATTTGTTAAAGATCAACAGCCGATTGTTTGTTGTGCTCGTCATAAGCCTTCATCATCTCATCCAGCTCCTCCACATAATCCTTTCCATTCGCCTTCCCCATCTCCGCCAACCTAGCCCTTCCCTCTTTATTCCTTACATCAGCTTCCGCAGTCTTCTTGTTCCTAGACTCGCAGCCCTTGCAATCCCCATTAATTTTGGTAAATTCCGTCTTTTCCGGCCCAGTGCAATCTCCTGTTTTGTTTTTGATAGGGTCGCACAGCTCGAGAGTGCGCACATTGTGGGCACAACCGTGGTAGAGGCATTGGACTAGGTTGCCTGGTAATGTTTGTGATTAGTATTGTGGGTTTGAGGCTGATAGACTGCCCGCCAGGACAAGGGGATACGGAAATCGAAAGGTAAGTATGAGGATTGCTTACACATGATGGAGGAGATATGTCTGATGTGATTGGCAAGAGAGTAGCGAGCGAGTGGTTGATTGCTGTATTTATCGAGAATGGTGTGGCTGTTGTATGCAACCAAGACGTCAGTGGAAACCTTTCAAGTGTACAGAGAAGGAACGGTGTAGTACCGTACTGTTACTGAGTGAAAGGATTATGATAGAAGATCGAACTACTCGTGCAAAGTCAAAGATCTTGGGATCGACTGATATCGAGATTGATAACTGAAGTTTGGGAAGAGGAGAAAATATCTGCGAAAGTGTGCTTTAAGTATCTTGATCTCCATCACCTCACGAGGTAGCTATTTATGGTCAGCCAATTGAGATCCAGGACAGATTGTAAAGACCCACCCCATTAGCACTGTACAACCATCAAGCTTTGATCATGACTCGCTAAAAGCTAGCAGTGCCTACAAACGTACCTACCAGCTATTTCCAGTCAGGCACTCCGCACCCAATAGTGCAAGAACATATCAAACATGCCGGGACTCCTCGAATTCTCTGCCTCAGAATAGCCTTCACTGGCTACAATTCTGATACCTTTAATGTAAGAGGTACCAGTGCGAACGCAGCTTTCCAGATGCTACACCCACCTTGAATTTCGTACGGTAACTTGACCCAGGTGCCTGACACCGCACGTAGCAGCTATTCATAGTCAGCTAATTTGGTACCCTTGGAATGAGGGAAGGGCTGATTTCACTGACTTTCAAAGAAATACTTCCTGAAACAAGATTTCTTGGGGAAAGGCCAATTCCAAGAATTGTTGTAGAAACAAGCTCTCGATAATGCTCGAGTTCAGCTACCAGTTAGCTTCCTGTCACGGTGGTGAAAGTATATCCTCGAGCCAAACCCATGATTCGAGTAAGTCCAATAGTGGCGCTCTTACCACAAAGGGGGAAAATGAACTTTCGCAGATGAGACGTTTCCATAAAGCAAAGCCAGGGTGCAAGTCTTGCTTGGCTTTCGAAAAGGAATGGAACACAGGTCAAATCATGGAGGGAAACAAAGTCCAGCAAGCTGTACAGCCTCCATTCTGGGATTATCGAGGGTGACGTATGCCAGATGAATGCTATACTATAGTGCCTCTGAGCTCGACCAATTACTTCGTTTCTCCACCAACAGGTCGTTCATGAAAGACCACGGCGTCCACCTCATCTTGCGATATCTTCAATCCCTCACGCTTCTTTCGGGATAATTTAGCCCGCATTCTCTTGATCAAACTCTTCTTCTCTTTCGCATCGTTAATCTCCTTGCATGGTTGACATGTCTCTCCAAACTCCTTGAGTGGTTTCTGTGTGATACCTGGGCAGGTGCCTTTCCAGTAGTCGGCACATCGAAGTACATCGTCCTCCAATTTTCTAGTACAACACTCGCGCTCGTATTTCTGTTGCGTGCACATACTGGTAGAATGAATGGTGGCCGATGTGTGCGAGAGAAGAACGGATGGTGGATGGAGTGCTGTAGACGCTGGTTGGGTTTGTAGAAGTGACACAGGGTGCCTTGTTTGATTGGTAAGCAGCGAGCATAGAGAGAACAACCGTAAACACACCAAATATGAGTACTCTATACAGTGGTCTGAGAGTTTTGATGGAGAGTACTGCGTGTGGCTAATTTCCTCGACTGTTGGATACTTGTAGGTAGAAGAATGTGTGTCTGATGGATTGAAAGGAATAGAAAGACGTATAGGCGTTCGATCTCTATGTAATAGTCGTTCAACAGTACCTATTGCCGGCCGTAGCAGCTATTCATAGTTAGCCATTTATAGCCTTGAGATCTTGTAAAAGGGCCGACTACCGATTTGAAAAAAAATAGTACTACTAAATCATGAAACGCTATATGCAGCCTGTTTTGACGCCTATATTCCATGGTTGTCAGTGCTTTAGCGCCCCTTTAGGTGATTCTGTCTCGAAACTTCTATGTTGGTATAGAAGCCCGAGTTGAATACTTAGTGTCTCATCAGTGCCCGAGATTCAAGGGTTACGGCTTTTCAGATGCTGCCAAGCTGCATCTTAATGCATGATTCGACTTGGGTTGCGAACGTACTTGATTACGCACGTAGTAGCTATTTATGGTCAACTATTTTAGACTCAAAGGGTAGAAAAAAGACTGGCCTCACTAACACCTCGAGAAGACTGTTTCTGGAACATGCTTTTTGAGCGCATATCAATTTCAAATTATCATTCAGCTTTCTGTGGTACGAGTCATATCATAGGGAAAAACAAAAATTAGCAGATTGCACAGCCTCCAACAAAAAGACAATAATTCCACAGCACTCCTCCGCTTTACCTTCTAAAAACTCTAGCGCACGCTCTCTCAATCAAACCCTTCTTCCTCGCATCCTCCTCCTCCTTACACAATTGACACGTTCCTTTCAGCTCCTTAAGCAGCCGCTGTTCGATACCTAAGCATTCATCATTCCCATACCTAACGGCGTCGCATTTGGCCGGACTGTCCTCCGTCGTCCTATCACAACACGGGCGCGTGTATTGCTGTTGCAAGCACATATTGGATAGATGAGATTGTAGTTGACGTAGGGTGAGAAAGGTGGATGGATGATAGTGTTGTAGACGCTGGTTGGTTCGTCAAAAGAGGCTATCTGCAGTAGTCTGGGATTTTTAATGGAGAGTACTGCGTATAAATAATGCTGATGCATTGTTGGATGATCAATGGGATAATGACCTTTGTGGAGTGGAATAAAGGGGGACGAAAGAAGCATGGGCTTTGAATCTTTCTTTGATAGGCATTCAGCGGTACCACCTCCGGTCGTAGTATCTGGCTATTGTCAGCCATTCATCCGTCGGACAGCTTACACAAGGGTCGAACTTACTAGGATTTTGGAGATAGTAAAAACTGGATCATGAAGTGTTGTATGCAGCTTCATCTTGAAGCCTATATTTCAAAATTGGCACTCTTTAGGACTCTCCCGGTAATCTTGCCTGCTTTCTTTGGGACCAGTGTTAGAGCCCCCGTCTCTACGCTGGTTGTTTTAGTGGCCGACAAACAAGGAATTTTGCTTGTCGAAAGCTGCCAAGCTGCACCCCGAACAATGACCGTATGATAGGAGCTCACGTCCATAGAGAAATCTTGCAAGCCTAATACACATGAGACAAGCATGAAATCAGATGGTTGTGCTGCGGATGAGAGGTTGTTATAATGTGTGAGATGTGAAGACATGAAGCAGTCCCTGAAACATTTGTCCTGTGACCGCATGCGAGCCAAACGCTCAACCCATGGATACCGTATGCTGGATGGTTGTGATTGTGAAGACGAAGACCTTAAGACACCCACCCCAAACATGTTGCTCTCGACCACCGGAAGTGATTGTTGGCATCATCCTTCTTCTCATCCCTCACTTCTTAGATGCCTGAGCTATGCGAGAAATTTTCCTCCAGCCTATCGTTATATCCTTCCAAGAAACCCGCTCTGTAAGCGCGCCAGTACTCGGAGGAACGTAACGGAAACCGAGCCTCTCCAGCCTCAATATGCGCCTTGAGTCTCTCGAACTTGTTCTCCTCGCAATGATCACAGCAGCCATGACGCGGCTCCATCTTCACTTCACGTAGCTTTACTCCAGGAATGCTTTTACATGAAGAACTTGTTGCGCATGTGACTTTCCAATATTCAAGGTGTAAGCAGCCATACCACGAACGCTTTTCCATGAAACACATGCTGAATCGGGAAGTCAACCAAGTATTCAGACGGTGGTAGGAGGGTGGACTCTGACGTTGCCGCTTGACGGACACCTAGATTCCTCGTCAAGATCAGTTGGCATCTCGAAAGAACAGCCTATGGAGATACCCACGCTCTCGGATACGCTCAGCAGATTGACAAATTTGTGAAAGCGTCTTGAGTATGAGAAGAAGGCGATCGAGTATTGGCAAGGGACTTTCTGTCTGGTGGAAAGAAAGAAAGAAACAAGTGATTATTCTGACAGTGAACCACTCTTGAAACAACCAAGATTGTTGGATGATTGCTGGTACAAAGTTACGTGTCTCTGGTGTGTCTCTGGTGGAGTAAACGGAAGCAAGGAAGCAAAGATGAGAATCCTCCTTTTTGAAAGCCTTGAGCTATACTCGCCACCGGCCGTAGCAGCTATTCACAGTTAGCCTCTATGACACAAATAGATAGTGAAACGGATTACCTCCGTGACACATTCTGAACTCTTCCATCTCTGTATCATGACTTGCTGAGCATGCTCATGACCTTTTTTCTATATTGAGCTTTTTCAATAATTGCGATAGACAACGCGTAGACCTCACACCCACATGCCGCAACGTCTCCATCATGCTGTACCTACAAGCTGATAATGCCAAGCGATGTGTCGCTTGGTAACGTAGACAAAGCGGCATAATTCTGTCATTCAGCTTCTAACTCCATGTCGCAACAAAGAATGCATGACATGCTCGCTCGTTAAAGCGGGTGTAGTACATGATGTTCGAGCCGCAGATGGATATCAAGTTCATCGCGCAGATGCATAGCTCTCAGGTAAAGAAGAGCTGGTTGTGAGGTATAGTACACTGTCATATCTTGTGAAAGGGCACCAATCAGCTCCCCTTACTACCTCGCCATCAAGCTGAGTTCATCTTCCACTTCCACACATCCAATCGCAAAACTTCTCCCATGCTCTGCCCCACACGCTGCGACTGTCTCTCGCGATTGCTTTGGCCTTGCACTCTTCGCAGCGTCCTTCAATGTCCGTGGGGTCAGGAAAGACGCCTAGGCAATCGCCTTGGTTGAAGGCGTCGCACCTCTCTACTTCACCGTCGCGTTCTTCGTGACCACATTGGAGGCAGTGGATGTAAGGCCGTTTGCACATCGTAGATGAGTTAAATGGTGGTAGAGGTGTGGGCGGGGAAGGTAGATACTCGTGAAGCGATCGCGCTACCGGTTAGGGTCTGTAAGAAGGACACCAGCCTAATAATTCTGTTAAAATGGCAGGCGGTTGGGAAGAGCAGGCAGTGTCGTACTGGGTTCTCTTGCTAGGTCTGCTGATCTGGTTTTTTTGGTGGAGCGTTGTCGGTGTTGGCAGGTATTGGGCGTCTGTTTGTAAGAAGGTTTCTGTCAATTGGAACGCAATGTTAAGGGATTATCATGGAGGGCAACCCGCTTTTAATATCGCGGACTATACTATAATATCAAATTAGCCTGGTGAAAGCGCACGAGGACCCCCAGGTCAGCGTATCTATATTCAGAAATAGAGCACGAGACTGATCGTGCTTCAGATTTCGGGGGAACCAGTCATCGGGCTTGGTGATTGATTGCAAAGTGGGAAGAGGTCCTGATCAGCAGTCCAACATTAGTAACCTAGCGAGAATAGCACATGGTAGAATTCATCCGCGTGGCTCCAAATAGCAGTGGGGGCGGGTTTCGTGCTTGTACAACATATTGAGGTGGTATGTGATGAACTCACAACGTAATGAAAGAGCATGAACGCCATACAACATAACCAGCTAGCTGCTCTACCTCCTCGAAAAAGCTCAAACCCCTTATCGACCGATAAGCTAGATCTCTCAGGGCTTCATTACCGTTTCATTGACTGCACAGGCAGAAGGGTCGGCCGTGTTCCTATTCTTGAATCAGAACTCTAGGCCCACAAAGGTTGGGGGACGTAGAGTCCGAGGCTATCTTTCTAGGCTCTGAAATTCCAATAACGCATGGACAAGCAAAATCTATTCTTGTAATATTCCCCACCGTAGCTTGGCGCTTGTGAAACGTGATAAAATCACCTGTCGGACAGTCTGGAACAGCAGCTGAGACGACCGATCAATGAAAATAGCCAGAACGCGCAGTAGGATACAATGCTAAGGGTGTACTGCAATTTATGAGTAATTAAAAGCCTTGAAATAAATGGACGTCATGTGCCTAGCCAGCTTATGACGAAGCCTTTCGAGGCTGACACCTATCCCGAAACCTACTAGGTGTCATTTAGAATCTGAACTTGTATGTTGCTCTCAAGCAGCATTACCAACCTCAACTGTCTCTCCATTCGAGCCTTTTAAGACATGATCTTTCTCTTTGTAGTTGTTGCTAACCATCGCGCAATAGGGGACCTCACATCCATTGAGCCCCATGTAGATTATGCATTAGCCGGTCGCTCAGTACAACGTTGTCGGGAACCCAACGACCGGTGCTGTTATACCCAGGTGCTTGATGTCTTGCGCTTTCCCTTCGATGCCGGATGACATAGGAGATGTTGGGGTTCGTGGCATGGGTTAAGATCAGGGGTGGGACTTCGAAAGACCTCAAGCTGCATTCCGAGTAGACCACCAACAGAGATCACAGGTGGATCAATGTTCTTGAATGTAGTGGTTATGGAAGTGTCATCCACAGCCACTCTTTTCGATCGGCCAAGTAGTAAGTAGTCAAGCACTTATAGAAAGTGACATTAACCAGATTCATAGCCAGCAATGACGAGGTGTTGGAATAGGAGAAGCCCACTCCTCAGGAGAGAATGATACTGACGTGTACAATTGGAACATTATCCACTGGATGTTTTTCGTTACGAATAGGGAACAATTATAGAACCTGTGTGAATATCGGCAAAGGGAGAAGACAAGTAAAGGGAAGACTGACTATCTGCTGCCTGGTAGAAAGCTCCCAACATCCAGTGCATTCAGTAAACCTAGAAAGATGGTGTATAGAATTGACTGTAAAGGTTCGCTGCACCTGCAAGGCAAACGGAGCCTCTTGAGGCATGAAGATCTTCTCACGTCTTGGAAAGCTGTCAGTCATAAACCTATTAAGCGTATAAACAACGTTTAAGAGCATGATGCGTCGCCCTGTTTGACCAGTCAAACAACCTACCATACTACTGCTTTGCCTGAGAGCTGTAAGGAACCAAGCCCCATGTCAAGATGGAAGTCTCGCCACAGTGTTGATTATTACGGAGGCTCTTGCACTAGGGACGGATCTTTGAGCTCCTATTTCGATATCTTGTTGTTTCTCCGATATCTTCGCGGCCAGGAGCGACACAGGCCACGGCTCCGTTCCGGTCGTCTGCGCGATCTGGTTTCAGAACTTAGCGGCGACAATGGCAACGTGGAAAATCCCGCTGCATGGCTCCTGCTCGTGGTGGTCTTTCGTTCGAAAGGTTTGTTGTGCGGCGGCTGGAACCAACATCAGCAGTGTATTCACACAGTGTCCGCGTTTCCACGGTATCTTGAGGTAGTATGGCGTGATACACGACGAATTCGTGATGTATATGACCGACAGGCTAAGCTCCACACATTGCAGAAGCCATGTAAATTCTAGGAATTTCATAGTGCGTATGAGCTGACTACCTTACTATCCGACTTCTATAGGTCTATCTCCGGGACAAACATTTCACCTATCAGGTGTCTAAGCATGCTTGCTGACGAGCCCATCGATCCGTCGCCAGTCGCTTGCTTTGACGCTGCGAACATCAATGAAGTGCAGCTCGTCGTTCGTGAATCAGACTCCTTCACGGTGCGATCTGTTAGCGTGTGGGGAAGCGTAGATCTAGCCAGTCTCGGGTCTCCCAAGACGGAGGACTATGTAAAGTAGTAGACATCGCCGGATCCCCGCGCATGACCCAACGAGGAGTAAGTACTATCTCATAAGCTGGCAAGAAGTTACACCTACGGAAGCTAACCTTTTAAGGTTGAATGTGCACACAAACTTTGGAGATTAGCGGCTGGGCAAGCTAGCCCTTACAGGCTTAGTACAGTGTCGGTAAGCGCGGCCAATCGGGCGCTGCAGATCATCGACAGGGCATCCCCCTCTTCGGGCGATTAGCGACTGCAAATTTGACGTGCTGATCCCCCAAAATGTATCGATTCGACTTGCCTCATGGTCGATCAAACAGGCCATAGCTTCTCGTCAGCCGAGGGAGCTTCCAAAGCTCACAGCTCTTTCTCGTTGTGCATTCATGAATGTAGTTGCTGGACAACTTCTCTAAACAAAGGGTATGGAGAGACCGACGACCTCCAGATCTTCTTCCTAGTCATTACGTATGACAACGCTGCATGAAAGCCAGAGAGATCTAGAGCATCTAGAACATCTGAAAAGCACAGGCAGATATTGGTGGCGTGGCAGCGTGCTGCTAAAAGCCATATTGACTCCCACCGAAAGTGTCCGGGCCGCACCAATCGGGATTGTCGAGCTTGCGCCAGATATCCATCATCGAGATCTGAAGTCGACAGCAATATACGTGGTGCCCCCGTCACCAAGGCTCCAAATGATGGCAACAAGGAGGAATTCCAAACAAACCCCTGGCTAGTAGTAGAATACCTAGCGATCTGTAATTTGGCTAGCCTGCGATCTTGCAGATCATGTGCAGTGGGGATCCCGGATTCCACCACACAGACCTCACCACGCTAAGCCTATCTAGCGAAAGTCAAGCGAGTCAGCTCGAAAGCTTCAAAAGCAGATGCGCCGGCTGCATGCCGAGATCAAGGCAGCCAATCAGAAGCCCGCATATCATTTGGAAGGGCGTCCAAGCCGATGCAGCTAATGCCGGGGGCAGTTCTTGCCTTCACCAATAGTAAGCCTCGGCTTTCAGCTTTGAGCCTTATCCACGCTGCTCCGGGTTTGCGCCTGGCTTCAAGCCCAGGCTGTCACAATCCCATTGTAACACTACGGTATGTACCTAGTATCCTATGCCGAGCGGACAGCCATTGCGCTCTCGTCCATCCATATACTTTCATCACTCACGCTCCGTTCCCAGTTCCGCTCGAAGCCAGCTGTACGCACTCAGTCTATCATCATCATCATCAGTCACTGATATTCCATGAAACACCGTCCTTGGCTTCTTTCCACGCCAATCATTCACTGCTTCATACTGCTTCATCGTCCCGCGCCTGTCTCGAGTTCAAAGCCATTCGAGCCGTGTCTCGGGTGATTCGCGATCCAATCGTGGATTGTCCTCCATGCTCGACGCATAGAACGAGTCTAAAGGCTGCCGGTGAGCCAACCTTTCTCTTCTGCCCCTCCTTCTACGTCGGCATCCCATCATAAGTCCCCACATACTCGAGGAGCCAAGCGTCCTCATTGGAGGCATTCAGCATGACTTCGACAAGCCAGAGCCCCATGAGCCCTCAACCACCATCAATACGACTTCCTAAACTTTCCTACCGGAACGCTTCTTCGGACACCGAGTCAATCAACACCGTGTCCACCAATGTCTCAAGGATGACCTCCGCGAATCCAACATCATCACTACGCTCCACCTTCTGCCCTTCCCCAAGAGAGCCAGTCACTGGTATGCTCAGTCCTACGATACGATCACCGTCCATTGTCCCTTCGTCAACAGGCCCTAGGACACCAAACAATCCTAAAAAGAAAGCAGGTTTCTTTAATGGTCTTTTCGCTAAGGAGCCCTCAGCCCAAGCCCTCGTTGATTACCAGAAGCATCTGCTTAAGCAAGGACATGGTCGTAACAGTACAGTTGGCCTTCCAGGTGTTTCGTCCACCAAATTGCCGCCTACCGTTCCCAAGGTTAATTCGAAATGGGATGGCATTCCTCAGACCGTCAAAGAGAGGGAGAGGCAGAAGCAGGAACACAGAATGTCTATGAGTGGACAAGGTCGAAACGCCAGCGCCGTAAGATCAGCTGGGTCGGAACTAAGGGCAACTACGTCCGGCTCACAGAGAAGATCCAGCCGTGGAACATTGGGAGCAGTATCTACGCACAGTGGTGCCAGCAGTAACAAGCTGGCCGATCTCTACGGCTGGGAGACTAACACACTATCCAGCAGCAGCTCCGCTATCGTGGATTTTGCTGCTGAGCATAGACCTGCCACGGCCCGCATGCAGACTTCACATAGCGCTCCTGCAGCACCAGTGAGCCCACCAACGCCCGGGAGGACGTCGCTGTTCCCACCCCACAGTGCGCACATTCCTCTTGCGAGCTCTCCTTCGTACTTCGACCACTGTCCCCTAAGCCTGCCGGGCTCGCCTTACCCGCCTAGTCACTCCCATTCGCCGGCACTGACACCTTTCGAGTCATCGCCAGTGACGCCTGAAGGACCTTCACCGATGAAATCCTCCTCTACTTTGTCAGAGGCCAGACCGCAGGATGACATCAAAACTACAATTGTGGAAGCACCCACATCTGTCGGCGAAGTGATCATCAGGTCTGCTGGTATCAACATCCTCGGACCTCCAGCTACAGCAAAACGGAGGCCCAAGCCCACTCCATGCCAGTCTGGCGCGGTTCAACCCAATACTCCTGGGTTGGATACGCAATTGAATTCTATCCTCAAAAAAGCTACGCCCAATGATACACCTCCGCCTCCGAAACTCTCCTCCTATTTTCCTAGTCCCGACTCAGCTTCCTCTGTGGCGCCTCAAAGCCACAGTTCCGCGCGAGACAGGCTTGGGTTAGGCATGAGCGTGAAGATCCAAGCCATCGCGCCATGGTCTTCCCCCGATCAGTCCGGCGAAGCTGTCGAGGGCGAGCGGATGATCACACCAACACCAGAAGGCGGCCAGTCTCTCAAAAGGAAGGGTCGGATGTCGTTGTTCAAGAAGTAATACTCATGATGTTCAAATAGCGTGGCGCTTGGGACTGGATCTATGTCTTTGATCCTTACTTCGGCGCTTGTTGCTCGTTTCGATTTGTCTTTCTACTGCTTCAGCTGACCTGATTACTGGCTAATTTGGGATGGTTATGGAGACGGATGATTATTGATGAATTTCACTTCGTCTTTGCTGTTTTGCTATATACCCCCCAGGCGGAAAAGATCAGGAGAAAGGAAGGATTGGGAGAAACTGTATATCATATCATCGTAACCATAGTAATTTATCTGTCTAATATATCAATGAGAGTCATACAACAGCCGTTGATTGCGGGACATTTCCCCCTAGCTGCTTACCACATAACTCGTGATCAAGCCGTACAAAATGGCTCTTCGCTTCACCTTCCGCTTCCAAAAACCCATTGCTTCACTCCCACGCCAAGACATTTTCCTCAAAAGATCACAGCTCGCAATGACAGATGCCACTCTACCTTCTTTCTCTGCTTCAAAGAATGAAATACCGCCTGAAGGAGGACGTCCATCTTCTCCTTTAGCACCGCCTTTCTCTCCAATAACACCAACCATGTCCCTTTCTTTCCCCGCTCAGAACGCAAGCTCGTCGACCAACAACGTCTTCGCACCTCCGCCCAATACGCCCAACACGGCAGCACAGAATGCGACAGCCTCTCAATCTAAGTCTCAAGGCCAAGCCGCTCCACCGCAACAACATGAACCGCAGCCCCCACCGCCTTCCCAGCCTATATCAATGTCTGACAATCCAGACGCCATCGCCCTGCGCGCTGCCATGTCAATACTACAGATACAGCGGCAGCAAGCACTTCGCGACATGAAGACGCTAGAGGAGCAAAAATTCAAAGCTTTGGGTGATCCTGAGGCGTTTGCAAGGGGTGTGAGTGAGGGGAAGATCAAGGCTAGGGGCGTCCAGGATATCATGCCTACTGCGGACGAGCAAGATCAGGATGAGGACAGCGAGGACAACTTGAATTCCGAAAGTCATCCATTTACAAATGGCGGCGAAGATGGCAGGAATTTTGAACCGTTTGGGACCTTACCATCCGCTCAAAACATCGTTCGCATGCCACCGGTTAATTGGGCAAAATACCATATCGTGGGTGAATCCTTAGACAGGCTTCATGAGGAGCAGAGAGCGAGACCAATTCCAGGACAGCCGTTGAGGGATGAGGATCTTAGGCCGAAGGAGAGGGCACTTGAGAGTGTGATTGCGGCGCCGTACAACCCCTGGGTGGATAAGGTTGGGGAGAAGCCTACGAGGACGAGGAACGGAGCGAAGAGGAAGTGATAGAGGAGCATGAGGATATTTGATATCTGTCATCACTAATATCCATATTAGAAGCGAGTCCGGTACTTGTCATTCTCGACAGTAATCAGCTACCTTCCCGGGTACGCACTCTGGAGTACGATTCTAGGGGCAGGTGGAATGTTTGCCTTGGGGTTGTTTCCTATTGCTCACTGGAGCTTGGAATACTTAATGACCTAGCTTCTAATGAATCATGTAAGTCGCAGCAGCCAGTCAATCACATGTTCTAATAACCGGCAGCAGCACTTTAGGCTACTGCACCGCATTGGTATCATGGTTGGTTCGTCAATGCACATATCAGACTCCTATCCATCTCGAGAAGCAACCTAAATCCATGGCCAGAAGCCTGCATGCAAAGGAAAGGAGCAAGCATAATCATGTTAAGCACGCCACTACAATTTGCCATCAACCCCGATATCCTCCAGCCCCGCCATTATCGCCATCCCTCAATCATCAAAATCATCATCCTCATCATCTTCTTCCACAAGCTCATGGCGGCTACGAGGTGGTGCAAGCTCTCTCCGTCCATTGCCGCGAGGACCCTCTCGTCGTCCTTGCCTGTTGGGTTCCCGACCTGTGGGATGTTGAGCCCTGCTCGGAGCTCGCATGTCTCCTCCATTACGAGGAGCCCGTCCACTGCCTCCACGGGCTCTGCCACCGTGAAGGCCGGATCCCCCACCGTAATTACCAAACGGGCCGGCATGGGGGTCGGGACCAGGAAAGCCAGGATTATGTCGTCTTCCTTGGCCGGGGTTCCGTCCACCTCCTCGTGTCCGTCTGTCACCACGAGGGTTTCCACCGCCTCTATAGTCATCTCCTCGTGTTGGTCGGCTACCACCTGGGTGCCCACCGCCTCCGAACCCACCTCTTCCGTACCTACCGCCACCGCCACCACCTTCGTAGCGACCTCCACCGTATCCATATCCACCTGCCCCGGATTGACCTCCTTCATCTTCGTCTGAAGACTCGCCTGAAGACATTGGGTCATACAGATGCGCATATCGAGGGTCATTCCACTCGCCTTCATAGTAAGCAAGCCGCACACAATCCGGGTTTCGCGAAGCCTCGTCTTTCATCTGCTGATCTGGGTAGTAGCCGTACTTGTGGTGAAAATCATCCGCGACCAGCCGTAAGGCCTCTGCGCCTTGTTGTACGTCTCTCATATGCATTGGAAACCTCCGGAGATTTCGAGACGCTGACGATTTGATACTCGTCTTCTAGCAGACCACTCTTCTCAAGCCGGTCGATTAATGGTGGTGACACGGCGCTCTATTTACCAACCAGGTGTTTCAAGGAAGAATGATGTTCCCGCCTTCAGAAAGAAAAAGGCCAGCAATTATCCAAAAGTCTCTTCTAGTATTGCTAGATCGAAGTTACAATGTAATTAAAGAGAAGAAGAAAATACAAATGATCAAATCCAAACCTCCCTTATAAAAAGTCACTGTACAACATCACCCCTCCCTTCCGAGCCGGCAGAGGCAAAACTCATCACATGCCCTCGTCACCTTCTCTCCCATCATCCCCATCGGCATCGACATCGAATCATCACAAAGCTATGCGATACGAACACGGGCAGTGGTATACGAAAACAGAAATCGAATGGTGATGAGAGACCGCCTCGATAACATCATCTAACCGCTATCGTGATAGATTTCTCCGGAAGCGGCGCAATGTCAATGAATGGTGATGAGAGACCGCCTCGATAACATTATCCAAGGGTTGAATGGTAACGAGCGACCGCCTCAATCGGATCATCAAAGGGTTGTAATGGGGGGTTGGTACAGGCAATGACGGCGTTGCAGATAGACTACCCTCAAACCCCCATTCATCTCCACCCTCACCCCCAGCTCTATCCCCAACCATCCACTCATCTACCCACATCATCTCCATCCCACATCATCTTCATCCCACCACAATTCATATCTACCAACTAATCCATCAGTATCACTATTGCAACAAAAACCTATATCCATCCCCGCATTGACGGGTGCGTGGCTAGGTATAGGTATCTGATATGTACACCACCAAAATAGCACATCTCCTTCATCTCCTTCATCTCATTCAAAAAAGTAGACCGCTGGCTCCGATTGTTGTAGATGTGATATTGGAAGGGAGATGTAAATGCTTGTAGGGATTTTTATTCTAGGTTTTTTTGGGGGGGGGGAGTGGGTGGGGTGGTTTTGTATAGGTTTAGGTTTTGTGGGGGGGGGGGATTTTGGTTCTTTGGGGTGTGGTGTGTTGTGGAATGCTCGCTTTGCTTTTTGTTATGAGTTATGTTGAGAGTTTTAGAGGTGATGAGGGGAAGTAAGTTTGAGATGGGTATCTTGTCTATGGTGGAGTTGTGAGGGGGTAGGGCTTGCTTGGTGATGGGAGTGTGTGTGTGTCTGTGTGCGTATCTGGGAGGCTGTGAATGAGGTTTTATAATTGTTGTATATGTAGGGATATGTGGAGTGGAGTGGAGAAGGATGGGGATATGGTGATAAGGGATTTTGATAGTGAGAAATATCGTAGATGTGGATAGGATTATAAATACTTTTCTAATAGACTATTCAAGTCATTTAGTAACTTCACATCCTCATTAAGGCGTAAGTGGGTACTTCGTTTCGCGAGTTAGCTATAAACAAATAACTAGATTAAAATAGTAGGCGAGCGGTTGTATTCGTTTTAGGAGTTTCAAGATCCTATGTAGTAGATTTGAAAATGAAGTGTCTCGTCACGGTTAAGGGAATTAGATAACTTCCGTTTTTACAGATTAGCAATCAATGATGCAAGGATGGTATGATTTTGGAAGAGACTATGCTGTAGGTATACTACGATGACCACTGTGCTAGAGCAGGCGTCAGGGGGGTTTTGTGGTGGCGCACTCGTCGTGCGGATGTGTTGTGCGGATTTGTTGTATACTGTTGCGTTTGACGAAAACTACGGGGTTATATAATGAGGGTGCATTGTTTTTGTATGGGGTGGAGGTGTTTGTGCTATTAGGGTTTATTATGTTATATTATAATCTCGCAGAGAGTTATTTAGGCGTTATGATTGCATCGACGTCTAGTGTCGTGCTCTTTGTATGGCTTGTGTCAGATTGATCGCCTGTGTGCAGGGGTTTGAGCAGTGAGAGACTTACTTTGTAGTATTGGATAAGTCCCAGTGCTAATGCTTACGGCATCGCCTCGAGTTTAGCGGTCGAACGCGATTCTTGTTTGAGTTGTAGGATTTGCGAGCAGGTGTTTTGCTGTCATGTCCCAGTTGTAAGAAAGGTTTATTTATGATCAGGAGGTTATTTGACTTCGGAATTTGTGGGGTTAGGGATTGATGCTGAGAGATTTTCTAGGTACAGTTGCAGGAGATTGTTATGGTGAGCGTCGTAGCGCAAGAGGTTGGAAGTTCTGGCTGATATATATATGTCTTCTATACCTAATGGGTTGGGATTGTGTTGGACTAATTCTGAGAAAGTTTTCATCACTTTATGTCAGCGATTATCGTCTTGTGAAAGACTTCAGATCTGCACGTATATGTCACGGAGAGTGAAAGATCTCAGACGGAATTTCAGCGCTCCGTCTTGAGTCTCTGTACTATGTATGATATACTCGAATAGAATCAGCTATGGGATGCATATCTATCGGTTCTCATTATTGGCATTACTACTACAGTCATCTGTGTTAAAATGTTAGATACTAGGGATATATACCAGCCCTTTGTAGCACACGGTTATATTATTAGTAGGAATCTTTCATTTTTCATGTATATATGGCTTGGCAGGCCTATGAATGGAAAGTTCTCTACATCCTTTGAGTATCTATATGTTTTAGTGATTTTGAGGGACAAGGGAGAGTGAGATTGCATTTCAATCAGCGTGAGTTTCGACAGGGGAGGCAGCGTTTCCAAGACATGGGAGGCAGCGTTTCCCGCACACTATAAGCAATCTTAGTTTCCCTGAACCACCACACGAGCGGGCGGCGTAGAGAATCGGTCGATGCATGATGAGTCTAGCTTTTGTGATGGCTCTGAACTGCAATTACCGTCTGGTGATCAAACTTTTGATAATGCAAGACAATACTACCCTCTGAGTTTCTCGTGATAGCTGCACCTATCTTCTTTCTAGACTACCGTTGCTGAACAGTCTAAGCGCAGCTGCGTTTTATGGTCCTTGACGAGAATTTCATTCGGTAGCTTATACACCCTGGCGTAGATGAGGCTTGCTGAAGCATCATGCTCTACTCCACTCCGGCCAGCATTGCAGCCCTCAGAAGATGTACATGTAGATCTGAAAATGCAGACATTGTCACACAGATTTCAGATAAAGAGTGAGTATGTGTATCGTGGTAATGAGAGGATAAGAGGGCGAGGTTGCATCAAGGCTCTAACCCCACCAGGAGTAGGATCAGCACAGAGCAGAATACGCCATTGAGAGATGAACACGCAGGCGTCCCAGAGTTGCACCCCTAAGTCCTCAGCTTCTGGCGAATGAATGCTCATTCAGATTGCAACAATATAGAAATATGTTCCAAGGAATTTGATCGCTCATACATCGTGTACCTAAGTATGAGGTGAAGTCGCTCAGCATTGGCTTAGTAGGAAGCGAGAAGGACGGGACTGATTACAGATTAGGTGGGATGTGAGTGAAGCATCATGCTGAGTGACACGAGTTCATCTCAAATACACTAATCTCCTGTGATATGATCCTGTCATTAATTGTTGCAGACGCTGACGCCGCTTTCGGTATCTTGTAAAAGCCCTTTGAGTGTTGTCCGGAAGTATGGAGTAAGCTACGGACTTGGATGCTCTCTGTATGGTGACTGAAACATGCCTCAATGCCACATAGCGTCGATTAGTCAAGCGTGTGTCTGATACTGTAGCTGCAAAATCAAATCTAGTGGAATGAACGGACTGTTGTGTAGTTGATAGAAAATTCTGGCGAGCCTAGAGATATTGGTTGGGATTCTTTCTCTGAAATTGGCAGCAGATGTTGTGAGGATGCCGATGGGAACTACCCTTATGTATTCAGAAATGGATTGCAGCTCTTGCATCCCTCTCCTAATTCATGATTGTTTGGTACCGCCGATAAGGCTTGGAGTTCTTTCTGAGCGAGCAAAAACCTTCACATATGAGAGTGAGTGATCGTATATCCAATTGAAAAGCGACCGCTTGGTTTTCTAATGCGTGAGCGCTGAGGACGAAACTGAAGCGTTGTCTGTTCCCATGCCATGCTTTTCCCTCCATGCTTTGTAGTAGGGCAACTGTGTCATTGGACCTCGCAGATCGACTTTCCACGGAGCCTTCGGGGGCGGCAATCCAGTTTCCTCGAGGCACTTTGCCTTTAGTTCCTCCCAGGTACCACCACGGTTCAAGATCTCAGAGCTAGTCTGAGCGGGTTGTTCCTTCCTCATTTCCTCCCTTAGTGTTTTCGTCTCTTCCAGATCGACTCTACAATCTGGCCGCAGAACGACCCCATACCGTCTCGCACCTTGAATAGTAACAAGTTTACGTGCAACTTCTAGCGCAACGATATTGGGCTCCCGTTCTAGAGGATTACCCCATCCGCCCCCACCCCAGGTAATCCACTCGAGAACATCGTCTTTCTGCACTTTGATGCGATCTTGCTTGCTCCCATATGCCACTCGTGGTGGGTTCCTCGCATCTTCTGAGTATTTAATAAGTACTTTGGTACTGCGTGCACCAGGTTCCCCACCCAAAACTCCCCACGGTTTCGACAGCCAGCGGTCATCATGGATTGAAATGTCTCCCGGCTCAAGGAAGCGCCAGAATATGCGCTGCGCATTTCCACCACGGTAGAATCCAGGGCCACCAGAATCAGCAACTGTGTCGAACACTTCTATACGAAGGGGATAGTAAAGTTCGAGGAACTCGTTGGGTATGGTTTTCATAGCGGGCCACAGACAGTGTCCATCTGGACCGTCGCCGATAGGACGGGCGGGTATGCCGCCGAATCCGAGCCAGTAAAGTTGGAACCATTCTCCGTTGTCTCTGTAACCGCTGTACATGAAGTGTGGACTGTCAGAGAATCCAGCCGCTGTCATGAATTGGGGAGCTCGTTGGCCTAAGAGACCGGATAAAACATCTAGAAGTCGTGCTATAGTGTGCGTTCTGCATGACAGGGCGGCAGGGCGTATCGGGTGGAGAAGGCATCCCTCTGGAATGTAAACCTCTATGAGGTCATGGAAGCCGTCGTTGGGTACGACGCTGGAATCGTACACAACGAGGAGGTAGATCCCAACGAACATCTTGAACATACTCACGCTAAGATACATGTTAATTGAAGATGGAGACTGTGGGTCTGTTTCGGAGAAATCGAAGCTTAGCTTCCCGTTCCTCTTTTGCATCGTGCATGCTAACTTTCAGGGGCCAATCCCCTGTCCGTCGTCATCAATCCAATCTTCGAAATAGGCAGGCTGGTCAGGAATAGCCCTTTCAAGTATGGAGGATACAGCTTCGCGGTTACGAGCGAGAAGCTCATCGATAGTAGCAAAGTATACAGTGTCGCCGAAGCGAGTATAGAGCTCAACCACCCGTTTTCCAGCAACGTTACAAGCCGCCACGAGCGCCCGGACATCACTACGGTTCCATTCGGGCAGACGGACGTTCCGGTAAACCACCTCCATCAGATCCATTTTCCAGTCCCCTTTCGAAGCGATTTTGGTCACTGGTATCTGTATACCCTCTTCGAAAATGCTGTTAGCCGCGCATGGAAGCGATCCGGGCACACTTCCACCAACGTCGGTCATGTGGCCAAAGTTCGCAGTCCAGGCAATCAACTTTTCTTCCACAAAGATCGGAGTCATGATCAGCCAGTCGTTGTAATGCGACACGGCTCCACCCACGGAATATGGATCGTTTGTGAAGAAGATGTCATCTGGCTCGATCGTATCTTTCCATACCTCGAGGAATTCCGGAATGAAAGATCCGAATTGTCCAACAATCATCTTTCCGCTAGGTTCGGCGATAACATTGAATTCATCTTGCTGCTCCCTGATAGCAGGGCTCATCGTCGTCCGTGTCATCAATGCATCCATTTCGTTCCGTGCGTTCTGAAGGGCGCTTTCGAAGATGTCCACAGTGACCGGATCGAGCCTCCTTGATGGAGCGGGCTTGGGCTTGTCTTCAACACTCCATATGAGTATATTTCCAACCGCATCGACCTCAGCTCTGAAACCAGGTAGAACGACGGTGTTTGAATCCGTCTCGGTAATGACACACGGACCGAGAACACGATGCCCATGCTTAAGGCCTGTCCGTTCCCATATCGGGCAACCCTTGACCTCACTATCGTCGAAAATCAAGGTTGTCGTTGATGCCACCAGGGAGGAAGGAGGATCTACACAGTCAGCCTTGCTAAGTCTCTTGACAGGCACATCGACTTTGACTTCCTCGGCAAGGACACGAAGATTTACAAGCTCAACATCCATAGATAGACGATATGTGAACAGCTTCTCGTGCTCGGCTTCGAACGTTTCTTGAAGATACTGTAGGGCCCCTGTTTCCAAGTCCTGTAGCTGCGCATCTACGGGGACGGTAAGGGCTTGTCCGCTGTATCGTAGATCTGCCTGGAAGACATAGAGCTGGATTGATCATGTCAGTATTGGGCTTGTCGTGAAGCCCCAAAGCCATCGTCAAAAAATAGGTTGTGGACGAATTCTAGCAGGCCGCGTTGCAATCGTACCAAGGAGCCGATCATGAACATACCTGTTTCTCCTCGGGTACCCCTTGCTCTTCACGCATCACCTTTTTCAAATCGTTGAGAAGTCCATCATAGGCTTCGAAGACCGCACTCTGGTCGGTATGCTTGAGTAAACAGATGAAAGTCCTCCCGACTTCATGCCTAAGGATCGTCGTTGCATCACCTAGAGCGCACTGAACGCCTGGTGACGGAGGTATAATCACGGGAAATGAGCCAATCAATTTCCCAAGAGCATTGGCATGAAGTATTCCTGCCCCACCGAAAGCTACGAGGCTGAAGTCTCGGGGGTCGTAGCCTTGCTCAACTGATACCAAACGAAGAGCCCCATACCTGAATTCATCGTCAGACTTAGGCCCTAAAATTACACAGAACCAAGGATTACGGGGGTACGGGAGTCTGCATACATTGTCTCGTTTGATACTCTCAAAATACCCTCTGCTGCTTTGTAAAGACTTATCCCAAGGTCATCAGCTACTTGCTGGACAGCTTTCTGTGCGGCATCTACATCTAATGAGAATGTGCCTCCAAGAAGATGGTTAGGTAGATAGCCCAAGACTACATTCGCATCAGTCACAGTAGCCAAGGCTCCCCCTTTGCCATAGCATGCGGGCCCTGGCATAGCTCCAGCACTTTCAGGACCAACCCTGAGTGCCTTTGTTACTTTTGGGACTTTGGCGATCGAGCCGCCTCCAGCTCCAACAGTGCGCACATCAACCGAGGGTGTCCTCACAACAAGGTCTCCGATCTTGGTCTCACGGCGGATACGGGGCACGCCACTCTCGACCAGTGCAACATCGGTGCTAGTGCCGCCCATATCGATCGTGATAAGGTTCTTGAACTTGGTCTGGCTCGCCACGACCGAAATAGCTCCCGTGACACCTCCAGCTGGGCCGGACAAGACCCAAGTGACGGGGAAACGACGTGCGAGACTGACAGATGCGAGACCGCCATCGGAGCGGAGGATTCTGAGATGTTGGACTTTTCCATCCAAGGATTTGAGAAGATTGTCTAAATAGAGACTGATGAGAGGCTCGACATATGAGTTGACGACTGTCGTAATGGTACGTTCGTACTCCATAAGCTCGGGTAAGACCTCAGATGAGATAGAGACGGGGGTTTCGGGTAGAAGTCTAGCCACAACACGTTGAGCCTTCTGTTCGTGGACGGGATTCGCGAAAGAGTTGATCAAACTGATCGTCACGGAATCGGGTTTTTGAGCTACTATAGGTCCAAGTCTTTCCTCAAAGACTTTCTCATCAAAAGTGCGGACCTCAGCGCCGTCAGTGGAGAGCCGGCCTGGTGCTTCAACAGTAAGCTCCAAAGGAGCCAATGGCTCAGGCTTGGGCCATATGATCCAGCTTGCCAGCCCCCCAGGTACCTGAGACCTTCGAGTTTGAAGAATATCTTTGTAGCCTTCTGTCACAACAAGCGCAACCCTGGCTCCCTTATGTTCGAGTATTGTATTGGTGGCTATCGTAGTTCCGTGATTGACGATGCGTAGTATTACATCTGCACCATGGGGGATCTGGGACAAAATTTGGTTCTTACCTTCGATAACGCCGACGGACTGATCTTCGGGAGTGGACGGGACTTTCGCACGCCATGTTTCTCCTGTGTCCTCCAGTAATAGGAGGAGATCCGTGAATGTGCCGCCAACGTCAACTCCAAGACGGTAGGAAGGCAGACTCATTGCGCCGGCTTGGCTACCAAGGTAGTAGGATCATTGACAGTGCAATAGTATTATCAGGATGACAAGTGGCAAAAAGAACCGATACCATACCTGAAACGAAGCTCTGAAGCATCCATCGTGTTGCAGATCAAACTGGGGTCATCCTTCGAATCGGCGGACGCAGCCTGGACGCCAAAAGGAAGTAGTACACCACCACCATTTGGGGGGTGATTGGTGAGCTAGACTCGCCCATGCATGATGACGCCGGCCGTCATGCACGCGTGGGATGATCGACAGCAACCTACTACCGACAGGCTTGACGACGTATCTGAAAGGTGAGTGACTGTCTTAAAGTATGCTGTGATTGGTGATATATTATGTTATATCTTTCGATTAGCATACAGTAGGTGGGAGACGTGGGCTGTTTAGAACGGGATTCGCGTCCTTGGGTTTCTTGGCCTCGACATCTTGCCAACAATTACATGTAGGTGCTATGATGATCTCACGGTCAAAACCGCATGAAGAATCACTATAGCATTGGCACCCAGACCATATAGCTCCAGTATTCGGTTGGTTTAGCATAGTGGAGGTCCTAGGGGTCAGGGTACTTAGATGGCATGAGTAGCACTAGTGTGCCGCTGCCGCCTGTCACCCCCGCGTTTCGGGGTACGGCTCAGGAGAGACCCCGCGTGGCTAACAAGCGACCCCTTAACGAGAGACCCCTTCGCATATTCTTGAATAACTATGTCAATATCGGTTTTATGGATAAAGGATATATGATGAAGATATAGCCGTAGTATTTTCCTATAGCTTCCCCTATATCACCTCCCTATTATACCTCGTCGTTGTCGAGCTATATAAGTATCGCGCTTCCTACCAAAAGATATAAGGTCTTGGCACGGTACCCCTTCCCCACAATAACTCTTCTTTCACAGCGTAATAACTCAGCAACGACGAGGTTTCAGGAGTTACTTTCGCGAAGTAAATTACTTTCTAGAATAATATCTACAACTTTCATACTAAAGACTTATTTGTTGGAGCCCTCATTGGGTGTACTTCGCAAGGGGTCTCTCGTTGGGGGTCTCTTGCTAGCCACGCGGAGTCTCTCCTGAGCCGTACCCGCGTTTCGGGCTTGGTGGCACGTGGTGGCTTGGCATTGGTGTCTTCCCCCGATTGGTCCAGAAGTCCATGTTTCACATATAGTGACCACAAAACCAGTCTGCACGTCGTGCTTCGCCCTCACAACTCACCATAAAGATACCACAAAGATGGTCAAAGTTCTTGAAAACCAAATCGTCGACCTAGACGTCCTCCCAGGCACGCAGGAAGAACAACTCAAAGCCCAAGCAGAGAAACTCTCGTTCGCCGCCCCTCTCCCTTCACTTCCTCCCTACTGATAGCAAATCAATGTGGACAGGAAACAAGGCACCGAGAACCTCTCCCCAGAAGCCCGCAAGACAGTCGAGTCCTTCTCCCAAGGCGCGACAGGCGTGGGCCAAGATGCGCTCAATACAGTCGGCGGTGGCGTGAAGGGTGTTGTTGACACTGTGGGTAACACTGTTGGCACGCTTGGGGGAGGGCTGAGTGATACTGTTACTGGTGTGGCGGGTGGGTTGGGGAGTGTGGCCAAAGGCGCGGGGGCAACGGTGCAGGCGGGGTTTGGTGGGGGTAAAGACACGGTGGAGAGGACGGGGGGTAAGGTTGAGGGGGAGGCTGCGAAGGAGGGGGCTTGAGTGTTTGGGATTGGTGAGTAGCGATAGGTAATGTGATCCGTTCCGATGGGAGCTGCTAATGGTGATGTGTCTAGGGTAGTGGAGCGCTTGTAAATATGCAGTTGGATCGTGAATGTTAGTCACAATGCAAGAATAAGGCGATCGATATCAAATATTGCCGTTAGCCTTAGGATATATCGAAGCAGCTTCATAATACGTATGCACTTCCATGTATTTCGACTACGGCTTGCCTAAACCACAGTCCGCTAATTCTCATAGCTACGGTTCTACCACAGTATACATATCAAAGGGGCGCAAATTGTTTTTCTAAATCTAAAGCCAACAGACGTCTGAAAACTCACTTGCGGACGGATGAACACCTACTGCAACTATTCCAGGTTCGCGCCTGTTATCTCAAGATTCTGCTTCTTACATTCAAACACACCTCTTTTCTTTTTGGTCATTGTCCCGCAAAAAGCTGGTGGTCGCACATAGACCAACCCTGGCGTCCGCAATAGGAATCAAATTGATGCAATCAGCTTCGCATCCCCCACTCCTGGAACGAAATAAAAATAGCACTCCAACCGCGAAAGGAAGACCAGCAAGCAATAGCGATAATACACGAAGATAGGTCTCTGACTTACAGATCGATGGCTTGGCTAAGAGGTGAGTCGTGCCCTGCTTCGTTCGTTATTACCACACGCGTGACGGACGGTCCACACTGATACCCTGGATAAGTACGACGTCTGTGAGTTGAGAAACACCATTGATTGATTACGACATAGATTAAGATATAGGGATCGAAGTTTACCCATGCGATTGCAGGTATTTTTGAAGGTGCAAAGCGAAATTTTGCAGACGCTTCGTTTCTATGTTCTAGCGCCTTAGCACCTCACAAGCTTTGATACAATCTCCTCGTGGTTCTGCTTGGAAGGCGTCTATCTACTATGAAGGATTTGTTTCTCGTTGTCTTGTGGAATGACTCGGACCAGAGGATGCCATAAGGCTTTTTTGCGATGAGTGGGACAAGCATAGAGGCCATCGTGCATGAATGTCTAACAGACAAGATTGACCATGAGAGTGTGAGGTATGGCTAGCTAGGAGCAATGGTCACTGCTTAGTAACAGCTTGAAGTTCGCGAAGTACAAAAGCGTATGTCTTTCAATTCATGTGCCATCACAGTCGATTCTCCATTATCATTTTCAATGATATTCCTGTTATACCTCAAGGGTTGCGGTGCTTTCTTTAAGAACCGCCTCAATTTTCCTTCCGGGCTATCCCTATGTGACTGTGGAGGCGTTCCATCGTTGTGGGGCTGAAATCATGCAGAACAAGACGGAACTTCCCCCAGAGGAGACCCAACGATCGTGCTTTCCATAACAGTGCTCTCAGGGAGGCTTGGTTCAACCTCTAAGGTGCTTGGTCCGGTAGGTGCGGTCTTTGGCTTTTGGCTACAGGGAAGCTCGAAGATTTGGGTAGAGGACCTGGAGACCGGACGCGTGTTTGCGGCGCTATCATCATTGGCTTCGTATGTGGGGCGATCATGTATGAGTCCGAGCTCGAGACCTAGCAGGCAAAATGATGAGCAACCAACGAGGAATGAAGGCTAAAGGCGCTCACGCGAAGGAGTGTCCTCTTCAATCTTCTGAGCACCGTGGCGATCATGCCACCATCTCCAAAACTTACGGCCTTGCCAGACTGTTACCGCACTTATGGCGGTAGCCGTTACACCAAAGACAAGGGTGATGATCGACTGTGTTGAGCTCGACGCCATGGCCGAATTCGAAGCCATGGGAAAAGGATATTTCTGGTCGTAGATGGTTGGATGTTTTGTCGGTGAGGGTGATGACTACCAGGGAAGGGCGTCTGAGCGCCCAACAATTTGTGGGCCGCCATATTGTCTGAAGTACGGCCCCGCGCCAGTATGACCGACGATGGCAAGAAATCCATCAACCCGGCCAGTGTGACCGATATTGACGGAACATCAAGCAACTTATCCGTCCAACTTATATGATTCCTGCAGGCTCAAGGACTACCTGACGATCGGAGCTAAAAGTGACCCTTTGTGCATATAGCCAATCCTTGAAGACCATGATATGCAGGTTGCAAGGCTAACTTCCACGCTCTTGCACATCCTTTCGAAAGGTAAACGTGCAGCTCCAGACACGAGGCTAAGCAGTACTTGGAGCCAATCAACATGAACGTCTTCGACAAGGCCCGCGATCTCTAGGCCATGGGCGGTGCTAGCAAGTCTCACTGGCTACCCACGGCTGTAGGCCTACGCCCGGTTTCTCTTGGTATTGGCCTGCAAGCCACGCTATTCGCTCCGCTGATGGCTATCACTCTGTTCATGTATGCAGAAGGGTACCCAGCAGATCACCGGCCACCCTGCTTCCATATCGTTCTTCTGAGTACGGGTTTTCCGGTTGGCAGGCTGTCGTCAGCCTTGTCATCGCAGAATGCTCTAGCTTATGCAGCTAAGATGGGTGAGGCTTTTGCGGCCTTGTTGCCTGCACCTCAATGGCACTAGCTCCGCCAGCCGTCAGCAGTGGGAGCGCAGACCCACATCACAGCTGTGCAGATCTTCATCTGTGGTAGTCGCAGCAACAAAGGTTGCATTGCCCGTCACATGGACTCGACCTCAGCCTGAGCTCAAAAGCATGCGAGATATGGAGCAACGTTTTAATGTTACTGCGTAGGCCTTCGTACAAGTGAGTGCGGATTGATACTGTTTTCACAGTTCTTATATTTGTTTGTTGATCACGGTGAGTCAGTGAAGCCGCGAGTCAGGCACAGGAGAAGGCGAGTAGCTAACTCACAAGATTTCTGCAAATCATCGATTCGTCCATCTCTTACCACGAACCCTACTCAAGTAATGCCGTAAGTGACGTGCAATCAACGAAATCATACTTATCTCTATTCCCACCAATTCACTCGTAAATTGGTATGGCGTATCTGCGCGCTCTTGTGGCTGTAGCTTGTTATGCACTTTCCCTGTGCCCACAAGCTCCGGACTCGGTGCCGATGCTCTAATCTCATGATTGTATATTTCTTGTTTGCAGTTTATAATGGCCTGGCCCTTCATCTTCGCGTTTCTGTCTTTTAGAAGACTGGAGCCAAGACAGGGTTTGCATCTGAGATGTCGAATGTTTAGCCAGTCGGCAAAACGGGATAAATTCCAAATTAATGAACGGTAGGAACATTATTGTTCTTAAGGTTCGGCTGCTCTCGATATCTGTAGGTCAATGGTTTATGGTTGGCTGCTGTAGATGCTTCTAGAAGAAGCCTGTCCGAATCGTACATTGACATTTTCGTGGCTCATTGAAGGGGAAGCTTGTGCTTTGCCTCTTGCTATGGCATCAACCCTCGCGAGATAGGCATCGATATGTTGTAGGTAGGCAAAGTTACTAGCGACTCTTATAATCATAGAGACTATGTATTAGTAATAAACGATTCTACCTAATCAGCTTGAAGTTGGTAGACTAGGAGCTACAACCTAGCTACCACGAAAGGCAAAGCACTACTATGTGAGATAAAAGTCAAGGTTTGTAGCTGAGCACGTGATTTGACCACGCCAAGAAATTGGTTGTAGAATACACGCTAAAAGTACGACTTATTTCAGGGACGATACCCAACCGTCTTGATCGAGACAATTGGACAACACCAACTGACCACGACCCACCGCAAGTAACGGCCACTACGGCAAACACCTAACCTTCCCTCCTTGCAAAATGAAGATACGCGAGGATGCCACCACTCGAGATACTCGTGCACGTCTCCGCTCCAAGTCAAGGTAGGGACGATGCCAGATACCGCACTGAGGCCAAAGGCTTCCTGGACTTTGAGGCTGTGGGAAGGCATCTTTTGTCTCCATCGAGCGAGTATGGAGAGGGTGGTTTTGGAAGAAAAAATCCAAGCATACAGGGAGCCCACTTAGCTCATCTACCTCAGACAGACATTGAACGGGACAAGGATATAAAATGCGGACTGGGAAGACATGGAAGACACGAGACAAGCAGCACCGAGAAGAGTGTTGATAATAGCACCGAGGCAGATCAAAATGCCGATACCAGCTTGTCAAGCACAAGAGATGATTATAGGGCAAATGAGCATGGAGAAAACGATCATGGGACGACGCATATTCCGCATGAGCCTTTGTCCAGCGTAACAAGTGAGGCAGCAGTGAACTTGTCCAGCATACAAAGGGGGTCTAGGATGGAGCTATCCATTCATCATACTCCATCAAGGCAGTCGACAGCCGTGCTCGGCACTGTGCATAGAAGCACTCAAAATTTAGAAGGGCGATTACCAGGGACCTCATCAAAGACACCGTCCAGGATCTGGCCCGAGGATACCTTAGCACTCCCGTTGACAAGTATAGAGGAAACCCCTCGCCTTCTCATCGAACGAACACCAGCCCTCCCACGGCCACGAACAGCGCCAACACCAGCTACACCCTCCCAGCGGGCTCAGCCTCTACGTCGTACCCATTCAGACTCATGGCAGACGCCTCCAAGCACTATACCAGACTCCCAACCACATGTGCCATCATACAACTCACCCAAAATCATGAGTCCACAATGTGCCAAGCGGCCCCTTCGATCAAGTTCGCCATCACCTACGCGCCCTTTTCCACCAGTCTCAAAGAAGCCACGAATACAAATCCCATCTTCACCACCGAGGGAGGATCCAGCACTCAAAAGCTCTCGTCTCCCCACTGCACCAATATCTTCAAGCCCAGCACCACCACCCTCATCTCCACCCCCACCAACCCACATCTCCTCCTCACCGCCTTTGTCCACGCCAAACACAAACCCCCTCGAAATCCACCCGCCCCGCCCCAAAATCTCCACCGCGCGCTTCTCAACCCATCTAACTCCCTCTCTCACCAACCACACAGCCCAAATCACAGACTGCTACCCCAAATACAAAAAGACGCAAACGCGCGCCCTCCACCCGCTCGAGCGCGGCCACTGGCTCGTCCCCTTCAGCGGCCAGGATCTCATCTTCCAAAAAGATCTCTGGGAATTCCTAAACGGCTACATCAGCTCCGGGCGAGCTGGGTGGGGCGTATGGGCTGTCAGAGAGGATGCAAATCCGCACAATACCGGCGGGAAGGGCAAGGATATCGACGCTTCGAATCCAATATCGTGGGAGAAAGAGGAACTACTGAAGGTCTACTGCTGGGGCGAGGTCGTCGCAGAGGTGTGGTTGGTGATGTACATGGGTGGCAAGAGGAAGATCAAGGGCTTGGGATCACAATGGGTCGATGCACAGGGAGACGCCGTCGTGCTTATGATATAATCGCTGTTCATTCTGGGTAGGAAAAGGGTTATGATGCTATGATTTACGATTTCACGATGGCGTTGGATCTACAGATGCGTATGGGTCTTTTGTTAGGACAGTGGCTTGGGATGGAGTTGGATATACAGATACCCTGTGCGGAAAGGTGACGGCGTTTGCGATTGGATTTACATGTGTAGCATTCGTATGCGCTTTGAAAGCGTTGGAAAGCGGCTTTGCACAACGGATGGATACACCACGCCTATCAGGGCAGCACCACCCACCGAATATCCCAATATATCTCAATTTGGACTTCATTTGAATTTGGACAATGATATCACACCCATTCCACAAACACTAGGGTATTCAGGGCGACTCTACTTACTTGATCTCAACTCACGCACATGCATCACAGATTATCTCACACTCCATCATGATCCGCCACATTCACAAGATCCAAACGGATAGGAAAAAGTTTCCGTCTTCCCCTGCCCGCCTGGTCGCGATCACAGGAATTATGTCTGCTCTCTCCTCTCCTCTCCGCTCAATATTCGTCGCCGTGTAGAAACCGTGCTGATAAGAACGCCACTGTGCAATGCTACCCAACCCCTATGCCGCTAGGGCCATGATATCTGATCGATAGAAGAACGCCCGCTCGCTCGACACGTCGATTGTCGCGCTCGGAGAAAAGAAGGGTATGTGACAAACAAAGGAAAGAAAAGGCTCGCAGGAGCAGTGGTAAAAGGACGAGAACCGGTCCATTTGGAGAAGAAAATCAATGTTGACCATCTGTTCCAGAGAGTAAGTCATCAAGCACCGGAAACACTCAGACCTGAAGGCGCACCTGGCTTTCCCCATCCAGAGTATTTGTGAGCATGGCCTCCGCCGCTGCCACGACTCGCTTGGCTCTCGCTGCTTCCGCCCCGCCTATGGTATGGGCTTTTTGGGTTTTGGAAGGCGAAATCTTGTTGTGGTGGGGTGTGATGGCTCGTGCTTGGGTAGGTCGGTGCACCCTGTGCTTGCCCCTGGACGTGTCGTACGCTGGACTCCTTCGGCCATGAGGGTGTCTGGTAAGGATCGGTGTCGACGTGAGTGATGATCGGCGCGGCAGGCCTGGCTGAACCTGAGGGATTGGAATCGTTGGAGCGAGAGGGCGGATCAGCCGCTTGACTGGGGTCTGTGATCTTGGGACGATGGGCAGGAGAGCGACCAATGTCGCCATAGCGCTTGAGGATCTCTTTGGTGGTGATGTCAGACGAGTTGTTGAAGAGGGAAGAGTCGTTCAGGATGGATTGAAGATCCTCTGGGACCTAAGTCTATGGTTAACAAACTGCGCAAAGAGTTGGGAGTGCAATGGACTTACCTCACACATCTCATCATTGTATTCGATCAATGTGTTAATCACTTCAATGCCCAAGAAACTCTCTTCATCCTGACCAATAATTTGGCTTTTCCCCTTGAGGATGTTGGGTGAGATTACAGTTGCGAGGTTGTGAGTGTCCATCTTGCTTCCGGTCCCCTCACCTTCATCCATCATGGAGAAAGATGAAGCCCACACGAGGAATGAGAATAGTATCTCCATTGAGTCTCGATGAGCCTTTGGGATCAAGCAGCAAGCATAGTGGAGGACTCTTCGTCTCGACTCCTCTTTGATTTCTAGCAGGCTTCCATTAGCAAAATGTCCTCAAGCAATAATAATATGAGTCGCAAACTTACTCTGAGAGATGATGAAAAGGCGGTAGAGCTTATACGTAAGCAGAGGATCTGGAAGTTCTCTCAAGAACTTTTTGAGCAGCGCAGCCAACTGAACCGGACTCTCCTTTGACAGATCAACCTCGACTTCCTTTGCATCAAGCTTTTCGGTCAAATCTCTCAGGCCTCTAATGTTACCGTTCTTTCGGAAGACGCCTTCAACTGACATATCCATCTGTCGCATCGCAGAGATAGTATCATCAATAACGCCAGGCACCTTGATGGCCCCGGGCCCAACCCCATAGGTCGAGTCGACACCATCTCTCTCGACAAGAACATCCAACGGAATGCCAAAAACGCCCTTTTTCTTACCCTTCGGTCGGTCATTCTTCGAAAACGCTTTGCCGAATTTGCCCCAAAAGGTTTCGGGCTTCTTGTTCTCTATTAAACCTAACAGATCTTCGAGATTATAGTGACCTTCCAGCAATGGTTCCATCGAAAGCACAGCAACGTGTCGGACAATGAAGTATTCAAGTGCCGAAAGCTCGGAAAAGTACCTTTTGGTCCTCTGTGGTGCCTGTTCGGTGCCAGCCAAATCGAGCTCGTTCCCTCCAGATGCACGGCGCTCATGACCAGTATAGAACTTCGGTTCACGCCCACTGGAGCCGATAAGTTGGTTCTTTGCATGTTTATAGGCATTCGGCCGCTGTTCTTTGGCTTGTTCTGCTGCTACTATTCTTGGAATGTCATCAAGGGTTAGTGCATCTTGGTGTCCGAAAACGAGATTGCTACTTGGCCGATTGTTGTTTATGTCGGGTTCCTGGACAATGTGAAAGCCTTGCTGCTTCCTTTGATCCGAATTATCAGCCCCTGCTGAACCAGGACGCCTACTAAAGCCTTCTGGTCCATCTAGTATCCGGGAAGTGCGAGCTCTCTTTATATTCGTGGATAGCTGTGTGTCCATGCGCGTGGACCTAAGCCTCTTCATCTCGCCCACAGTCTGCTCGTAAGAAGACGCATTATTGTCATTTGCAGTAGTTGCGGTACCACCATATGATTTGGATCTAGAGTTCGCTCGAAGAAGAGGTGGGTCCAATTGTCCGCTCTGGTTGACTCGATGTCCCTCGTTTGAATCATATTTTGCTAGATTAGGGTCGTCTTTTCTACGTGTCAGGTATATTGAACAGGAACTAAAGGGAGTAGGCTTACCTGAAGTATGCGGAAGAGTACCTCCAGATCGGAGAACAGAAAGCAGCCGTGCAAGAGCCACACGCAGAAGGTAGACGTACTGCTGAAGCCTGGTGACAGCTTCGAAACTGGCAATAGCATCAGGCGCTTGGTATCGCTCTTCATGGCAGCGCCGACAGACCACTTGGCCTTCGCGTTCGCTCCACAGAACATTTCTTAACTCCTCGCCTACAACCCGCTCGCAGAAGTCGCAGGTCAAGTGGTGCTTGTGCCATCGTTGCTGCTTTAGCTTGATACATTCGTCGTCAATGGGTTCCTTGCATCTATGGCAAAGGTCCGATTGTTGATCTGCCAGTCCAGACACGTCAGATAGTATATCTGAATTCTCAGCTTCCTTGACGGATTCCAGATGTTCCAGGTCCGCCAGAAATTGGTGAAGCCCTTCCATACTGCTTCGCTCCTTTTCCAATTTCAGTGCACCTTGTAAGCTGATACGGATCAAGAGTTTCAGATAGTGTGCAAGGCCAGTAACAAGTGATAGAAGCTCTTGGGTCACGCCGAGCTTCTTGACGCCGGTTTCCTGTGTCTTCGACAGTAGCGAGAAAAATGCCACAATCTTCTTGCAAAGTAATTTTGCTTCTCGTCCGTATGAGAGACCTATAGGGTTAGTATACTGTACTGCTGAAAAGGGACGAGGAGTTCTGAGGTACCTTTCACGCCCTCCGAGGTCATCGTAAAATCCAGCCGATCGGTAGCCCCAAAAAGAATATCCACGTGCCAGATGAACTTCTTGGCGACCAATATACCCTCAACATATGAGCCGTTACTGACATGGAGAAGCATGTCTGAAATGCAAGCAGCTGCCGATTCTTCAAAAGCAGAAAGTACGCTCCATATTCGATAGACTTTCTCCTCCATTTGTTCTTCTTCCACGCGTACAAGATCTCGCTTCTCCTCACTGGCGTTCTCTTCGGCTTGCAAATAGGCAGGTCCTTCGGCACCTGATTGAGCCAAACGAACATTCCAGAACTTGTGGATCATGTAGCACTCTGGATGCCAATGTTGATTTTGGCCATTCCTGAAGATCTCAACGAACTGTTTCAGAATCGCAGTCTGACACCCGTTGCATCGCTGGGCGAATTGGGTGGAGTAATGATAGTGACAGTAGACCTTGCCCTCGTGTTCGTAATAGCTGTCCTGTGCACCGAAAACTGTAGGGCAGACTGAGCATGTGAAATGCTCGATGTGATACTTCCGGTCCAGGGCGGTAATATAGGAACCGCGGAGCGCACCTCCGCAATCGTAACATAGCAGGTCAAGTCTGCGAAAGTAGTCGGTCTCACAGAGTGGATATTGGACTCCCTCGTTCTCTTCATCGTCAACAGGAAAGAACTTCGAAGCCACAATATCCTCGCAGTCCTGAGGAATCATAATTAGTGCCAAACATTGGAGGCGTCAAAGGACTACTTACCCGACATCTGAAGCATTCCAAGTGAAAAGTCCCTCCAAGCGCGCGTACGAATTGCCCTGTCAAAGTCTCTCCGCATTTCTTGCACAGCCTTGGCGGACCGTGCGACTTTCCACCACCGGACCCATTGTTTCGTGATCTCTCCCTGATCGGTATGTCTTGTGTTGTATCCCTGCTCCGGCCACTGCGCCCATCGGCAGTTGGTTGAGGCATACCGCCGTTAGGGCTTCTTGTATCGCCAGGTCCTGGGACGGGCGGTGGAGCCATAAACCGCTGTTTCGGAGCATCTATCTGACCGTATCCATTCGCACGACCATTCTGCTGGTACTGGTGATCTTCAACCTCCTGTTGTTGCCGATGATTTCCTCGGTTATCGTAGGCGCCATCACCGGGTCTCCAGTCCACTGACGGCCGTCCTTCCGACTGTGGACACATCCTTGCGACCTCCCTCCCAATCCCGTGAGGACTGCCTGCCAGTCTGCAGACTTCGTTGAAGCCAGCCTCCGCCTTCGACGTTTGCGTAATCTCCGGGTTGGGGGCTAAGCTCCGAATGATCCTTCGTTGCGCCCGAAGCAGTCAGGACGACGGTTGACGTAACGTGTGGGGCAGAACGTAGGTAAAGACCATATGCACAGCAAGACTATGAAGTGTAGTATTGGCTGGAGCTTGCTAGAGGAGCCCTGATTCACAATCGTGGTAGAGTCCAGCGTTGGTGGATGGCTGCTAAGGCGGTGCAACAGCTTCGTTGGACCACCCAGTAGCCCTATGGCGGCAAGCGTTCTCTGTTAACGACTCGCGCAAAACGAAGGGAAGCCAGTCTGGAGTGGCAGAAGCTGTGAGCAAGGCGCGAGTGACGATGGAAAGCGATGTGGGTGAAGCAGGTGGTGGATCAAATGTAAGTTGGCGAAATTGAGCTTGTCGCTATCCGTAGGCAGCCAGGTAGCGCACTCACAACTTATGACGCTGCCGGGGAGAGAGCTTGGGGATGAGGACCGCAGAGGTGGTGAATGCTGGTAGAGTTGTTGGTGGTCGAGTATCCTGAGATGATGTATCGTCAAGCGGCAATCGAAAATTAGCGGACTTGGCTTTTGCGGAGGAGTCTACAGCAATCTTCAAGCTCGCAAGACAGCGATCTCATTTCTGGTCGAGACGAATTAAACGGCCTCTGGCTACGTGAGCTTTCTGCATATCAACAAGCTACGGTTCTACAGCTCTGAGGCACTGGCACACGCAATCGACCAGTCTACTCCTTTAACATGCGGCGTAATTTATCGTTAGCGTGCCTCGTAGGGCTGTACCAAATGTAGGTACTAGGGCCACTCCAAGCGCGTGCTGTAAGCCTCAGGAGTCAGGTCTCAAACATCAATGAAGTATCAGGGTGCTCAGAATAGTATCAGGAGTTTCTGGGTAGCTTCGCCTGTCTCAACGGTAAGACTTGATGAGGACGGTCTCTGGCCCTGAAGCCAAGATATTCAGACATCGTACTGCCGTCGGGTGAGGTGTTGCTGCCCACTGCACAGCCTGATACGCGCGATTGCCTAGCTTGCGTTCGACAACACTGGAGGTAGACTTGGAAAACATCCATGCATCCTCACCTCTCTTCGCACCCTCTAAATTACCATTCTGATGTACTTCACCGTGAACAATTGATTACAGCATTCTCTCCCATCTCCGCCCTCTACCACGCCATTTCAGATGTCGAGTCAAAGTATCTATCGTATCATACGCGTAGGGCATATCGTCAATGGTGTCGGTTCGTAGCTGATGTTCCTGACAGGAGCTCTCAGACATCCAAAAGACCAACGACCTATGTATGTATAGTCGCAAATCCGAGGCTCTAGAGTGTTCATCGATCTTCACAGCTAATAAGCGCAACAGCAATCGCGGTAGCCTGTCGTGATAGTGACGTCCAGAATGTCAAAGCAATGATTGTGGGGCCACCTGAAAGTCCGTATGAGTTCGGTTTTTTCGAGGTGCGTTGGGATTTGGGTGAATGGTTGATCAGAATATTGACTCCTCGTGCAGTTCAGCGTCAAGTTCCCTAAGGGTAGGGAATTGAGCAAAACATTCCGCTGCTACTTTTCACTAAGCACTCTCAGAATATCCTGGAACGCCACCTGTGGTGACCGCAAGAACGACAAACGGAGGCCGATGTCGCTTCAATCCAAACATCTACGCTGGCGGCAAAGTGTGCTTGTGGGTTACTCTGCAGACTTGATGCTGGAATGAGATGCTGATAGAATGTAGATCTATTCTGGGGTACAAGCACAAACCGTCGTCGAGATCTTCAGCTAACATAGTAATTCTAGGACTTGGAGAGGCGAACGAGGCGAAGAGTGGTCTTCTGCCCAAGGTCTCGAATCGATCCTGATTTCGATTCAAAGCCTAATGTCATCCAATCCCTATGAGAACGAACCTGGTTTTGAAAACGCAAACAGTGCTGAAGACAAGAAAGCCCAAGCTCAATATGTGGCTAAGGTACCCAACGCTTTTCACGATAGCTCCATGTTGTCTAACGTGCCCCAGATAAGACATGAAACTCTACGAATTTCCATAGTCCAGCGACTCGAAGATTATCTTGGCATCCATTCAGATGGCATGGTCGACGACTTCCCAGCATTAGAGCAATGCGAAGAACAACGCACGGAGTACGATGTAGAACCGACTCCTCCTCCATTCGAACCTTTTAAAGACACCTGCAAACGAAGATTCCTCTGGTACTACGAGTCTTACCTTCTGTCGATCGATGAAGCGGAGAAAGAAGTCAAGGCAAACCAGAACTTTGTCATCATGCCTTTTGAAGGAGGTGGCAACAGTATGGCTGGAAAATTTAACTATCCTGAGCTCCGAAAACGACTTCAACTGATTCATTCCGTGCTCTACCGCGAAATTGATTACTGGGCTGAGGAGGGTGCTGTCCAGGGACGCAAGGACACGAACTTAGCCTCGATGTTCGAACGACAATTGCAACAGATCAAAGAAAGCTACAGGAAGAATGACATGGTCACGCTCGACATCGACTTCTTGGACAAAAACCCCTTCCTTTGGCATTTGACTTACTTTGGCCGTCCAATGACGAATCTCGATGGAGGCATGTTCAAGATCAGGATGATCATCAGCCCACGCTTCCCAGAAGAGCAGCCACGTGTGATGTTTGAAACGAAAATGTTCCACCACCGGATATCAAAGGAAGGTGTGCTTTGCTACTTCCCCAAGCGTTCGGACGAACTCAAGTACCACGTTGAGGCTATCATCGAAGCGATCGAGGATACAGAGCCGCCATACGACCCACGCACCCTGGTCAATCCAGAAGCCTCCAGGCTCTACTGGGGCTCTGCTGAGGAGAGAAAGCAGTACAATCGCCAGCTGCGTCGGGCGGTGCAACGGAGCACGGAGTAAGTTGTTGCAGCGCCAGCGACTCAAAGAATGAGATCAAGCGGCTAACGCGTGGTCACAGAGACTGACGGGTTATGTCTTGTTGGCCGTCGGGAATATGATGGTTCGCTTCTCTGGACAATCAAACATCATGACTCGCCATGGCGTTCGAGGGCGAGCGGGCGCAACGGTGTTATACGGATACCCAGAGGCGGTGGCGTTCAATGAGCATTTCTGTGCGGGCAGGCAAGAGGCATGAAAGTCTTAGCAATAGATGCGTGGCTTTGCGCAAAGCATCGTGAACAGCGTCTCGAGGGGCCTTCAACGGCTGTGATGACCGTCATGTGCAAGACGTGCGCCAATTCTCGCTACTATCCCCATACACATTGAAGCCATACTCGTATAATCACAGCGTGTAAGATCGTTATCAGTAAGCTGCAGGCCCGAACACCCTTATGGGCACTCCTCCCAATTCCGTGTAACCCCACTCCCAAGAGATCAATCTCCAAGCCTGCATCAGCCCTTCGATTGGCTACCCCAACATCCAGCCTCTTGTGGTCGTCAACTGTCAGCTTCGGGTTCATCATCAACATCATCATCATCTGCCCAAGGACATCGCGACCACACTCGGTGGATGTAGACCAAATGATGGTGCTTCCTTGAGCGGATAATAAGGTGGTGGAAGGCTTGGCGCTAGCCTTTTAACAAATTGGAATTCTGAGCCACCCCTGTCCGTTTTTAAAGTTGAACCTCCAGCCGCCTCAAGAGGGCACGGAAAAACGACAGCAAACAGCAAATCATCTCTTGTCACCCACCTACTCCAACCACCTAGAGCCATAACATCCTAATTCCGATACTCACATCTCACACGTCGACTCACGCTCGCTCTTGCGAATTGTCCTTCTGGCTATACCGCTGCCTCAGCACTATTGGCTTCATTGTCCACTTTTGAGATCGCGCCTTCCTTTCCCACTCCGAGGCAAACATCCTGGCTTCCCCATCCTCCACTCAGCTTCTGTCCGGACCACAGCGCCGACGACGCACCTCGTCTGCCCCCAAACCTCCGGCTTTGGATCTACAGGCGCAGCGATCGAATAATCGACTAGGGGCCACGTCGGGCCTCCCGACGGGTGGCTACGACAAATCGCTGCCTCCAATACCCGGAACGCCTCATACCGATATGTCACTCTCACGGTCGCCGTCGCCTAGAAGAGGAGGCGGATGGTCAAGCCCCGGCCTGACGAGTCCATTCGATAACGTCAGTGGGAAGTCTAGCCCCAGGAAAACATTCGGAGACATCCAGATGAATGGTTCTGCTAGTACTGATGATAACAAATGGGCATCTGCAAAGGCAAGGAGTGAGGAAGTTAACGGATACCCATCGTTTTCAACAAGAAATCAGGGTTTTTTTTCACGGCATGCAAGGAAGATTTCTACGAGTCTCCCAACCTTTAGCATGGGAGGGCGAAGAGATTTTTCAGACAAGGAGAAGCTCGGCCGGGGGAGATGGCCGCCCATCAATGGAAGCAGGACTGGTCGGTTCTTCAGTACTTTGGGAAGGCTAATATGGCGGCTACGATTACGACTGGGCATAGTGCTTTGTTTCATGTTAGCGATCATCTTGTTTTACGTTACTCGTGAGTTTCGTGTCTGCCACCCCAGTTTACCTGAGCTAACAACGTGATAGCATTGCATAGAGTGTACCGAAGAGCGTCCTGGCTAGGCGGCGGCAACAAGTTCGTCATTATATTAGCAGCCAATCAAGGAGGCGGTGTAATGGAGTGGAAAGGCGCAAGAGAATGGGCTATTGAAAGAGACAGTGTGAGGAACAAAAAGAAGTATGCGAAGAAGTGGGGATATGATCTGGAGATCGTTGACATGAGCACTAAGAAGCGATATGCCCACGAATGGCGAGAAAGCTGGGAGAAGGTAGACACGATACGAAACTCTATGAGAAAATACCCGAAGGCTGAATGGTGGGACCTGTTAAGAATGCTTGTGATGGAAGGTTAAGCTGACGCAGAGATCATAGGTTTTGGTGGCTGGACCTCAACACCTTCATCATGGAGCCGTCATACACCCTGCAAAAGCATATCTTCAACAATCTCGGAGCTAACACCTACCGCGACATCAACATTTACAACCCCCTCAACATCTCTCACCCCTTCCAGTCCCCTCATCTCGACCCTGTAGCGCGTTCAGCCAACGGCAATGGCAAGACTGAATCTATAGATCTCATCATACCCCAAGACTGCGGCGGCTTTAACCTCGGCTCCTTCTTCATTCACCGTAGCATCTGGACCGACCGTCTCCTGGACATCTGGTGGGACCCCGTTGGATACGAGCAGAAGCACATGGAGTGGGAACATAAAGAGCAAGACGCAATGGAGCACCTGTACATCAACCAGCCGTGGATCAGGCCGCATACGGCTTTCATACCGCAACGAAAGGTCAATAGCTTCCCTATGGGCGCATGTGGCGAGAACGGAGAGGACAAGAGGATACATTACTCGGAGCGTGACCGCGACTTCGTCGTGAACATGGCTGGTTGCGAGTGGGGCCGAGACTGCTGGGGCGAGATGTACAACTTTCGCGAATTGAGCAACAAGCTCAACAGGACGCTATGGGAGAAGTTCAAAGACTCCATCAGTGACCGGATCAAGGCTCTGAGGGGAAAGAATTAGGAAGAGGGAGGGTAGAAGCCCCGAAATCGATCGATCCTGGCGTTCAGAGAATCCTTCGTCTTTGCATTCCACCGTTCAAGCTGTCAGCTGGGTCTGCGTTTTTGGCATGGGCCAACCATGGTGCCGCCAATTGGAAGCTGGCCCACCACCACACATCCCAGCGATGATGTCTGGGCATGTCATTTCAAGTTGGAGGTAATTCTGTATTCGGTAGATAATTTTCTTGATGCTGAAGAGGCAACAGTCGTCTTATAATGTATAGAGTAGTTCTAGCGCCTAAAACTAACAATTGACATTGTGTACCAACCGAGCCCTCGATAGAGCGCCAACGGTGTCTGTACTCGTAGACAGTGCTCATAGGCACCAAAGCCTAGCCTGGTGAGGTACCAAAACAGTATTGGCCATCATGTACTTTCCTCCTATACCCTAAGCGCCAAAGCTGGTCATCTGACTTCGTGTTCTCGCGTTGACTTGCACTCTGATTGGCGTCCGCAGGCTTGCAGGGGTCTGGCGCAACCTCATCTTCAAACGTCGTCCACTCCTATCGACGAACACCATGAGCGTTGGCAAGCGGCTAGTAATTATAGCACTTCTGGAAAGAATCCCGGTTGACCATTGCCAATCTATGCATGGTTCGTTTCGTAATGCTGTCTTGTCGAATTATGATGAAGAGAGGCTGCCTAGGCGCCTGGCGGTGTTTGGGAGATAGCTGACAAGACGTGGGGAGCAGCGTGAGGGAAGCCGTTGAGAGAGAGTGTGCTAATTTGAGATGAGGCTCTTTGGTTTGAGATGCGGTGTTGGAGAGGTGGAGAGCTTTTCTGATGTGGCTTCTTTTTTCTGCTGTTGTCATGGCCGTTTTTTGGACAGCCTGAAACCACTGAACTTCCTCGCTCGAACATCTTGCATCTTTTGACCGCTGGCTGCCGCTTGTGGTTGTAGAGTGATGCTCAATTCATGAATGACGTTTTGATGCCACGAATCTTCTTGTTGTCGTTGAGTGAAGAGTGTTGACGAGATCCGCGGAGGTTATTGATCAACAGTGAATTTATATCTCATTGCGTACTAATGCCGGAGCTTAATCCCACCTCTGTTTCATCTATTCATATTGTAAGTCAATACCTAGCCTCTCAGAAGCTTTGACTGACAACAATCAATTCAAAGATATCACAATCAGTCCGCCGGAATTACATCCGTCGCAATGACTACGAGACCTCAGCCCAATAATGCTACTCCTCAACGGCTCCAGCTAGAGCCTCAAAAAGGTCCACGAATACCCTTTTCCTCACCCATGGGCGAAGAAGTTCTTTCTCCCACCTCACCAAATGCCTCTCGGAGCCCACCCCAACATCAGATAAAACTCTCTCAGAGCAGAGGCGGGCAGGAAAATGACACCAAAGAGAAGTGGACACTACCATCGCAGAGACCTACAGCTGGTGAACGGAAGGCCTCGCAGGAGAAGGGAGACAGCAAATCGAAGTGGCCAGGCTTGAATGTTGTCACAAACTTCGCGAAGGCCCCGGTCTTAGCTCAAAGGGCCTATGACGGACATGCCAAGCAGGATGCTGGCCTCGGACTGAAGAAGCAGGAAGCTCGTCCAATTATTACATCAAAGAAACCTTCGGTAGAAACGCTCGGTCTGGGTCATCAACGATCAGGCAGATCTCTAAAGTCTTTGGGGTCAAAAGGACGGCTGGGTGATTTGAAGCGTGCATCGAGCAAATGGTCAAATCTGTCACCATCAGATCGGGCAGTGGTGATAGGCATTTCGATTTCTCCAGAGGAGCTGGCACGGCAATCTGCCAGTCTTGAAGCAAGTCCGGCGAAGCCTGACGGCTTGACCGAGCAATATGCCAACACTGGGCGATCACCCAATATGCCCACGATCGTCTTGACTCCGGCGAAGGAGAAAGCACCATGGTCCGAGGAGGAGGGGGAGGACCCAGTCCGGCTTCAACATCGGAGGATAGCATCAAGCGTTTACTCTCAAATGCCGACACCAGACACCGGAGGACGTGTTATAGATTCGGCTACCGTCCCACCAATACCACCACTTCCACCAGACGCCCAAAAACACAATGCAGCAAACCACAACAAGGATTCGGCAAAGGGAGGCCCACCTGCCAGGATACTGTCTACCTACACCGACATCGATGAAGGTGAAAGCCCAGATATCCGCGATGAGTACAGGCCCAGTACCGGAGAGTCTCAGTTGAGGATACTGACCAAAAAGGGGAGCATGGACACGCTTGCCACCAGGCATCGGTCTGAAGGCTGGTGGAACCACATTATCTCTCCCTTCTTTCCAAAATCGCCAATGACTTTCAAGGCATCACCACAGCCACGAGAGCCAGTATTAGAAGCCTCTAGTCCTTCCCAGCCCTCTCGGCAAGGCCATAGTCTGCAAGAGGCTCGTCAGACCTTCCCTCCACCGCCAAGTCCAGATGGCTTAAAAAGTGGTCATACCAGCTGGACAGACTCGGATGTAGATATCGATTTGGAAAAGAAAAGGCTGGAGCTGGATGGCTTTCGTGATAGAAGCACACTGATAATAGATGAGCCCCAAGAAGACCCGTTGCGAGAATCGGCGCTGTTGCCCACCAAACTTGAAGGGTTTGGCCTAGCCGCAGAGTATTACGAAGCTTGTCTGTATGACATGCATAGCCCGACACCGTACTTTGAGTGCCAAAATCATGTTTGCTTGCCCTCTAGGGCTGGTCCTGCGGACCCTCTTGGAGCCGAGCATGGCAATGCCAGAGAAATTAAAGGAGGGGGAGGCTATTGGCCAAATGCAGAATCTGAAGCACCGCGACAGACGGAGCAGTCTCACAACTTGGCCGCTCAGCAAGCCCCAACGAACCGGTTCTCGGCTGCTTTTCACGAAGCTATGACACCGAAGGCAAGAGAGAGACCAATGAGCGACACTACAGCGATTGAAGATCTAGATGCTACACCTGATGTCCAGGAAGCTCATGCCGCACCTGTCGTGCGTGCTCCAGCGCCTGTACCAGCAGCCCAACCACCCATACCAGCAGCTGAGCGGGAGCCAGAAGCAGCACCTGAGCCCGAGCCTGCGCACTCGAGGGAGCTTGAAGAACCACTAGCAGCCCCAGCTGCCGTACTCAAGGAAACGCCGGCTCCCACATATACGCCATTCAGACCAGACAGGCCCCCAAAACGATATGTAGCTGTGTTGCCCCCAGAACAGCCTCAGCGGGCGTATGAGCAGCCCAATTCTCCTGGACCTCTGAGCCCTGGCCAGCAGAGACAGGCCCCCAAAGGTGCTATACCTCTAGAGGAGGTTGACAGGGACAAGGCTGGCTCGCATCCTGCTTTCGACACGCCAAGAACGGTGTATTACCAACGCCAGCACGAACCAGATCAGACGACTATTGCTGATCTCTATCCACCGCCGAGAGATGCATCTCGAACTCTGAGGCGGCGGGAGATCGGAGAAAAGGATGCACTTCCTCCACGGCCACCAAAGGAACACACCCCACTGACCCTCCCAAGATGTAGGAATTGCCTCAGCAGTGGCAAGCCTCAGAGCAAAAAGCGAAAGTGGGCATTGATGGCGATAGCCGCTGGCCTTGTGATGATGATCATCCTAGTATTGGTGCTTGTCATGACGTTGACAAGGCGAGGTGACAAAACGCCGATTCAGTCCAATTGGCTCAATCTAACGAATTTCCCTCCCATACCTACTGGTGTCTCGACAATCGTACAGCCCGATGCGGTGAACGAGGATCCCAATTGTGTGCAGCCAACCACGATGTGGAGTTGCGCAGTACCAAAGGAACAACAGCAGAGCCTCCATCCCAATGCTCCAGACCAGCCAAACTTCAGGGTGGAGATTGTGTATCAGAATGGCACGAACGCGACTGCCAATTCTACTATAGCAAACTCTTCAGTCAGCCGGAGATCCTATGGCCACGTCCCCAATGCGGTCTCTGCCGGCGGCTTTGTCCGAGATCGATTACTTCGCATTCGAAATGTCTTTAGCAGCAACCAATATAACCCTTCTCCGGCACCACCTAGTCTAGAGGACCAAACATTCCTGGGCAACACCACAGATAAAAATGCAGCTCCGTTCGATGGGGAATATACCCCGTTTTTTATGAGCTTTGAATCTGCAACGAAGATACCCTCTCGACTACTGAAGCGTCAGAGCAGCAATCCAGATCATAGCAATGATCCTTTCGGCAATATTACGAACGCCATACCGCCACCGGACTCCAATCCGGACGGCACGGCCGCAGTAGCCAACCTCTACCCTTTCCCAACCGCCCAGCCGCTCCGTCTCTACGACCGCGGACTAGACACAGAGCATTACGGATTCTACACCTACTTTGACCGCTCCATCTTCCTCAAATCAGCCGCCCCCCTCACCGACTCCCCCAACACAGCGTCAGTTCCCGACGACGAAAACGGCGGCGCAGCTGAAAACGCAGCTTCAGTCCGCTGCACGTGGGCCCAGACCCGCTTCTTGGTGCAGATATGGACGAAAAAGGGCAATTCCGCCACCCTACTTTCGCAGTCCGCAAACAGCACTTCCACATCCCCTCACTCATCCTCTGGCAACGCAACAGCTCTTACTACCTCCTCAGCCAACAACTTCACACAACCGGGCTCCTTCCCATATCCAGTGACCATCACCCTGGATCGGCATGGCGGTGATATCGCGAAGAAAATGGTCTTCTGCTACGGTCTTGACGATCGCGAACATATCAATGCGACGCAGAAGCTGTATCAGTTGGAGGATCGAGGCGTGGGAGGCCAGCTTGTCAATCCTGCACGGGGCCCTTTTGGAGATGTGAATGTGACTGCTGCACAGGGTGGGCCGGGGGGCATTGATGGTGGGAGTGGTGGGTGTTTGTGCAAGTGGCAGAATTTTGGGACTGGGGTCTAGGGTAGGTATTGCAACGCTTGATCCTGATCTAAAAAAGAGATGGATAGAAGTGAATAGACGCCATCCACGGCCTGAAAATGATGTACATCTGCTCTATGTAATTGAGCGAGCGTACAAGAATAGTCTAGATTTGATACAAGCGTTGATACCCGTAGCTGTTATACATGCATCTAACATAGAATCAGATCTTACAAAACCATCCAACACCTCTAAAACCCGCGTGCTCGTAACGAAGAAATCCTCTCACCAAGCAAACCATTTCGTAACTCAATCCCCCCATTTCGGGTTCGCATTCCAGACTCCAATTCTATTCCAAAAGCCAAGCATGAGCAAACCATTTCATACCTCCATTCCCTTATTTCGGGTTCGTATTCTAGACTCCAACTCTATTCCAAAAGCCAAGCATGCTCTCTATACTAGATGAATCGCTTCATAAGGTAGCCTTGAAAAAATCGTGCCTCAACTGAATGAAGCGTTTAGCCCCTTTCTTTTTAGCCATTTACAGGAGCGTACGAGCTTGACGCTTCAAAGTTTGGATCTAGAGTGCGCTTTCCGCTCTCCCATTATGTGGAGAGCAGGCTCCCAGTTCATGTCTTGGTGGAGGCCCCAGTTCATGTCTTGGTGGTGGCCCCATTTCATATTCTGGTGAAGGACCCAGTTCGTTATGGCTGGGCTCGCCCGACATTTCTATATACGAGGCGGTGTTTTTGGAGCCGTCAGATGAGGACTTATGATTCTGACGTCGGCGCCGGAGGAAGAATGCCGCGAGACTTAGGATAGCGCATAAACCTGTAAGTCCTCCAACCACGCCCCCTACGGTGGCGCCAGTATCTACGCCATGTTGTTTAGGCGCTGGCGTGTGGGTAGTAGATGCGGAGGAGCCCTTGGAAGATGTGTTGGTGGCAAAGACCTCTGCAAGAGCTGGGTCGTTCCAGGTTGGGGTTCCAGGGTTAGACTGATAGTACCGCTTGACCACATTCGACTGTTCGTACGGCATTGCGTTTGAATTGTAGCTATTGGACCAACTCAGGTCTGTCATGTCGAAGATTCCAATCCCGTTGGGCCAAGTATCAGGGATGATTGCTGCTGGAACTCCTGGCTGCAAAAAGGTCCCTCCCCCTATCGAGATCATCTGGCGTCCTCCAATCAATTGACAAGTGGGCCACGCTCTGCGGATACCTGCGGCAGCCCTAAACCAGTTGAACGCTGGCAGGAACAACACGAAGACCTGGCCGCAATTCTCAAATCAGTAATCTTCTTCTGGATCAATGAATAGGTACGAGGGACAACTCCCTAGCTCGAGCAAGGCAAGGAGAAATTCGTAGCCTCCAAAGCATGCCTACCACTCAAGTTTGGATGCGAATTGGGAACTTAGCATTCGACAATACTCACATCTTCGTAGTCTGCTGTAGCAGAGTCAAGACCTTCCTCGGATGAGTTCGAGAAGCCTCCATAGATAAATCTGGAAGTTCTTGTCAGATTCTAGGCAAACCCCTGACTCAAGGATACTCACATCTCAAAGGAGCTGTTATCCGCTGTTGGAGCCCCGATTGCGCACAAGCCTGTACGTCCAGATGGCACGTCACCCGACGCCACTTGATGATACCAAGCGCCGGTATGGATGTCATACACTGGTATTGTTGCCATATCGACCAAAGCAGTGGCGTTTTGATAGTGATACGTAGTGTTTGGAGGCGATATTCCCCTCCGAGAAATATGAGCAGACCCTCTTTCCCAAAATTGGGAACAAAACACGCTTCGCCAAGAACTGAAAATCCACTTGGAGCGAATCCTACCGAGCTTGTATTGGTCCAGGTATTGTCTGAGAAAGTGAAAGACAGCAATCCTTGGATCGAAGTGTTTACTAGATACTGAAGCCCCTGAATCACGGGAGGTACAAGTGTTCCCCCGAGACTGTAGAAGGCTGTCGGTGTGTAGACTGTTGAAGGTCCAAAAATGGTGCTAAGAGAGCTATCCTTGGTGGCTGGTGCCGGATATTGATTCCACTGAGATCCTCCATGGCCGTCTGGTGAAAATGTCCAGATCCAATTCTCATTTTCGTTTGTATTACCATCGTAAGTCCATCCACTCCATTCGTACACGTCGTTGTTTTTAGCATCATACCAGAGAAGAGGTCTCCTGGAAGTCTTCATGTGAGATGGTCGCTCGTGACTAGTAGCAGAAACCGAAGCGCTTGTCCAGGACGTCGACAGATCGACTGCCAGCGTACTTTGGCCTAAGCAGCATCCAATCAAACCATGAGTCGAGATAATGATGCAGAGGAAGCGTCCAAACTGACGTATTGTGAAACCACGTGTCCTCGTAGCTTGGTCGTAAGTGTAATTCTCTCCACCATCAATATAGAGATAATCTCCGACCACGACGGCTTCCAACATCAGTATGCGACATCATGCAGTAATCCACTAAGGGATTCGTACAGCTTAGCCATCCCCAGCCCGAGAAGCCTGACGGTAGAGGCGATGATGCCTGGACAACAATGATAATGCAGGGAATCCAACCCCAGTAGCCGTGAGTCATTCTGGTGAGGATCCGGGCTCAAACGATGTTTCACCGGGCAGACGAAGGCACCAGGTTGAGACCGTGTCAATCTACTATTAAGTTGTTGACAAAAGATAATGCCAAAGGTGGGAAAGATGTCGAGATCGACGGCGCGGATTGAGTTGCTCCTGCGCTTGCCTATTATCTATTAACGTGTGCAATTTCAATCTCCGACACTCAGCCCCCCCACGCCCCGAATCCTGCTCGAATTCAATAGCGAATCCCTTGACGATGCAGCAGCCACAAAATCCTGGCTTCAGCAAGGCCATCCTATCGCAAGCTATCCCACATCCCGATCGAGCGTCAGCCGCATATCAAGCCCTTGATCCGTGATGACGGGCGGTTACAAAGACATCCCGGACACACTAATTTGATTTTGGAGGGATCCATAGCCGGCTAACGTTGTAGATCGTCAGAGCGCTCCTATTCCCAAAGAATGATAATAGTAACGCCAGCCGGAGGAAGGAAAGGTGAGGAAGGGGCCGTTGGGGGATGGAGATTCTGGTTCCTGGCTGACTAAGTTATGCAGCTAACTTGGTCCCCTTCGAATAGTTCTAGACCGTTGACCTTCGACTGAGTAAGCAGGATGCCGTTTACTCGCTTGGGGCCTAGATCTAGCGAATCATGTTCGAGGCACTGACGCGAGGTGTGCTCACGCCAAGAGATTACCTGGGCGTTCCTCACTAAGTACTTTACTACCTTACTTCACTTTATTGAACCATCCGAACGAACGATCTCGATGACAGTAACGCCTCCGTTTTCTCTGGCGCCACCGATGATGACTAATTTCGCCTGCGATCTATCGACTGACAGCCTGACTCAGACATACTCAGCTCGTGACTCTCACCATCCACTCCTATTCATGCGGATGTCAACGGTATTGACTGGCGCCAGTATATATGTACTGGGTCATTCGAACAACAGAGAAATGGATACGCGTCGCAATTGAACAGTGAAGCGCGTCTTGAATGGAATGACTATTCTATAAATGTATATCGCCAAGATGACTGAGCCTGATCTGGCCTGGGTGTCATTAAGCATCTTGGGTCTCACGTAGACGAGACAGCTACGATGCGGATAAAAAAGGAGAAAGAGAAAATTGTTGAGACAAACCGATGGAAGGGGAACAGAGAGCATAGATCAATCAGAAAGCTTGGTGAGACGTTCGAAAGAATTCACCATGATGCCGAAAACCTCAGGGACGGGATCATGCAGGGGACAAGCATAAAATTCATAAGGATCTCTTCCATCCTGCGGGTGTGATTACAAATACTCATGCGCTTTGGCGCGTGAGATTTTGCAGAACCGAGAGATTCTTCAGCTGGTGCGGCTAACTTCGCTGCTGTCAGCAAAGACCAAGCCAAATTCTTCAAGTATAAAACGATCTCACCAGTCGTCCCTGCCATAGAGTGTCTATCAGTTACCAAAAGATACTACCCTGCAAAGATGTCCTTGATTTTGTACCTGACCAAATCATTTGCCCTTCTCTTCTTGTTGCTCAATCCCGCTTGCGGAGCAAGCCACAATAACAATTTTGTGCCCGAATTCATTCTCCGAGCTACTGCACAAGATGTGTCTCAAGCGTGCATTACTCGCCTCTCTGTGCTGTTGAACGGTACTTCTCCTGGACCCGAGCTGCGGCTGAGTCCTGGAGTGACTTCATGGATCCGCGTCTACAACGACATTCCAGACCAAAACCTCACTGTGGTAGGTCCTCGACGTTGTGCCATATTGATCGTGGACTACCCCACTGACCGAATATTTCAGCATTGGCATGGTCTCGCCCAGGCTGCATCTCCCTTTTCCGACGGAACGCCGCAGGCTAGCCAATGGCCTATCCCACCAATGCACTATTTCGATTATGAGTTGCATCCCAAAGCTGAGGATGCAGGGACGTACTTTTACCACTCGCATGTTGGCTTCCAAGCTGTTTCCGCATCGGGACCTTTGATCGTCCAAGACGCAGAGGAGCCGCCATATTCGTACGACGACGAACGAACTTTCTTCCTCTCCGATATCTTCAACAGATCCGACAGTAACATCACGCAAGGTCTTCAGGCTAATCCGTTTGCGTGGAGTGGTGAAACTAGTAACGTGTTGGTCAATGGCTACGGTATCAGTGCGGGTGGGGATACGTCAGGTCCAACGTGCTCACTGCCTATCATTGACGTCAAGCCAAACACACGATATCGTTTCCGTTTCATTGGAGGAACAGCTCTGTCGTTGGTGTCGCTCGCCTTTCAAGGCCATTCGGAACTCACAGTGATCGAGGCTGATGGCCAATATACTAAGCCATATACAACTTCGTATCTTCAGATCGGCAGTGGTCAAAGGTACAGCATTCTTTTCAAGACCAAAGCGTATCCCGAAAATTCCACATACTACATGCAATTGGAGACCCGCGAACGACCGACGACAACCCGAGCCTATGCTTTACTGGCTTATACCACGGCAGCAGGGAACGGCTCTACCCCAATCAATTCGGCAACCCCTGCATCGCCCCCTCTTGTGCTACCGAACAATACCGCCGGCTTTCTCGACTACGATTTGCAACCCTACCAAGATAATAAGTTTCCGCACCTCTCAGAAGTGACTCGCCGCGTAACGATGACAGTCCACCAAATCATCAGCGGCTCCATCATCTGGGCGCAGAACGGACTCCCATGGACCGACACCTTTCCCCAAGTGCCATATCTAGTCTCCCTCTACGAAGGCATCTACACAGACAACAACGGTACCTCGCCCTCCTACACCAACGCCATTCAAAACGGCGGCATGGACAACACGACCCGGACATTCCCCGCCAAAATCGGCGAGGTCTTGGAAATAGTGATCCAGAACACAGGTGCCGACAATGGAGGGCTTGACGTCCACCCCTTCCACGCTCACGGAGGCCACTTCTGGGACCTCGGCTCGGGCAACGGGACGTACGACATTGCAGCGAACGAGGCAAAGCTGGCGGGGACACAGCCGGTGAAGCGCGACACGACGATGCTGTATCGATACGGGAAGAAGACGACGCCGGGTGCTAATGCCGGATGGCGGGCGTGGAGACTCAGAGTGGAGGAGCCGGGGGTATGGATGATTCATTGCCATACACTGCAGCATATGATTATGGGTGAGTGCCCCTCGATCACGTACAAAGATATCATGGTGATGCTATAATGGATACTAATTTATACTCTCATTACAGGCATGCAGACGGTATGGGTCTTTGGAGATACCCAGCAGATAAAGGACATCCCTTTTCCCGACATCAACGCCTACCTCACATACGGTGGAGAAGCCAACGGCAACGCAACGCACGACCCAGAAGTATATCCATACTTCGAACCCTAAATCCGCGCCCTCCTCATCATTCCAGGCAAGACTTTTCATCCAAGAGGCCTTATGTCCACGAAACTCAACGGCGTTCTACCATCCTCCCACCGTCTCCTAAACCTCAATACACAAACCCCTCACCCTCCAACCTCCACAACTCTCATCCCCAACCCACAACTAATCCTGATCTCCGCCCCCCTCCCCCCCACTTCCCCAACGCCTCAACCCCAGCCTCAAACTCCCTAGCACACACCCCCAACCCCCAATTGAAGCCTCAGCAGCTCTCCACGCCCTCTCAAACCCCCCTCTCATCTCCGCGAATTTGCCATCGTAGCATTGGGAACACCAACGCGCGCCACTATAGCTGATTCTATACACCACAATTTGCACGTGCTGCTGGCATGAAAAGGGAGCGCGGGTGCCCTTGGTGGACTTGGAGGGGGCAGGAGGTGTGGTGATAGGTATCTATGTAGCACATGGTGCGGGAATAGTCAGAGGGGGTTGGGGGTAGTGCTAGCTGTGACAATTTGTGCTGGGATGTCTCTGAACTGCTTTGACGGTCGGGTAGTGCAGAAAATGTGGGTGTGAGTGTTGTGGGAGAAGATCGATTGCTCGTACTGGGACTTTTCGCGGATTTGAGTTCGAGTGCTGTGATAGGTTACACAAAAACGGCGCCAACGAAGACATTATCGTCACAGTGTCTGAGACATCTTCGTTTCTCTACTCTGAGGCAGTATCTACCCCCATCGTACATCTCATCGTCAATCGTATTCCCATATCACTTCTACTTCTCCGCCTCCATTGCTACCCACTAACGCTTCATGTCCGAGCTATAATCTCTTTTTCAAACTCCAGCAAGAGACCCGTTCCCTAGCCTCATACAAAATGCCCAAAAAGATGAATCAGCCCACGATGCCAGAAATCGATCTACTGGTTTGAAACTCTTGAGATTTGAGTACGTACGTAGCGTTCGTTTTAAGAACCTTATATAATCTCCTTGGACAACCGCGCGCGGAACCTTGAAGCCTAAGGTATTTCAGTTGCCAGTTAAGGCTCAGAGGCTACGATTCTACTCGTCAGGCAAGTTTTTTAATTATAAGCGATTTAGGTTTTGAATTCTGATTTCTTCTTTAAGATTTAGTAAGGGAGCTATTTATATAGGCTGATGCAAGGTACTGAAAAAGATGAGTGTCAGAAATCGATCCGTTGGGTGGGGACTCTTGAGACTCAAGTACGTAAGATGGCCATCGTTTCAGGTGTTTGGTCTTCTTGAGCAGTCGCGCGCGGAGTGTTAGGGACTCATTGCCATCTAAGATGAGAATCCATGATGAGGTTATGTCAGGCAAGTCACTTGATCCTAAACGAAATGGGTTCGGAGACTGAAAAAGATTAATGAGACCATAGTGTCAAAAATCAATCCGTTGGTTGGGGATTCTTGAGACTTAAGTACGCACGTAGCCATCGTTTCAGGGACCTGATCTCCTTGGACAGCCGCGCACGGAATCTTGAAGACTCACTACCTATCAAGAATGAGAGACCCATACCCTATCAAGTAAGCTTCTTGGATCCTGTTGGTTAAGCCCCCTTTCCCTCACGGGAAATATCGTGGTTCATGTCTCGATGCCTCGAATTCAGCGCCCTGTCGTTGGAGAACATCTTGCCTGCGGCATGCAACGCCTCACCATTCCTGTTTACGCACGTTATTCAGAAACACCCGCCATAGTCAGAATGGTTGCCTTAGCATATAAAAGCTTCTTCCATTCTCCTAAGAAGTCATCCATCTTTCTTCAGCTTACATTAATTTTTCCAAGTATATCAGTCGCTCCTTTATTTTCTTATGGTCCAGGTTGACCACCACGCTCATTACACACTTTCCCCAACCTAAGTCTTCCGGTCATTATCATTTTGTCTTTCTTGCTGAGCGCCAGCCTCTTCCGTCGTCCATCTCTTTGTTTGTCTTTAGGCACTATAGCCATTGTACATCCTTTGTGCATAATCATTTTCCTTCTTGTTCATATTTCGATACTATTGGCATTGTACATCCTCCTTATCCAGCTTCGACAATTCCTTCTTCTTCTATCGGTGGAGAAGCCAGCACAAGGACCATTGTTAGCGCATTTTTGTAAGTGAAATTATCGTCTTCCTTGATTTGCGAGCGTAATCGCTTACTTACTTTTCCTAGTGATTTCACCACTATCACCTCGTCGACGCACACGAATCGATTTGCAGGCCAGATCTGAACGAACGCGGACGCAAAGGACAACGGTCGTAAATAATTCGAACGATGTCAGGAATGAGCTGTTCGAACCCCAACTCCTGCCACCCCTTCCTCCTAACCTTCGGCCTCATCACCGTCTTCCTGATGGTCTTCTACCTCATTCGAGACACTCTATTCGACAACGCCAGACCCAAGAAAGGCCCGATCTTATCAACATTCAATACCGCAAAGCCAAGACAGCCGCCCGTGAGTGCGGCGCCAGTTTCCAGTTCCGAAGCTGTGAAATTCACTGATGAGGGAGCAGATGGCTTCAAGGCGCTGAGGTACGAAGATACGTGGAATGGTAACCTCAAACGTTTGGAAAAAGGAACTGGCGAGGGAAGTTCCAAGGGTCCCGTTGCACCAATTTTCGAATTCAAGAAGCCAAGCCAGTCGCTGGTACGTGAGGAGGCCGATCTCGCTTGCCGATCCGCAGACTTTGTCGAGGACAGCCAGAAGTACGAGAACAAGTGGCATAGGAACGTTGAGCATGTGGAACATGGACATGGCGAAAGGAGATCTGCAGGTCCAGAACTCTCAAAGCTCAGCAATGAGAAACCAAAGGATTTGGATCTCGAGTACCGCCCTGCGAGTTTTGTTGGCGAGGGTCCCGACGGCTTTCAGGCTGTGGACTTCAACCCTTATACGTGGCATGGGGATGTTAAGGATCTCGACAAGGGGAAGAGCGAGGGGATATCTTCCGAGAAAGTGTAAAATTGGGGTAGGAGCTCGGCCGCAGGTGGTCTCGAGAGTGTGAAGGCTCTTTCTCGGGTCTTGTCGAGGGCAGGATCAATGTTTGAATTGAAATGTACAGAAATATAGGCTCCATGTGAAAGATCTCTAATTAACGAGTTTGTGTGATGATCCAAGGCTCTGTAACCTTACAACATGTGCCAGATTAGGCTTCAATGGTAATGCCAAATTCTTTCTAAGCGCCAGGTTCTGCAAAATGAACCATGCCCTCGAGCGTATGAAATCTGATCACAACTCTGGCAAAAAGTGAGGTATCCTTCCGCATGGATAATGAAAGGCTTGATGCCCCTGACGCTATGTTACTAGTTGAAATGAATGATATAAGCGATCTGCAAGTCGGGATTCTACCATGTCGAGATCCCTAGACGGAGCGTCTTCATAGGTTATAAAACAAAGGAACAGGCTCTACGGCATCGACCTTATAGAACTAATAAGTATATATAAATTGCATATAAGCCTAGAAGGAGGTCTATCTTGAATGAATCCGGCGGAACTAAAAGTATACAGTTGAAACTACCTAAATTCATATATATCCAATAGTCTACCCCTAAAGACTTGGCGCGAAGCCCCCTAAGTCCTAAAGGAGGGTCGCCCCGAGGGTCCCGTGATTTGCCACTAGAAATCTTTGGATGTTCGCGACTTAGGGAGGTCCAATAAGGGGGTCAACCCTTCTAGCACTAATTCTCCCACACGCGACAATATTCTCTAAATTGGCTTTGTCCCCACGAGTCCACGACAACTCGTTCTACGTGTACTCTAACCATCAATCTCCGCCTCGATCAGGCTCTCCGTACCCTGCTCGTACGTCCAGATCCCTACCACTTTCAACCCTGCCTCTTCAAGCAGCGTTCGCCACTGCTTTTCCGTTCGTTCTTTCACTGCACCCAAAGCCATCATAAGCCAATCCATCGAGGTAATCGATGACATGGCTCCAAAATTGGGAATAACGTTTTCATTGATGAGCAGCTTGGAGTAGCCTATTTGCATGACTGGAACGATATTGCTTAGGATTTTCAGACAGGATGCGTCGTCCCAGTCGTGAAGAACGGAGTGGAGGTAGTATGCTCTGGCGCCTGCATAGTTGTCAGTCCTTTAGTTTCGCGTCTGAAACCTTGCCCTTGACGTACCTTTGATAGGCTGTGGCGTGAAGAAGTCGTGGACAGTCAGTTCGATGCTGGCTGGAGCTTGGCTTATCTGATCAATCACGCTTGGCTGATCTTGTAGTACCAGACGGCCTGGAATATTGGGATGCTTTGTTTTGAGTTCCTGAAGATCATGACCGATGCCACCTCCAACGTCGACAAGGAAGACATGATCTCCAGCATCTTTGATACCTTGGCTCAGTCTGGCCTCCACAGGATAAAAGCCTTCGTCCATCCAGCTGTGCTTTCCCTGGCGATACCCACTCATGTAGTTGCTGAAGCGCTCGAATTGCTCAGGGTGCTTCGCTAGCCATATGAAGAAAGTGTCCTTGGTATCGTGCGCGTACTGGAACGGACCGTCTGCGATGTCTCCGGGGTTTTGGTAGTTGGTTTTCTCCAGATATGCAGGTATCCCATCAAAGGATGGTCCGGCGACATCGAAGCTTCACCAAGATTAGCCTAGAGCAAGAGTGGTGACGAGACTTGCAAACAGGTAACTTATTCCGTCGCGATATTTTGGGATGGTCAATGCTTTTGAGAGAGGAGTAGAAGCGAACTCATCCGCGTTGGTTTCTGTGATGATACTCATGGCGGAGAGATGCTTCATGGTCCGAGCTACCTAGATGTTCAGTACTTGTTGCATGTAGCGAGGAGTAGTATGCAAGAATAGCAACGGTGAAGACAGGGAGCGTACCAATCAGTGAGGCGTCCGCGCCAGTTGCTTTCGCAAGCTCCGACGTGCCCACGGAAGCACCGTCTGCTTTTTCGAGCGTTTCGAAGATTTTCAAGTCGACTGCCATTCGACTTGCTGCAAATGCGGCAGGCTGAACACTGTCAGTGTTCCAGGCTTGTAGAAAACGTATCCTGTCGCATACTTCTGCCCAGCCCATTCTCTGGATGGTTTCACTTGGCGTCTCGAGGGCGACGGTCAATTGACGGGCTAGTGAAAGCAACTTCTCTCGTGCTCCAGGATCTTGCCGAGTGATACCCTCAGTAGAGGCAGCGATTGCCGTCAATACTTCAGTGGCTGCTTGCATTGAGTGAACGTATGGGAGATCCATTGTGCGGGGTATGAAGCTACACAGATTCCAAACGGCTATACTTAAACTTCGAAGAGGTTGTAGGGGTTAGATCAGGAAAGTAAAAATGAGTACTTGGGTGTATGGAGGAGTATTTAAGCGATGATGGAGGATACCGCCCACTTCTGCGGCTTCGTAATCACGGACGCCAAATTGATTCAATATTATTGACCGCAAGCCACGGATTCTTGCAGGACGCGTGTAACTTGCTCCCGGTATTGCGGCGGTAGCTAGTGTAACGTAGCATTTTACTGACATTTCGGCTCAAGGCCATACATCACTAGTCTAAAGTACAACAGAGCTGAAGCTACATAATCCCAACAAAGTGTTGGAATTCAGCCCGGGTCAACCCCGGTAGATGACTAAGCAGAGTCTTGGCATGCACATGCAGTCTCAAATCTTTCATCACAAAGCTATATCGCGACAAGACTCGCTCTTTACGCTAAGGATAATGTCAATGACATACCACACGACCTTCACTTCGATATCACCTATCCCACTCCAGACATATGTCTGCTGTCTGCTTGACGCGATGCGATGGTACTAGGCTAGCTTCGCTCCGAGCATCCTCAGCCGTTGGACTCGATTCACTACCAGCTGGGCTCGGGTGCATTGGCTTGAGAGCCAAAGGTGTACCGCTGTTGTGCGCTTGATACCCACTTATTTTCGGGCGAGATCTGCTGCTGCCACCCTTAATTGAGTGGCTGACGGAGATGGCAAAAGGACGCCAACTTGGTATACAGGCTGCAATGAGGATAGCATCGGCTTCCACTCTGAGTATAGTGATCCAATGTCAGCACCGACGGCTTGGTTAAGATAGGGTCTTGGTACTCACACGGCCCAGATCAAGAGATCAACAGTGCCGTCTGATACTTGCGTTAGCCTTGGAAGTTGGAAGTAGTCGAACAGAGCATTGATGGGCATCGTACAAGTGAAATCCTCCAGATCAGCTAATTCGTTCAGCTTCGACGTTTTAACGATGGCACATATCGCGGCACTGGATTATGTTAGCTCATAAGTATCGATTATGTGTATGACACAACCAACATTGCAGTCATGCCCATGAGCAAGCACAATCCAATCTTGGTCTTGACCTTCAATTGGATTCGCCAGAATGCAAAGACCGGGATGGCCGCGAGAAATGTATCTGTAAAGGCAGAAAAGGCTAGATGAGAATTGGTCAGACACAAAGGTGGCCTCGAAAAGGCGTTCTTGTTAATATTGAGCATTTGCCTACCTCCAACAGAATATGAATATCCAGTAATGACAGTGGATGACAGGCATCTTGCCGGGATCGATGGATTCCAAAGAAATTCTGTCGGTGAACACTGGGCGAATAAAGTAATGCAGGATATCCCTGCGAGTATGTTCTGGGTGATTGGTACACTGTAAAGAAGCCATTGTTGCGCTCTAGGAAGACGTAAAATCCTGTGAATGAACATTGCGACTGATATGTTTGGTAACGAGTATGCCATAATACCAAATGGATTTGCTATAAGATTGAGTTTGGTAGCTTGCATTCTTTTCTCATCAGTAAGATAGTATGAGTGTTGTCCCATACCGGCCGCAGCACTCGCGGTTATGAGCGATGTACATATCAGAACGAGAACCTATGTGCACCGAGGTCGCGTCAATGTATTCTCTTATGCGAAAAGCATCTTTGTACCTGCATGGGCATGCTTACAAGAGATAGCATAACATAGAAGTCATCAAGAGCCATGTCTTTGAGGATTCTGATCCGCGTGAACATCCTGAGAGCGACAGCGAACGTAGCCAGCGCTGTCAAAGCCCAAGTGACAGCGACTAGCTCAGGACCTCTGTTGTGATCACCTGCGGTTGGTGATGCACTGGGATTCATAGTTTTCAATTTCGTTCTCACATTTTAGTCTGTGCGAGACATGTCTTCTGAGGAAGTTAAGAAACGTAAGGCGAAGATTTCTGGATGCTGTTTGGTAGAAACGTGACAGGACGTTGCACTGCGTCACAGTTGAACGATCTGCAAGGATTCCTCTCCAGCTGTCATGCGCTCATTCCCAGCTGAACTCTGAGCGGTAACAGAGGGGCTGAACGTCATTTAAGTGGAGAATGTTTCCTTGCTGCCAATCTGTGTGGAAGGAATTGATTTGTTTTTGAGGGATTTTGACAGCGACGACGAAGGATCTGCAGAGAAGTGGAGCGATTCAGCAATGAGGCACCTTTCAATGTCATCAAAGGTATGTGGTGGTTGGGAGGGTCCGAGAGACTTCCGAATTGCCTGGCATAGATGCTGTAGGCAAAATAAGGCGTATGTCCCAGCAAAAGGCCAGCCTATCATCTTGGAGCGATCGTCCTTGCATCGTGCATCTCGTTGTCCATACCGACAATCAGATGCAATTAGCTTCGGCATTCGGCAAATTACTCAAGCTGCCGGAGACGGCTCTCGTAAGCTCCTATCGTTTAGGGTAGCATCAATACGCAGGGTTGAGGTAACCATTCTTCGTGCTATGATAGCGATGATACCCGGCTGACCACTCGAGAGTGTTTCCAGTCCAACAACACAATACGGAGTACATGCGCTAGAACACTTGTACGACCCTCGTTGCACTCAGACCACTGAGCTGGACCTGCACTTTGGTGCAATCGTACTTGGGGTCGCCAATAGCGTCCGAGCTGCGTACTCATACTCCTTGGGATCGAGGCCTGCTATGGCCTAGCCTCCACTCGTACCTCGCTACGAGCTGGGCCCCCTATCTCCCTTTGGTGAGTATGTCCGGCAATTTCGACGAGATGAGTGTGTCGAATGAACGACAGAAAAAGTTGCCTCTGGTTTGATATCCGTACACAGCAGAGCAATTTCCGACGGATACCCACTGATAGATCGGAGCTAGCGTCCACAGAACACAATGCTGTACAATCCTGCTTCTGTAGATCACTGAGCTCTTGTGTCTCGGGCGAACGCAAGATGTCACGGGCGTTAAGTTTCTGATCATGAGACACGAGGGTAACACAGCCTCATTCGAGGTACAAGGCTAGATCGGACTCGATGGTATGACTGCCTTGCCTGCAACGTTGGGTGTGTGTGTGTATTGTTTCAGGTATGATGGTTGCTCTCGAATTATAGCATCCTCGAGCTGTAATTTGCGATACGAGACGGTCAGTGCGGCGTGTACTTCGATTCTTGCAGACATGAAAAGATCCATTCACTTTCTCTCCATCGAACGGCTGCGGGCGAACTACAAAAGCAATAGCGATTCTCTCGCTAGTCCTTCCCCCCTCGCAAACTTCGAACTATTGTAGTCGCAAGCATGCAGTCAATACTGACCTTCTCTTCGGACCATTTCAAAGTCTTCTGCGCAGGTCTTCTGCTTTGCATGATATCATTGCTGTTCAAGGGTGTCTACAATCGATATTTTCACCCCTTAGCAGGTTACTCTGGACCATTCTGGGCAACCGTGACAGATTTCTACAAATTCTACACGATCAATTCAATACCCACATTAGGACTGAAGCTGCATGAGACATACGGTCCGTGTCTTACCATTATCATATATCTTTCACTCACAGATATTTCTAGGGCCAATCGTTCGCATAGCCCCAAACCTACTGTCGTTCTCGGACCCAGTGTTGCTTCCGGAAGTCTACCATGGACGAGCCAACAAGTCGACCTTCTATAGCTCCTGGTTGTTCGGAAATGTATCTTCGATGTTCCTTACGTTAGGTCATGATGAACATGCCGCCAAGTCAAAGATCGTATCCCCATGTGTAAGTCTGCAGCTGACATGTAGACTGTTGGCTATCAAACTATTAACTGACCTGGCCAATAGTGCTCGCTGAAAGCTTTGAAGCAATTCGAAGGGGACATAGACGAGCGCATTACCGAACTATGTGAAAAGATCAAACAAAAGTCTGCGTCAGGGAAGGCTATCGATTTCGCAGAGTACACCCTGTGAGTCATCTCTCAAGTCTTATCCAATACGACGGTACATCGACCAATGGCTTCTCTCAAAATACTCTTCAAGTAGTAATGCAGTAAGACATTGGATTTGGCATTCCTTATGCGATACGAGCAAGCTCTTATCCCTGCATACATGCATACATGCTGCTAGTGCTCAAGAAGGCCTTCTCCTGACGACGATCTAGGTGGTTCCTAGCCGATACCTTCGGTCACCTAGCGTATGGGGAACCGCTTGGGTGCATTGCGCAAGGTCGCGATGCGGGTGGACTCATTCACGCCCTGCAAAGCATATATTCCATGGCTGGCACTGTGGCTGTTCTTCCCTGGCTTTTAATGCCACTGCTGCGGAACAAGCTTTTTCAGAACCTAGTCATGCCTCATCTGACTGCTGTGAAAGGGCTGGAAAAACTCAAGGATGTGAGTTGAAATCATAGTCGAGAAGCTCCCCTCCAAGTCCTCATCGATGCACCAGGTTAACGTTGGCTCACCCATATCTTAGCACAATAAGGACATGCTCTTGAAACGTGCCAGGACTCCCCACCTGAATGAGCGTCACTGTTTCTTTGACAGGTGAGCCCATCTTGAAATAAGTCAAGTACACCCATATACTGATACACATTCCAGTCTCTCAATGCCTCGCAAAAATCATGATCGTACCCATACCTTCGATAGCGCGGAGATCGAAGCCGAAGTCATCACATTTACCTCCGCAGCCCTAGACGGTCTTGCCGCCTTTATCTCCCCATTCGTGGACCACATATCCCAAAACCTTTCCATATACTCCACACTTATGGCGGAAATCATATCTGCTGAGCAACGCGGGACACTCTCCATCCCCATCGTCCAATACGACCAAACAACAGACCTCCCGTACTTCATGGCTTGTGTAAACGAAACCCTACGACTCGAATCCCCCGCGCAAACCATCCTACCCAGATACATTTCTCCAGGTGGACTAGACCTCGGCAGCAGTATAGTCCCAGCAGGAGCCGAAATGGCCGCCAGCCCCTTCATTATTCATCGCAACCAAACAATCTTTGGCGAAGATGCCCATGTTTTTCGACCGGAACGCTGGTTGGAGAGTAAAGAGCGGAGCCAGAAGATGGAAAAGTATGGTATGTGGTGGGGGTATGGAGATAGGAAGTGTGCTGGGAAAAACTTTGCGCAGTTGCAGATGCAAAAACTGTGTTTGCAGCTTTTCAGGGAATTTGAGATCGAGACTGCTATACCTGAGAAGAGGTTTACGCATAAGAGGTGGGCTGTGGGTATGTTTTGGGATCAGTCATTGAGATTTAGGGAGCGGAAGAGGTCTGCTGCAGTACCGTTGGCTCGGACTTGATGCTGCTCATCCATATCAGGTGGAGTAAGATGACTCGAGTCTAGCAAGGCTTTGCAAGAGCAAGTTGGGCCATTCTTTGAATACTTTCCTTGTGAAACGCAACCTTCCTTTACGTTCACCACTTTGCAAAATTCCGATATCATTGCTCTTTTCCCTCACACCGATATCAGATCAGATTTTTACTTCGCTAAGAACCCGAGCTATATCTCTTCCGCGTGCACCCTGTGTAAGTAGGAAGGAATATATAGCGCGAACGCGACCGCTTCTAGTAAAGTAAAAGCTCTAGAACTCTTCCTACTACTACCCCGAGCTTCAATAATACGCACGGGTAGCAATGGTCACTGCTTTCTGCTTTTCATATCAAGACCACATCGGTATCAAGCACAGCTTCTCATCGGTCACTGGCTGATAATAAGAAGTAGTAGATAGAGGCGGTCTCTTCTTTGAAGCGGTAGAAACCATCACTCGAGCTTGGCGCCAAGGTCTTGGCGGCGCTAATTGCTCACCCCTTCTGGAAAGCGCCCTGCATAACACAACCCATATGAACAATCTGGTATGAGGAGTCTGTTGCTCAATGCATAAGACTTTTGACAAAGAGACTTGACGAGGTTTCCAATCGAATCAATGCTACTTGATCCTCGATGTTCTCATGAAAGCCAGCTCGCCGTGGGGGCAAATCTCTGGGGACAAGTAGCCACACCTATACCACTATTACGATGTTCATCGCTAGTTGGAAATTTCCTCCTTCCACGAGGTCTGATCAAAAGCTTGAATTTGGTCGGATATTGACTCTGATTTTGTGGCCAATCAATAATGACAAATTGGACGCACTCTTCTGCTCAAGGGGTCGTCAACGGAGCCTTTCGATGCATACCCATGTCCGTCCCCGTGGAGTCTTGTTACAGCCCTTTGACTTCAAACTCGCTTTTGAGGATCCCGGTGCACTGATCGCTTGTCTCCATTGAAGCAAATTGAAAGAGATTATTACAACGACGGTATGTAAAGCCTTGCATGGAAGAGCCAAACCGCAGAAGTAAAGGTAAAAGATCCATCTTTCTTAGACTGGAGGGCGTCAAGTTTGCATCATGAATGGGAGCCTAGCACATTTCGCTCAGCGCAAGTGGACTGGGAGGATTGCTTTACGGCTGTTCAGAGGGATTAGGAAGCAAAGGGCATACAGGAGAAGAGTGCTCATTTAGAGTCCCATGACTTTTCTGTAAATTCAACATCTCATGCGGATATTGAGGTCGAAACATCAGCACAACAGCCACACACGCAGCTGAGCTCCTAGCCTATCCGATCAGCCCTCGCTACAAGCTCTGCTGCAAATCTCTCAATAGCCGCCCCCCATCACTGATCCTCGATAACGAAACCTCACCCGGCCACCCCTTTTTCAGCGGCTTGAAAAACAACGGGCACCATCCATCTCCGGCCGCCTCTTCGGCCTAGGCTTTGATAGTTGCAAAGGTGCCTGCTATGATCAGTAATGGCTTCAAGGCATTAGTCGATTGAATAGAAGGAGACGAACCCCACCCTGGCCACGATTAACAACCATAGCAATACCACGACGTCCAGACTTTACTGCGCGTTTATATTTAACTAGTTTGGCGGGTCCCTTTCCTGCCCAGATGCCACTATTCTCGTCTCTCTCGGCGTTACCAGGATGGTCGACTTCCGAGGATTCTTCGCATTCCACCGAAGAGCGATCTTTTCCTTCATCTAGAACGACTTTGAAGTCTACCTCTTGAGAAAAATAATAGCTGATCAGGAAGCCCATAGTGCCTTTATCATTCTCGGTGCAAACCGCATAAGAGATCAAGACAAATACCTCACGCCCGTACCAGGAATCGACGGTGCCGCCTCGCACGTCGCGTAATCTCCCACCTCGTGCACTATTATGAGTGCAGCTTAGACGGCGTGAGGATAGTAGATGCTGATATTTTCTATAGTTACATCCTCTGCCTCGACGAATCGGTTAATGAGAGCCTAGGCGGCGGCTATATTACGTAGATTTATTAAGGAGAGCTCTCTGATAAAAATGAAGCTTATAAATACCCGGGAACGTTGAGAAAGCCGTTGTATATGAAGCCTTCGGGCTCGGCTTTAAGGTAAGGGAATTATTAACTTATTAAGACTCGCCACCTTGGTATAATCTCGTGATCTTCGAAGTCAGTGCCAGGTTCATCAATAAGGGTATCACTGTAGAAAAGGGAATTTGGTAGGTCCGATACTTCCTTCGTCATTCTTCTCGTGGTTCCGAGGTCGATTGAGAACGAAAGGGGAGGGATTGTATGTAGTGACTCACAGCCCCAGTGTTTCTGATTCAGACATCAATTACTGGACACGTCGTTTGCTCCTGCGTGTAATCCCTCTCAGTCGACCATTTGGGCGACTTGATAGTAAAAACGGACTTCGTGACCCTAAAATTGATGAGCGACTGGAGAGAGTAAGAAAACGAAAGATGCTATATATTGAACAGTGCGACATTCCATCTGTCGAGCTCGATCAGATGATGAACACTCTTTACCTCACGTATGTATTGGACATCCACTCCACGCATACCGACATGAGGATTCCCTCTAACGCTTCGAGTATCCCGCTTGAGGTCAATCTTCTCGAACGCCCAATGCTGGACAACAATAAAGAATAAGCCCTCCGGCCATCAAGCGCCCAATGAGTATTTTCGAGCGGCCCTACCCATCCGCTGTACCAACGAATGCCTGTCCCTTGGGACCTTATTATTGGTACGAAGACCATAGGCCTCTGTACAAAGTAAGAAACGGATCATGGAGCCCAGCTCTAGATGAGCCGAATTGTCCGGTCTTTCAAACGTATCTAAAACTCGACTCTTGTCGTGATCGGCAATTTCCGTCAAACAACGTCTCAACCCATCTATGGAGAAGGCGGTGCTGCAATCTTTGGTAGACGGGGTCGACCACCGTGTACCCGTTTCATATACCCGCAGGCCGAATCCATGTCCAACTGGAATTACTCACCTGCCAAAATCTAAGTCCTATAGGCAAACTTCCAAGCTTCCTCTACCCAGACGATCTCCTCCAACCTAACATTACCCTTGCCATAGTGAGTTAGGGACTTAAACACCACAAATCGAAAATTATTATCTCTTAGTAAGGCGTGTGTTTGTATCGCTACCCATACTTCAGGACCGTTGTGGTCTATGAGATGACCTACAAGCACCCGACTCCCATTCCTAGTGATCGGTATCTCGCGGATGAACATCACTTCTGTATCATCGTTGTTCTGACGTGCCTGGCCACCTCTGCTTGCGCCCGATGCCACGGTGGCTCTCACAGTCCCCTTTCTCCCCTCTCGCCCTTCAGCTTAGATCCCCTGCAAAAGCGATATTCGATCGTCTCACAAGCTTGTGTCGAAACATATAGCCATATGTGCAATGTCTTTTGGACCAGGAACAAGACTTTGTACAGAGGCGTATGCTTGTCACTGTGATCTTTGCCGGTGATAATATCCCTAAAGGTCCGGAGGTCATTGGAAGGTCAAGTATTTGATCAATGATGCCTGGGACGCCGGTTAAGGTTTACCCTTTTGGATTACTGGGGTTCGGTGCCTCAAGAAACCCTACAGTAATGTTTGCGAAAGACATTTCATAAGTGAAGGAAACGAGCCCTTATAAGTTCGTCGATAGTCCTTCCACGCTGAGGCTGAGAACCAGGCTTTTCGTTGCTCTGAGTCGTCCGCAATTTTCAATTTAAGGTCACGCATATTATAGTCATCATTCGCTTTTTCAGTTGTATCATCTTTCAGGTCTGTAGACTCATGAAAGAGCCTTGTATTGGATGAATTGTCTTTGGAAGCCGCTCCCAGGTTCGCCCTTCTTGGATTACTCAGGTTTGGTGCCATGCAGCAACCCAGAGTAAGTCAGCTAAAGGCATATCATTCGCAGAGGAAACGAGCCGCTGCAGGTTCTTTGACAATTCTTCCACACTCAGACTGACAATCAAAGTTTTCTTTCCTCTGAGTCCTCCGCAGAAATTTTATTTCAAGATCACGCATGAAATCGTCCTTGATGTATTTCTTGGTAATGTCGTCCTTCATGACTTGTAAGTCATAAAAGAGCCATGTGTTACAAGAACGGTCTTTAGACGCCTGTCTAAGATTTCCCTTCTCAGGTACCCAGAATCTGGTGCTATACATAATCCTAATGTAATGTTAGCTAAAGGCATGTCATCCGCGAACTGCACCAGCCCCTGTGAATTCGTTGACAGTCCATCCAGGCTTAGACTGAGTATCAGCGCTTTCTTTATTCTCTGTCTTCTGCAGAACTCAACGCAAAACCTCTCACTCGGATTGAGGGGTTCTTGCTCCGGTAGGAATTCGCTGAAGTCATCGAGTATCTCGGGCATATACGACGGAGAGAGGGTGCCATCTGCGCATGGGCTGCTCGACCAGTGATTGAATTCATCCTAAACATTGTAATTATCTGTGTCAGATTGTGTATGCTAGTAACCTCTTCAGGGCACAACAATGTACAGGAGGTGAAGATTCGTCAGGCAACACATATTTGCCAATACGCAAGTGACAGCCCATGCGCGATGATACTCTTCGCTGACGACCGAATATCCCAGCGGTAAGTGTTAGAAAAACAAGGTGGCATTGATGCAAGCTTAAAATCGCTTCTTGGTACCGACATCTAATACCATAAACCTTGTCAAGATATATCCAGCCAGTTTGTGTATAGAATTCCAGCGATGTGATATCTGGTGTTGTCAGTCTGCTCATCAGAGCCAAAAACGCTTGGGTTTTCCTCGTTGGATCAAACATTTGTGAAAGATCACCAACTAAAGTTGACATGAAAGCAGGAGCATGACGCTCATACTTTTGCCACTCTCTGTTAATCCTATCGGCAGCAGGTATTTTGAGAACATCTCAGAAAGACCTTGATCTCGATCCGTACGCTAGACGACCAGTTTTTGCATTCAACCACGGAGATCCTACAATCTACATGTTTGCCGTCCGGTTTAGATGGTTTAATAGGGGAAGTCTGACCCCCGAAGTTTTGCCACAGCCTCATGACCCGCTGTGTCTTCAGTGGGCTTACGATCGTCCTCGTAGCGCTGGAGGGTCTGAGGATCCATGTAGACTTCGCCGCTGGCTAAGCCCGGATCCTCATCGTCCAGATGAGCGGCCATAATTTTTGGTGAGACCCGAATCTGACATTGCTTAAGGTCTTAAATATCGTTTTCTTCCTGATAGATGATCGACATGCCTTCGGCGGTCCAACAGTCGTTACTATTAGCATATATATAGGATGGTGGTATATCGACGGGTGGACGGTTTGCACGTGGCGTAGTCTGACCTTTCTAGATTTAACATTCGTATCGGCCAGTCTATTGAACCAGCGAGTGTAGGGTGGAAATAATCGCTCGAGTGCGAACACTTATAGGGTTCCAGCGTAGGAGACGAAAAAAAGGACCTCGCTCCGTAATTATAAAGAAAGCGGATCGATTGCTTTCTCATTATTTGGCTTGGTAGTTATCTCGAGTAGTTAATTCTGAATGTGTCAATGTTCATCTTCAGTTTCGATGTCGTAGAGGATTCTTTCAGTGTGTGTCTTCGCGGACAGCACGATAAGGATAGGAAACCCAGCTTGCCCGTTTAACCATGGGTGATTACTAGCGGATAACCTAAATGGACGTAGTAGTCGGCAGATGCCTTCTTCATGTAGTTTTGATCTAGACCACCCGCTATGGAACCCAGATAAGCCGCAGGATACATATGGATGAACGGCAAGGTAGAGATGTCGCAATTGGCGGTCAGTCGAATCACCCAAGTATGGACCAGTTCCTCCGCACGTGTGTGTTCTGGATTAGGTGTAGTAGGACCTCGTATGATGTGGCTTTGAGGATACGAAGGTCAAAGGTGGGTTGAACAACCATACGATGTGATGTACTTCTCATTTCTTTCCTCAATCCCCTCTTTTAAGCTCATCCCTCCTCTGCGGACAACGGGGAGCTATTCCTAGACGAAGAACTCTTCGCAAGTCTTATCAAATAAGCCCTTGCCACCATCATGACAATTGTGGCGTATACAAGAAGCCCAGCCAAAGTCTCCCTGTAGGAACTTTGACCCTTGCTGTCTTCTTCTTAGACCCTCTTTCTTTGTGGTTGAAAAAAGAGATTCTGTAGTAGGTTCTTTGTGTTGCCTGAAAGCTGTCCATTCGAGGCCTAGGCCAAGATTCGTCGCTGAACTCACGCTTGGTATATCTCTCGTCCTTTAAAACCTGGAGCTTGCGAAAGTGCATGTTGGCCCCTCAGGCATCCTTTAGATCAAGGATTTGGATCGACTGTGGAAGGTTGAATAGTGGCAAGTGAAATTAAAATTGGGTAATTATTCAAGGTGAACGCTGATCTCCTATGGTGCTTCAATGTTTGGAAACTCCGCGTTCAACTCTGCGTTCCAGTCGGCTTCGGAGAGCTCCTTCTTCGTAAAAATTTACCCCGGCTTTCCTCCCAGTCTACCCACTCGGTGACGATACTCTGCCCATGAGATTCAACCTTTGAAGGCAGGACCGGGATTGGTACTGAGGGATTGGCAGCACATACTGTACAACGCCGTCGCTGTCCACCAAGCTCACACGAGTAGCTCTGGGATCAGCTTCCTGTTGTCCTGCCTGTAATAGTGGTGAGCGTCAGCCTAGTTCATTGGAGTGGTTATCTTGGTTGAATACCTCCTTGGTTGCGTCTTTCTTGTCGGAAGGAGTCGTCATCTTCGGTATGCGTTCGTTCTGGGTGTATGTCAGTGAGCTGAAGTGATGAGTTTGATACCTGGCTATGAATGGCATACTTTGATATTTGTGGCTTGTTGTTTCTTGCTGTCTTGTGACATTGTACTGAGAGCTGTGTACCTGGATTCTGATTGAGAGCTCGGTACATGGATTTTCGCATCTCTCTACCACTTTCGCTCTGTACGGTAAACATGATAGAACGATGCTTTGCAGCATCCGACATCATGCCGTCACTACGGTATCCGCTCAGAATCCTTACGGTTTCGTCACGGCAAGGTGGTGTCGTATACCAGACTCACTTTTGCAAAATCTCCTTTCTTGACGAAGAATGGATTGGATCAATGAGTCGGAGGGACTGAACTCTGCACGGTGTCTGAAAACACCAATTCAATCCGATGTGATCAGGTGGTGAAACAGAGAGTAAGATTATAAGAGAGCAATGCCAGCCAAGATGGATGTTGGCTTTTTCATTCTTTTGTAAATGACGTAAAAGCGGAATTCTAGGCAGTTAGATCCAATCTCGATGAATGACGGACCCGCGTATGGTCAACATGATGGCAGAAAGGAAACACTATTATATCTCTATATATATATTTGAGATTTTGAACAGATATACCACATGATCATGAACGCGTAGCATGCTCTGGACAAGATAAGAGAGTCAGCTCATACCTATTATGATAGACATAAGCTGGAACAAGACAAGGAATCGTCATACACATACAAAAGCCTGGGATTGAAGATCACAGAGGGGAGGAAGGCGATAACATGTCACCAAACAAACAGGATGTGGAAGAATGGCGACACTGTCTGTTATAAGATGGCTGTGGTGGAAATAGATGACGTGGAAAGAAGATACAAGACGAATTGCGGAGATGCTCTATATCCACCTTGATGAGTAGTGAAGCCCATGAGGTGGTGAATGATCGCGACAATTCACGAGGACAGAGACATCGATCAATGCAGCAGATAATGAAGCTTTACAATGAAATGCTTGAGTGACGATCTGTGCTGGTGATATACCTTGTCAATGACGAGCGGTGGCTGGAGGAATTGATCTCAAATGCAACTAACCAAGCAAGCTCTTGTTGCTTGCCAAGGATGTCTTTCCTCCCTGACACGCTCTATCCGTCCAGTAGTAAACTAACTCAAAGTATAATATGAACGTAAAGGCAGTTAATGAAGCACAACTTGGCCTCTGGCCAGTGCCCAATGTAGAATGGTCAGGGTCAATAGATACCAGAATCCACAACTGGCACGGGAAAGCATTACTCGTCAAGGAAGCGGATGACGGAGGAATTTGGCCCATTGGAAAATTTTCTGCCAATGAAACACTCAGTGAAGGAGAGTTGAGGAAATAAGCTCAAAGGACCAGAATCTTTGTGGTGATCTTTTTGGAATGAAATCACCTTGTGAAAGCATGAACCTCTACAAGTGATATGCTCAATGACAATTCTTACAAGGCCCTGAGAAGGAGGACTTTGGAGCTATACGACTGATCAAGCTTGCTGATTTCTCTGCTAACCATGCGTGCCATGCTGCCAATCCTACCTCCTTGAAAGAATAGACTCAGTGACAGAAATCCCAGGTTTGATGGAGTTGAAGCTCGCAAGGGGTGGGATGGAGTCTTGACAAGCCCAACAAAGCTCGCTCATCGCGCTTCTAGACTTTACCACATCGAGAATACGCGTAATGATTGTTGTCTTTTGATATAGCCGAGCAGATGGAGCGGAGAGACCATTTGAAATGTTACTCGAGAATTTATGCTGGCAAGCTGGCCAATCGCTAGAGGCTTGGCAACTCTTGGCTGAGTGATCGTGATTCCTGAGTGGGTAGACGGTCATGTGGATTACCTTTTCGTGCTTTCCCAAGCCAGAATCTCCAGTATGGTTTGGCTAGAATGTGATCTATAGTATGTCTCTGAGACGGTCGCAACCAGTCTGTCGCGATCCTAGCTACCAAAAACGGTAGTATTTAGCGAGATCAAAATGTTCGGCGTGTGGCTGTGTCGTGAGTCATTCTGCAACGATCTCCGTCTTGTATATGACGCTCCGGCATCCTTCTGCAATGCTGTATGACCACCTATGTAGGAAAAGAGGACTGGTTCAATTTCTCTAAAACTTAGCGACAGAAAATCAAGCTACTGCCCAAAATGGCATTCCAAACACAACCAAGCGAAACTCCATACAGGCAAATCCGCGCCTTATATGATGAAGATACCATCACAGTATACCAAGCTTACTCGGAAGACATTGCAATCCCTGCGGTGAAGGAACAGCGGCTCTCCGCTTCACCAAAGTTCTCAGGCGCAAGGATGACCTGGATCAAGCCAAGCTGGTGCTGGATGATGTACGCCGAAGCTCGATAATTTCTGCAGGCACTCCATCAGTGTGGTGTGCTATAGACTTCTTGGACACTGACACAGAATAGGTATCGTGCGGGCTATTCATACAAAGACCCGGGCAAAGCAAGAATATTAGCTCTCAAGATGAAACATGAGCATTTCCAACAGCTTCTGTCGCAAGCGGCAGTGACTGAAGGGCAAAAAGGTGGGTTGACAGCAGAAGAGAGGGCAAAGGGAGTGAGAGTGCAATGGGACCCTGAGCGCTCGCCGAGAATTGGCATGCTGGATTACCGAAGTATTCAGATCGGAATCAGTGGCAGAGTGAGTAGTAGGTGGGCGAACGAGTGGGTGGTGGGGATTGAGGATGTGACTGAGAAGGCGAGAGCGTTGAAAAGGGTAGTCGACGAGGATAGCGACGTTGGGGTGGAGGAGTTGGTGAAGAGAGGATTGATGCCTACGGAAATGGTGTATGAAGTTTCGGAGGAGTTGAGGAGGGTGTTGCAGATGGATGAGAGATAGCTTGAGAAGCAGATTGAGTGATTCGCCCTTGAAGCAGAAAATATGATCTCAAACATGACTTTTGATATCCTGTTGTTGCTCGTATTGAAGCCTAACATCAATAGATAATTGAGAACAGCCAATGGAGCCACAAAACGCAACGAGCTCATTCGAGGAATTGGAGTTGGAAACCGCTATAAAATCATCCATCTTGTCGTTAATATGATGAGGGGAAAATTGGACTCATCGGCGGAGATTTCTCTGGGTTGATCTTTGGCAGATATGCAAGATCAATGCGAGTACAAGATACAAGTGCCCGGGTAAACATATTCCATGCTCATAAAGACATCGAGGTATTTCAAAGCACCCATCCCAGAAACCAGAGAACTTGTTTAAGAAGATGAACGTAGCATTGCTGGACGTCCCTTCCTACTTCTCATTAACGTATTTGGTGCCCGTCCCTGAACCCCTATCTGTTGGCGCAGTGGTCTCCTTGTCGGCGAAGCTCCAATTATTAAGATATCCAGTGCCAGCACTTAGGTACGTAGCAAAGCTTAGCCAACCTAGATAAGGTACGAGAGCCTACGCTCAATTAACAGAAATTCTTTTGTTGGATAGATACTCGCTCACCCAGGCAGCAACTGTATCAACCTGGGACCAGATGTATGTCAGGTAGCCAACGGTGCCAGTCAGAGCGACTATGTCTGCTGTGGCTTCAATTGGACGCTTCAAGCCAAAGAAAATCGGCATCCAGATCAGATTAAGGCCAAGCTGTATCGTGAAGAGAGTAGCACCTTGCTGTTTGTGATTTCCCATCAGCCAAGTCTTCCTCGGCGCCTTTGTCAAATCTCATACCTTTGTCAACTCCACAGTATTTGGATTTATGGACGACATTCCTGTGTTCCACGCTCTGAACGCGGCGTACCCCATAAGTCCATACAGCGTTGTCCATACAGGGCCGAAAACTTGAGGGGGTGGTCGCAGTGGTGGTTGCTTCAGCGCCATGTACGTACGCTGGGAATCTTTGGCTATCAATCGAGAGGGATAGTAAGCAAACTTATCGTTCCATATGAGCAGAGCAACATACGACGGACCACAAGACCTATGCTGGCACCCAGAGCAATGGGAAGCAGAATCGATGAATATGGGTTGGCGAATACCTGTCCAGGCAGGGTGATTGATGGAATGAAACTCGTCATGGCTTTAGGCGGGGGATCAAAATTAAGCTAGAGGATGCGTGAGTCTCAATGAAGAGGTACGAATGGGGCCTGCAGCTTAAGTCACGTGTGTGTTTGACGGATTCTCAGTCAACTTGTTTGCCCAATAACGGCCTTTTTTCGTTCTGGACTAGCTCGTAGTTACGCAGTCACCGAAGGTGCAATACTGTGCTTGAGCGTTTGTTTAGAAGAGAGCAACGATGAAGTTGTTTATCCTCATGGCTTGGGTGTAATATCTCCACCTGCGCTTGGCGGCTAAACCGGCTTTTAGCCGCAGAACGACCTCAGCTCCTCGCCCGTACGACTTTTCGTTCCCAACAACAACATTATCCACCTGCTCGTCCAGGTCTCAATCACTGACATACCCAAACGTGAGTTGCCTGTCACGTATCAGATGACCATACATGGTCGCATCACATTCCCATTACCTGCACCTCCTTCTCCGCCCGCTCATCGCTCAGAGTAGCCCCCCTCTTCTGCCCTCTTCTATCATCTTTGGGTGGCTTGTTGCTGCTCCTTCTTCTCTACATTCATTTTCGAGCTTCACAGCGTTAATTGCGTCATTCTCTACTTCATTGAAAGTGCTCTAACACGAGACCATGGCGACAAACAGCTTCATTCTCCACCTTTCCCACCACTATTCACCAGCAATCACATGAGATGCGGTGAAGCCTTCTCCGTCACTCCTTACGGACGCAAACCGAAATCTTGCTTCCTACTTCTCTATTTCAGGACATTCAAACTCGAGGGTTGAAGACTCAACCAGTACATTACATCATCTGCCTCAACATTTGCATCATGGACGGATCATTTGAGGCCTACTCACCTCCAGTTAAGACAGAGCAAAGATGGGGACGCGAGGACATGACGGACAGACAATCATCTGGGAATGATCTTCATCGTGGCCGTCGATCTCCTGGTAAGGCTCCAGATGTTACTGAGAAATTGAGTCGTTTGCAATCATATCTTGATGCTTCGCTTAAACCTTCGTCTCCCATTTCCCCTATATGCTCAGATAGCATCACACTTCAAGAGGTTCTTTCACTTTATGATAGCTTGTCTTCTGCTCTGAGCGTAGAACGCACAAATCCTTCTCCTTCTCCTTTGATGGCAGACGCTTATCTTCCTGTTACAGGCATGCAAGACCGACGTGGGGGATTTCGTGGAGGAAGAGCACGCACACGGTCACCTCCAAATATTGATCGCTACCAGCCTGCTGGACGCGCTCCTCGTGACGATTTCTATGATCAGCCTCGCGATCACCCACCTCGCAATCGAGACGACCGTCGTCGCCCTCCTTCGCCAGCTCCTCATATTGATCGTTACGTTCCTGGCCAGACACCCCAGCCTGCCATTCGCACCAACCCTTTACCCAACCCTTTGTCCTTAGAATACCAAGTTGGCTTCAATTGGTTCGCTGAATGGTGGCGTGTTGAACAGACAATCAAAGAAGATAAGGAGCGTCAGAGAGACGGACGGCGGCCGCCTGAGCGACCAATCAAAGGCGAGCGTGAATCACGCGAGGAACGTGAGAAAGAGCGAGCCCACATCCAAGTTGCCTATGACTCGTACAAGGAGGAGCTACAAGTCAAAATGGCCAGGAACTTTGTGCAGCAGCACAAGACTGAAGAATGGTTCAAGGAACGCTATCTACCGGAGATCCGGGACCCCTTCAAGCAGCGAACCATCGAATTTCGTCGCGGCGCACTAGCCCACTGGGAGAGTGATATCGAGAGTGGATCTTTTGACGAGTTCACGCTCGAAGGCATCTACAAAGCTGAAAGTGACGGACTTGGAGGTGTGGTGGAGAAGGAAGAAGGCGAAACCGTGGCTGCTGCTGAGGTCCTAGGCGTTGGCGATCTAGTTCCCAGTCGAGGCGGAGACATCCGAGACGAATCGGCATTGCAACCAGCCCTCTTGATCAAGACCCTGGCCCCTATGGTTAGTCGTGGAAAGATCGAAGAGTTTTGCATAGAGCACCTCGGTGAAGACGCTGGTGGTTTCAAGTGGCTAAGCCTGAGCGATCCTAATCCACTAAAGAAATGCCACCGCATCGGCTGGATCATGTTGCACCCAGGTCCTGAAGAAGGCGAAGCGCAAAGCGGAAGGGGAGATGGAAGGGATGATGGTGAAGGCGAGGTTGATGGTATGGCAGACGAGCCCAAACCACTTCCAAGCACAGCCGAAAAGGCGCTTGAAGCTATAAATGGGAAGACAATCCACGACGAGCCTCGGGGGGATTTTACCTGCCATGTCGGCGTTCACGTTCCGCCCAAAGAGCCCAGAAAAAAGGCTTTGTGGGATCTCTTCTCTGCACCCGAGCGGATCGACCGTGACCTGGAACTTGCACAGCGTTTGGTATCTGAGTTTGATCAGGATTTCGGCTCCGACGCAGACGGTGTGACCAAGGTAGAGCAACGTGTGCAAACACTTCGCGAGAGAGGCCTTCTTCAATCGTCCGTTCCTGCAATCAAGCCCGAGAAGAAGAATCGTCAAATTCTTGGCATGGACGTGGATGACATGGAAGACGGCGAAGAAGAAGAGGAAGAGGAAGAGGGTTTCATTGACGAAGAGAACGACAGTGAAGATTTGCTGATTAAGAAGAAGACTCTTGATTTGCTTGTCGAATATCTTCGTCGTGTCTTCAATTTCTGCTTCTTTTGCGTCTTCGAGGCTGATTCGGTGCACGAATTGATTCGAAAGTGTGCTGGGGGCCATTTACGCCGACCTAGAGCAAGCTTGAGCTCCTCAGCCAAAACGGCGGCGAAAGCCAGTGCGTCAGGGGAGCCGTTCCCTCTAAAGCGAAAAGAGTCGACAGAAGATGTCGATGGTAGTTCACCGGTCGTGGAGAAGTTCAACAAGAATTTCAAGAACGATCAGCAGCTTTTGCGTGCTTTCAATTGGGTCAAGACTTTCGAGGAAAAGATTTTGCAGATACTTGAACCCGAAAACGTTGATGTCAAGAAGCTTGGCGGAAAGCCCGTCGAGGAGGGCCTAGACGAGGAGCTTAAAAAGTATGTCAAGCAGGAGGATGAGTCTAAATTCAGATGTAAAGTTCCTGAATGCACCAAGCTCTTCAAAGGCGACGTCTTTTGGCGTAAGCATGTTGAGAAGCGTCACGAGGAATGGTATAATGGCATCAAGACTGACGTAAGGTCCTCCAGTCAATTCCACAGATTGACATGCTAATGTTTGCACAGCTCACCCTCGTTAATACCTACGTTCTCGATCCGTCTCACATAGCTCCATCTCGCTCGGATGCCAATAGCAATGGCCACTTCCCTATGAACAATCACATGATCACCACTGGCACACCACGTGGCTTCAACCTCTCCAATATGTCCATGATCCCTGGGTTTCCTTCCGGTTTTCCTCCCCAGGGGGCCTTCCCGATGTCTCAATTTGGCAATCACACCGTCCAAGCACCTGGTGGTTGGCCCATGAACGGTGGCATGGGCACCAATGGCGATGAGATGCATCAGGCCGGTCCAATGCGCCGTGGTGGCGGCCGCTTCAATACCCGCCAAGGGCCTTACGACCGTCGACAACAACCTCCTCGCTTCAATGATGGCCGTTTAACCCCCATGAGCAACGGCAACCCAATGATGAACCGGCGTGGCGGATTTGGTGGAGGAGGTAAGTGGGGTGATGGTGGTGCTCAGACTGTTGGCCCCCGGGAGGCAGTGCAGGGTAGAACGCTCAAGAAGTATGATGACTTGGATGCTGTCGAGGGCGGAGGTGGTGGGGAGCTCAATTATTGAGCTGACCATCGTTCTTGTGTCCATGGACTTGTTGAAAAGTGGCAGCGAAGGCTCCCACTGTTCCTACGATGATGACTGGCTTGATGAGAGCAATCTTTGTACCTCGAGATATTTGCACCTCAAAAGCTCCGAATGCTTGGCTAGGCCCTCCAAAGGCTCGGCGAGATGAGCATCACAGCTTTGCATTGTGCCTGCGTCTGCTTTCTACATCATTATTATTGCAGATGGGTAGTTCATAGATTCTTTTGGCTTTCACACAAAGCAGACATAGAGCAGACAGCACGTTACAGGCAATCATTCCTGACATTAAGTTGTTGATTCTCATGCTTTGCTGACTGGCTTGTGGACTTCCTTACATCAATGTGACGTTCCAATAGACCTCTTTTGCATTACTACTATTCTCTTGTGTATCCTCTTCCAGCGCCTTCTCCAATCTGCCCAGGACAATAACACCAAAGACCAGAAGAAAGGTAAGTGCGCGATTGCCCCTAACTTGGATGCTGGTTTCGTATTGCTTTACCACTGTATCTTCAATGAGCCACATTTCGCTGTCAAACTTGCTATTTTGCTCTATCTCGCTCCACGTATCCGCCACTGGCGCGGAGTGACCTCTTCCTTCGCACTCGTTGGCACGATTGAGTTTAGCTTTGCTCGTGTGTTTTCAAGTATTCGTCAATAGCTAGTGGCCATTGAATATATCCACCTCTCTGTACTGCGAGCAATCATGTTGGTGGATTTGGCAAACTATGAATATATTGGATTGCAATTTCCAGATGTTTCGCTTTATCCGTGAAACCCATCTATTTTCGACATCTCCTTCACAGTCATAAAAACCTGGCGTTCCTCTGTTCGTTTTCCGAGTACGTGAAGCCTTCTGTCGTCCGGCAGTGCGAAGTTGTGACCGAATTTGAACTATGGTATGTATGTGGAGGGCATTAGTGAAAGTTTCAAACCATCAGATGTCGCGCTCCCTCTTGAACTGTATAGCATACTCTCGGTCATTGCGATTGTTACTGCACCTTCTAAGATGTAGCGCAGCCATTCACGAGCTCTATGCTGGACTAACGTTGTGCTTTTTGGTTTTGCTTTCCACTTGGTGTGCAGCCCTCTGCAGATCGAGATGAGAAGGGCGATATGTGAGACCTTAGGTATGATTTGTCAACACTCTCGTATCCTCGGAAATATGACGAGATATATACTATGAAAAGCACGATACGCAACCCTATGACTTTCCCTCCACCTAGTGACAATCCGGGATGATTCTCTGGACAAGTATTGTGTAGCCATTCTGAGATAAGATATTAGTGGTAGAATATTGACAACGACCATTGCAAGAACGACAGCCATATTTACTCCTGAGTGATGGAAAAGCCTGAGGTATATATACAGTATATGATTCCAGCGCTGCCAATCTCGATAACCTAGACGTGGAGGGTATTTTTTAGGGAGGTATTACAGCTACACCCCCTTTGCCTACATGTACACCCCCCATTTGCCTACATGTACACCCCCCCACATTAGGTTTGGCTTCATCCGTAAATGGAAATAGTGCGCGCGCACCCGACTAAGCTCCGGCGCTAAACCGGACACCTTAAGGCCCCGAGGCCCGTTATCACCCCCAATAACAGCAAATGGCCTATGGCCTGAGGGCTCACCCTTAGTAGGCGGCCAATGAACTCGGCTAGGCCAGCTAATTCCGGTCGCTCTAGGGTATCGACTGCCTAGGGAGCCCGCGCCTAGAGTTTAGGGGATACAGCGCTCCCTTAGCAGGCCCAGGGGCCCAGATAGGGCGCATTGCGCCAGGGGCAGGCCCGGAGCTTAGTCGGGTACGCGCGCACTATTTCCATTTGCGGATGAAGCCAAACCTAATGCGGGGGGGTGTACATGTAGGCAAATGGGGGGTATACAGGTAGGCAAAGGGGATGTAGCTGTAATACTTCCCATTTTTTATTGCCAACTAATCAATGCACCAAATCTTGTAACTGTTTGCCTTAGTACCTTAGACGTATGTACTAAGCCCCTATCAGGTTAGCGCCTGTTAATTACGTAGCTAGGTAGTAATATATCTAAGTGTAAACTTTTATTACTTTACTTATAAATACCTTATTATTAATAATATCAGTATTATTTACTACGGGGTACGTACGGAGTAAGGTATATATATTAAGAACCCTTATTACACGCGATATAAGCTAATAGCGTATATATAGGCTCCTATCGCGCCCTATTCGCTTCGTAACCGCTCCTACTAAAATAGCCATAGTACTTACTTTACCTATATTAAGTACACTATATATTAGATACGTATACTCCGGTACCTTAGATAGCCTATCCGACGTACTAAGACTAAAAAACTGGAGTAAGGGTATTACCATTATCGCTGGCTAGCTACTAGGATATTTAGAATTTTAGAGTCGATGGACGGTAATAGCGTTACGGATGGTTTATCGTAGGCGGATTAAGCTAAAAGTAGGCTTATTAGAATCAGAAGAAGTAAGAGTATAATTAGCCTATCAACGTGGCTAGTAAGTTAATAGTAGATTATTAAGTTATTACGTTGCGAAGTTAAGTGCGTCAGCCAAAAACACGATATCTGGCAAAATTACAGAGGTTTGCACTCAGACGTGCCGCCCTTATGCTGCGTAGTCAGCCTTGCTAACCCGAAGGGGGTTAGCGGCCAGCTTGCTGGCCAATGGCACGTCCGAGGTACTGAGGCAAGTAACTGTCATCGACGATCCAAATTCCAAGGTTATACAGATAGGAATCTCAAAACGCCGATGTGGGTTGTTGACTGTAGAGTTGGTGTATAATCCTCCCAAGCGAGAACATAATCGCCATGGAGCGACTTCAAGCCTCGTCGCGCTCGCAATGACGAGCGACACAGATGCAACGGATCGATGATACGGCTTGAGTTGCTCAAGCCTGAAGCGTCGGCTTAGAGCTTTATCTGGAAAGGGATAACCCATCGGTGTAATTCTATTCACTTTTGGGATTATCTAGCCATGATGCCAAGCTGATGTATCTGGGCTGTGCCGGTCGTTGTGTTTGGTGTGATGGAACAGCCAGGTCTTGAGCGTGCATATACCCCGTATATCCATGAATTTCCTCCACCTGTGCCGTCATAGGTCGGGCCTCATTGGGTCTTCTTCTCATCTACTGGTATGGGTCGTGAGGTAAGTGAGTAAAGCTTAAGCTGCCACAGTGCGAGACACTACAACATGTATTAGGGGAGTGCCCGTAGGAGCAATCCCTCTCGGAACGAACGTCTTGAGGAAAGGCCAGCATGACAGAAGCTCTTCTATTTCTTGCATGTAGTATAACAAAGGGTATCTAAACAAAGCGAAGAAGTGAAATGTGCAATTTCAAATCCCGGGGTATCATCGCAGATGCAAAGCTTTATTTACTCATCCATCCTCTGCTTTCAATTCCACGCGCGAATGACGTTCACAGGTCCTCCAAACCCCCGTCACCAATAAAGCCTTCATCGATGGCCAAAACCCATCTCGACTTCTCTTCCTCACTTCGTGCTGCAAACAACCAACTGCCACCACGAGCGTAGACGGCGAACACGTTCTTTCTGGGTCCACTGCCATCTTCACCATTCAAAAGCCTCTGCACAGGCGGGTCGACGTCGATCCTCGCATTGCGAAGATTGATTGTCGCTGTTTCACTTCCACTTGGGACGGCGTAAAGATGCAGGTAAGGGGTTCGGAGCTCGGCAAAATGGCGAGTCCAGGCGAGCGAGGTTGGGTTGGGAGTGAGGAGGTAGGACGATTTTAGGAGTACGGGGTTCTTGGGGTGGATATGGATCTCTGCTGTAAGGGGTGGTGGGTCCATTTTGGCAGAGGGAGAAGGGTTCGAGGAATTAACAGATTCGGCGCAGGCAGGGATAGTGGGCGTTAATTTGGGAGATAATGTGGTATGAGAAGGTGTGCTCCAGAGCGTAAGGCATCTTTTGAGCAGGTCTTGTTGGGAAGTGGTAATTTCCTCAGATTCGGCACTCAGGGGGCTTGATGTACGGTGGCGGCGAAGGTAGACCTTTGTAGCTTCTATTTCAGTAGCACGCCGTCTTCGCTGCTGAGACCGGACGTAGTCACGCACCAGTCCTACGCCACGAGGTTTCCAACTGGAGAGGCTTTCTTCGCCTTTAACGTAGGTCTGTTGACTGTCCATACGCCATATGTCAGATGCACGTTTGGCGGAAGCTGGCTTCAAGCATACGGTGAAGATGCCAGAGGTGTAATGTATGATCCTAGTGGTCTTCCAAAGCTGCTTGAACAGTGACGTGGGTCGGAGCCAGGATCGTGGACGTATCTGCAAAGTTTCATTGAGTGTGAATGTCATTACAGAGGGGATTCGATCCGATACAATGTCGACGGATATTGACATTTGCACGCTGTGGGTATCGCTTGTAGGCCGGTCAAGAAGCGAAGAGCCGTGAAGGCTGGAGTCCCACTGCCCCGTCAGCGTAAATTCTTTGATGCCATTGCTATCTTCTACCACAGCTGGTTCTTTGACAAGCTTCAACGGGAGTTGACGACCGGAACGATTGTGATCAGATATAGAGGTGTCGTGGCTGACAAGCCGGAGACTACCAACACGCAATGCCGAGACCTCTCTCCACTGCAATGATTCACTCGAAGAGCATGTCAAGTTAATCATGATCCGTCGTTGTAGGCCTTGGTGAAGCTGATACGTCCCTGGGTCAAGATTGCTGTGTTGATCTATCTCTACTGGTAGATACTCGCCGGTCTCAGATAATTCCAGGATTTTGACCTTGGCATACGCGTCGTGCTCTTCTTGCATCCAATATTCCGATTCTGGCAATCTTGCTGTTGTAGGTGCAACATCGTCCAAGCATTTCTCACAACTCTCACGAATTTCGTCCCAACTCAAAAGTTTATCTAGATGCATCGATGTTACTCGAGCATATATTGCGACACGCAGGGTCGCTGCTCGAGGGGCTTTGCGAGGCAAGCTCATACTGTGAACACTTTCAAATCGGATCGGATCTTCATCAAAGTCTTGGATCATCTGAGTGGTAGTAGCACCTCCCTCCTCGCTGATGCCAGGCACAAACATCTGAGCATGGATCTCAGTGCCCTCTCGCTCCGCAAACCCGATCATCTCATGCATTACAACGTTGAATTTGAGCATCTCAGGGGGAGCTTGCGCAGAGGATGGCTCTAATGATAGCTTGACCATACCAATCGCTTCGAGTGTGTAGGTAGAGTGAATCTCAACGGCATAATCTTGTACTCGGGCTTCGAAGACTGCGGTCAGAGGTATGTCGGCTTCGCCGACTAGAGAAAATTGAGGCAGGCAGGCCTCAACGAAGGGATTCTCAAGCCGGAAATGCTGTAGATAGTCTGGCCGATCGAGGTACTGATGCATTTGTCTCATTGTCCGGACGCGTCTCTCTAGCTTGTCTAACGACCATAAGTGGATGACGTTGTGTAGGTAATCGATCACACGAACGGCGACGCACGGTTTCCCGGCTGCCTCGAGTGCTGGATCATCATCACCAGATATCCCACTTAGCACGAGATCGTAAGAGGAGCAGATGTCTTGTCCTTCGTCAACGATGGTGAATTGAAAAATGACATTTTTGTCCATGACTTGACTCATGATCTGCGCTTCTTTGAGTGTTGCCGCGTGTCGAAGGATGGCCTCGGCCAAACGTACGGACCCGACCTGGCGCCACCGTAAGAGAAGTTTTCTAACAATGGTCTTTTCCTCGTCAGGAAGATCCGAGAGACCCTCCAAAGTGATGCGCGGTTTTCTTGGCGACGGCGACATCGAGGCTTGTCGTAATTCTTTGGCGAAGGTCTCCCTCTGCTGATCGAGCTGACGTCGATAGTCCTCTTTCGCAGCTTCCAGCGCGTGTTCCATTCGCTCATTTTCAACCCTAAGCTCCTCTGCATTTCGAGTCGTCGAGGTTTGTGCTATCCGCAACTTTTCCTCGAGATCTTCCTTTTCTTTCTCCAATTGGGTGCACATATCTTCCCGTACCAGCTCTAGTCGGCTGTCTTCTGATTCGGCACTCTCGGTGCCATTCTGAGGTGGAGTACTTGGCAAAGTGAGAGCAGTGTCAAGAGAAAAGTTGTCAAGGGTTCCGTTTGACAGGTACTTGTCCCGTATTGGATACGAGCTAACTGACTCCAAGTCTTCATCTTCAGGTCCGCAAAGCCTGGAGTCCGGACGACCTTTGCGGACGGCTCGGGCACGCTGGACGTCGTCGAATAGAGCATCAAGTTCATCATCGTTCAAGTCGAGTATTTTTTGGTCAGCTCCCAGAATGGCTCCCGCGGCCTCCCTACGAGCATAGGACCAATCCGAGTCTCGCCCTTTTCTTGAAGGCATCGGCGACTCCGGCCTACTATTATCGACGTCTGTATCGCCGTCAACCCTGCTTCCTGTTCGACTATGTGCTGGCCTCGGAGAAGGTGAGTCTAATTGGCTTGCGCTAACAAAATGCCTTAACAGGCTTTGCTCCTTACGCTCGGCTCGCGCTTCTTGTGGGTGATTGAAACGAAAGATATGGAAGTCTCCAAGAATGATGCGATTACCACTTCGCAGTCTCGTGGGCTTCTCAACACGAAGTCCATTCACCATGATCGCTGCACCATCTTTTGGGACCAACGTCACGAGTCCATCAACATTCTCGAATGTGCAATGATCTTTCATGATTTTAGAGCCGTTCAGACGTATCTCAGAGGTGGTACCTGGATCCTCGACATTGCCGACAGCTGTTGTTCCGGGCTTGATGTTATACACGAGACACTCGGCAAGCAGAGGATCATCGCTTAGATTGACAAGATGTGGCATACGTTTGGGCGTCGAGACACCAACAAACCCTTTCTCAATACTGATGCCAAGCTCTTCAAGCGCAGCTTCGCGTTCCTTGTGAATCTGTTCCGTCTTCTCGAGCTTCTCCTCCCAAGTCTGATTCAGATCCTCGTACAACTTTTCGGACTGATTCAACTGCTCCGCTATATCCGCTTTGGACACCTTCTTGACTGTCCCATCTGCTTGAGTTATCGATACAATTTGCTGATCTAGTGGCGTATCTGGAGCATACTGCTCCTCAGCGATACCTCCAGAGGTGGCCCCACCGCTCAGCTTGGACCTAAGCTGTGCCAGCTCCTCTTTCAATTCTCTGATCATGCGCGCGTTCGGATCCTCATTGACAACAGCATGATTCTTGATACGCTTCGCAGAGTCTGCATATCGTAAGGTGCTTAAAGTTTCTTCGAAGTTGATGTCCGCAGGAGAGATAGCCGCGATCATAGCCGTCATGCTGTTACCACCTAGAGAGTCTTTCAATAGCCAGGTGAGGACCGAGTCTCGATACGGTACCTTGGCCGCGTTCTTCTTCCCCATAGAGAGGTCGGCTAGTGCTGCAATGACTCGGCCGAGTGTTGAGAGAGAGCGATTGATCTCTGCGCCCTCCTTCAGCCTAGCGCCTGTCGCACCTGTTGAAGTAGCTCGTTCAGAGCCTGCAAGATCGACCAAGCTGATTTTGGCTACTTTCTCCGTGTCCATCCGCGTTTCCACATCGTGCCTTTTCTGGGTGACGGTCAAGGTGAAGACTGCGTGTGATCTGCTTGATGTTTCGTTCATACTGGTGGCTGCGACCGTCCGTGCCTTGTTTCCCTCGTCCATGAGATGCTCGATCTCTTCAAACGACCTGACTGCCAGCTTTGCAAGATCTTCCACATAGGGGCCAGTAGATGGATGCTCGCGGACCTTGAGGTTGCCTTTCGTCGCAGGATTTAATAGATCGCGCACTCGCTCATTGTAGATTTCCAAATAAGAGACTTCCACCGTATATGTGAGATTTTTGTCTTCTTGGAATTTTGTAATTCTTTCGAACATATTCTGGCAGATCCTTGGTATCACTCCAGCTTCTTCCCCATAGCCCATCATACTATACGACTTTCCAGATCCTGTTTGCCCGTAGGCGAATATGCAATTGTTGTAACCTTGGAAGGCATTGTCGAGGAGTGGGGAGCCCAGGTCATTGAACAGGTTATCCTGGCCAGCAAAGTGCTTGTCCCCACGATCAAAGGACCAGTAGCTTTTGTCGAAAGCAAATACTTTCTGCCCATCGGATGATTTCCCCCCTTTACGAAGGCGCTCTTCTGCTTCCGGGGGTGGCACCAGGATTGTCTGAGTATCTTTCATCTGCACCACACATTTCGCCCGTCGATCCAGCTCGCGCCCATTGAAGGGGCGGACTTGCATTCGGTCAGTAATGGTGCATTCTAAGCTTGATAATATGCATACCTCGGACCACAACCTTGATGTTGCCTCCAGCCATCTTGCCTTTGGGTCAATGGCATCGAATGGCGATATTTGTTGACAATTGCGGTAGGATGTTATTCGAGTCGCCGGAAGATCATCTGGAAGGTCTGTACATTGTTGCTCGTGGCACGGATTGTTGCTGACATCTGGGAGAACATGAAATAGAGTGGTCTGGCCTCCACCCGACCTCAACTTCTGGTGCTCGTTGGAGCAAACACGAGTTCAAAGAAACAGTTGGAGATGCGCGACTGGCAGCTGCTGCGGGCCGTTGACAGCCTAAATTGGACCCCTGCCAAGCATTAACGCAAGCCATGGCGTACGAGTTGCTGCGTTCATCCAATTATGGCAATTGTGCCACCAATGCTGACGACGCCCATTCGACAACTACTTTTAGCCAAAGCAGTCCTGTAAAGCACCATATGATATTGCTAGAGGTACAGTCCTTTCTAGGCTTGGAGGAGACTCATATCTAATTGCGTTACCACTCCGCCCGAACCCAGGATGTCGGAAACTCAGGTGCCCGCCGGATCGGTCAAGGCGTTGAACGGCACGGTCCAGCAGATCCATGGTGGATCGAACAGTGTCACAAAGCCACAGATCGAATCGCCGCTGCCGCTGCGGCCAAAGAAAGGCATCAGTGCTTCTTCCAAAGACTCTGTGCCTCCGCCTGGCCAACAGCTCACGGGGAAACAAGAGCACTGTGGGTTTGAAATTATCTTGAAGCCAAAGTCAGGTTGTCGAAGCTGATGCGCTTCAGACCTCAAACGAGAGCTCATCTCTCAGCAGGTCGTTTACGAAATCTCTGAGCTAGCCTCAACAACTGCTCTGCAAAGATTCGGGGCTCCGTTCAGATCGGAATTTGGTGAGGTCGCACCGGTTGATTCAGATCTCCCCCTACTTCGCTATATCTTCGTTCACCATGTCCGCAACTTCCCCTTCTTGGATCAAGCGAGGGAAAAGGAGTTTTGGCAAGATAAGCTCCAAGTGGTGGGCAACTCTAGAAATGAAACACTCGAGCGCAGGAGCTTATTGGTGTGCAGTTCCTCGAGTCTTTTGCCGGAAAACATATTTCTTCTTCGGAAGACAGGTTGGAGGAGACGAAGAGGAGGAAGCTTGCGATAAAGGCTCAGAAGCTTGTTGAATTGATGATGGTCTCTGGCATTCCTACGGCATCTGGCTACGAAGAGCGAATACGTTTCTCGGAGCTCGAAGTCGTGGATCGGGGTGCCAACGAGCAAGGGCTGCTTGTGAATGAGCCTGAAGGACATTCAATCAATGGTTGGGATGTGAACGTAGCTGGTGTGCGGACAACGTCTGTGAAGCGGACTGTGAGATATCATCAGCATGCGGTAATCTAAGCCAATGAATCAAACGTTTAAGACGCCTGCTGACCACTGCAGGAATTCATCATTAGAGTCAGACAAGCTGGTCAATCCGATATCTTTGTCGGGCGGAGGTATGGAGAGTTTGCAAAACTACATAAACGCCTGCGAACAGAACTTCCCGGCAAAGTTCTCGCCCCGTTACCTCGGAAAAACAAAAGCTCTACTTCCTCGTCCTACCTCGGCTTTGCGGGTGACGACGATGCTTCGTCTGTGTCCTCAGTATCCACCCAAAATACCCAAACGACAGCCCCAGAAGAGACGAGTTCTTACCGTGGCCTCCTTGGCTATGGACATTCCCGTTCAGCTTCAAGGTCGTCGAACCGCTCTCCTAGGGCTTCTAGTGAAGCTCCTAGGGAAAAGGTCGTTCTATACCGCGAAGATCAGCGCGTCTCATTAAGAGCCTTTCTCCGTACTTTCTTACAGAATGAGCAGATAGCCGAATCAAGAGCAATGCACGATTTTCTTACAAGACATCCCGTGAAGCTGAACCAAGAGGAGCTGGAAGACCTCCAGAGGAGAAAAGCCATGGACGAGAAACGAGTCGAGGAGCAAAGGCGCTTTTACGAGATCGCTCGAGAACGAGCCAGGGAATTGGACATCTACATGGAGAGATTCAGACGTGATATTGTCGAGAGTAGTACGTCGGCTACCCTGCTTGAGAGGAAAGAGGGACGCTGATGCTTCGCAGATGGACTTACGAAGCTTTTCAAGCAGATCAAAGAGAAGGAAAGGATTGCCGATTTGAGTATGGAGTACCAGAAATTTGCAGAATGGCTGCGTATAGAGTAAGGAATCCCAGCACTCATATAATAGGTAATACTCATGCGCTGACAGGGTCGCTGCCACTATCTATCACATTTTCCTTGCCGAGGACAATTCTCCAGAGCTGTTGGCCCAAGCCAAGCGAATACACTCAATGATACCATACACCGCCTTGAAGCAGGTCATCCGATTCGCCAACCCAGCAGCAGTTATGGGCGGTGTCCTTGACCTGTTCCTCGCACAGCCCTTTGGGTCGCGCTCCCTTGCGCAAAGGATATTCGGGCTTGCCCTCAATGACGGCATCAAAACATTCCAGAAGTCGATCGATTCCTTAGTCCTTAAGATTGATGATCCAGTGCTATGTGAGAAGCTCAAACGCTTCTGTGATGGCAACGAAGACACAAAGAATGAGATACGCGGTGAATCTGTGGCAGAAAATATTGATCTGATTGTTGCCATTCTACGATCAGAGAAGATTGCACCAGAATTGACTCCGGAGCAAATTGGCAGAGTTTTCAATGCCTATGTAGCCTGGAACAATGCGGTCGAAAACGTAAGCTTCCTTATGTATACCGCTGCGTCGAGGGCTGACAGTAGCAGATCGACGATGCAATGAAAGAAGGCGCGCAATTGTTCGCGCACTTCAAGCAGCTCCTGAAGATGTACACCCGCCAACGCGACAAGGCACAAATGCAAGCTGTGATCGAGGAGCCCGTCACCCTCCGCCTCTTCCGTGACCTCTTTACCATCTTCTACGAACCTCTAGTCCGCGTATACAAATCTGCCAACGTCTACAACTCCGTCACCGACTTCGCTTCTTTTGCAGACGACACCTTCTCGGTCTTGACTGCTGCTCAACGGCAAGACGTCAGCGCCGATCCTAATCAAACAGTCCAGTCCTTTATCGATCTTTGCGCCAGACATCAAGATAATTTCTACAAATTCGTCCATGAAGTCCACATCCACGACAATGGCCTCTTCACAGCTCTTATGGGCTGGCTGGAAGGCATTCTCGAATTTCTCCGCCACGGTCCCAAAGGTGGGAAATTAGACATGAACGCTGTCTTCCAGGGCGCTGTCGATATGGGCCAAATCGACAAGGAGAAATCCATTGCGGAAATCAACGCTCTCATCAGATGGCAAGTCGAACGCAAGAAATGGCATCAAGACAAGACTCGCCAAAAGATGGCTGCCGAGTCCAGTGGTCCCAACGGTGCGACTCCTCCAGGCAATGCAACGTTTAGATCGAGCGACTTTGGACTCGACCAAGCAGATCTTGATGACCTGGAGAGTGATGATGAGAGCGAGGACGAGGCTGAAGAAGACGACAATGCGGATCCCATTACCAGCGAGAGGAAACGGAGAAGCAAGGCAGCTGATATGTTGAGAAGGAGAGCGGGGGAGCCGGTGAAGCCAGAGATCACAGAGCTGCTGGGTATGAGGGATGGATTCTTGGCCATGCTAAGGATGGTGCTTGCAGATTGAAGTTGACAACTTGAAGGGGTGGCAACATTGATACGAAGGAATGTACAACATAACAGGGATGATGGTAATGACGCTAGGCTACCGGCATGCTCTTTGAGGGGAGCATAGATTCAAACGCTACAATGGTGGCTGGCATGACACAGAGTGAGAGCATACAGATTCGGGGTGACGAAAGCTAAACTGGAGGATAGATAGCTTAGTCAGCGTTCTTACAGAAAATCAGGTTTCGGCGCCAAGACGCACCTCACATCTGATTCTCTTTGAGCTGCCAATCGTCAGCTACTTTGGCAATCAGACGGGCCTGGCAACCGAAGAATTCTGGATGGCTGTAGTCTTACTCATCCAAGATCCACCCCAGTATTGGAGTAAAGCAAGGAGCAATTGAGGACGTCGTTAGCGTTCTTTCTGACACTTGGCTGACAATAGATCGATTTGATAGTAATTATCAAGATTGGGGCCCAGGCTCTTGACGCACCTTAAGCAGAGGAGGCTTGGGATGAGCTTCCGTCACTTGCACTCCCAGCTTCCGAATCTACCTCGGATGGCTCGTGTTTCTTCGACTTCTTCGCTGCTACACTCCTCTGCATACCCTTTCGACCTTCTCTTCGACTTTCCGTTTTTAGATAGAGTTGCTTTCCACTTCTACTCCTTCGCTCTCGCTTTGGAAGGCGTCATTCGATCCGCCCTTATCATCTTACTTACACAATCTCATTATCAAAAGCAGGTTATTGTATCCTAGTTGCGAGACCTTCGATCCGCTGATGGAGTACGAAGAGCTAGCACGGAGACCTGTCTATAGTCTACCAGAGACGATCGAATTGACTGATCAGGAGTTCGGTTCGCGTTGGGCAGTGTGGCGAGGGCGCAGATTGAGGATCCTGAAAGTGGATGTGTATAAGGACGCACATCCGGGGGAGTGGGACGTTTGGCGACCAAATGGTGGGTGAATAGGGGTCAGGCAGAGCTTACCGAAGCGTCTTTTGAACCCCCTAACATCTCCTTCCTTGCTAGCCACTGCCTTCCCATCCGAGAATTTCATATTGGAAGGTCAGCCAGCCCGGAGAGCTCACTCACTGGTTAGGAGTAGTAGACTTGGAAAGCGTCTTGAATTTGAGCATTGGCACTGCTCAAAGTATCTCAATTACTTTGGTGAGGCTTCCGCCTTCCAGAAGTCTGCGGCTCACAACTTCGAGACCTTGAGATGATCGACCCTTCGAATTGCTGCAAGTGGCGAGGCTTTGTGGATTGAGTCTACGCGAGGAATCTGAGCAAGGCTTGGTAACAAACCAGAATCGTTCACTCTGTACCTTCTCCTAAAGAAAAATATTGGTGCTTAGCTACGGAAACTATCGATACGCTTGCCTCGTCCTTGAAATGAGAATGCATGAGTAACGAACGCAGATAGATAGGAAGGAGACACAGAGGGTGAGTCACTGTGAAGAGCACGTGGACAGAAACGCAGCTGTCGGGACACTGTAAGGTAAACCGAACTGTACCGTATCGAACAACCCAGAAAGCTTTCTACGCTGTAAGGGCTAGCAGCCAAGAAGGACGCTAGGCACGAAGTACCGCCAGAAGACATTCCTCCTCAATATTAGAGCCAATCTGTTCGCATGAGCAGCCTCTCGTTCTCACTCACCATTGGAGAGTCGCCAAATGAGTCTACATAGTCTCTGCCTTAAGCTGCTCAGGCTCTCTCAATCGCACGAGCCGCACTTGACAAGTCAGTCCTATTCTTCGCCACCCCGGAAAATCTTGACTTCAAGGCAATGCTAAGTCCGTTCTTCGAGTAGGAGATTCCAGCCATTCCACCGGCTCTGATACATATAGCATCTATCGCCACAGCGTTCGTCCACAACTCGAACCATCGCCCCCGCACAATCTGCCGTTCGTTGACATCGATCTGGGCGTAGATATCATATGGTGCTAGGATTGCACAACAAATCAGCTTCAACCTCTTAACAGAATATAACTAAATGACGGCGCAGGACCATGATCATCACTTACGATGTACAGGAGGTATCGAGAAAGTCTTCGGAAGAACGACGTCTACTCTCCCCTTGCCTAGTGGACCGAAAGTTTGCGTATCAAAATTCGTGGGTATTGTATCAATCAGTGCTTGCTTCGTTTCTTGCAGTGGCTGAATAGAACCAAAGCAGTGAACGCTAGGCTTGAAGACGCTAATTATCACGACGAGATTCTTGAAGTTGCCTGTCCACCCCACGTGTATCAATAAACAGAGGTCTATCGAAGGCAGTTTAATTTCTTGTGAGTTCTTTGAAATCACTTACCCACATCTCGGGTATATCCACCTGACCACATGTGGTCTTCTTCCACGCACTTTGTGAACACGGCGAGAGCGGCGAACCGGATCTGGCGGCTATCGGCTGTGTCAGAAACTGCACCAGCCCTGTGGAAAATGTCGACCACACAGGTCCCATCAAAGCTGCTAAAGCGACGAGGAAGTTGGACATTGCAGCCCTGCCCTCGATCGCCGAAGCTCATTGAGGTAGTGCTGTCTGTGAGGAGCTGTATTGCATCGTAACAACTCGCTGTATTGAGATGACTCCCGAACATCGTGCCATTACAGACGGTTTCACTGGCTTCAGCGTTATCGATAACGGTGTCGAGGAACGTGGGATCAGACTGGAATGCTGGGGCCGAGACCGAGGTACTGGACGAAGGCAATGTTGGGATCAGGAGCGGTCCATTCGCGGGGAGTGATATGGATGAAGGTTTTGCAGCTAGTGCATACGATGGCAGGAGCAATCCCAGAGCAAAGCCGCCGAGAATCCCAACCGAAAAGAGCCCAGCAGGCCAAGAAGAGGAGCTCATGGCTACGACCCTGGATCTTGACAAAGCTAAGTGTCAAGGCGTCTTTGAGTCGCAGGAAGATGCAAAAGCACCCGATATACCGGGACTTATAGCTCCCATATCATCATCCTGACTACGGAAAGGCACTCCGACGGTAGAGCCAACCAAAGCGCTTAAACGCATGCGCATAAGTTTGTACGCATGGTATTGGCCCAGGCCATAGCGGGCTTCAACTTGGTGAAATCTACCTGTTCGATCGACCAACAACGCGCGTAAGTCGCGTATTTGTACACTTGCACTGCCAATTGAAGTCCGGTCTGGACCAGCGCATTGCCCGAGACCGCCAGCCAATTGTTCAACTTAGGTATAGCCAAATCCGAGATGCAGTATTCGATGATTGTCAGTCTTTGGTTGTCAGCTCACATACTAGCAAATCTTTCTGCGCCATCGATATGTTGAATATATCCCCAAACTCGACCAACCTGGTCAATTTCTTTGACACAATATTAGTCTCCTGGTCTCTAAATCGTATTGTACCACACGCCATGGCGGCGACTTGAGCAACATCGATTGACAGAATGCGTGGGGAAAGCTCGATCCCATGCTACTGTTGTACAGGAATACGAAACACTTCCGATTAAACCTTATCGACTCGCTACCTGGAAAAGCGTATGTATGGCGACAGGAATATTGTCTTGAGCTTTAGGCATGCGAAAACTAATGCTTGATGAATGTATATACAAGAACACAGAGGTCGGACATAACACAAACTTCAATATGTACTGTTGTACATCTGAGGGCCATTGGTATGAACATATTCGCTACAAGCTGTGTGGAGCCAAAACGCCGGCTCTATTGCCCCGTCACTAAATAGCTAGAAATCCCGCTTGTGCAATAATAAGTCAACTAATCCCTCTCCAATCCCAAACGTTAGAATCTTCTTCAGGAATGTCGCTGGCAGCGAGATCCGTCTATAATAAACACTGAAGAACCTCGAACGAGACATACAGTCGCCTTTCCCCGCCCCCCGGCCGCGGGTTTATAGAGACTCGATTCCTTCAAACGCGCATGTATCATTTACAAACCCACTATACTGTGTATTGATCGACACATACTACCTACATGACTAGCGGGTATTCTACTACAAATCTCAGTATCATCACTTGGTACACCTCAGCGTCATAAGTCAATGATATGATGCCAACGAAGCAGAAAGACACTTCATCTGAGGCTCCATGGTAGATGATCAGATGAATAGGAGTTCAGCTAGTGTAGCTTTTGGAGCGGTTTGGCGAGCTTTTCATAGGTTGTGAAAATCCCTTGACAAATCGTCCGCAGCCCTCGTGCAATATGTTGCATCATGCTCCTCAATCCCACCTTCCTCTCGCCAAGAATCAAGCCATCTCCACAACGGAAAACAGCCAATTTTGATAAACCCAAACACATTCAAGAAATCCCATCTAATCGGAGGCCTATCGCTGAAATAGCAACACTATGCTCAAATACACACCACTCCCACAGTCATCTATAGATGCCATAATAGCCCCTGCAGTCCCAAAAATATTATAAGATACAGTGAGACGTCTCTCGATATTTCAGCCTGAGGAGAAGTTGGCCTCCGAAGCGGATGAGGCATAGAGGCCTCTTTGTTGCGAGCACAGCAAGGATTCATTCGCTGAATCGCTAGATATTACGCCATCGCTTTCTAACTGGACCCCATGGGCTAGAGTTACGCAAGACTTATGCTTGGCCAGTAGCATCATCGGTTCTGGTCTACTGCGCCTCCACCAGTTGAAGGATGATATCGCGTAGCTTGAGGAAATTACTGATGCCGCTTTCAGCACGAGAACTTTCCTCTTCTTCGGCTCTTGTTTGATAGTTGGCCCGAGGACTGAGGTTTTTAATTCCAAGATACCAGTCTCGTGCAGGTGAGAATAGTGTGTAGAGGATTGATGAGGGTTATTTGGGAGAAAGGGGAGAAGAGGAAGGAGGTTTAGAGGGATGGGGGTTTAGGAATAGGGTACCTTGTACGTTATCATATATGGAGTAGGATGTGTGTCGTTGATCTTGGAAAGATGTCTATTCATTCGCCAAACGTATTAGCGTATCATCATATATAATCATCAGTCATCTCATAGAGTACGTTGCGACTCATTTCCCAGAGTGACTCAATGCATCTGTCCCACATTTGTTAAGAAGTGGGATCAGATCTTCCTCTCCCTAGCGTGGACTTCATGGACAGCTTAGTAACGATTGTGTCACCCTTCCAGCTAATTTTTTCGACAAAGTCCAGACCTCCCGCAAATATGATTACCTCCGTCCTATAGGCGACGATGACATTGCCCTTGGACGAGACATGTATAATCAGTGAGCTCGCGCTGTTGTAGTACCGGAAGGGTATGAAGAAGTGACGAGTGTAGTGGTTCTCTTCCCGCGGGCTGGTGAATTTCAGTGAGCAGATCCAGCCGTCGTGGTTGAGAAAGAGGAGAGAGTCATTATGTACACCAATGACAAATTTGATGTCTTTGGCGAGTTGATCGTAGGTGGCATTGGGGGGCACATTCTTCAACATCGCTTCTTGTGTGCTCTCTGGCGTGGTATTGGGCTCGTAAGTGTCTCTGGAAATGGCATACAATTCGTGCAGGTTCCAGACTCGCAGAATGGGGGGTAGGAGTCCATGTCGAGAACCTGCAAACATAATGCATAGATGCGAAGCGTTGGCTGAGGAGGTGACTGCTACTACTGGTGTATTGCTCGCTTCTGCAAGACACAAGTCCATCGAAGGTCCTAGATAACTTGCTTCGAAGAGGCCCCAATCATACAGGGTGGCTGTGCCGTTGGAGATGTAGACCAGCGGCATTGGCGGCTTGGATGTTTGTGTCCAACGCCAATGTGCCCGACCGTTTGATCTTGGGATCTGACCGAGAGTGTTGGCTGTCTCAAGCTCCCATACCTCGTCTTCGTGCGACATACTCACCAAAATCTTCGTGTCATCTACGCTAACCAGAATCTGCTCTACCACGTCGATAGCTCTCCGGTCCATCACGAATGCAGATTCCGTCACTCGTGGACCCCGTAAGATTTCTAGTCTGCGAGCAACGATCCTGCCAGATCTGTCGACACAGGCAAGGATTTTTCCCGAACGACTGAGATGCAGGAACATGACAGCAATACTCTTTGCATGACCGGCCAATTCTTGGACTAGACCACCTGTCAGAGCGGAGTACGCAGCAACCGAGCCATCTTCGCGACCACAGAAAATGATGTCAAAGCCGTGAGGAGCAGCCATCGCGGTGATTGCTCTATCGTCGTCATATGTCTTCGCGTTGACAGTAGGAGGTGCAGCGGTCGATGCATCATCACTAAAACCTACGCTTGATTTGTCATGCATCTCAGCTGAACGTACAAACATTGACGCCTCCCAGATGTTACAGTGACTCCCTCTCACATCGAAGAATCGAAGCCCATCGTTGCTGAAAGCGAACTGTCTGATCCCTAATTCATAGGAGTTGATTTTATAAAGTACCTGAAGAGTCTCAAAGTCGTGCAGAGTGATCTTGCCATTGCCATCACCACTGACCAAAATGGTGCCGTCTCTACTACCTTGCATTACTGCAGTGTCTGCGTTAACACTTGCGCGTCTCCGCTGGGTCCATGGATCGAACGCCACGATCTCTCCATCGTCATACGCTGCGGCCACGAGCTGAATTTCTGCTTTCGGGTTGAAGATGAGAGTAAAACAGAGAGGCCCTGGATATACACTGGTGTCTTTGCTATACTGACCGACGTATGAACAATCTTCGAGGTCCCAGAGGACAATTGGTCGTTGTCGATAAACAACTGCAAGGAGATTAAGCCCGGGCGAGAAGGCTGCATGTGTGGGAGCCCTGGCACGCCGATGTTCAGTTCCGGTCAACTCATCAATGTCAGAGAACTGAAAGCTGTTGACCAGCTCTCCAGTAGCCGATTTCCAATACAGCAGAGAATTAGATCTTGTTGCACCCATGAAGAGACTGTTGTCGTCGTTGAAACACATGGTCAACAAAGGATCACTGAGCTTGACTTCCCATGTCAAAGCCATGGTTGTACAATTCCACAAGCTTATTTTCTTCTGGCTAGCTGTTGCCAAGTATTGATCTGTGATGGATAATGCAACCAAGCGGACTTGATCTCCATGGTTGAATACATGCTTTTCTTGCATTGTAGAAGTGTCATAAAGGTGGGTGGTCCCATCCGAGAAGCCGACTGCAAACGCGATATCCTCACAAGTAACCGAGAGTGCCTGTCGTCCAGGATTGGTAATGCATGAGATTCGATCGTCCCACTCGTCTTCAGACAGCCCCAAGACCCTCATAGGCCTTGGATAATACGCAAAGGAGCGGTGTATAATCGAAGTGGACGGACATACCGGCGGAAGCAGAAAATGTATTGCTCCTGGATTCGTCATCAATGGCTTGCCAAAAGAGGCTACAAGACGGCTAAGATCCGCAGCCCATGCTGTCACATCTTGTATTGCCTGCCCAATCGGTGCTTGATACTTTACCAGCCTATCTAAGTAAGCCTTCAAATTTTTGGCAGCTTGCACAATTGGTGTCAGGTCCTTGGTGGTCGCAACAAACTCAATCCAGGTCAAGGAATTTGAGGAGAGGAAAGCTTAGATATCACCGAGCATCGTCGCATCGTCGCAGTGAGACCTAGCAATGTGATCGGAGAAGTGTTGCACTGCGTAATCTGCAAAAGCCGAGCGCCTGACCGTGCGGGAATTGCTGGTGGCACGACGATACCTTGCCACCTTGAGCTCTGGCCCGCGGAGATAGTCCAAACAGACTCGGCCCATATTAAGATGATCACGAGACTCAATGATTCTAAAGTCCTTGGTGGGAAGGCCGTCAGTGTGATCACTGGTGAGGAATGATCGCACAGTCTGGTGAGCCAATTGAGCTCTGTTGTCACAGTCAACGTATACAAGGTTTCCCGTGATTGACCCAAGAGTCAATTCTAGACAAGGTAAAGTGACGTTGATATCAAGCCTCAAGGCTTCTTTGAGCTCGTTGATTATAAGAGGGCGACTTGAACAAACAGTCCATTTCAGTATTGCTTTTGCTATATGCTTGTTCCGGGGATTGTTTATCAGTGACTCAAGGATGCGGGAGTACAGTCCATCCATGCCATTTGGGACTGAGTCCAAGACTTCATATGCTTGCTGGACGCTGAGTGTGTCCGCCAATTCTTGTAAAACGAGACAAGTCCATAGAAAGCTACCATTTGACCGATTCAAGATCCGGATGAGCAGGCGATCTCTCTCAACCTCGTCCTCTGCAGGCAAAAACTCTGCATTAGCTTGAAGATACAAACGAATGTCCTCAAGCGACTCTCTGATGGAGATTGTCTCGGTGATGCGATCCAATTTTTCTTTGGTGAAAAGTCTGTCACTAGCCAGTACGGGCCGGCTAGTGATGAAGATTCGTAGAGGATGCTGTCTCTCTACCTTTGACAGCAAGGGAAACAAAGCATGATAATTCGAGCACTCATCGAGGGCGTCGATGATCCAGTAGCATGGTTGCCGCCATTCAAGTCGTAATATGCGTGCTGCGAAAACATTTCTCCATACAGAGCCTTCGTCCGCTTTGTCCATAGTTTGGCCCTGCTCTGCCATGGCCAATAGTTCTTGTCGCACAACTAGATTCATCTGTGCCATTTGCCAGGCAATGGAGCGCAATAGGACGGCGATAGACGATTTGGTGCTGTCTTTGTGTTTAAAGAAGAAGAACGCACAGTCGCCATTGGTCTCCTCTATGAACCTTATCACGTGACCTGCAATTGTAGATTTGCCAGTCGCTGGTTCTCCATCAAGCCAGAAGAATCGTGGCGAAGTTGGTAGTCCCACCCAGTTTTGGAAAGATTGTTTGTCTGTGAGCCACCTGCAAGTGCCCTCCGTCTGTCTTTGGTTTACTCTTGCGAGCTCAGGTTCAGGGCGTTCTACGACTCCGAGATACTCAGACAAGATCTGCATTTGTGAAAGGTGCTCAGTCCGTGCTTTTGACAGCCACGTTTTCTCAATTGACTCGATACTTGCCACAAAGGCATTGCGCAAGCTGCAGTAGTTACTGTCTAGGCGAGTGTCAAACTTACAGACGTGACGATGGTCTGCATTCAACAATTGTACCCGTTCTCCAGGCAGCCCAATCACCGCGGACTCCTTTTCGACGATCAATCCCATGCTGGTACCGACAGTCTCGAAGAACGACCATAATTGCACTCCTTGATAGGCGTTGCAAAATTCGTCGTTGATGAGCTGTGTACTCATTGATCCAGGCGCCAGGTCTTGAACATAGGCTTTTTTGCTGGTGATTCTTAGGAGCTTGTGTAGGAGCTGGGCACTGTCTGCACCCCTATGTGGTGTCGCAAGAAAGAACATACTGTGGAACCTACCCACGAGCTTTTGGCAACGAGGATCTTGTCGCGCCAACAAGAGTGTTTTCTTGATGACTATTCCGCCCATAGAATGTCCCACAAGGACTATCGCAGTGTTTTCGTTATGCCCAGATAGATCCGGTGAATTCAAGATCTCCCCCAGAAGCGCCTGCCCGAAGTCATGCACCGTCAAAGTGCTACCTTTCCACGCCGCCCAGTCTGAACTGTATCCAAAAGAATGTATCCGGACATTCTTGAATCTCGGCTCCAAAGGTAGCCATTGCTGTGGCCAATAGCAATTTATATCCTCTGTCTTGCTCCATGTTTTGCGAGATCCACCGCGCAGGCCATGTACAAAGATGAAGTCGATGAGGGACTCGGAGGGCGCATATAAAAGATTCAGACCCAGAGGGCCGCGTAAATCATCAACGTGCTCCGATCGCCGACGACCAAGGCTCAGGCCAGCAAAGGGTCTGTTGAGAAACGACGTGGCCGTCGTAGATTTGCGCCGCAATGGGTCCGTAAAAGCCATTAATCTGTCATTGCTGCTGCCAAGTGGCACAATGCTGAAAGATCGTCGGAGTACATTCCAGGTGTTGCCGTGCCATTTGACAGTGGCCTCTCACTCTCGTCCGTTGAGGTATACAAACGGCGATGACTTGTAGAGGCATACAGAGGGCATGAGATGATCGAATCAACTCAGGACAATCCGCCGAGGCCCTTCGTCTGCGTTTATATATATATACAGTTACAGCCTCAAGTAGACTAATTATACTTATATTGCTATGTGTGTGATGTTAGAGATCAATCACGTCGGGCTATAAGACAAATTCGAGTGCCAAGAAAGCCAGAGGGTTCTGCACACGCCAAAGAATAATTCGGACACTAGTTCTAGGCCAAATGGAGAATCCCATCAACTTTCACACACATTTCTCCATGAAATTCCGGTGAAATGGCTATGTAAGCCACTAACATCTTTTAGCCTTGGGGTGTCAAAAGGCACCTCTTAAATAGTTCTTGCTGTGATAAATGCTGTTCCCCTCCGAAGCCCATGTGAGATCTAGTAGGGCTCTTCATTCGGCCTAGTGTCCCAGTGCTATAATAGAAATTGCGGAGTTCTTAACATCGTGGTCACTTAGCAGGTGACGCATATTATATGGACTTAAGTAAGCCAAAAGATGCCCATATGTTCAAGGAATCCACAGCTCTAAGATCATGCAGATCGGTCCATATGCACAAGAGATATAACTGATTCCATGAGTATGCCCGCCACAATCGTGTATGCCCATGCCTGTACGCGTGCACTATACCTCAATCAGCCATATCTTGAGCGCAGATGAACCAAATCTCTTAACTTCTGGAGCATTGGATTCCTTGGATTAATGCGCATCGTTTGCAGGTATATATGATAGAGGCTAGCTGTCAAGTGCACATGAACCTCGGAAGCATGCCAGCACGCCAGCCAAAAGAGCGCCAGGTGAGTTTACTCATACACGACATTTGACACCGACCCTCGGGCATTCTCACATAAAAACGGACACTTCTCCCTCTTCCCCAATATCTGTATGTTGGTCCACTATGGTCATTGGGTAGATCAAATTCCATCGCCACTAGAACTGTGTATTGTGGAGACTGCCTTGACCCATCTCGAAGTGTGGACTGCACAGATGCACGATGAAGTCAAAGCGCCGCTCGACCCACCAGTTGAGGAATCTCTTGGTGCCTCTGCCCGTGCTGAAGAAGGTGAACGTGTTTTACAGGATGACAGTCGGCCATATTCCTGCTTCAGTCAATGACAGAAGACATGCATTTCTTCCATAGCCTCATTCTCGGCAATGTTCTCAGGGCTCTCATCGTTCATCTACTATCCATCGATTACCGCAATATCACACTCTTTACATGTTTCTGCTGAACTCATCAACCTTACCATTACCTCCTATCAGGTCGTTTCCGGCATTGCACCATCGATCCTGGGCGACCTGGCAGATCAGAGTGGACGTCATCCTGTATGCCTTATCACATTTACCCTCTACTTTTCAGCCAATCTGGGCTTGGCACTTCAGGACAGCTACACAGCCCTGGTCGTGTTGAGGTGTCTCCAAAGTGCCGGTGCATCGAGTATGTCCCTGTGGTGTTTGATGCTGTGGGGTCAGACCCAAATGTATGTCCAGGCACTATCGCCATTGCCTATGGTTTTATCGCGGATATTGCACCACCAGCAGAGCGAGGCTCATACGTCGGCGTTCTTCAGGGCTTGTGAGTACAATCAATACTTGCAGTCGTGCTCGAGCTGTGGTGCTGATGTTCCATGCTAGCACTAACTCTGCTCCAAGCCTGGGTCCCATTCTTGGTGGCGTTATGACCGAGACCCTTTCGTGGCATTGGATATTCTGGCTTCTGGCAATCATGTCCGGAACAAATCTCCTTATCCTGAGTCTTATCATGCCCGAGACATCCAGATAGATCGTCAGCGATGGAAGCATTCGCCCGCCCAGTCTGATCAACAGACCACTCCTTCCGAACCTAAAAACCTCTGCTTCCCGTCGCAGTAATGCTGAAGTGGCCCCGAAGCGAGCGATTCGATTTCCAAACCCATTAACCTGTCTGATCACCCTCTGGCAAAGAGCGTCATTCCTCGTGATCCTTGTTGGGGGAATCCAATACACTGTGTACGGATGTCTTGCCGCTTGCTTTTCGACACTGATGATTCGACTGTACTCTCTGAACTACTTGACGGGTGGTCTCATCTACCTTCCATGCGGCATTGGTGGAGTACTTGCAGCCTACACTACCGGCAAGCTGCTCGACAGATTTACATCCGCACAGCGAAACGCTACAACCTACCTGTAGACAAATCTACCACCGATCTCTCCAATTTCCCCATCGAACAAGCAAGACTTCTTTCAGTCTTTCCACTTCTCGTCATCAGTACCGCTGCAACTGTTGGATCTGGATGGGCGCTCAATCAGCACACTTTCATCGCTGTCCCACTAGTACTGACGTTCTTCAGCGGTGCTTCACAAGTGGCCATCTTTACGGTATGTGGCACGCTTCTGACAGATCTGAATCCGGACCGGAGTGCCACTGTCCAGGCAGGTTACAATTTGATCCGATGCGCACTGAGTGCCGGTGGTATAGCTGGTTTGCAAGCTTTGATCGATGCGGTTGGAGTCGGCTGGTGCTTTACAATTTACGGTATCATTGGGGCGCTTTGCATACCAATCTTTGTGTTATTAAGAAGTCATGGTATGCAATGGCGGACCGGATCTCGTGGTCCGCACGGCTGTGCAGAAAGAACAGAAGAAGCTCGCAAGATCCCCGAACTCATGGCACGATCTCAGGGAAATAGCGTGTGTAAATCCATCCAGCCGAGGTAAGGTACTTGCATGGACGGACGAACGACCCTTGATGGGTCTTTCTTTTTGCCTTCCTTCTCCTATATCGTGAGCCACAGAACAGGGGCAATGATCAGATACAGTCACGCCTCAGATCAGAATACCCTATACTACTGCTGAACCCGGTATAACGTGACGTCGGTAGCCAAAGTAGTCGTCAACGGTGGGTCGGGTTTCTCGTGGCGGAGAACAAGTGTTGAGACAGATCACCGTTGCTTTGCAGCTTGGGACAAACATCGGCTTCTAAAAATAGACGGTCTTGAAAGACGTGCGGAATCACTGGTATTTGCCCAGCTCGTCATCGAGCACAAGCTCATCGCTAAAGAACAGCACTGATTCTTCATACGCAAGGGCATGTCTGTCGCAGTACTTAGAACATATTCTACACCCTCGGAGAACAATCTTCAAGCGCGTCTAGCCAAGAGACTCCTATCGCGTGAAAGGACCAATTCCATAGGAAAAACCATATCAACAACTGGAGGAAGCTTTCGAAGCCGCCAGTATCCATATTCCAGATGTGCGCTCTGGTCAAGTACGTCTTGTAGTACTTACCTTCAACAGTAAGGTCCATAACTGGCTGCAAAACCCCAGGTCACACGAAAGCATGTCTTTCCCGAGGAGGCTGGTCAGTGAGTAACTATTCCAGAATCTTCTTAATCGAGCTGCTGATTCCAGCACTGATGAATAGCTTTGCAATGGTTAAGGCTGATCACAACCTTCACGAATACTTTAGTAGGCCAATCTACAAAATCTGGAAGAGTCAACATCAACCTTAATGTTCATATCGGTATTACAATGGCAGTTTGCGGTCAAGTGTGGTGCTTCCATAAGGAGGTAAGTATGAGGTACCCGGCCGAATGATCCTTGTCTACTATGCAGAATTACAGTTATTGCGTACTTTAGGCCAATGGCGAGAAATCGTGGATATTTGTCTTGGGTAAGCGTTGTATTCATCCTTTATGGAATTGGAGTGTATACTTGTTTATCAAATCAAGAAGCGAAAGTCAATGGTTGCAGGCAATGGTGGATTTTCAGATTCAGCTGTAACAAGAACCGTTTCGATGTTGGGAATCATATACGCATTTGGAGTCTTAAACACTCTATCGGGTTTGCTCCAGCCTACGGATTTTCTCTACCAGCTAGTTCATGCACCGCCCCATCTGTCTCAGCTTCGTGTGGCATACCTTCTCCGGCTTCAGCGTAAGACGGCTCCCCAAATTTTTCATGCACAGCAGCATGTTGCAGATTTGACTGCGTTTCCTCTTGCGGTGGTATAGGATCGTGGCGCTTGCGGAGGAAGAACAGCATTACAGCAGCGGCAATTGCCAATCCTCCTACCCCAGCGCCGACCCCGATGCCAGCTTCTGCTCCGATCGAGAGTCCCGAGTTCGAACCCACTTTTGGACTGCTTGCGTTTGGTATGGTGTCGTTAGGATTTGAGAGCGGAGTCCAGTCTTTAGCCCAGGTCGACGCAAAGTTGGAAATCGGAGCAGAGCCGATGGTAGTATCTGTGTGACCAATTGGTAGTACGTTGGAAGCACCGACACCAGGGCCCTGCGAGTATTAGCCTCCATTATCACCATAGAGTGAAAGGGTGGCAGATACCGGTGCTTGGGCTAGGAACCATTTCCGCTGCTCCCAATTCATACCCAGAAAGGCCGCCTGGAGGAAAGCTCGGCCGAAAAAGTAGGCCCCGGTGCCGTCACTAGCCTGAAAAGGGCGGCATGGGAAATACTGCTGAGTCTGCGAGACAATGGGTGCCTCAAGTGTGAGATTGAGAAGTTGAAAGGGTACCTTGATCGTTAGGTTACCGGCTCCCGAATTTTGGAATATGAACGCGAGATAGGACGGCGACTTGAGTATGTTCTGGAATTGTGGATCTGCAGTGTTCCACGTGTACAATCCGATGTTCGGCTGAAGCGTTACTGGAAGGTTTCGGGCGATGGCAGCGCACGTGTCGGGCGACATGAAGAAGTACGGCACAACTGGGTTGATGAGGACAGGCTGGACCCCGTTGAAGCTAGCATTGAGCTTGAGTAGGCCGGTTAAAGAGTCAGAGGTGAATGGGGATGTTCCTTTCTCGACGCCAATCTGAATATCAAACAAGCACACTTGCATCGCATTACCCGAGCTCAGATCGAACGACCCGATATCACCTAAGACTCTGCTCTGATCATATCCTCCCCATACAAGTGATCCCGCCTGGTTAAGCGATGCGGAACCACAATGTAGGCCGAACGAATTAGAAGGAGTATCGTTTCGCGCAGCAAGGGCCCCGGGAAATGTTTGTCCATTAATGTCTCCCAACACAGGGTTGCTTATATCGGTCCCAAAAGGCTGTAGGCCCGAGTTTGGAGCACCCAGCGAAAGCGAACCCACCTGGGTCGAGTACTTCGTTCCGTCCGGTAACATGATCTGTGATGTATCAACAGCAGCCAGCGTGCTATTCCCGACCGTGACTACCCCCCCCCAAGGTATTTATGCTCATCACATCCAGCACACTCGTCGCCTTGGCGCTGATATTCAGTGCCGCCTGGCTACTCCACTGGTACACGAGCACCGGCTTGTTTGTGAAATTCCTGATAGCGTTGTGTGAGTCCTTGGTGTTATAGAGCCCGGCTCTCGCTGCAGGGCAAGCACTGGCGGAGGAGCCATTGCAAATGAGAGGAGTATTGACTATTGACTCCCAGATTCCACCTGGAAGAAGGTCGATGGTGTCGACGGCGTCCCCAGCGGCATTTTGGCCGAGCTCAACAGTCACAACTTGCCAAGGGCCGTCGGGGCCGTATGATTTTGTGTTGTTCCATTTGACAATTACTGGAACTGTTGCGGTTGTTAGGGCGATCAGCGAAAGAAGGGCTGAGACAAGGTATTGGAGCCACATCATGCGATAGCTAGGAAGAGGAAACGAGGGGGAAGGCTGCAAAGGTTCATCAATCTGATATTCAGCTTGTGATAGATGATAGATGATTCGACGAGATCAACTCGCTGCTGACGGGAATAACAAAAGCTTGCATGGGTTTGCCGGTGACGCGTGAAGAACAGCAGGAAGGAAGACAGAAAGCAAGGAGCACGAGGGTGAAGACGAGGGTGAAGAGCGAGCAGGCGGACTGAAGACGGATCCTTATTGATCCTGTAGGGGCCAGACCTAGACGCCATAGCTATCTGAGACAATTCATCCCCACTGCTCACCTGTTGATCCCTCGAAGATTCGTGCTATAGCACCTCAAGGCGTCTAAGCCTTCTTCCACAGCCTCGAAGACACGCAGTCCCACCCACATGTCGATTAGCACTTTTCTAAACCCTCGGGGCTCCATTTCTGCAGGGGTAAACTGTTGGAGGCGGAGCTGAAACGGCAGATGCACTGGTCCCTTCATGAGTAACTACTAACTACATCTAGGTCGTGCGGCTGATGCTATGCCTAAGGGCAGGTGGAGCGAGAGATCGCTATCTCCGGACCGAAGAAGTACTAGTCCTAATTGGGTTCTGATAAAGGCCATGCTCTAGCTAAGTCGGTTGCTAAGCCGGAAGTTTGGTTGTAAAAGACCGTCAGTAGATTAAGCGAGACATATAAGCTCTGGGTACTGATGACAGGCTTCACAGCATCAAGCCTAGCATATGAAGTACGTGGGGGTGGAATTTTCTATGTGCCAAGATTACTTTGCAGAGCACGCTAATATCTAGGCGCGTCAGCCGAGGAGCCGAGATATCGCAAGCCTCGGCGTGCTCGAGTACCTTTCCCATTTGGGTTTCGAGTCAATACTCCTCTATTTCCCTAGCCATGCTGAGTCTTAGCAAACGATCTGCCTTCATAGACCCCACCTCTCTTAGTCCGCTTCCAATGGACAGCATCAACGTCTCTGAGCTCGTCGAGCGCCTGGGCAGCGATGAAGATGCCGTCCGCAAGATGGCCGTCTTCAAGCTGCAATCAAATATTGGAGACCCTTCCTTTGCCGACGTCTTCATTATCGAGGGAGGGTTGAACAAGCTGCGATATCTGACCCTTAATGCTACTGGCAATACTCTAGCCTATAGCTTGACGTCGTTCTCACGGCTACTTGAGGTGGACAAGGGATGGGAATATGTGAACCAAGACTTGGTGGAGAGGGTAACATTTTTGATTGGCCAATTTGAGTCGTTTACTGAGTCTTAGAGCAGGTGGTAGAGCTGGTGGTCACACATCCTTTGGTCAACATTTTGCGCGGAGCAATGTCCATTCTTGTGTATATTGTGTCTCACCCGTATACGGCCTCGAACAGGATCTCTCAGCCGGACTCTTTTGGCTTTCGGGCGCTGAAACCGGCAATAGCTGTCTACCCTCAATTCTTGGAAATGCTGGTCAGTCGGCTGTCCTCTGCGGACCACGCTCTGTGCGGCAATGCTCTACAACTCATCAATTCTTTGATGCGGGAGGCAATTACCAACGACTCCGAATCGGAGTTGCCGAAGTTTATCAAAAGGTTGCAGGATCTTGGGGTAATCAAAGCTGTCTATACTTTGATGCAGAGTAGCGCACTTCAAGATCTGTCACATCCATTGCTCGAGTTTCAGGCTCTGACCAAAGTGTTGCTGCGAAAATGGAGGGACATTCCGGTGGAGCTGGATAAGCCGGATCATCGACGTGCGTTGAAGAGCATACATCTAGCCAGCAACCCCGAGAGACTTTCCACGCCCGTTGAGAACGGAGACGATGGATCAAAGAAGAATCACAACCCTGAAAAGTGGAGGCGTTTGGGATTTGAGTCTGAGCACCCAGCATGGGAATTTGGGGAGACGGGATACTTAGGCATGATGGATCTGACAGACTACGTAAGGAAACATGAGGATGGCTTCCAGAAGCTGTTGTTGGAGCAATCTACAAAGCGTCCGGAGCAGAGATGTCCGATTGCAAAAGCGAGCCTCGCGGTCACGGCAATATTGTATGAGCATTTCGAGATGGAGAGAGCAGATGTGGATGATGCCAAATTCCATCTAGCTTTCGAATCGCGAACGAACTTCGACAAGGTCTTCAAACCCATGATCCTACAGTGGTCTGTACTCCACACTGCAGGCTTACACGCTTTCTTTCGGTTATGGCAGGCCACGGGCGCCGAAGTGGAAGACTTCCTGAAAATCGTAGATCTTCTCCGAATACTGCTGGAATCGGTTGTGGGAGGAGCTATGCGAACGAGTGATGTCTACGAAGTAGAGACTCAGATACAAGAGTTCGAGTTGCAACGGCTCAGGCAGCTTCAAATGGAACTTCTTGAACTGACGTACGAAGATACTTGGGGTCAGCACCTGCGCCAAATCCGCGATGAGCTGAACCACGAGGCTCTCCAATTCGTCAGGGAACAGCGTATACGCTGTCTCCTAGCCGGAGCGTGGTTCCCCAACCATCAAGGCTCCAAACTCGACGCTGACCCCGTCACAAAGCAGGATCTGAAACAACAGTCAACTGCAGCTTCTCATCGCTTCGCCAAGTTATCCCATAACAGACGCTACCTGCATTACGCAGACTTCGAATCCCGCCCAGCTGAGGAGCCCGGCTTAGACACCTTACAGGAAAAGGTCGATCTCACCTCCGTTACGTCGGTCACTTCTAACGTAACCGCTGCTTCTGATGCCAACTCCTCAACCTCCACCCTGAGAGACATCAACCAGCCCACCACCACCACCAAAATAACCATCCACGGTTGCCTACCCTCGATTTCGCGTCCCGATACACCAAAGACGCATGATCACAACCACTCCACTCTCACCAAGAATACAGCACACAACAGTCGCAAAGAAGTAACCTTACTAACGCTCCACCCACAAACACACAGCCTCGCCTCGGAGTGGCTAGACGGCCTCTTGATGTTATTGAACCAGCAGCCGATCACTGCGGACACAAGCAAGTTGATCAGGATGGTGCAGGATTACGGATTGAAGATCCGGCTATTGAATGTTAGGTTCGATGATATGGCATTCGCTGGCGACCCGCCTGAGATCCCCAGTCGTGAGGGATTAGATGAGGACTACTACTATGATATTTACGGAGGGTGAGGGCTTGCACTGGAAGTCTGCAATTGCCTTTGTTATCCGCCAGACGGCGGGAGTTATGTCTTTCTATGATACCCCTTGTCGTTATTAATATGTACAATAACGCCCGCGCTCTGATCCTGCGGAATAGGGTATCATAACTCATCGAAAAGCTTCAAAACAGGATCCTCGTGCACGCTCGTCTGAGCAGCTTCTTCACTCCTCGATATCCCCTTATACCTCCCCTCACTTCCTCGAACCCCAGCAACCTCCTCTTTGAACCCCTCCACAGATCTCACACGCCCCACATCCATGCCAACCGCCGGCCAATGCTTGACAACCACCAGCACCAAAACCAACACCCCCCAAACCCCCAAAAACCCCCACAGCATCTTCCACCTCCTCTCCGCCGCCTTCCTCCCCTCCCTATCCCTCTCCCCACTCCTCTCCACCTTCAGCCTCACATCCTCCAACCTCCCCTCTAGCACCTGCATCCTCTCCCTCCCCTTTCTCATCCGGCTTTCCAACTCTGAAATCCGTCGCGCTTGCTGCTTAAAACCCCTGTCTGCGGCGTTTATCTGTGAATCTGTCGATGAGGTTAGGGCGGAGGTGGAGGTGGTGAAGTGGGAGGAGAATGTGGTGGTGGTGGTGGATAATTTGTGCAGGTCGGCGATTGTGGTGGTGAGGGCGGAGAGGGAGGAGAGGAGGGCGTAGTAGGTGTAGTCGAGGCGGCGGGTGGTGGTTGTGCTGAGGGTTGAGAGGGTGGTGAGGGTTGTGCGGAGGTCGCTGTTGAGTGTTAGGTTTTGTGGAGTTGGGAGTTGTTGATGTTGGGTGGGAGTAGGGACTTACTCGTTGATAGATGTCCTTTTGGTCCTCAATCCTTCCACTTCACGCCATTGTGCTTTTTCTCGCTCCCGATTCTCTGCCTCTTCCGCTTCCCTTTGTCTTTCCTGCTGTTTCTCTTGCTTCTCTATATCCTCCTGCGACGTTGCCCCGCTAACAAGCTTGCCAACTGCAGTGGTCTTTGGAAGGAAATCGCCGAAGGAAAGTGAGTTCGCAAACGGGTTCGAGATGGTGGGCTGGAGAGCGGATTGTGGGACGCTTTTGTCGCGGTGGTGGTGGTGGTGATGGTGGACGCGGTGGGGGTGGTGCGGGATGTGATGCCCTGGTTTTACTGGGTGCGTGGAGGAGCGTGGAGGAGAGATGAAGTGGCCTTGTTCTTTCTGGGGGACGAAAGAAGGAAGAGGCGTACTTGGGCGGGACATTGTTGCTGTTGATGCTGATGGAGGTAGTGAGGTTGATGGCAATGGAGTTGACCTCGGCATACGGAAATGTTACAATTCATATTCGACAGCCTCCGTCACCCATTCACATATCGGATTAATGACAAGCCATGATAGACTAATGATTTGTGGATATGAATTTGGGTATCATGACGCTCGCAGTCATTCCAACTCCTAACGCCATGCCCAAAACACTCTCGTCGTGCCAGCTACCCCCCGCCGTCCATTATATACAAAAGTATCCCTCATGATTTCAGCAGCTTATTCCTCTTCTCTCGTCTCTTCAGTCTCTCCACACGCTTTCTGTGCATCTTCTCGGCCATCTTCTCATAACGCTCTCTCTCTTCTTTGGCTGCTCTTTTGTCCTTGATGGCTTGTATACGCCGCTAGAAGACAATCCATTTAGAATCCTAGACAGATCTATAGATTACAACACATCGTACCTGTCTCTCATCTTCTTTCTCGTCTTTCATCTCTTTTTCCTTGGCCTTAATAGTTGTCATGGCTTTTCGCTCTGCGGTGCGCTTCTCATACGAGGTCTGTCCAGCTTTCGGGCGGAAGGCGCTCTTTTGGGCGTGCCATTGCTTACCTGGGGTCCAGTCTTAGTGGTGGATCTGACTTTTACAAGGTTGGTGCAAGCATACCATTCTTCCTGAGGCCTGGGGTAGTCAGACCTGATGGTGCGCTATTCGGACCAGGCTTACTCTCCGCCATCTTGGAGAGCCTGCGAGCGCTAGTCAAGACTGCGATCCCAGAGCACGAGATACTCGCAACACTATCTGTAACCACGACTTCGATATTGAAAGAGCGCAAGTGATATTCAACGTACAAAGTTTGGGCCACAAAACTTTCCCAAACCTACCTCGCCTACTGTAGCCAGAAAGGAAGGTGTGACGAGTACGCTAAGATAAGCGGCTAATCTTCGGATGCCAGGTACCGTCCACCCGTTGTGTTATAATCTCGAGCGATTGTTGGTTTCATGCCTGCCATTAAATTAAGGACGGTACGAGTACACCTAAGTCAATTTTGGTATAAGCGATGTATCCAACATCGAGCCACCGCAAAGGCTGACAAACGGAACTAGGGTCCGATAAACTCACTAGAGCTTCACCGCTCCGCTACTTCCAATCGAAATGCCCTCTCGATAACACTACACGGTCGTTCTACCAATTCTAGAACGGCCACCACCATCCCCTTCTACCACATCAGTTGACAGCTTACTCACGAGGCCGTATCGAAGCCAATGACAGACGCCGGCGAAAGTAAAGTTACGGCACTCACCACTGCCACAACGCAATCATTACAGCTGGATTCCAATGCTCGAAGCACCGAAGCTTTGAAGGACATACTATTCGGTTCCATAGCCGGCGTGATAGGCAAAATAATCGAATACCCCTTCGACACGGTGAAAGTTCGCCTGCAATCCCAACCCTCTACGCTGCCTCAGCTCTACGCTGGCCCTCTGGACTGCATCAATCAATCTCTCCGCGCCGAAGGCGTTCGGGGTCTCTATCGCGGTATCAGCGCTCCTTTGCTCGGTGCGGCGATTGAGACGAGCAGTCTGTTCTTCAGCTACAGACTTGCGCAGGATGCCTTACTTGCTACGATGCCCACGCTGAGAGAGGAGAAGACTTGGACAGGGAAGGTGCCTTTGAGTGCTTTGGTTGCGTGCGGAGCGATGAGTGGGGCCTTTACGAGTCTATTGCTTACGCCTATTGAGTTGGTGAAGTGTCAGATGCAGGTTCCGCTCTCGCCATCTACATTGCGGGGACCAGGGCCCTTGTCGATTATCTCGTCCGTATTTCGACATCATGGCATTTTTGGCTTCTGGCATGGTCAGCTGGGTACTCTGATCCGTGAAACGGGGGGGTCGGCCGCGTGGTTCGGTAGCTATGAAGGTGTTTCTACGCTCTTCAGAACCTACAACACCCGTACAGCATTCGCTTCCGCGACCATAGACGAGGCTCCAGCGAGGCTGCCACTCTACCAACAGCTTCTCGCAGGCGCCACAGCAGGTGTCAGCTACAACTTCGTCTTCTTCCCAGCGGACACGATCAAATCGCGCATGCAGACCGAAGAAGTCACTCCCGCCGGTAATGGAAGGGCTAGATTCTGGTCTTCCGGCAAAGCGTTGTGGCAGCAGCAAGGGCTCAAGGGCATATATAGAGGCTGTGGAATCACCGTTGCAAGGGCAGCGCCCAGCTCGGCGTTCATCTTTGCCGTCTATGAGGGGTTGAGAGGGTGGTGGGGATGATGTGATGATTTGTGCATAAATTCAAGCGAGAGCTGATGGAAAGTAGGCTGGTCGGATCAGGGTCAAGGATACTCCCGAATTTCTAGACCTAAACAGCAAACATAGCTTACAAGCATCTCAGCATTCCCTCTCGATACCAACATATCAGTGACTATCCTCAAAATACACGCAATCATATCAGATCTGCCTTCCTAACACAACCCCACCCTCCACCCACCCCCATCCCCTCTATTCCCATC